>Ga0179592_10000614_pt1 | contig 14284 bp, 14 predicted proteins | sample CZODoug2_1_08_16_FD_148623 | JGI IMG/M metagenome (GOLD analysis project Ga0179592, IMG submission 148623) | Vadose zone soil fungal communities from Angelo Coast Range Reserve, California, USA - CZODoug2_1_08_16fungal (Illumina Assembly) | ecosystem: Environmental > Terrestrial > Soil > Vadose...
CAGATCGACGTAAGGAAAAGATTGAAGATACGCTTCGCGAGTCAGAGTCTCTACCTGTGTTCGTCGGGGCCGTTGGACGACAGCCGCCGGACCGAATCGCAGATGACTCGGAGCATGTCACCATCTCCCTTGGGCAGCTGAGGAGCTTCGCGAAGTCCGCCTCCTGTATATTCACTGGAGCCTACGATGGAGAGGGGTACGTCGTCTGGAAAGTGGGGTGACGCGGGACGGGTGGCGGATAGACTCGGGCGCAATTAGGAGAGGGCGTGCAGCGCTTTTTGCGGTTTTCAAAGTTCTACGTGCATTCTGCGCTTGCGCTCTAATTCCCTTGAGTCTTGATCGGCCCCTCGGGGGAGTAGGCTCGCGGTGACATTCCGCGGGCCTACTCCCCCGGGATCGAAGTTTCGCAAAATCCCGGGGTCGTCCCAGAGTTGACGAGGAAACCGAGCGGTTGGTGGTGCGGATGGCGAAGGAAAATCCCGGGTGGGGCAATTTCGAGCGTTTTCTTGCGGACCTCTGTAGCACGCCGATTTGGTGGCGCAGAGCATAATTCTTCATCGGCTCAGACAGTTCGAGGTTTTTCGAGAGGCACAATTTCAAGAGTTGGCGCTAGCAATTGTCGCCGCAGGTTCGGGAATGGAGCACGGACACTTAGAATCTACTTTTCCAGTAGCCAGGCCGGCGATGGCCGTGGGCCACGGCCAAGACCAGGACGGATTCTTCCACTTCTCGATAAATCACCAAGAAGGGAAAGCAGGGGAGCTTGAGTTTGCGGGTGTCGTGTGCGGAACGCGGCCAGCGATGCGGTGCTTCTAAGATTCTATCGATCGTCTGATTGAGTTCGGCGACAAATCTCGTCGCGGCCAAAGGGCTGCGCTCACGGTACCAACGCGCAGCGAAGATCGCTTCTTCGATGGCGGCCGGATGAAAGGAGAATGAGGCAGCGCTCATTCGAGAGCGGACAAGAGGCGGCGACGAGCGTCTTCAAGCAAAACCGGCTTGACGGCGCCGGAGTCAATGTCGGCCATACGGCGGACGACTTCTTCGTCCCAGGCAGCTTGAACGGATTCGTCCTGCGTATTGTCCAGACTCTCGATGAGAGAGCCAGCAAGGTCGGCACGTTCTGACACGGGGAGAGAGAGCGCTTTTTTCAAAAGGTCCGCGGCTTCTTGGGTCATGAATTTATTCTACTCCGAAAAAGCACAATTGCGGCAAGAAGCGAAGAACCCATACACCTGTCTCTGGCGAATTGCTATTTTCGCATTCCTGAGGATTTCCCGTCCTGCTACGCATTCTGCGAGGCGCAATCTGGTTGTTCTTTTGCTCCCAGCGAATTGAACGTCTGGTAGAAAGTTAGACGCTCATGAGACTTCGCAGCCAGGCCGAACACGTCGTAAAGGTGGAATCCACTCCCGACAACAAGCTTTCCTTTACCCGCGAGAAGAATATTCCGCTCCTTCCGGCCTGACCGGAAAGTTTGAGGTGCACTATGGGGAGAACCGTCCCTACTTTCGTTCAACTGATTCAACAAGCAGAACGCTGGAAAAAGTTCCGGCGCGCCTTGCGGCGAGAAGACCGTCCGCATTTCGACCGGCATTTCCCTGCTCTACGCTGACTCCATCGACGTGTACGAGAAAGCCCACCCTGCAACGGCAGAGATGTATGAAACTTTTGATGTGAAATACTACTGAGGGAGTCTTAGGTCAGGCGATTCAGGAAACTCCGCCGCAGGTCGACGCCAGTGTAGCCGCAAACATCGCTTGCGCGCACAAGCCCTTCTGGCTTCGCTTTACGTCCTTCCCCAGTCTTGACTCTGCTGGGCGGACGTGTACAGTGTCGTCATCGTGCGCCGCCCGCGCTTCTACAGGTTCGTTCCGTTGCTACTTGCATTCCTGACTGTTGGGAGTTGGCACGCTACCGCAGCTTCGAAAGACGCTTGGATCGAAGTGCACTCCCCGAATTTTACCGTCATCAGCAATGCCGGCGAGAAGGAAGCCCGGAAAATCGCCGACCAGTTCGAGCAGTTCCGGGAGGTCTTTCATAGTTCGTTCCCGAAATTGCGGGTGGACCTTGGCAAGCCGCTGACTATTTTCGCCGTGAAGAATGAAGACTCGCTTAAAACACTGCTGCCGGGTTATTGGGAAGTGAAGGGCCGCATCCATCCCGCGGGAATCTACGCGCCGGGAGAAGAGGAGCATTTCGTTGTTGTCCGGACAAACATCGAGAGCAACAATCCGTATGAGATCGTTTATCACGAATACACGCATGCCATCATGAACCTGAATTTTCGGGGCTTGCCGGTGTGGTTGGGCGAAGGCTTGGCCGAATTTTTCGGGAACTCCACGATTCATGAGAAAGACGTGGAAATCGGCCATGTCTCTCTGTACCACCTCCAGGTTCTTCAGCAAGAGCGCCTGATCCCCATTGAATCGCTGCTTATGGCCGACGCGCAGTCCCACTACTACAACGAACAAAACCGCGCTTCGATGTTCTACGCGGAGTCCTGGGCCATCGTGCATTATCTGCTTCTTGACCCCGAAGCGCGCAAACGTCAATTGCTGTTCAACTTTCTATCCACGTGGGATGCCAGCGGAGATCAGCTTGCGGCGGCCCAGAAAACTTTTGGCGAGTTGCCGAACTTTTCGAAGGCGATGGAGGCGTACGCACGCCAGCAAACTTTTCACGTTGGCAGGGTGAACACAACGATACACGGGGACCCGAAAAGCTACTCGAGCCAGGTCCTCTCTCCCGCGGAAGTGGATGCCGAACGGGCGCTTTTTTACGTACACACACAGCGGCCGAACGAAGCCCAGGCCGCGTTGAACGAAGCTCTCCAGGCCGACCCTAATCTTCCGCTCGCCCATGAGGCTCAAGGTTTACTCGCCTACTCCCAGCAGAATTTCGACGCGGCGGAAGCGGCGTTCTCCCGCGCCATCGAATTGCATTCCACTAGCTTTTTCCCCTACTATTTTGCGGCCGAAGCAGAATTGCGGCACGGATTTCCCACGGGAGAACAATCCTCCAAGCTAATCGCTTTACTCGAAAAGACCGTGGCGATGAATCCGCAATTCGCACCTGCTTATGCGGCACTTTCTTCGATCTACTCTATGCATCCTGAAACGCGCGAAAAGGCTCTCGCCGACGGGCGCAAGGCGATTGAATTGGAGCCCGGCAATGTCTCTGTTGCCACCAGCTACGGTTTTGTACTGCTGAACGCCGGAAAGGTCGCTGACGCAAGAGTACTTGCGGGGAGGATTCAGGAAGTCGCCAGGACGCCCGCGGAACGTGAGAACGTCCAGCAACTCTTCACGGCAATTGCCAGCCGTGAGGAATACGACCGCGAGGCCGCGGCGATCGCTGAGCGAGCAAAACATCAGGAAAGTATCGCTGTGGTGGCGCTGGGGAAACCTGCAGGCATACCCGCCAGGAACGACGCAAAAGGCTCATCAGAGAGTACGAAGACGGTTGCGCCCGCATCCGCGGCCGGTGTAAATCGCCCCAAAGGGACGGAGTTTGCCGTGGAAGGAAATGTCGCCTCAGCCGATTGCGGAAACGGTCCGGGAAAAGTGACGCTGTCGGTCAACAAGACAGCGATGAAATTCCGCTTCGCGGACTCTGCGACATTGCAGGTAGTCACCACGGCCAAGCAGGACTCGGCGGAACCTCCAGCGTGCTCCAATTGGAAAGGCCGTCGCGTCCGCTTGTATTTTTACAAGCTGAAGGACAAAGAATTTCTGGGCGAACTGGATACGATTCAATTCTTCTGATAGACGGTCTTTCCGCCGCCGCCGGTTCCAACTGAAGTGAGTGGAGTTTCAACAACTTAGCAAACAACCTGCTTTCCAGCTCGGCCAGATCGTCGCAACACCGCTTTGGCCGCGCTTAAGAAGGCAGGACAACAGCCAGGCGAGTTCCTCACGCGCCATGTCAACCGCCAGTTATGTGGAATAGCTTTTGGCAAGAGATTCTCCGAGCACCGCACTGCCCCCTCCCAGAACGAAGGCCTGCGACGCCGAAGGCGGAGCGTTTAGGCCGGAGTGGAGGGAGGGGGCAGTGCGGACAAGGTGTCCTGCGCGATCTCATGCGGGCCTGGCGCACTTCTACCAGTAATGCGTTTGAACGTAGCCGGATCAATTTGTCCGGTTGCGGACTCAATGTTATAAGACCTGGTTGAACCTCTTTTTGAGCGAAGGACATTGCAGGAGTTAAGTAGAATGCAAAGCTGATCCTATGAACCACAAGGAAGTGCGGGCACGCATTAGAGAACAGGCGGCGGAAGAAGCAAGAAAGGACGCGGAGCAGGAGGTGCTTCTTGAACGGCGCCTACGGAGGTGGAAGCGCGGAACAATATCAGTGGGCATTTCGCTAGTAGCGAGCTGTGGGGCCGTCATACCATTTCTCTACGGCTATCCTCTGCATGATCGGTGGGATGCTATCGGCAAGAGAATTCTGCTGCTAACAATGGGGTTGTTTTTGGCGTTTACGTACACGGCCGGAACCACTTACACCTTTTGGTCATACCTCAGAGCCATAAAAAAGATTCACGCGAGATTTGCCCCCCGGGCCGCGGATACCCAACGGGCAAATAAGGGTGATTAGATGACGGCATCGGCTCCTTCGACCGAGTAGACTTGGTTGCTGCAAGACAACCAGGGCTCAGAAGAAGCGAACTCATAGTAAAGTTAGTGGCTCGTTTCGTCGCTATCCCAGACGTGCTTCCTTCAATCCGCTAGGAACTATCTATCTATACATTTATATATAATCCTGCGACAAAGAACGGAACATCGAAGGTCGACTTGATGATCAGCGAACATTAACCGTTCCGGACCGCTCCATAGACTCACTTTGTGCTCCCTGTAGTTCCTCGTAAGTTCTTGAAATTCCATACGTGGTTACATTCGACTTCCTCCATCTCGGCGTGAACATTTGGGAGCCCGACGTGTTTGTCTTTCTAGACGAAAGCATGCGGAAGTGCGGAAGTGAGCCTGCAAGGGACAGAATACTCCGTGATATAAACCTCTAGACACTCGTAGAAGTTCAACTTCAGACAACTGGAGACAGATATGAACCGAATTCTCGTTTGGATCGTCGCGCTCGGTTGGCTGCTGATTCCGTTGTCTCTTCGAGCGCAGGTGGTTGACGCGGCTGTTTGCGACATTCTGTCCAACCCCCAGTCGTTTGACGGGAAAATCGTCCGGGTCAAAGGAGTTGCTGTCGCCGGGTTTGAAGAGTTCGCCATTCAGGGAACTGGTTGCAATCAGGTGGTCAACGCAATCTGGCTGGCGTATCCGGAAGGAACAAGAGGAAAGGCCGGGCCTGCCGCATCGTTGCGATTGCAACTCGGCAAGAATAATCCAACGGTGGTTAGCACGGTGAGCCGCGCCCCCCTAACACTCGACAAGAATAAGGAGTTCAAGGAATTCGATAAGCTCCTTTCGACTCAGGCGAAAACAGACGGTCTTTGCCCCGGTTGCGTAAAGTTCGCCGTCGCCGGGACGTTTGTTGGTCGATTGGACGGAACGAATGACGCTGGTCTTATATTGGATGGCGGTGGGAAAGTAGTTGGGTTGAATGGCTTTGGAAATCTGAATCGTTACAGCGCGCGGCTGGTTCTACAATCCGTTTCCGAGATTTCTCCGCAAGAGATTGACTATGCAAAAGGAGGTGTTGCCGCTCCTCCGGATTCCACATCAGGGAGCCGTCTGTTCGTGCCCGGGTCGCCCACAGCGGACCAAGTGAAACGGGCGGTGGCTGCCTTTGGCGCTCAGGGAGAAGATAACGGAGTAAGTGTGGGCTTTGGCGTAGCAAACGAAATACCAAAAAACGATACGATAAAATCCAACTCGAACTCACCCGATGGGCTCCTGTTCGACGTAACGATTGACGGCGACAGATTGAAAGGAACCGCGATGGAAATCGCGATGTCACACGCTGGTACGCACATTGCCGACATTCGCAGCACGGCATCGGGAATTCCAACCTTGCCTTTTTACGGACTGGAATTCCGTGCATGGCAGACAGCCTTGGTTTCTGCCGTCGCCGGTAAAGTTAAGACCTTCATCTTGCCGGGCGGATATGTGATTTACAGTCAGAGCTGGTCCAACCCCGATATAGGAAGAAATGTAAACGGAGGCATCGCAGGGTTTCTAGCAAATTGGGCGAACATCACGAATCCAGCAAGACCGTAGATGTTTGTTAGTCCCGTTACGGTAGACGTGGCTCCGTGAACATACTGAGAGGTCTCGACGAAGTCTAAGAATTCCGCGCGAACGATGCCCCACCCGGACTATAAAAGGAACAATAAGGAATGCAAAGGAATCCTTATTGACCCCTTAGAAATGTCACGGTCGGCGTCTTTCCAAAGTGTGAGGAAACCCTGATCCGCAGCCCGAGCTTTGGCGGTGTTGCCATGCATGGCGTAAGCACGCGCCAGTCTCAGCTGGGCCATCCGCTACCGTTCGTGTGAATTAGCGTGGCACCGCCAAGAATGCATAATATAAACTGTCATTCTAAGGTTGTTGCGCCGCGAAGTTGTATGAAAGCGCATCCCCGTGGGGAAATGCTAGCATGTCTAAAATGAAAAAAACTCGCCTGCTTCACTTGATCCTCATCCTGATCCTCTACGCTGGTTCCGTCCGCGCTCAAATTACACGGCCCGAAGTAGAGAGAAAGCTCGCACACGACATCTACAAAGAATTTGTCGAAATCCAATCCGGTTTCACCTCAGGCGCTACCACTCCGGTTGCCGAGGCTGCTGCGGTTCGCTTGCGGGCCGCGGGATTCTCCGAATCCGACATCTTCGTTGGGGGCGCGAATCCAAAGAAGGCGAATCTCGTCGTTCGTTATCATGGCACGGGCGCCCTCAAGCCAATTCTCCTTCTAGCCCACATTGATGTCGTCGAAGCCAAGCGCGAAGATTGGAGCATGGATCCCTTTCAACTCACCGAGCGCGATGGCTTTTTCTACGGACGCGGCACCGGAGACGACAAGGCTCAAGCGGCAATCTGGATCTCCAACTTGATCCAATACAAAAAAGAGGGTTTCAAACCTGACCGTGACATCATCGTGGCGCTGACCGCGGATGAAGAGGGTGGCGGGCCGTTCAATGGCGTCACTTGGTTGCTCAAAAATCACCGCGATCTCATTGATTCCGAGTTTGCTCTGAACGAAGGCGGCTGGGGCGAATCCGCCAGCGGCAAGAGAATCTCTAACGATCTCCAGGTTAGCGAGAAATACGTCATCAATTTTCGCCTTGAGGTGCGTAACAAAGGCGGCCACAGCTCGATGCCTGTCGCTGACAACGCCATCTATCGTCTCGCGGCCGCACTGCAACGACTCTCCAACTTCGCATTTCCGCTCAAAACGAACGAAGTGACCGCGGCGTACTTCCAGCAGATGACGAAAATCGAAACCGGTGCGCTGAAAGAGGATCTCGCAAAGGCTGTCAAGGGTTCGCAGGAGGCCATGCAGCGACTTGCGGCGGTTTCTCCGGCCTGGAACGCCACTTTGCGCACAACCTGTGTTGCTACCTTATTGGAGGGCGGGCACGCGATGAATGCATTGCCACAGCTGGCAGCCGCCACCGTGAACTGCCGCGTCCTCCCGGAGGACTCTGTTGACTACGTGCAATCCATGTTGCAGAGGGTTGTTGCCGACAATCAAGTGACACTAACGATTCTCGGCGAGCCAGCTCCGGGGCCCGCTTCCGCGCTGAGGCCGGATGTGTTGGCTGCCGTCAGCCGCGCCACAGACGGTCTTTGGCCAGGCGTGCCGGTAGTGCCCATCATGGTGATGGGCGCGACGGACGGGAAAGCCCTTCGGATTGCGGGTATTCCGACCTATGGAGTCCAGGGCATTTTCTTCGACCGCGACGACATTAGATTCCACGGTCGCGATGAACGCTTGGGCGTCCAGTCTTTTTACGAAGGCCAGGCCTTCCTCTACGACCTGGTCAGGACGCTTTCGAAAACTGCGCCGGTCGCTCAAGCGGGCGGCCGACAAGGCTGACCTTTCTAATCTCTCGAATCAACAAATCGTTTTGGACAAGTCTCCGGCACCACTGACGCGTCGAAGACGCAGTCGGGGCTTACCAGAAGTTTGCCAAGGCGGAGCAGTGCCCCAGTTCGTCCGACGTGGTGCGTCCTGTCCGCAAGTAGATTAATGTAAGGGCACTCGGCATACGATCAGCCGAGCCACAATGGACGAAAAACGCTTTCTGCATGCGTGCGAGCTCGTGGACGCAGGGAAGTATACGGACGCCTACAATGAGTTTATCCAGCTCGCAGAAAACACACCGGATCCGCTCGAGAGAGCATGGCCGCTGATCTACGCAGCTAATACGCTGCAAACGTTGGGGCAGGAAGAAGCCGCAACCGCCCAACTGAGCGCGGCTCGCGCATTAATAGAGACGCATCGACCCTCGAACTCCGCGACAAACGAAATGTTTGCGGCCGCAGAGTCTTTTCTCGATTTTGAAGATGCGAACCTCATTTGGCGGCGCGGTGGGAGCCTGGAAGAGGCGCTAAGTAGATTTAACGCAGCTCTCAAGAAACACAGATTAGCATTGAAAGACCTTCGTGCTCGCGGCCTCTACGAGGCGATCCAAATCCGCCGTGCCTTCATCCTCGCCGATCTTGGCCGATGGAAAGAGTCCCTGCCAATCCTAGAGGAAATAAAGTCACCACAGGAATACAGAGAGGGCATCGCATTCTATTTGGGGCACTGTTATCTGTCTGCCGATGACCACATTAGGGCAGAACAAAAACTCAGCGAAGCCCTAAGCCTTGGCGGTTTACCCCATAGCCTTGAGTACCGAGCCCATTGCGAATTAGGAATGGCCTACTACCAACTTCAAGACTATCCACAGGCAAAGCGTGAGCTTGAGAAATGCGCTGCAACTGCGGACGAGAGTTACCTAAAGGACGGAATAATCTGGAAGTATCTGGAGGCTACCTGTCGAGCGCTCAAGCTGAAAGACGAGGCGGAGCACTACGCCAGTCTGGCGAGGCCCTCATGACGAACACGGTTGCGGCCCCTGTCCGGTTATCCGACACAGGAGTTGGTTAACCATCAGGGCAAAGAGAATCGGATTTTGTTTCCTTCGCGGCCGGAGGCAAGAAGGAACACGGGAACAGTGCGGTGTCGAGAACGACTGGGGGGCCTGCTGAAGTACTACGAAAGGGAAGCGGCATAAAAGTGAACGGGACAGCGGGCCATGGGCTCACGATCAGCACATATATTGAGGATGCCGAGAATCTCAACTGGCAAAGCGCCGCCGGGCCCGATTTATCATCAACGTACGCAGAGCAATGAGTTCTGGCTCAGGGCAGCGACCAGGACGAGTTTTTTCACCATAGGGGGTCTCGGCCGCGCTCCAGCCCTTCTTGAGAGTCTTGGTATAGAAGAACCGCAGAGCCGCAAGATATACCGTAACGGAGCTTGGCGCCAACTTTCGTTTCTTGAACAGTTCCGCCTGGTATTCGCGAATCTGCTGGGGGCCCAGGCGGTCGGGAGGACGATGGAAGCGTTGCGAGAAATCTTCCACGAGAAATCTTCCACTGTCCGGATGTAACTTCTTATGGTAGTTTCAGCGTAATTGCGACGTTGGAGTTCCTCCAACATCATTTTTCTGAGATGGGTCACGGGAACACCTCCTGTGACCCACACTTACATCAAACCATCGAGCAACCAACGCTCAACTACCTCACGCGAAGCGTCCGCCGCCGGGCGACTTCGTTCAAGTCGCGTTACCGGTAAAGTTCGTACCAGTGCTGCACTTGCAGTTATCAGTGTGTGCGGTGATAGGATTACCCGCACCATGTGCGGTTGGAGAAGAAAACCGAGACGGAGCCGCAGGAACTCTGGTTCCATTCAGCAAGCGAGCGAGTGATGTTCAAAGGTGAAGTCGCCGAGCCGGGCTTCGGGCATTTCAGAAAGCACAGGCCGAAGTTTTATCAGACTGTGTTGGCTCGAAGTGGTGTGGCCCTCTACCCGGGAACGATAAACGTAAGAATCGACGGAGAGATGCCGCACTTTCCCTTGCCCAATACCCAGAGAATTCCTGGGCAAGACCAGATTGATCTCGACCACAAACAAGACATCCTCATCACACCTTGTGTCATGGAGGGTCGTCCTGGCTTTTGGATTCTTCCGGTTTTCAAGGGAACCTGGAACCCGAATCCCGCGGGTCATTTTCCGAACCAAATTATTGAAATTTCGCTAGTGGAGGAGTTTCCCAACATAGCTCCGGGTTTGACGGTTTCTCTTGAAATCCCGGGCACCCCTCTCCCCTAAGGACGTGTCTCTGGCGAATTGCTATTTCGCTCATCATTCCTGAGCATTTCCCGTCCTGCTACTCTTATAGGACTCTTATTGGACGATTCTGCGAAGCGCAATCTGGTCGTTCTTTTCATCCACTTCAACGCCCTCGTCCGGTTGCTCCCCGCGAGTCGAGCGTCTGGTAGAACGCTAAACGCTCATGCATGGAATCAACTTATTTAAGTTGTTTCATATTAAATAGATAACGCACCCTGCGATTTCTCGCAAGCGCCCAGAATGAGCCGAAACTCGAGGTTGAAATTGAAAAAGAAATCGCGCTAAACTATTGATAGTAAACAGTGTACGCGTGCGCCCGTAGCTCAGTTGGATAGAGCGTCTGGCTACGAACCAGAAGGTCGGGAGTTCGAGTCCCCCCGGGCGCACCACTCTTCTAAATGATTTAATCAGAGTGAACTTTCACCGGGACCGTCTGGCGTGGTAACCAGAAAGTCGGGAGTTCGAGTCCCCCGGCGCGGCATTCTTCTCTCAAGTTTTCAATCACCTAGGCCACACTCCCAGTGAGGTTGGTCGACTTTTTTGCCTGCATTGGGTGCAATAACGCTGCTTTGAGTCGGGAGCTCAAAGCCAATGCCCACCTTTTCGGCTACTTGTTCGCGGAACGTTACGTCTCCCTACGACTATTCGAGGCTTAAGGATGAAATTAAAGAGAAGTCGTCGCAACAGCGTGAACACAGGTCCATTTGGCTGAATCCGAAGTCGTCGTTCCGCAAGGGAATACAAATTGTCGATAGCGGTCTCGTGTAATTTTTGACTTCCACCTAACTTCCAGCATACTCAGACGTCTATATACTACGAGGTCTCAGTATGCCCAAACCTGACTCTCTTCAGGGCTCGCTCGACCTGCTCGTGTTGAAGATTCTCTCGCGCCGGCCTCGCCTGCACGGCTACGCCATCATGTCCGCGATTCAGGACATGTCCAGCGAAGTGCTCCGCGTCGAGGAAGGTTCACTCTACCCAGCGCTTCACCGCATGGAGGAAGCTGGCTGGATTCGCGCCGAATGGATCACAAAAGACACCGGACGGCGGGCGCGCATGTATCAGCTGACGGCGGCGGGGAAGAAGCAACTTGGTGCCGAAGAATCGCGCTGGCAAGCCCTGACTTCGGCCGTAAATCGTGTTCTAAGGATGGCCTGACATGTCGCTCTGGTCACGCATCATCAATGTAGTTCGCGGCGATCGTTTGAATCGCGAGGTCGATGAAGAACTCGAATCGCACATCGAAGAAGCGATGGAACAGGGCCGCGACCCCGCCGAAGCTCGCAGAGCGTTCGGATCCGCACTACGGCACCGCGAAGCGAGCCGTGACGCCAAGCTCATCATGTGGCTCGAATCTCTTCTCGCCGACTCCATCTTCGGCTTACGGCAGCTCAAGAAAAGCAGAATCACTTCCGCTGCGGCGATCCTATCGCTCGCGCTCGCCATCGGTGCGTGCATATCCGCCTTCCGACTCGTCGATGCGTTGCTTCTCCGTCCTCTGCCAGTCGCTCGCGCTGATCGTTTGTACGTCGCCTCTCGCCAAGGACTGAGCTTTAACGGCATCCCCGGAACATTCGACGGCACTGAGTATCCTCTCTTTCAGCTAATGCGCGACACGGTGAAGGACCAAGCCGAGCTGATCGCTGTCTCCTGGGCCCAGCGCGTAGATCTGACCTACGCATCGGACCAGGAGACCGAAAAAGCGTATCTTCAATACGTTTCCGGTCATATGTTCGGCATGTTCGGTCTACAGCCGGCGCTGGGCCGTCTGCTTACCGAGAACGACGATCTGAAACCCGGCGCCCATCCCTACGCCGTTCTCTCCCGCGACTATTGGACGAGCCGTTTTGGACAAGATCCGAAAGTGATTGGGCGCACATTTCGCATGGGCACTGGCCTCTACGAAATCGTTGGCGTCGTAGAGGCGCCCTTCACCGGCACCGAGCCAGGTACGGTCACAGATATCTTTCTTCCCACCATGATGCACGAAGGAGTCACGCACGCAGATTGGAGCTGGATCAGGACCCTGGTACAACTAAAGCCAGGTGTCGCCGCCGAACCTGCTCGCGAGAAACTCCAAGCCAACTTTCGATCGTTTCAGGAAGAGCGGGCAAAAGGTTTTACGGGAATACCGAAACAAAAAATCCAGAATTTTCTGAACCAAAGAATTGTGCTTGAGCCCGCCGCTGCGGGCGCCTCGGATCTCCAGAAAGATAATCGACCTTCTCTCACCGCACTCGCCATTTTGGTGGTGCTAGTACTTCTCATCGCGTGTGCAAACGTTGCAAACCTGATGACTGCGCAAGCTGCGGCACGCGCGCGCGAAATGGCGTTGCGAATTTCCATCGGCGCGGGGCGGTCGCGCCTCATGCAACTAGTGCTGATCGAAAGCGCATGGATCGCCTTGCTTGCCGCTGCGTTCGGCTGGTTGTTCGCGTGGTGGTCTGCTCCGTTTGTGGTTAGCAGGATCAATCCGCCTGCTAATCCAGCGCGCGTTTCTCTTCCCGCAGACTGGCGTGTTCTTGGATTCGCTCTGGCGCTGACGCTGGCTGTAACGTTTTTGTTCGGTTTAATCCCCGCGCTACGCGCTTCAGCAATCAAGCCAGCTAATGCGCTCAAGGGCGGAGAAGACCCGCACTCGCGTCGCCGTTTGATGCATGCGTTGATCGCCGTGCAAGTCGCTTTCTGTTTTCTCGTGCTGTTCGTCGCCGCCTTGTTCGTTACCACCTTCGACCGTTTGTCCCACCAATCCACAGGCTTTTCCGCCGAGCGACTTCTTACGCTAGACACGGTCACCAAGAGTCCGCAGGCATCAGCTTTCTGGGATCAGGTGGCTGATCAGCTGCGGACCGTGCCGGGTGTCGAGAAAGTTGCGGTGGCAGGCTGGCCTCTGCTCGATGGCAACGGCTGGAACGGTTTCGTTTCGGCCAACGGCGCACCGCCAAGCCCCGTTCTCGCCTACTTTCTAAGCGTTTCGCCAGGCTGGGCCGAGACGATGAAAATTCCTCTCGTTGGCGGCAGAGATTTTCTCGCCACCGATACATCCCCCGGCGCTGCAATCGTCAATGAAGCGTTCGCGAAAGCATATTTCAATGGTGAAAATCCATTGGGAAAGTCGTTCGAGAAAACTTCCCACCAAACCCGGTTTCTAATCGTCGGTGTCGTCAGCGATGCACGCTACCGAAACATGCGGGAGCCAATCACACCAACGGCCTACGTCCCGTTTCATGCAATTAACGCGAGCAAATCATTGACGCAGCAGGACCAGGCGACGTTCATCGTGCGCACGATCAGTCCCGATCCGCTCGCTCTCGCTTCGACTCTCCGGCAGGAGATCCCGCGAGCCCGCCCCGAATTCCGGGTAAGCCGCATCCGTACACAACTTGAGATCAATCAATCGCACACCGTCCGCGAGCGGCTGCTCGCAATGCTGGGCCTGTTCTTCGCGGTTGTCGCGCTCCTGCTTGCGGGCGTCGGGCTGTACGGCGTGCTCCACTACTCGGTAGTGCAACGGCGGCGCGAAATCAGTATTCGCATCGCCGTGGGTGCACAAGCCCGTAGCATCGCGCGACTAATAACCGTCGAAGTCTTCCCCATGGTCCTGATAGGAGGGGTTGCCGGCTTGGGACTCGGTATGGCGTCAGTACGCTACATCGAAACGTTGTTCTACGAAGTGAAAGCCACAGACTTGGCGATGCTCGCCTTCCCGTCACTTACACTTCTCGCGGTCGCGCTGTTTGCTGCGCTGCCAGCGGTGATCCGCGCAGTTCGAACCGATCCTGCCGCGATGCTTCGCGCCGAATAGGCACCCGGTTAACCGTCCGGGGCACTTCGAGTTGAGGCAAACCCAGATAACTTCCGGATCGTCGGCTTAACCGGCCAATCTCTGCCCATTTTCAGGGCGTCGCGAGGTTGCGCGCTTCGGTAACGATTTTGGTGAGCCGGTTGGAGAGGCGGTCGAGGCGGTGCC
>Ga0179592_10000615_pt1 | contig 14272 bp, 14 predicted proteins | sample CZODoug2_1_08_16_FD_148623 | JGI IMG/M metagenome (GOLD analysis project Ga0179592, IMG submission 148623) | Vadose zone soil fungal communities from Angelo Coast Range Reserve, California, USA - CZODoug2_1_08_16fungal (Illumina Assembly) | ecosystem: Environmental > Terrestrial > Soil > Vadose...
GCGGCTTTCACCCCAACGACGTCGCCATGCGCGATCACGCCTACAAACGGGGTGCCGCGGTTTACGAGGCGGTTGGCGCGACAGTGACCTATCCGACCACACCCTATCCAAGTACCCATAACATGGGCACCAACCGGATGAGTGCCAAGCCGAGGGACGGTGTCGTGAACAAATTCGGCCAGACCCACGATATCAAGAATTTGTTCGTCTCGGATGGCAGCCAGTTCACCAGCGGCGCGGCCTGCAATCCGACGCTCACCATCGTGGCGCTTGCCGTCAGGCAGGCGGATCATATCGCCGGCGCCATGCAGCGAAAGGAAATCTAGCACGGCTTCTGTTTGAACGCCGCGGTCCAATCCGGGATGCGCCAAGTGGCGCATCCCGTTGAATCAGCTGATGCTTGCGGCTACTCGGCGGCCACAAGCCTTGGTGCTGTGGCGTCATGAAAATCGGGCACGACCGCTACGGCTTTCGACCGATAGATCAGGCACGAACAGCGCAGCAGCGAGGCGAAATTGTGCACTTCGCCGCAATGATCGAGAACCTCGCTGTGAAGACATGACAGGAATTTTGCCAGGCTCATGTCCTGCTTGCTCGCGATTTCTTCAAGCGTGTCCCAGAACGCCATTTCGAGCCGAATCGATGTGCAATGGCCATCGATGCGAAGCGATCTGGTCTGCGATTCATAGTCCCGTTGCGGCTGGTGAGCGAACAGCTGGCACATAGGTATCCTCCCGATCTTTCTTTATAGCTTTTCTAAACGATATACCGGGTCGGCACCGGTGCCAACGTTTCCGTCATCGGCCAGCACGCCATCGAGACAACGGGCTGGCCTCCTCCCTTTGCTGAGTTGAGCTTTTTTGGGGCACCGATTTCCGCCCTGGGCGGACTCAACGATCGAGAACCTGCCGCCGGCTCCATTGCTGCCTTGCGGTTTCGAACAGGCCGATGGTCCAGCAGATCGGGCAGCCGCGAAACGCCAGCAGCGCCAGCGCCCCTGACGCGAGCGAACCCCAGGGATGGGTTTCGGCAATGGCCAGGGCGTACCCCAGTGCGGCAATTCCGATGGCGCCACGCAGGATATGCTCGGAGAGCGTGTTGCTTGCAAACATGATTTTGACTCGCAGGGTTAGACTGCGTTGTCGGCGTCAGTCGCGGACCAGATATTCGCGGATCAGCATCCGCGCGCGGTGAATGCGGGCCTTGACGCTCTCGCGGGTCAGCCCGAGGGCCTCGGCGATTTCGTCGATCGAGAACTCCTCGATATCGCGCAGCAGGATCACCTCGCGATAATGCTCGGGCAGCGACTGGATGGCGCGGGAGAGATCAATGCGAAGGTCTTCGGGCCGCAGATGCGCCAGTCGCGCTTCCGCCCCATCAACCGGAATTTCCGGAATCCCCACCGACATGCGCAGCAGGCGAAGGCAGGCGCGCCTTGCGACCGCGAATATCCACGCCGAGAACGAGGTCACCGCCCGCAGCGTTCCGACGCGCCGGTAGAGCAGCAGCAGCGTTTCCTGCACGGCGTCGTCGATGTCAGCCGCCCGGCAATTGCGCGCGGCATAGCGCCGGACATCGGGCTGGGCCGCAGATATCAACGACACCAGGGCTTTCTCGTCGCCGCCACGCGCGGCTTCGATCAGCCCGGGGTCGCAGCGCCCGGTTCTGGTCAAGGACATCATGGCGACGGTAGTGTTCGACCGGCCATCGCGCACATCGGGCAAAATCCGAAAAATCCGGTCATCACGGTCACAACTCCGGCACCGGCGATCAGATACCCGATCGGCATGCCGGGAAGGCCAACAAGCCCGCACGCGACCATCGCCGCACCGCCGAGGACCCGCGCAACGCGCTCCCAAGCTGGCAAATTCTTTCGATAAAACATAGCGACTCCTTTGATTTTCGCGAGAGAACTCGAACGTTCTCGTCTGATAGAGCCGCCCCGCCGGGATTTCGGTTCGCGGGCCGGCATTCTTTTTCAATGGGCAATTGGAGTCCCATCCGGCCCCCTGCTCGCCTACAATGCCGCTTCGGTCACGAATCGACTTAAAAGACGCTCCCATGCCCGTCCGCCAGCTTCCCGAACAGGTCGTCAACCGCATCGCCGCCGGCGAAGTGGTCGAGCGTCCGGCGAGCGTGGTCAAGGAACTGGTGGAGAACGCCATCGATGCCGGCGCCAGCCGGATCGACATCTTCACCGATGGCGGCGGCCGGCGGCGGATCGGGATCACCGATGATGGCGACGGCATGACGTCAGGCGATCTGGCGCTGGCGGTGGATCGCCATGCCACCTCGAAGCTCGACGACGAGGACCTGTTGCGAATCCGCACCCTGGGGTTTCGCGGCGAGGCCCTGCCCTCGATCGGTGCGGTGGCGAAGCTCGGCATCACCACACGCCACGCCACCGAGCCGCATGCCTGGTCGCTATCCGTCGAAGGCGGCGAGAAATCGGCCATCATGCCGGCGGCCTTGTCGCAAGGCACCCGCGTCGAAGTCAGCGATCTGTTCTATGCGACGCCGGCGCGCCTGAAGTTTCTCAAGACCGATCGCACCGAGGCCGAAGCGATCCGCGAGGTGGTACGCCGCCTCGCGATGGCGCGGCCTGACGTTGCCTTCACGCTGTCCGGCGAGGAACGCGCGCCCGTCACCTGGGCGGCAGCCCTCCCCGGCGCTGCCGGCCGGCTCACCCGGCTCGGCGATATCCTGGGAAGCGATTTTCGCGGCAGCGCCATCGAGGTGCGCAGCGAGCGCGAAGGCGTGGTGGTCGAAGGCTTTGCCGCCGCCCCCTCGCTGACCCGCGCCAATGCCCTCGGGCAGTATCTGTTCGTCAATGGCCGCCCGGTGCGCGACAAGCTGATGATCGGCGCGGTGCGCGCGGCCTATTCCGACTATCTGCCGCGTGACCGCCATCCGGTGGTGGCGCTGTTCGTGACGCTCGATTCCGCTGAGGTCGATGCCAATGTGCATCCCGCCAAGACCGAGGTCCGGTTCCGCAATGCCGGCCTGGTGCGCGCGCTGATCGTGCATGCGCTGAAAGACGGCCTCGCCCGCGAAGGCAAGCGCACCGCGGCCAACAGCGATGGCGCGGCGCTTGCTTCGTTCCGCCCGTCATTCGCGCCGCGCGCCAATTGGGACTGGCGGCGTTCGCCGGCCTATCCGACCGGACCGCTGCCCTCGTTTGACGGCTCGGCGGTACCAGCCTTTGCCGAACCCGGCCAGGCCGCGTTCGACGTCGGCACGCCGACGGCGGATGTGCGTTTTCAGGAAACCCCGTCAGCCGATCTGCTCGACCGCCCGCTGGGTGCGGCGCGAACGCAAATTCATGAGACCTATATCGTGTCGCAAACCCGCGACGGCCTTGTTGTGGTCGACCAGCACGCCGCGCATGAGCGCATCGTCTATGAAAAGCTGAAGGCGTCATTGGCGCGCAACGGCGTGCAGCGGCAGATTCTGCTGATTCCGGAGATCGTCGAACTCGACGAAGCCACCGTGGAGCGGCTGATCGCGCGAGCCGAGGAGCTGGCCTCGTTCGGACTTGCGATCGAATCCTTCGGCCCCGGCGCGGTCGCGGTGCGCGAGACGCCGTCGCTGCTCGGCAAGACCAATGCCGCGTCGTTGCTGCGCGATCTCGCCGAGCACATGGCGGAATGGGATGAAGCCTTGCCGCTGGAACGCCGCCTGATGCATGTCGCGGCCACCATGGCCTGCCACGGCTCGGTGCGCGCCGGCCGCCGCCTCAAGCCGGAGGAAATGAACGCGCTGCTGCGCGAGATGGAAGACACCCCGAATTCCGGACAGTGCAATCACGGCCGGCCGACCTATGTGGAATTGAAGCTCGCGGATATCGAGAAATTGTTCGGGAGAAGATAAAAGCGAGGCGCTTCGGCGTTCTCCGTCGTCATCGTCCGCGAAAGCGGACGATCCAGTACTCCGCGCCGTTCGAGATAGATCTTCGACGCCTCGGAATACTGGATGCCCCGCTTTCGCGGGGCATGACGGTTTATGATGGGGTTACCGCCCTCAAAAACACAAACTCCGTATCGTCGTACACCCGCCGCTCCAGCTCCTCGAAACCGTCAGGCGCCGCAAATTCGGCCGCCTTGGCCTCCTCGACCACCAGCAGCGCAGCCGGCGTCAACCAGCCGCCATCGCGCAGCGAGGCCAGCGCCTTCTCGGCCAGTTTTTTTGCGTAGGGCGGATCGAGAAACACCAGCGAGAACGGCTCGACCGGATGCGCCGGGCCAAGATTGCCGGCGTCGCGGCGAAACACTTTTGTCACGCCGCCCAGGCCCAGCGATTCGACATTGTTGCGCAACAGCGCGCGCGCCTCGGCGCCGTTATCGACGAACAGCGCGAACGCCGCACCGCGCGAGATCGCTTCGATGCCGAGCGCACCGGTGCCGGCGAACAGGTCGAGCACGCGCGCATCTTGAATCGGATCGTCATAGGCATGGATCAGGATGTTGAACAGCGACTCGCGCAAGCGGTCCGCGGTGGGACGGATGTCGCGCGACGACGGCGACGCCAGGTTGCGGCCCTTCAATCGCCCGCCGACGACGCGCATTAGAGAAACGCGTCGTGCCCGGGCTTGTCCCGGGCATCCACGTCTTTGCGGCGGTTCAACAAGAAAGACGTGGATGGCCGGGCATAGGCGAGCGGAAGCGACGCCGTCCTTCGGACGGCTATGCCCGGCCATGACGGCTTCTTGGGAGTTGGCAATATTATTCCAACCATCGAACCCTACTCGTCCCGCGGCTTCAGATCGCGCTTGCCGTGATAGCCGCGCTGCGGACGCCGCGGCGGGCCGTAGCCGCCGGCCTCGGCTTCGTTGCGCGCACGCGCTTCGTCGCTGCCGGTACGCTGCACCAGCACGCGGCGGCCCTTGCGGTCGGAGATCAGGCCGCTCTTGCCGGCCGGCTTGAAGGGCTTCTTCTCGCGCGGCGCGTCGGTCTCGTCTTCGTCCGATTTTGCCTGCGGCTCGCCATGCACCGGACGCGCGAAATCCGCACCCGCGAGTGCTGCCACCTTGTCGCCGAGCTGCTCGCGCAGCACCCGGGTCTTGACCTCCTCGACCTCGCCTTCGGCGAGTTCGCCCAATTGAAACGGACCGTAGGAGATCCGGATCAGCCGGTTCACTTCGAGGCCGAGATGCGCCAGCACGTTGCGGACTTCACGGTTCTTGCCTTCGCGGATCGCGAACACCAGCCAGACATTGGCGCCCTGGTCGCGCTCCAGCGTCGCATCGATCGGACCGTATTTGACGCCGTCGACCTCGACACCCTTTTTCAGTTCATCGAGCTGGCCTTGCGTGACCTCGCCATGGGCGCGGACGCGATAGCGCCGCAGCCAGCCGGTATCGGGCAGCTCGAGCACGCGCGCCAGCCCGCCGTCATTGGTCAACAGCAGCAGGCCTTCGGTGTTGAAATCGAGCCGGCCGATGCTAATCAGCCGCGGCAGGCCTTCCGGCAGATTGTCGAACACCGTCGGCCGTCCTTCGGGATCGGCATGGGTGGTCATCAACCCGCGCGGCTTGTGAAACATGAACAGCCGGGTGCGCTCGCGCGGCGGCAACGGCTTGCCGTCGACCGTGATGACATCGTTGGCGGTGACATCGAGCGCCGGCGAATTGATGACGCGGCCGTTGACCGTGACGCGGCCCTGCACGATCCATTCCTCGGCGTCGCGGCGCGAGGCAAGACCTGCCCGCGACACCACCTTGGCGATGCGCTCGCCGGATTTCTTTGCGCGCGGAGGCCGCGGCGGACGCCGCTCGTCCGGCTTGCGCTCGCGGTACTCGCCGCGGCCGCCGAACGCCGGACGTTTTACAAAGACCTTGCTGTCGTCTTCGTTGTCGCGGCGGGGCCGATCGGCGGATCGATCGGAGGATTGCGCATCGCTGCGCGGATGTTCCTGCCAGGAACTGCCGCCTTCGCGTGGACGATCAAACTTCGGCCGCTCGCGAAACGGCCGATCACCCTGGGGACGATCCTCGCGCGGGCGCGAAAAACGCGGGCGCCCGTCGCCGCCGCGGTCCTCACGCGGTTTGTCGAAGCGAGGCTTGTCAAAGCGAGGCTTGTCAAAGTTTCTGGCGCCGTCGCGGGGAGGACGCGAATTGCGGCCGGCATGGTCAGGCGAACTGGCGTCGCGCTTCTGCCACGGCTTTGCATCGCCGCGGTCGGAACCGCGATCCCCCCGGTCGCCCTTGCGATCCGGCGCGCCGCGCGAGAATTTCTTGTCGCCGCCGAATTTTCGCTCAGGACGATCGCCGCGGGGACGGTCGCCATCCTTGCGAAAACCTTCGCCGCGCGGCGTGTAGGGGCGCTTTTCGCCGCCGCGGTCGTCGCCGCGAGGACGATCATCCCGGTTGAAGCGCTGCGGACGATCGGCAAACGGCCGATCGCCGCGAGGACGCGGCGAGTCCCCATAATCGCGACGCGGCGCGTCACCATCGCGGCGCGGCGGAGGACCTTCGCGTTTGCCGGCATAGGGTTTGCCCGGGCCCGAATACGGCTTCTTGCCATAGGATTTGCCGCCGTCGGACTTGGCGGCATAGGACTTGCCAGCGTAGGACTTGGCGGCGTAGGGCCGCTTCTCGCCGTCGCTCTTGCCGGCGAAATCGCGCTTGGCGAATTTCTTGTCGGGCCCGCGCGCCGCGCCGGAGCGGCCTTTGCCGCCGGATGGCCGATCACGCCGGCCGCGCGAGGAAGCGCTGTTTTTATCGTTATCGCGGGGCATGAATGGTCTCGTTTCGGGTGCAGATGAAATGGCAATCAGATTGATGCGGATCGGCTGGCACAACGATAACGGGCGCGCTCTCCGCTCGAGGCGCATTGTCACGCAAAACCGGTATCCACTTTTGCTGAATGCTCTTCTAGTAGCAGACTTTTCACGAAGAGACGAGACATGAGCGCACCATCTTTCATGGATTTGGCGCTGAAAGCGGCCCAAAACGCCGGAAAAGCCGGCGAAGTGCCGATCGGATGCGTGATCGTGCTTAACGGCGAGGTCATCGCCACAGCCGGAAACCGCACCCTGACCGACCGCGATCCCACCGCGCACGCCGAGATTCTCGCGATCCGGCAAGCTGCCGAGGTCGTCGGCAGCGAGCGGCTGGTCGATTGCGACCTCTACGTCACGCTGGAGCCGTGCACGATGTGCGCGGCGGCGATCTCGTTTGCGCGGATCCGGCGACTGTATTACGGCGCACCCGATCCCAAGGGCGGCGCCGTGGACTCCGGCGTGCGGTTCTTCGCATCAAACACCTGCCATCACGTGCCGGAGGTCTATTCCGCGGTCGGTGAAAGCGAAGCGGCGACGCTGCTGCGGGAATTTTTCAAGGCACGACGGTAGTTTGATCTTCACCTCTCCCGCTTGCGGGGGAGGTCGACGCGCGAAGCGCGGCGGGTGGGGAAATTCTATCCCCTCGACGAGCGCGTTCTGCGGAAGCACCCCCACCCCAACCCTCCCCCGCAAGCGGGAGAGGGAGCGCGCCTCCCTTGCGGCGGAAGGAGACACTCAAGCCGCGAAAAACTCGCTCAGCGCCCTCGCCGTCGCGTCCGGATTTTCCTCGGTCAGGAAATGACCGGAATCAACCGGCGCGCCCGAGACATTGGTCGCCCAGGTCTTCCAGGTGTCGAGCGGCGTGGCCGCGGCACTGGCGATGCCGGCATCGCCCCACAGCGCCAGCATCGGGATCGTGATCTTTTTCCCGGCGTCGCGATCCACCTTGTCGATCTCGAAATCGGCATAGGCGCCGGCGCGATAATCCTCGCACATCGCGTGCACCCTTGAAGGATCGCGGAACGCGGCAAGGTAATGCTCCAGCGCGCGCGGGTCGATCGCGTCGAGATTTTTCGCCTTGGTCTGGCTCGCCATCTTCTGGCGCAGGAAGAAATCCGGGTTGCCGCCGATCAAGGTTTCCGGCAGCGGAAACGGCTGCGCCAGAAAGGTCCAATGATAGATCTTCAGCGCATAGAGCCGGTTCATGCCTTCCCAGTAATCATAGGTCGGCAGGATATCCAGCACGGCGAGTTGCGACAGCCGGCCGGGATGATCGAGCGCCAGACGATAGGCGACACGCCCGCCGCGATCATGCCCGGCAGCTGCAAAATGAGCATGGCCGAGCTGCTCCATCGCCTCGATCATCGTCCGCGCCATCGCGCGCTTGGTGTAGGGCGTATGCTCCTTGTCGCTCTCCGGCATATCCGACCAGCCGTAACCCGGCAGGTCCGCGACGATCAGCGTGAACTTGTCGGCAAGCCGCGGCGCGACGCGATGCCACATCACATGGGTTTCGGAAAAGCCGTGCAGCAACAGCAGCGGCGGTCCCTTGCCGCCGACGCGGGCGAAAATGCGCCCGGATCTGGTGTTGATCCATTTGGAAGCGTAGCCGGGAAACAGGTCGGCGAGATCGGGCATGGGTTTGGCACTCCTTCGCCGCCAAACCTGCCGTCATTCCTTGAAGCGGGGACGAGACGATGGTTCGCGCTTTAAACTTTGTTTGTCGTTGCCGCTGGCACCTCGCAGATATATGCCATCCGACAAGCCTGACCAACAACAAACCCGAACGAGGAAACTTGCCATGTCGATCGATTTCGAAGTCCCGGCCGAGGCCAAGGCGATCCGTGAAAAAGTCCGCCAGTGGGTGCACGACGAATGTATCCCGGCGGAAAAGGAACTCGACACCAAGCCGCTCGAGGAAGTGCTGGGCAAACTGCGCAAGAAGGCTCGCGCGCAGGGCCTGTGGTGCCCGTTCGTGCCGAAGGAATATGGCGGCATGGGGCTGGGCCCGCTCGCCAACGCGCTGGTGCAGATGGAGCTCGGTGAAAGCATGCTCGGCGCGCTGTCGATGAACACGCAGGGGCCCGACGATGCCTCGATGATGACCATCCTCGCGCATGGCACGGAACATCAGAAGGAAAAGTTCCTCAAACCGCTGTTGAACGGCGACAAGCGCATCTGCTTCTCGATGACGGAAAAGGCGGCGGGCGCCGACGCCACCGGCATGCAAACCACCGCCGTGAAGGACGGCAACGAGAATTACATCCTCAACGGCGAGAAGTGGTTCTCGTCATCGGCGAGCGTCGCCGACATGGCGCTGGTGATGGCCAAGACCGATCCGAACGCGCCGCGCCACAAGCAGTATTCGACCTTCATCGTCGAACTGCCGAACCCCGGCTACAAGATCAAGCGCAACATCAAGAACATGGCAATCGAGGGCCCGCACGCCGACGTGATCCACGGCGGTCATTCCGAAATCGAAATCAAGGATCTCAAGATTCCCGCCGACAACCTGCTCGGCGGCGAAGGCAACGGCTTCAATATGGGGCAGCACCGCCTCGCTTACGGCAGGCTTCGCCACGGCATGCACAACGTTGCAAAGGCCCAGCGCGCGCTCGACATGGCGGTGGCGCACGTGACCAAACGTTCGACCTTCGGGGTGCTGCTCGCCGACCGCCAGGCGGTGCAGTTCATGCTCGCCGAATGCGCCAGCCAGCTTTACATCGGGCGGCTGATGCTGCTGCACATCGCCTACAAGGCGGAAAAAGGCATGGACCTGACGCAGGAAAACTCGATCGCCAAGGTGTATCTTGCGCACATGGTCCACAAGGTGATCGACACCGCGATCCAGCTGCACGGCGCGCTCGGCTTCAGTCAGGATCTGCCGCTGGCGAAATGGTACACCCAGGTCCGCTCGCAGCGGCTGGTCGACGGCCCCGACGAAGTCCACAAGTGGAAGGTCGGCCGCAACGTCATCAAGGCGTTCCGCGAGCACGGCACCACGGCGTCCGCTGCGGGCGGCGATTTGATTTGACTTTCACTGGTCATTCCGGGGCGCATCGAAGATGCGAACCCGGAATCCCGAGATTGTTTAGCACCTGAAAGCCTCATCTCGGGATTCCGGGTTCGATGCTTCGCATCGCCCCGGAATGACGGGGGTGAACCTACCCGCCCGCCTTCTCCCGTTCCACCGCCTGCCAGCCGATGTCGCGCCGGCAAAATCCATCCGGCCATTGGATGCGGTCGACCGCCTCGTAAGCGCGTCGCTGCGCTTCCGCGATGGTCTTGCCCGAGGCGCAGACGTTGAGCACGCGCCCGCCATTGGCGAGAATGTGTCCGTCCTTCGCGATCGTGCCGGCGTGGAAGATCTCGGCGCCCTCGACCTTGGCGGCCTCGTCGAGCCCCTCGATGCGAGTGCCCTTGGCAACATCGCCGGGATAGCCCTTCGCCGCCATCACCACCGTCAATGCCGCTTCCGCAAACCAGCGCAGATCAAAATTCTTCAACTGTCCGTCGCATGACGCCAGCAGCGCCGGCACGATATCCGACATCATCCGCAGCATCAGCACCTGGCATTCCGGATCGCCGAAGCGGACATTGTATTCGAACAGTTTGGGACCATCCGGCGTCAGCATCACGCCGGCATAGAGCACGCCGCGAAACGGCGTGCCGCGCGCCTTCATGCCGTTGACCGTGGGCACGATGATTTTCGCCATGATCTCGGCGTGGACTTCGTCCGTCACGAACGGCGTCGGTGAATAGGCGCCCATGCCGCCGGTGTTCGGGCCCTGGTCGTGATCGAACACGCGCTTGTGGTCCTGTGCGGAAGCCAGCGCGATCGCGGTGTCGCCGTCCGACAATGCGAAAAAGCTGATCTCGCGGCCGGACAGAAATTCCTCGATCACCACTTCCGCGCCGGCCGCGCCGAACGCGCCGTCGAACATCATGGCGATGGCGGCTTCCGCTTGCGCCAATGTCATGGCAACGACGACACCCTTGCCCGCCGCAAGTCCGTCAGCCTTGACCACGATCGGCGCGCCCTGCGCGCGGACATAAGCCAGTGCGTCGGCCGCATGGGTGAAACGGCCATAGGCGCCGGTCGGAATGCCGAATTCGGTGCAGAGCGCCTTGGTAAATCCCTTGGATCCCTCCAGCTGCGAGGCTTGCTTGCTCGGCCCGAACGCCTTGATGCCGGCGCTGGCGAGATCGTCGACGATGCCGGCCGCCAGCGGCGTTTCCGGGCCGACCACGACAAGATCCACGGCGTTGGTCCGGCAGAATTCGATCACCGCGGCGTGGTCGGCGATATCGAGCGCCACGCATTCGGCCTCCCGCGCGATGCCGGCATTGCCCGGCGCGCACCAGAGTCTTGTCACCAGCGGAGAAGCTGCGATTTTCCACGCCAGGGCGTGTTCGCGACCGCCGGAACCGAGCAGAAGGATACGCATGAGATGCCGCCCGATGAGGGTATTCGAAACCGTGTCGGTCGCACGAAACCCTCTGTTGCCGCAAGGGGGAAGCTAACCAGACGCCGTCATTCCGGACGGCGCGCCATGCGCGCCGATCCGGAATCCCGAGCGTGTTTTGCATGCGCACTCCAGCTCGAGATTCCGGGTTCGCTCGCGTTGCGAGCGCCCCGGAATGACAGTTTAACTCAGCTCCGCCCTGCCGAAGCCGCGATGATTTCCTGCAGCGTCGCCACGTGGCGGGCGAAGGCGCCGCGCCCAGCGGCGGTGGCGGTCACCGTGGTCTGCGGCTTCTTGCCAACGAAGGCTTTCGTCACGGCGACATAACCGGCCTTCGCCAGCGTCTCGATATGGGCGCCCAGATTGCCGTCGGTGGCGCCGGTGAGTTTCTTCAGCCGGGTGAAGTCGAGCCCCTGCGCATCCGGCAGCGCGGTGAGCGCCGCCATGATCCGCAGCCGCAGCGGCTGGTGGATGATCTCGTCGAGCTCGGCCATGTCAGCTCCGCCGCATCCAGAATCCACCGAGCAGCAGCCCGCCGCCGTTCACCAGCGCCATCCACAGTTCGAACCACGGGCCGGCAAAGAAATAGCCGATCAGCGTCAGCGCGATGATTGCCGTCCCGATGGCGACAAAAGCGCCGCCCAGCCACAGCCCGGCGATAATGTATGGCAACATGAAATAGGTCGGCCAGAACGCGCCCAGCTGGCGCGTGGTGAAGTGGCTGACGCCGACGCTCCAGATGGCGCCAAAGGCAACGAACACCACAATGGCCGCCGTCGCCTTTGCGTTGAACGTATTCACACCCGCGCGTTTCCTGCTCAGGGCGCCGATCAACGCCGAGCCGGCGATGCCCGCGATGATCACCACAACCCACACATAGCCGGCGCGCGGCGGCATGACGAACGAGAGTACATACCCCACGAACGTCAGCACCCCCCACAGCATCAGCATCGAGCTCGCGTGGTGATAAAACCGCGACTGGCGCACCTGCCGCGCGATTTCCGTGATATCGGCAAGCGCCGAACTCGCTTGATCTCTATCGATCATGATCTGCATCTCACCGGGTTGCGATATCTTCGGCGATCACGGAAACCGCCGCCGCCGTGCTGACGACATCCATGTGATTGGTGTTGTCCAGGATGCGGACATTTATGTTCGCGGCCGGCGACCGACGTACAATTTCCTCATATTTCTCGGAGAACATCAGTTCGTCATTTGCGCCGGCGATCAGCGTCAGCGGGCCTTTGGCCGCATCGAGATCGACGCGATAGTCGCGGTGCGTTCCGAAATTTGACAGCAGGCGGAAGGAATATTCCGATGTCAGGATGCTTGTCGTATTGGGCGGCACGGCAAAGGCAATGACGGGAAGCTGCTCGCAGCATGGTATTCCAGCGGCCTGCAGCAGACTCAAGGCAATGATACGCGGCACATTCGGACTGGCCCAACCGCCGGCGTTTTCCCGACTGGCGGCCGCCTTGGTGCCGAGATACGGCGCCAGCAGCACCGCGCGCGTGAACAGATTCTGAATCGACGAACCCGCCACCCGCAGGGCGAACGCGCCGCCCGACGAATGCCCGACCAATATCAGAGGAGTGGACGGCATGGTCGTTCTGATAAATCCGACGAGGTCTGCCATGTCATCTTCAAGCTGACCGATATAGCCGATGTCCCCGCGCGTTCCGGACGCACCGTGACCGCGAATGTCCGGCGCGAAGCTCTCGACCCCGCGCGCCGCAAGGGTCTTGGTCAGCGGATGCACCGCAAGGCTGGAACCGGATGACCCGTGGATCAGAACCGCAACGCGGCCTGTTGTCGGCTCGCGCGGGGCATAGTGGCGATAAGCGAGCCGCGATCCGTCGCGGGCCTGGAAATAGAGCAACGGCGGAACGCCTTCGCGATCTCCAGCTCGTACCGTTTCGGAAATGAAGGCCATGGTCGGCGGTTTCGTCACCGGCCGGGCGATCATGCCGACCAGCAGCAGCGTGACCAGCCCTGCGGCGGCAAGACCCCAGACGACGGCCTTGAGGCCGCCTGACACTATCCTGGTGATCATGACTCAATCTCTCCTCGGTGAACCAATCGAGACTATATAGAGTACTCTGCAATACAGAGTGAATAGATTTTCACTCGTAGATGTTGATGACCGGTGCCGACGAGAGCACCTACCCTTGCACCACGGTCCGAAAAGGCCGATTCCATACCCGACATGACCGCAGCCGAAGCCCTTATCAACGCACCGGAATTCACGGTGTCCGAACTGTCCTCCGCCCTGAAACGGACGGTGGAGGATGCCTATGGCCATGTCCGGGTGCGCGGCGAAATCTCGGGTTTTCGCGGGGCCCACTCCTCCGGGCATTGCTATTTCGCGTTGAAGGACGAGAGCGCCAAGATCGAGGCGGTGATCTGGAAGGGCGTCCATAGCCGGATGCGCTTCAAGCCGCAGGAAGGCCTGGAGGTCATCGCCACCGGCAAACTCACCACCTACCCCGGCTCGTCGAAATACCAGATCGTGATCGAGGCGATCGAGCCCGCCGGCATCGGCGCGCTGATGGCGCTGATGGAAGAGCGCAAGCGCAAGCTCGCCGCCGAGGGGCTGTTCGACGAGGCGCGCAAGCAACTTTTGCCCTGGTTGCCGGAAGTGATCGGTGTCGTCACCTCGCCGACCGGTGCGGTGATTCGCGACATCCTGCACCGGCTGGAAGACCGCTTTCCGCGCCACGTGCTGGTATGGCCGGTGCGGGTGCAGGGCGAAGGCTCGGCCGAACAGATCGCGGCGGCAATTCGCGGCTTCAACGCGCTGCCCGAGGGTGGCAAGATTCCGCGGCCGGATGTGCTGATCGTCGCGCGCGGCGGCGGTTCGCTGGAGGACCTGTGGTCGTTCAACGAGGAGACCGTGGTCCGCGCCGCCGCCGAGAGCATGATCCCGCTGATCTCGGCGGTCGGCCACGAGACCGACATCACGCTGATCGACTTCGCCGCCGACAAGCGCGCGCCGACACCGACCGCCGCCGCCGAGATGGCGGTCC
>Ga0179592_10000617_pt1 | contig 14261 bp, 14 predicted proteins | sample CZODoug2_1_08_16_FD_148623 | JGI IMG/M metagenome (GOLD analysis project Ga0179592, IMG submission 148623) | Vadose zone soil fungal communities from Angelo Coast Range Reserve, California, USA - CZODoug2_1_08_16fungal (Illumina Assembly) | ecosystem: Environmental > Terrestrial > Soil > Vadose...
AGTTTTTTTCCCTCGGCGTGTGGACGACCCGCACCCCGCACCTACTCACAGTGCATCGTTGGCACTGCGTTGGCCATGGTGGTGAGGTTAGCCAGGTAAGCCGTCGAATTGCTAAACGCCAGTGACCTTCCAGTGCACGTTATGGGTTGCAGGCGAACAAAGTTGAAGCTCAACATTGGCGCTAGCTTGGAGCCCTTCGGTTCATCCATTGCCGTATTCACGGTCACCACGAGGTCGTTCACTGCCTTATTGTATGTGTTTACGCTTTCGACCAGCTTGTTGTAGCGGTCTACGTCTTTACTGTGCGATGCTCCACTTTCTAAAAGAGCTTTTATCACCACATTCTGGCCTTCCATAGCAACATCCGCCAACAGACCCTCCGCCCGCGCAAGCGTCATCGCGTCTTGTAACTGCCGGAGGTTGTAAATCCCCGCGTATCTTTCTTCTCTCTCCCCTAATTCCGTAGAGCACTGGGTGTTGGCTGCGTCCATTTGCCCGCGCCCTCCCTCCGCTGCGTACCAACGAATGAACTCCGCGAGCTTGTCTCGCTGTAAAGAAATCCTTTGGTATTTGTCCTTGCCGCCGATGAAATAGTCCACGTCCTCTTCCAGTGTGCCATTCCTGTACTTTCTCATGCCCTCGTCGTACTCGCTCTTGCTGATTTCGTCGATTTTGTAAACGGCATCCAATCGAGTGGCCATCCGATTAAACGCGATGCACGGCAGCGGCTCGTCAGGAACAAATGTCCTTTGCACAATGGCAGATTGTTTTCTCTGTTGGGCCAGCATCGGGCCGCACATTAATAGTATCGCTACGGAGATTAGAATCGCTCTCATGCTCCGCCTCCTTGAACTCTGTTATGGAATTGTCCCCCCGGTTTCGCCCTGTGACTATACCGGGCTTTGTAAATCGAGTCGGAAGCACATTCAACTTCCCATCGCCGATGCCCAGGCCGTCCTCAATATGAGGATGTAGACGAAATGCGATTGAAGAACAGCTTTTCAGCGGATTCTGAAGGTTGGCAATACGGCGCGGCTACACTCCGGCTTACGCGGCACGGCGCACGGCCAGAAGCGTCAAATCGTCGGTTTGCTTTAAACCCTCCCCGAAGCTGACCAAGTCCTCGAGACATTCGGAGATCAGCCCGGCAGGCGCTATCCCGACCTGCCGCGCCGCCAGCGCGCGAATTCGGTGGAGACCGTACTCTTGGCCAGCGCGATTCCGTGCTTCCGTCAACCCGTCGGTATACAGAAGAACGGCGTCACCATGAGCCAATGTGAGTCGCTGGACAGGGAAGCGCGTGTTACAGAACATCCCCAGAGGCACGCCGGTGGAATCCCTCGGCGTTGCTCCGTCAACATGGATGTGCAGAAGAGGGAGATGGCCCGCGCTGACAAACTCCACCGAACCGTCGTGTGCCGCTCGTCCTACGACCAGCGTCGCGAATTGTCCGGCAAGAGTGCTTTCGCAGAAAATGCGGTTGGCGTCCTCCACCATCCGATCGAGCGGGAGACCGGCTTCGGCGAGGCTGCGAAACGTGGCATGGAGGTGGCTCATGAGCATTGACGCAGCCACACCCTTGCCGGAGACATCCCCCAACATAAAGAGCAGCCCGTCGCTTGTTTCGAGAAGGTCGCAGTAGTCCCCGCTCACCATGTTGGCGGGTTGATAGTGAAAGCGCACGTCCCACCCTGCTGGTGCCAAACCCGGTTTCGGCAGGAGTGCGCGTTGGATGCGTGCGGCAAGTGAGAGATCACTCTCCAAGGCACGCTGTTCAGCACTGGTAAGGTGGTCGAGGCAGAACCGCACGAGCGGATCGGCCAGCAACCGTTCCGGTTCAACGGAGTCATGGCACGTCTCGCAAAGCCCGAATGTTCCTTGATCGATGCGCCCGAGGGCGGCATCCACAGCCGTAAGCAGTTGCGAAAGAGAAGCATCAGCGGCGGGCGAATGCACCGCCGTGTGAAGGCGCTCGCGGCGTTGTTCCAGCTCGGTGCGCAGATACTTTTGTTCGGCAGTGATCATACGATCTCCTGCGCTAGGTTCCTGTTTGGCGGCTGAACTTTCCATCCGATTTCCTCCTTTGAATTGAGGAACACGGGAAGAGGCTTAACGCGACGGTATTGGCCCGGCGCCTCCATTCACCCCTCGAGCACCAAACCAGCAAGCGGTGTTGCCAAGCCGTCGGCGATTTTCATTTGATGCTAGAAACGCGCGATATGGTGCAGGAATTTTTGCCGCAGACGATTGAATCGACCCGCGAAATAAGCATCCCGCAAAGAGGCGTCCTGACGCAGAAGTTTCCTGCTAAGGTGGTGCGGCACACGGCGAGATTCAAATTAGCACATGCGAGACGGCCAAGCCTTCGACCTGCAAGGCCCGCCGGTTCCGTATGCGACCTTCAGCAGGCTTCAAGTCATCCACGCGCTCAACGGCTTCCGGGTCCTGCAATTCGCTTTTGAATACCGCTTCTGGATTGGCAAGAGCTCTGAAAGTCATGGTTCTAGCAAGTTCACGGCCTGGCAAATTCCCAAAGCTCTTCTGGTCGAGGCGGGATAAACCGTATGTTTGTGGAGTATTCATAAACGAGCCATTCCTCTCTCATTCAGTTTTAATCTTGCGGGGCTAGTGTTTCCGGAGCCAGCCTCAAGTTCAGTCACTTCTTATCTGAGGAGATCACCTGATGCGACTAAGAACGACCGCTTTTTACCTAAGCACAGCGCTGCTTATTCCGTTGTCAGCTGCCGCGCAGGAGCATCCCACATACCAGGTGGGGCCGCAGGCCGATGGAAGCTTTGTAACTCCCACAAATCAAGTCGTCACCCCCGCCGGAACGCAAGTCAATTTCAACGGACGGCCAGTGGCCGTTGCTGTAAGGCCGGACCAGAAAACTGCCGCGGTGTTGGTCACCGGGGGAGGCTATCCCTTACCCACCTTGCCCATCGTCATCGTGGACTTAACTACCGGGACAGTGAAGCAGCAGTTCAATCCGGGCAAAACCAATGGCGCTTACGATGGTGTGCTGTACTCCAAAGACGGCACACAGCTGTACTTTTCGCAGGACAACGGGCGGGTCGTGGTCGCCAATGTGGCTCCCGACGGCACACTTTCTCTCAATACCACCATCCTGCTTTCAACTACGTCAGGCGCGGTCAATAATGGTGGTCTCGCTCTTTCTGCCGATGGCAAAACTCTTTATGTCGTTCTGAACACGAGGAATTCGGTCGGCGTCATCGACCTCACCAGCAATCAGTATGCGGGCACCATTCCAGTGCAGAATGCTCCGAAGAGCATCGTGGTGATGGGCAATCACGCCTACGTCACCAACCAGGGCGGCCGTCCTGCCAATCCTGGGGAGTACACGGACCTCTCCGCCGGGACTCCCATTGTCGCTGATCCGGAATCTGCCTTTTCCATCACCGGGACAGTAAGCGTCATCGACTTACAGACGAATGCGGTAATGAAGAACATCGCCGTCGGGCTTCAGCCGACTGCGATTCTGGCGGCGCATGGTCTCGTTTTTGTCGCCAATAGCAACAGCGACTCCATTTCAGTGATCGATCCTTCCAGGAACGAAGTCACCGAGACACTGCGAATCCAGACCTTCCCCGGTGCCCCCCTGGGTAGTTCCCCGAACGGGCTTGCGCTCACCTCGCGCAACGAGCTGGCGGTTAGCCTGGGCGCAAACAACGCGATCGCACTCTATCGCTGGAGCGAAGACCGGGACTTAGTATTTGAGGGATTTGTCCCCACCGCTTGGTATCCGTCCTATGTGGCTGTTGCCGCCGCGCAGACGGCGGAGCAGTCCGGTACGGGCAGCAGCCTGCCTGAGCGCTTGATCGTTGCCAACACCAAAGGAACGGCCGTAGGCTCAGTCGTCCCCAATACCGGGAACCCCAGCGGCAAAAACTCGCACAGCTTTGTCGGCAGCGTTTCCATTGTTCCCATACCCAACGCAAGTGGTTTCGCCACCTACCATGCCCAGGTCGCTGCCAATAACGGCTGGAATCGACGCGGCGAGTCCGCCGAAGCTAACCGGCCACTGGTTTTCGGTGAGCACCACCCCATCAAGCACGTGATTTATGTCATCAAGGAAAACCGCACCTATGATCAGGTTCTTGGCGATGTGCCGCTTGGCAATGGTGATCCGTCGCTCGTGCAGTTCGGAGCCCAAGTTTCTCCGAACCACCACGCTCTCGCCGATCAGTATGTGTTGTTTGACAACTTCTATGATTCGGGCGTTCTGTCTGCCGACGGCCATCAGTGGACGGATCAGGCCATTGCGCCGGATTATATCGAAAAGCAGTTCACCGACTTCAATCGCAGCTACCCCTACAATGGGGGCGACAGCCTGGTCTATGCACCTAGCGGATTCCTCTGGACGGATGCTTTGGCGCACGGTCTGGCGGTGCGCATGTACGGCGAGTACGCTCCTTCTTTCGTCGGCCCGGCCGGCCAGCCGTTCGGAACCTGGACGGACTGGTACAACGATTCTCTGATTCTGGAAGGCAAGAAGACCGGTTCTTTGCATGTCCCGGTCGGCACCTTCCATGCCGTCGCTGATGTCCCCTCCGTGGCGCAACACATCAATCCGGCCTTTCCCATTTTCAATACCGGCATTCCGGATCAATACCGCCTGGATGTCTTTCTCGCTGACTTCCAACAATACGTAACCAATAGAAATCTGCCGAACCTGATCGTGATGACCTTGTGCACCGATCACGCCAGCGGTGGCAGCGTGGGGGATCCCACTCCCGCGTCGCAGGTTGCCGATAACGACCTCGCCGTTGGCCGTTTAGTGGACGCGGTCAGCCACAGCCCGTACTGGTCAAACACGGCGCTCTTCTTTGTGGAGGACGATCCGCAGGCGGGTGTCGATCACGTCGATGGTCACCGCTCCTTGGCCTATATCGTGAGCCCCTACATTCAGCGCGGTCAGGTGAATCACACCTACTACACGCAAATCAACATGGTCCGCACCATCGAGGAACTCCTCGGCCTTCCCCCCATGAACCAGCACGACCAGCTGGCTGCACCCATGAGTGACGCCTTTACGGACAGGCCCGATCAAACTCCCTACAGTTTTATTCCCAATCAGATTCCGCTCGACACACTAAACGCCGCCGCCAGCAACAAACTGCAAAAGGCCTGGCAGAAGGAAGTCGCACGCTACTTCCCACAAGGACCTGATCAGCAACCGGACATCGCCGACCCGAACCTGCTCGACCACGCGATCTGGTATGCGAATACGAACTTCTCCAAACCGTTTCCTGGCGAGAAACGGATCTTGTATCCCCGGGAGCTGCACTTGACTGCGGCCCCCGCCAGATTGGATCTGGATTAGGGCAAGCCATCCGGCACAAGCGCAAAGCGGCGCCGGCAGCCCATCTCGATGGGGTTGCCGGCGTTTTCTCGCATGCGCACCTCCAGGCAAAGTAGTTTTGACGCCCTCGTCTCCCTGGAGGGAGAGGATTCCTAGTTGGTCTTCTGAGACGGCTTCGGCGATTCTGGACATGACGCCCTTAGTTCAGGCGAAGACAACCAACCGGCTCGAAAGGCCTGCCCTGCCTCGATCGAAGGGCCTAGGACCACGGGCCGCAGAAATCAGAGGGGCATATATCCCCGGCCTAAAAACGTCAGGTTTTGTAGGAGTGGTAAGTGGATTCGCGAAATACGGACAGCACTTCTCCAAACCGTTCCCCGGCGAGAAGCGCATTCTCTATCCGAGAGAGTTGCAGCTGACGGCCGCCCGATCGGATGTGTTTTTGAGAAATTCGCCATTCATCTGGCAGGAAGCGAAACCCGTGTGATTGGAGGTTCCTTCACCGCTCGACTGCGACAGGTTCTTGGACAATTTCGGATTTAGAAAGAGCCTCACGGGCCGCTTCCCTCATCTGACGAGCCTGGCCACTCATAGGGCCATTTGGCTCGAGCTTGAGATAGGTATTCAAGTCGTCCAGCAGCGTTCCATAGTCGCGCTTGCGGAGATGGATTTTCGCCAACAACAAGTAGCTCAAAGGAAAATCAGGCCGCCGTAGAATGGCTTCATGAGCGCTTTTCTCAGCTTCTTCTAAGCGGTTCTGGGAATAAACCGCCACGGCCAAGTAATAATGGCCCGTCCAGGAAGCCCCATCCAGTTCCAGTCCTCTACGGATAATTCTCTCCGCGTCAGCAAATTCTCTTCGCTGGCAGAAGAGCACACCCATGGCATATTGGGCCGGAGGATAGTGGCCCGCACTCAAATCAATTGCCGTTTGCAGGGCCCGCTCGGCCTCCTCCTTCCGGCCCAGCTGCATGTCCGCCACGCCCATGTGATAGTAAGCCTCATAATAGTTCGGGAATGCTGCAGCGGCTTGCGCAAAGCGCGCCAGACTACCGGCCGGGTCATTCTTCCTCAGTTGCTCCAATCCTTTGTCGAAAGCTTGATGCGCCTTGGCCGGTATCTTCAACTCGCGCACCGAAACACTGGAACCTGTTTGACTGGTGCGAAATGCCTGGGCTCTTTTCAAGTAAAGCAACAAATCGGGCGAGAACTCGCCTAGCTGCACTGTTTCTTCGACCGGTTCGAAGCCCCGCTCTTCGATGACCAGGTTATAGGTCCCGGAGCGCAGGCCGAAGACCTGAAAGCGGCCGAATGAATCGGTGACAGCCGTGGCGGGCAAGCCGCCAGCAAATGACTTCACTTGCACGCGCAACCCTCCGGCCGGACGATTTTCTTCCGCAAGGAGCACGGTGCCGGAAATGATTCCAGACGAGTGGGGAGAGGGAGAAAACAATTGAGCTCGGGCTACTGGCGGCCAAAACAGAAAGATGAGGAGGAGGAGCGAAGCTGTGGAGAGAATTAGGTTCGGAGATTCAAGCCGCTCGCAGGATTTTCGAGCCCGTTGTTGGTTTGCCGTGGACGACATGGAATGCTCCTTCTGTTGCGGATCAGCCCTTGGTCTTCCACTCGAGTCATTCCCCAACTCCCCTTATTGGCTCCGTGGGGTCCCCTCCCCAGTTCCAGTTAGTCCGTTGGCGCAGCGCTCTTCAAATTGAGGAGATCGCCGTCGACGAAAAGCTTCCGAGGAGCAATTGCCTCCGCTGGCGAGGCGCGCGTCTTCGCCCAGGTACTCCGGCGAGCGTGGCTCCACGAGTTTCTGATCGGGGACGGCATCAGCGTCCAGCGAGATTTACTCCGTGCCAACGCCAGCAGCGGGCCGATCCGTGTCAGTGGCCCCGGACTCATTGTCGTCAAGCTCTTGCCAGTCCGGCGCTCTGTTGACCGCCCTGAGACTGACAAAGAGCTCGATGAAGAAGGCTGCAACGACGGTACCAACGACCAACCAAGACAGATCTGAAAGGAACCGCATATTGTCTCCTTAGGAATATGATTTCTTCGGCCGAGGTGGTTCTTACTTAAAAACTGCGCCAGCGTCTGCAGTCGAGTCATCGAGTTCACTTTTAAAATCACCGATGGCTGCGTCTCTTTTGCGTCTGAATGGAACAATCTTGTTGCCACGGGCCGGGGGATGATTGCCGAGCGGCACAGACCCGAAGGTAAAGCAATTGGCAGAGCGGGTTTTTCCTGGCGAACCGTTGTTTTGGCCTTTCTGAGGCAGTTCGCGGAGCCGCCGGCCTTTGTGTAGTTGCGACTTTGAAGTGCCCGTCGAGCGCCCGCGCCTATCGGCAATCTCCTTGTGTGCGTAGCCTTCGTTGTCGTAGAGCACAAACCCCGGCTTGAATCCGGGGGGCAACTGATCGATAGCCCTCTGGAGACCGAGGCGATCCATGGAGTTGTTCAAGTACCGGTCGGCATCGTCCAACCCCACACCACAGGCTTGAGTTTCCTCCGTCCTGTCTGTGGTTTCCTCGCGAGACGTTTGGGCGACTATCTTGTTGTGAATGTGCAGGAGCACGACAGTCACGGTTACGAGATGAACCCAAGTGGAAAATGAGATGTCGCCGCGAAACGCATGAATCCTGCGGAAGACAGTCAGAAAGGTTTCCTGGGTCAAGTCTTCGGCTTCCTCCGAGTTTTCCAACATGCGAACACACAGAGTAAAGACTCGGCGGCTGTGCAACCGATAGAGCCTTTCAAATGCCGTAACGTTGCCTTTCAGCGCAAGTCGAATGGCCTCGGCTTCGGGCATGTCGTCAGCCTCAGATTGTGGCAGTTCTCTCACAAAATCCTTCCTTCCACACGCGTGAGCAGTTCTTTGAAAAGTTCCCTTGAGTTGATGGCGGTTAGCCCCTTGGCTAACTGCGTGGGGCCCGAAAGAAGTCACCGACGATGAAGTGTGGCAAGTCTGCTGCCACGTTGAACACTTTTTGATAAGAGCTTGGGCTGTGGAGACTTAGTAGGGACTTTCCCACTCCGTCATCCGGTTATTCATCGGTACTAGGCCATGAAAAGTATGCTCAATGGAATCCTTTTTTTCGTGCTGGCGAGTTCGAAAGGATAGGGTCCAGGTAGTGGCCAGATACGAGTTGTGGAAGGCCACATCGAACTCTTCGAAGCAAAGTGGACCGAATTGTCGACGGATGGCGGCGCGGTGAATCTCGATTTGGTGCGGAAAGTTGTGGGCAAGATCACGACTGGCTAGCGGCGCGAGCAGATGGTCTTCGTTGACTTGCCTCGGGACGCAACCTAAGATGCGAGACTGAGTTTTTCCGCATCCCGCCAGAATCGAGGCACCATGCAACTCTTGTCCGTCCCAGCCTGTGTTCTAATCTCTGGTGTCCTCATGGCGCTGACCTTCCATTCATCCGGCGATGCTAACGCCAAATTCGCCAAGCTCAGTGAAGAGTTCATTCACGAGACGCTGGCGCTTTCGCCCTCCGCGGCCTCCCAGGCCGGGTACCATCATCACGTCGATCCCAAGACCGGCAAGACCATGGCGCTCGATGCCCTGCTCGACGACATGAGTGCCGCGGGCGTGGCGGAACAGCGCCGCGTCAATGCGCATTGGCGTGAGCGCTTCCGCACCGAGACCCCTATTGCCTCACTCGGCGTCGAGGATGCCGCCGACTGGCAGCTGATCGACGACCAGATTGCCCTCACCCTGCTCGAATTGGACCGCATCCAGAATTACAAGCACAACCCCACGTTCTACGTGGAGCTCCTGGGCGGGGCGCTCTTTCAGCCGCTCACCGATGACTTTGCGCCGGAGGACGTCCGCCTCGGCGACATCCTCTCCCGGATTGCCGCGAGCCCGCACTTCCTCGAGCAGGCGCGCAGCCAGCTGGTCGATGCCGACCCCATCTTCATCAAGGTCGCCATCGAGGAAAACGACGGCAATATCGATCTGATCGAGAACACCATTGCCCCGGCCATACCCCCCGGATCGAAATTGAAAGCCCAGTTCGATAAAGTCGCGCCTCAGGCTATCGAAGCGCTCAAGAATTTTTCCCGCTGGCTTCAGGACGATCTGGCGAAGCGCAAGACCGATCGTACCTGGCGCCTAGGCAAAGAGCTCTATGCAGAAAAATTCCGCCTGGTCATGGAAACCCCGGTCAGCTCCGACCAGGTCCTCGCCGATGCGGAACACGAACTCAAGAAGACGCGCGCCGAAATGCTCCAGATCGCCCTGCCCCTGCACAAGCAGTACTTCCCCGATCACGACGACCACGCGAGCCTCAGCGCGCAGGAACGCGAGAACAAGGTCATCGGTGAGGTGCTGCAGAGGATCTCCGATGATCACCCTAAGCGCGACGACTTGGTGCAGACGGTGAAAGACGATCTGGCGAGCATCCGGCAATTCATCATCGATAAGAAGATCGTCTCGCTAAAATCGCGCGACAACTTAAAGGTTATCCCGACGCCGCCCTTCATGCGCGGCATCTACTCGGTCGCTGGGTTCCACTCTGCCCCGCCGCTCGATCCCAACGCCGAGGCGCAGTACTGGATTACGCCCATCGATCCAAAGACGCCCGAAGACAGGGCCGAGTCGAAGCTGCGCGAGTACAACAACTGGGTGCTGAAATGGCTCACCATTCACGAGGCGCTGCCCGGCCACTACGTGCAGGCCGAGCACGCCAACGAAATCCAGCCTGTAACCCGACGCCTCGCCCGCGGTCTCTTCGGCAACGGAGCATACGGCGAAGGCTGGGCCGAGTACATCGCCCAGGTCATGATGCAGCAGGGTTTTGCCGACAACGATCCGCGTTACCGCATCAGCTACCTGAAAGTCTGGCTGCGCGGCGTCGGCAATGCCATCCTCGATGTCCGCATGCAGACCATGAAAATGACGGACGACCAGGCCATGTCGTTCATGATGAACGACGCCTTCCAGACCCGCGCCGAGGCCGAGGGCAAATTGCAGCGGGCTAAGCTTAGTTCTACCCAGTTACCGACTTATTTCGTGGGTACCAGCGAATGGTGGCGCCTGCGCCACGCCTATGAAGCAGCCAAAGGCAAGGACTTCACGCTCGCCGACTTCCACGACCGCGCCCTGGACCAGGGCGCATTGCCGGTTCCCTGGCTGGGAAACATTCTGCTGCGGAAGTAACCTGATCTTTTCAATCTCCGCTAAAGAGCCGCGCAATCGCTCGCCTCAATCGAAAAGGCAATCTCTCTAACTCCAAAGCAGCTTTGGGTTTAGTGGCGGAGGAGGAGGGATTCGAACCCCCGAGAACTAGCGCCTTCCATGCCTCAAATTGATTCAGATGGCTCATTCCGGGCTTGGTTCTAGTTGGACGAGCTATTTCTGGTGGCCACTCTCCCACTTTCGCCACATTTCGTGATTGGCAATCATCGGGAGGAAGACGCCGCCTACGACAGACCGCGCCTGGAATCCCTGTTGTTTTCCATCCGTTGTCCAGTACCAATCTGTTAAAGGTACCCGGCTTGGAGTCTTTCTGAGAAATCGCTGGAGGGGTGCCATGATCCGGTCGAACTCCTGCCGGTTGTCCGCGAGCGTGGCCGTCCAAACTTCCCAATCCAGTTTGGTATAGTCGCTTCGGTTGTCAAGTGGCAAACCAAATTCATTCAGGTGAGCCTGGTAAAACTGCGACTCCGTCCGTGCAACGCTGGGCGGGAATACGTGGAGGTCGACTATTCGATCCCACACAAGATTGTATTTCTGACTCCACGTTCCAGGCTTATCAAATGCGAGCCGAAAATGATCACCGTCCCCTGCCAACTGCACCCATCGCTCGGCCATGTTTCGGCTCACCTCGCGATATTCGAGGGCCTCGGCCGTGCGGTTCGTCTTGTCCGCTAAAGTTGCGAAACCTGCCAGCGCCAGGATCGCTTTAATCGACAGATTCGAGTTGTGTGCGAGGTGACCAGAGAAATCGTCCGTGGAAAGCTGATTAGCTGGATCCATCCCCTCTTGTCGAAGATATTCCGCCCACTGTTGTAATTCCGCCCAATAGCGGTTGGCGAAGTCAGCATTGCCCTCCACCTTGGCCAGCGCGGCGAACATCAAAAGCAGGTTACCGCTCTCTTCAACCGGCATCTGATTCTCTTCTGTACGTTCTCCGCCCCCGTACACCTGCCCGTTGGCCTTGGGATATGTGCCCAGGTCGTGTGGTGCGAACGGAAAGCGCCAGCGCCCGGTTCGCGTGTACTCCATCAACGGGCGCAATTCCGCCTTCAAAAGTTCGGCGTTGAAGAGCAAGAAAAACGGTGAAGAAGGATAGATCACGTCCACGGTCGAGATACAACCGTTGCTAAAGTTTTCCTTCGGAAACAACATTGGCTGGCCATCAACATCCACGACCAGCTTGTGAGCCGCAATGGTCTGCCGAAAAGCAATGGTCGCCAGGTCGGCGTATGCTTCACCACCGACCTGCCGCAGGTCGGTGGCCAGTAGCTCATCGAATTCTCGCGAGCGCCGGTCGATTGCCGAATACTCTCGTTCAGCGGTCTCGAGGAGCTCGCCTATAGTCATACCTTTTCGGCGCCAGTACGGACGCATCCACCGTTTCAAATACTCAATGGAATAGAGATCGTCGTAACCGACGAGGATGTGCCGCGAAACTGATTCTGAGCCCACGTGGCCGAAATCTAACGAGACAGCTAGAAGGGCTCCTTCGCTGGCACGCCGTGGCATATCGAGGTCATCGCTCACAAACGGTTTGCCCGCTGCGAAGTTTGACTGCGCAGTTTCCCTCGCCTCCGTCGCGGCGCTGGCCCCAGCCTGGTCTGGGACTGCAAGCAGCACCGAACCCCAATCGATCCGCAAGTTGTCGCCAGCTTTCTCTAGGATGGGCTGCTGAAAATCAGACGCGCGGAGAACCGTCATTCCTCTCAGTCGCGAACGGGACCAAAGGACTTCCTGCGTCGGAGTGTCCGTCGCCAACACTGGTGATACTCCGAACAGGAGTTGAACATCGTGTGAAGCACGGTCCGTGGCTATCATCGTCGCCGTGACATAGCTAATGGGGCGCGCCATAACATCCAAGTCAAAAGGCAGTAGCGGAGAAAGGAATGCAACTTCCAATCGGATGCCAGCCTCTTCAAAGCGGTATGTCGTGCGTGTGCTAGTCACCTCTAGAGCAGTCTGCCCAATACTGGGAATGGACTGGGGCCAGGTACCCATCCACCGAAAACTCTTTCCATCAATCCTTAGCAGCCCGATCAATGGCTGCACTGTGCCAGTCCAATGACGCGTTTGACCGTCTGTCAATTTGTCATTCATGGACCAGACGCTGAAGTAGGGGTCATGCGTTAAGAGAGGAACTGCGGGCACGCGGACGGATTGGGCAAAAGAATAGCAAGTAACCCAAAAGGCGCAGAATAGCAGAACGAGTCGGTAAACGAATTTTACGCGCAAGGAAGCCTCCGAGCAGAAATCGCCTGATCACGTGTCTATCGACGATTAGAATAATAATGCCCTGTTAGGCAAAAACGCTATTGCCATGGATCGCAGGAACGGTTCCTTAGTTTTCAAGACGCTGGATCATTGGCCATTCACCAAACAGCGAATGTTCTCGGTGCGACGTTTCAAGTACGGTCCGGCGGAGGAGAAGGGATTGTGCTCCCAATTGGTGAGTGGCAGATACCGATGTTATCGTGGCAGCGATGCGCAGCCCAAGCGGAGCGTCCGCGGCAATTCTACGCACGGCGCGGCAAAGCAGGTATGAAGCAATTTGCTCAGAAGCTGAGCACCGGCTGGCGGCAGGGTTGGGCGAACGAGAGATAGAAATATTCCTGGATGCGGTTGTGGCGATGGCGGAGCCGGTGAAAACACACTTTTTGTGGAGGCCGCAACTCCGAGACCCTGGCGATGAGATGGTGCTGGAAACGGCGGTAAATGGGCGCGCCGACGCATTGGTCACATTCAACGTGCGGGACTTTGGGACCGTGCCTGCGCGCTTCGGGATCGAAGTGATGATCCCTCGTGACGCGATAGGGAGGATGAGACGATGACGGAGACGATGACATACCCTCTGCGGTTGCCACGTTCGCTAAAGAGAGCGGTGGAGCGACAGAGCAAGGAAGATGGGACGAGCATAAACCAATTCGTCGCCACAGCAGTGGCTGAAAAGCTTTCAGCTTTGCAAACGGCGGAGTTCTTTGCTGACCGCAAAGCGCGCGCGGATTTCAAGGCCTTTGACAAGCTCATGAAACGGCGCGGTGGAAAGCCTCCGCGTGCAGGTGATGAAATGCCGGGCAGAAAGGCGAAAGCGTCTAGTCGCGTCCGTGATAATCCATAGTGGCTCTGCATTTGGCGATCTACTGAGGCGCCGAATCGACGGTTGCCGCAACAGCGGCACGGCAAGTTTGTAGAATGATCTCTTGTGAATTCTTACTGGATAATAACTGAGGGGGTTCGCCTTGCGATAATACCGCGTCCAAGAGAGCAACCTCTGACCGCCAGTCCGAAATGAATCAATACACAATCGTAAAGTTCCCCTGACGGTCTGCCGCCACGCTGGATAAGCCCCAAACAGGAACCCCCGTCGCGCGGCCTTCGGCCCCGATCGGTTTTCCCGCTTCATCGAAAAGTTGCCAGACGAGCGACCCGCCTTTCTGCCAGCCGGTCCCTTCCGCCCAGGCCAACAGCACTTGTCCGTCCGAATTCGCCGCCACGGCGGGATGCTTTCGATTGGCGCTCGCACCGGGCGCCGCGATGGACGACAAAAGCTTGAGTGAATTCGGCTCGATCTCGTCGAAGTAAACCTGCCCGGCCGTCTCCCAAGCGGCAAGAACTCGCTGTCCGCCTTCGTTCAGATAGGCTGTACTCATTGGACAGGCATTCAGTTCCCAAGGACCCACTGTCATTGCGCGGAACCTTGCTCCACGGTCGGTCGAAATCAGCAGCGTCATGTCC
>Ga0179592_10000618_pt1 | contig 14247 bp, 9 predicted proteins | sample CZODoug2_1_08_16_FD_148623 | JGI IMG/M metagenome (GOLD analysis project Ga0179592, IMG submission 148623) | Vadose zone soil fungal communities from Angelo Coast Range Reserve, California, USA - CZODoug2_1_08_16fungal (Illumina Assembly) | ecosystem: Environmental > Terrestrial > Soil > Vadose...
CGTCGAGCAGATCGACTCCCTAGCCGCGGCCAATCAACGCCGCACGGTCGGTCTCAATCGCGCCTGGAGCGCGATGGCGCAAGCGCTCGGCGGATCGGCCGCAGCTCGGCTATCGGCAAAGCTGGGGATGCCCGTCAGTCGTGACACATTGCTGCGGCAACTGCGTCGCCTGGGAAGCGAAGTCACGACGGCACCGCCCGTAGTGGTCGGGATCGACGATTGGGCCATCACCCGCGGGCACCGCTATGGAACTATCGTGGTGGATCTGGTTAGACGCCGTCCGATCGAGGTCCTGGACGGACGAGAATCCACGAGCGTGGCCGACTGGCTTCAACGCCATCCTTCGATCCAGGTGCTCGCCCGCGACCGTGCAGGTGCGTACTCTGACGCTGCGCAAAGCGTGATTCCTCACGTCCAGCAGGTCGCCGATCGATGGCATCTGCTAACCAATCTGCGGGAAACGGTTGAGCGGCTGCTGCTGCGCCATAACGCCAAACTACGCGAGGCTGCTCAACTAGCAATTGCGGGCCCGCCACCTCCGACGAAGCCGTCTGGCATCGATACTGTGTTGCCACTGATGGCCTGGCAGAAGCTGAGCAATGATCGACGCGCAGCGCGATTTGCACGTTACGAGGAAGTGGTCCGGCTTCGATCGCAGGGCTTGACGTTCAGCGCGATCGGGCAGGCCATGGATTTGGACCAGCGGACAGTGAGCAACTTTGTGCGGGCAGGCGAGTATCCCGAAAGGTCTCCGCTCAGCAGTGGGCCCATGCTGTTGGATCCCTATCGACACCACCTCTGCCAGCGCGTCGCTCAAGGATGTTTCAACATCACCGCGATATGGCACGACCTGCGTGCTCGGGGCTTCAAGGGCAGCCGGGGAACGGTCCGGGTGGCGATGGCTCGGGCATACGCGAGGGCGTCGTCTACTGACAAGGTTTGCCGGCCCGGCCAGCGAGCTTCGACCCCTTCACCGCAGCGCGCCTACGCTTGGCTGGTGGGTTGGGACGAACGTGGAATCCAGGTACCAAAACGCGCCGAGCATAGTGAATTCGTCCAAGCCTTGTGCGCCATCGAGCCGGAGATCGCCGAGGCAAGCAGCATGGCCCGCGAGTTTCTCGGATTGATTCATCGTCGCGATGTCGATAACTTTGACCGATGGTTGGGGCGCGCTCGGGACAGTAAGGCTCGCGAGCTTCGGCGGTTTGCCGCCAGTATTGCGGCGGACCTGTCAGCAGTGCGGGCGGCCTTCGACTCACCCTGGAGCAGCGGGCAGGTCGAAGGCCAGATCAGCCGACTGAAATTCCTCAAGCGCCAGATGTATGGTCGAGCAAAGCTTGACTTGTTACGTGCCAGAGTTCTGCATCCAAATTGATGCTTCCGCAGTCACACGAAGTGCGTAAGACCCACTTTCGCTTTGCTTCACGCTTACGGCGCCCGAGTCTTCTTCGTCCGGCGTTGCTTCGTGGAACTCCGCCTCTGACTTGCAATGCCGCTAAACGGCGGATATGTCGTACACCACCGAGCTAACGCTTCAGCGAAAAGGGCGCTCCTCTGGCTCCCTGACTCGCGCCGAACCACCGCAAACCAGTCCAGCGTAATCCCCCGTTGCCCCAATGGCCGGGTCATGACAGACCCCTTAAGAACGTAATCGGCGACCGCCCAGGACGTCAATATACTAATGCCAAAGCCGTGCCTAACCCATTCGATGACCGCCTCGCTAAGACCAACTTGCACCCTGTTCCGAGGTTGTACATGGGCGGCTCGGAAGAATTGATCGCCTTCATGCCCGCGCTCGGCTGCCGCGCTATACGTAATGTAAGGGTCTCGCAAGAAATCCTGGGGCTCAAGCCAGCGGCGTGCCCCAAGAGGATGACCGACAGGTAGGACCGCGACGAGTTGATCGCGAAAGAGCGGCACCACCACCGCCCAGCGGGCTCGGATTTGACCCGCCGCAATCGCAATATCCACGCGGCGTTCCCGTAAAGACTCGAGGGTACCTGTTAAGGAATCGTCGACAATCTCAATTCGAAGCTCAGGTTGCTGCTCCAAGTACTTTTTGGCAAAGGCCGGCAACCATCGATAAGCGCTATACCCGCGAGCACCAACGCGAAGTGAAACTTGAGGCTCCTGCATACCCGCCCGCAAATCGGCCTCCATCGCCAAAATCTCATCAATCGCGGCGCGGGCAGCCTGGACCACTCGCTCTCCGGCGGCGGTCGGCTGCCAATCGTGGCCATGCCGTTCGAATAGCGGCACGCCAACGCGACGCTGCGCCTCTTGGAGCCGGTATGACACGGCCGGGGTCGTTAGCCGCAACCGACGCCCGGTTTCCGTGAGGGATCGGGTTCGTTCTAGTTCAAGGGCGAGCTGCAGATGAGTGAGTGAAAGCTTCAGAGTCATAGTTCAGGCATTTTGAATTATTCCTACAATATTTTCAAATTGCCTGATTCCAAATCCTCCACTAGATTGCTTGGCACACCAAATCCGTTGGCCATTTACGAGAGCAATTACAGCAGTGGTGAACACTTCGGCGCCCCAGACTCAACCGTCCCCCCCGCAGCTATCTGCGCTGGTGTCGCCGAGCCCACTCGCCTTTGATATCGATGCACGTCGGCGGCGGATCAACATTGAACGTATGAGACACGAGCGACTCGCTCGATTTCGTACCGAACTAGCAAAACTTGATGTTGCCGGTGCACTGCTCGCAGATCCCGTGAATATCCGTTACGCCACCGACGCCCGCAACATGGCGGTTTGGTCCTTACATTCAATCGCGCGATATGCGTTTGTGCCTACCGACGGGCCTATCGTGTTGTTTGAGATGGGATCCACACTGCATGTAACACGCGGCCTTTCGACGCTGGGCGAGGTGCGCCCGAGCACTCCTTGGACTTTCATGATTGCAATGGACCGAATCGATGAAAAGTGTGCTCGATGGGCCGACGAAATAGTCGACCTCGTACAGAGACATGGACGGCGTAATCGACGGCTCGCGGTGGACCGATGCGAGCCATTGGGCATCCAATTTCTGATGGACCGTGGCCTTACGATTCTAGACGCGCAGCAGCCCATGGAGATCGCCCGAGCGATCAAGACTCCAGACGAAGTCGACAGCATGAAGTTGGTAATGGATGTCTGTGACGAAGGCGTCCGCCGGATGCGCGCCGCACTCACTCCAGGGATCACGGAAAACCAGTTGTGGGGGATTCTGCACGAAACGAATATCGCGCACGATGGGGAATGGATCGAATGTCGGCTATTAAGTTCGGGGCCGCGCACGAATCCTTGGTACCAGGAATGCGGTACGCGCGTCATTCAGGCCGGTGATGTCGTCGGCTTTGATACCGACATGGTCGGCCCGCTCGGGTACATCGCGGATATTTCGAGGTCATGGATTTGTCCGGGGAAGCCTCCCAGCGATCGTCACCGCCGTCTCTACGACATCGCCCAGGAGCAAATTCGCTTCAACGTCGAGTTGCTACGACCGGGCGTCGGATTTCGTGAGTTTTCAGAAAAGGCCTGGAATATACCCGCACCCTATGTTCCGCAACGGTACTTAAGCCCCATTCACGGACTCGGCTTGGTCGACGAGTATCCGGTAATTCCCTATCCGCAAGACTTTGCCGAGTGGGGAAGCGATGGCGTGTTCGTCGAAAACATGGTCGTGTCAGTGGAGAGCTACGTCGGCGAAGTGGGTGGTCAAGACGGTATCAAGTTGGAAGAGCAGGTGCTGATAACAGACAGCGGTGCCGTACCGATGTCGAGTTCCGCCTTCTATGACGGCATTCAAGTGGACAGGTAATCGTTGGTCGGGCTCGGGCAATCGCTATGGGTACCCAGACATCCAAGCCACCTTACATTGTAGAGGGATGAACTAATGAATGGCAGCACTAAATTGTCGTGTGCGATCGCATCGATCTTGAGCGGCTCGCTGGTCGGCCTCGCTCACTCCGCGGCGTCTGCTGAGCCAAGCGATGCGGAAGGCATTCAGGAAATCGTCGTCACCGCACAACGACGCTCGGAAAACTCGCAGGACGTCCCGATCACCATCCAGACGTTGACGGCAGACACACTTACTCAATTGAACGTTCAAACATTCGATCAATTTGTCAAGTATCTGCCCAACGTGACCATGGCCGGTGCGGGTCCGGGACAAAGTAACATTTACATGCGGGGATTGAGTATCGGTGCACAGCGCTCAGACGAGTCTGGTGTCGTTGGACAGATTCCGAACGTAGCCGTGTATTTGGACGACCAATCGGCCGCGCTACCGAGTCGCAACCTCGATGTTTATGCCGCCGACCTCGAACGTATCGAGGTGCTAGAGGGACCGCAGGGTACCCTTTTCGGCTCGGGGGCGGAAGCGGGCGTGCTTCGATACATTACGAACAAACCCAAACTCGATGTCACTGAAGGTGTTGTCAACGCCGGCTATAGCTACACGGCGCATGGTGATCCGAACAGCAACGTCGATGCGACCTTAAACCTTCCTTTGATCCCCAACAGATTGGCACTTCGAGCGGTAGTTTACGATGACCGTCGAGGCGGTTACATTAATAACCTGCCCGGCACGTTTGCACGTTCAAGCACGGATTTGGGCATCGCGCGCTATAACGGCGGTGTTGTGCCGAACGACAGTGTCTCGATCAATAACAACAATCTTACCGGCAACGCCATCAACCCGGTTACCTACCAGGGTTTGCGTCTCTCCTTGCTCTATCAAGTTAACGAAGATTGGAACGCGCTGCTTGCACAGTCCTACCAGAACATGGATGCCCAAGGCGTATTCTACCAGATGCCTTACGCATCGCAGGGGACCGCATTTGGAGCCACCGGTGACCCGATCGGCAGTGTGCCATTGCCACGCCTATCGGTGACTCTTTTTAACCCATCGTATAACAAAGACAAGTTTGAGAACACCTCGCTCACGGTCAACGGGAAAATTGACGACTTGAAAGTGATCTATAGCGGAGCATATCTTGTTAGGAATGTCGAACAGCAACAGGACTACACGAACTATTCACGCGGCGTGTTTGGGTATTATTATCAGTGCGCGGGATATTCACCAAAAACGGCCGCGGTGGGTACATGCTATACACCAAGTGCGACTTGGAAGGACACTGAAAGGAATACCCACCAGAGCCACGAGATTCGATTGAGCACTCCGGACGACTGGCGCGTCAGGGCGATTGGTGGCTTATATTACGAGCAGTTCGTCATTGTAGATGACACAGAGTTTCTCTATAAAACGGTACCGACTTGTTCGCCCACCTTTAACGACAATTGCTTTAACAACGTGCAGCCCTTCGCTAATTCGTTCACATCGAATCCCGGCATTCGAAATGACAACACCGGGTTTTTTGGCAACACCGAACGCACGATCGATCAAAAGGCGGCGTTTGGTTCTGTAGATGTCGACCTAATACCGAAAGCGCTGACTTTAACGCTCGGTACTCGCTACTACCGTTTCGATGAAAGAGAGTTGGGGGGCGCAGTTGGAAGCTTCTATTGCAAAGCACACGCACCAACGTCCTATTTTGGCCCGTGTTTGAAGCCATATGGTTCCAATATTAACCTACAGAACCCCAATACATCCAAGTATACGGGCTTCCGGAGCCGCGCCAACTTGAGTTGGAAGGTCACGGACGATGCATTGATTTACTACACTTGGTCGCAGGGCTTCCGGCCTGGTGGATTTAATCGGGGAAGCTCGGGGCATTTGCCAACGACGCCCGGGGCCCCGGCGACCGACCAGTTCTTTACTCCAGTGACGTATTCTCCCGACTCACTGACTAATAACGAATTGGGGTTCAAAACTCTGTGGCTCAATCACCGCTTTGAGTTCAACGGCGCTCTTTATCAAGAAGATTGGCATAACACGCAACTTAACTTCTTTGACCCGCAAGGCGGGCTTGGAAATCTGACCTTCGCAACTAACGGACCAGACTATCGAGTTCGAGGAGTGGAGTTGCAGATTGTGGCGAAGGCGGCTGAAGGGTTGACAATTGAGGCTTCCTCGGCGTGGAACAGCAGTAACCAGCAAAATTCGCCTTATTTGATTAATAACAATCCGCTGACCCCAGGCTATGGAAAGCCGATTATCTCCATTCCGAATCCCTACGGACCTATCAACAGTCCGCTGGCCAACTCGCCTCCGCTGCAGTTCAGCGTGCGGGTTAGGCAGGAACTACCGATGGGTGATTACAAATCATTTGTCCAAGTGGGCGCGCAGCACATTGGAAACTCGTATTCGTCAACGGGCAATCTCAATTCGTACGACCAGCCGGGCTATACAACCTATGACGCAGCGGCCGGCGTCTCTAAGGACGCTTGGAATGTTCAGCTCTTTTGCCAAAACCTGACCGACGTAAATGCCAGTACGTATACAAGCGCCAACCCACAGATATTAGCCGAGGTAGTGACCCGTCCGAGAATCGCGGGCGTGAAGTTCGGATATAGGTTCTAACGGTCGCATCCGGAGCGCGCCTGTTTCGCAAACCGGAGGATTGGTCCGCGCTGGAGTTTATCTGCTCATAGACATGCAAGCAGCCATTCCAACCAATTCGCCATCGCGCGTCGAGATCGAGGTGAGGAGAATCCGCGAGCTCCTAGAATTGAGCCAGTTCGGATCCGCTCTCGCGATTGCGCAGGCGCTTCTTTCGACCGTGCCCGAGAATCGTGACGTTCTATACATGATCGCGGTCGCCCAGCGATACTTGAAGCAACTTCCCAGTGCATTGTCTACTCTTGCGACATTGGAAAAGCATCATCCTGAATACAGCCGGCTCTTTCAAGAGCGCGGCCACTGCTACGCGGCAAGACGTGCCGCCGGACCGGCCATTGACGCGTTCCTGCGCGCTGTCTCGTTGAACCCGTCACTGCCGGCTAGTTGGAGCGCGCTAGAGAGGCTATACCGCATAACTGGCCAAATCGAGTACGCCGATGATGCTGCGAATCATGTCGCCAATCTTGTAAGTCTGCCCTCGGAAATAGTCACCGCCTTTAGCATGTTTGCCGATGGGGAAATCCATGACGCTGAGGGAGTCATTCGCAAGTATCTTCTCGAGCATGGGAATCACGTCGAAGGGATGCGGCTGTTAGCCAAAATCGGTATGAAGCTCGATGTGGTGGATGATGCGGAGATATTGCTGGAAAATGTGCTGAAGTTGGCGCCGGAGTATCATGCGGCCCGTTACGAGTACGCAGTTGCGCTTCTGCAGCGGCACAAACACGAGAAAGCTAGGGAGGAAATCGAGAAGCTACTGCGAGTACATCCGACGAATCGCGTCTATCGGACGACATGGGCAACAATTAGCATCGGGTTGGGTCGCTACGATAAAGCGCTACCTCTTTACCGGGAGCTCCTAGCGGAGAGCCCTCAAGACGCGGAACTGCATCTGTCGGTAGGCCATGCTTTAAAGACCCTCGGAAGAACGGAGGAGGCGATCGAATCGTATCGCACCGCGGCGTCGGCTCGCCCGAGTTTCGGTGAAGCTTACTGGAGCCTTGCCAATCTAAAAACATATCGATTTTCCGATCAGGAACTCGACCGGATGGCACGCGCAGAAACGGCCGGTACGATTGGGGCAATAGACCGTTACCACCTGTGTTTTGCGCTCGGAAAAGCACGCGAAGATAGAGCCGATTACGCGGAGTCATTCGCATATTATAGACGCGGAAACCGTCTGAAGAAACTTGAATGTCGATACCGACCGGAAATGCTCGAGCGGGACATGTTGTTGCAGATGGCAACCTGCTCGCGAGCGTTTTTCGACGCACGGCAAGGGTACGGCTGCGACAGTTTCGCGCCAATATTTATCGTTGGACTACCGAGAGCCGGATCCACGCTCATCGAGCAAATTCTAGCGTCCCATTCTCAGGTGGAGGGCACAATGGAATTGGCGGATATTCCGCGCCTCGTACAAGATTTAAGAGGGCGCGAGAATAGCGTGTCGCCACCGCGATACCCGGGCCTTCTCGCGGAACTTAATCGGGAGGACTTTGAGCGATATGGCAAGCAATACCTTGACGACACACTTGCCTACCGTACTGGGAAACCATTTTTCATCGACAAGATGCCGAATAACTTTCGCCATCTGGGTCTTATCCACTTGATCTTGCCGAACGCCAAGATCATAGACGCACGCCGCGATCCTGTTGCCTGCTGCTTCAGCAACTTTAAGCAGCTATTCGCGTCGGGCCAACAGTTTACTTACAGCATTGATGATATCGCTCGGTATTACCGAATGTACGTGAAATTAATGGCCCACTGGGAGAATGTATTCCCTGGACGAATCCTGCGCGTTCAGCATGAGACCCTGGTGGACAACCTCGAATCCAATGTGCGCCGCATTCTCGAGTTTTGTGAACTGAAGTTCGAGCCAGAATGTGTCGAATTTCATAAGACGGAGCGCACGATACACACGGCGAGCTCGGAACAAGTTCGTCGGCCGATTTACCGGGAGGGCCTCGAGCAGTGGCGGCGCTTCGCGCCGTGGTTGGGAGATTTACAGCAAGCGTTGGCGAGTCTCAGTGAGGCCTGAAAGTAGTCGTCGGGCTCATGCGTGCGCCCCATGGATTGGATGCGGAGGTTGGAATGAGGCCAACCGCCGTCCTACAGCGAGTGCTGAAGAGGAGTCTTCGTTGGGCTCGCAACCGTGGAAGTGGTCATGACAACGACACAGCCGGGACTTCTCAGATTCGTGGCCGATAAATGGTCACTGATACTGGCAGTCTGCGTAGGCACAGGTCTTGCGCACGTGGGCACGACCACCATGCCCTTTCAGATTGGAGCCCTGATGGACGGTACCGGACGATCTGCAGGGCAGGCGGGTTTGTTCGGATTTTGCCAAATAGGTGCGTTGGCGCTTGGCATGATATGGATTTCCTCTCGGCTCGACCGGCTGCACCCTGGGGTCGTGGCAGTTGCGAGCGCCTTATTGGCAACCACAGCGAATGTCGGTCAGTTTGTCGTGCATTTCTTTCCACTGCAATTGCTGTTTGGCCTACTCACAGGGTGTGCGTTTGGATTCATTTTTGCCGCTACTATTGCAGGAGCCGCCGCCTGCAAAGAGGCAGATCGCCTCTACGGCATAGGGACTGGGGGTGGATTGGTTCTCATCATGATCGTCGTGGCGGGTTTGCCGGTCGTCGCAAATCATTTCGGATCCCGTGCTATTTTTCTTGGCATTGCGGTCCTTTCACTGTTGTGTTCCGTGTTCTTCTTTGGGCTTGAGAAAGGGCGATACTGCGAATCTACTGGGGAACCTCCTTGGGGCACCAGGGGGGTCCGGGGATTACTTTTCAGCTGGGTGGCGCTGTCGCTAGGGACCGGCGCGGTCTACTCTTTCTCTGAGCGAATTGGCAGGCATAATCACCTGACCCCCGAGGTAATCGGCGTCGTGTTGTCCGCCGGATTGTTCGTCGGGCTTTTCGGGACTGGAGCGGCCACCTTCGTTGTTGGCCGAGTAAGTCGCTCCGGCGCCCTTATCGTAGGCATGGCAGGCACAGGAGCATCGTGTCTATTGCTAGGCTACTCGACCAATCTGGCTTCTTTTGCAGGTGGTGTATTCTCTTACATGCTGTTCTATATGTTTCTTTATTGCTATTTCCTGGGCACCGCCGCCCAATTGGACACTACTGGACGTGTCGGCGCCTTAGGCGGCGGCTTAGAGCGATTGAGCTATAGCGTTGGGGTGTGGATCGGGGGTCTCCTTGCCGAATACGTGAGTTATTCAACGATCGGTCTTCTCGGGTTTGCGGGATGCATGTTTGGGATCATTATTGGCTATCCAAGCCTTTTCCGCGCTCTGTATCGCAACGATTCCACAATTCCTGACCGAACAAAATTTAGATCCTCCTGGTAACACAATGTTTGCGTCGATAACCGGCCAACCCATCATTTTAAGGTCCAGTTCTGATATGACACTGGCCAACGCAGAGCGCGTCGCATTTGACCATGCCGGAGTGGAGATATCAGATGAGGCCGCAGAGCGAATCGCGACCGGACGTCTACGATTTGAGTTGTTCATGAAAGCCAAAGGCGGCTACGTTTATGGTTCTACCACAGCCCCTGGCGCTCGAGCAAAAGTGGTGCTGAGCGAAGAGGAGTCGGTCAGACAGGGTGCGACATTGCGAAAGTTTGTGTCTTTGCAGGCAGGGGTCGCCGGCGAAATGCTTTCGGAACGATGCGTGCGGCTGGCGGTGTTTGCGCGATTATCTAACGCCCTGACCGGGTCGGGGAAGATGCGTGTACGCACTGCGCAGGCGGTGACTGAACTTCTTCACCGGGTTCCTTCGGTTCCAATACAGGCAATGGCCTGCTCTGGTGAGGTCTTGCCATTGACGTGGCTCGTGGCACCGCTCGCGGATCTACCATTGGAGATCGGTGAGGCCATGGCTCTAATCAACGGTTCGCCGTTTGCGACGGCGATGGCTTGCGACGTAGCAATGACTACGGCTCGCCGATTGCGGCTAGCCGAACAGGTCTTTGCGCAAAGCATCGAAGCGGCAGGATGCCCGGCCTCGCACTTCGACCGACGGCTGGCCGATCATTGGATAGATCCGTTCTATAAGCAGAGCCTAAATAATCTTCACGAATTGCTGACGGACTCACAGCGAGACCAGCTAAAGCATCAAGCACCAACATCCTGGAGAGTGTTACCGAATGTGTTAGCCAATGCCTTGCGAGCGGTCGCCGAGGTATCAGAAGCAGCGGAGATCGGGTTGCAATCTCTGAAAGACAATCCAACGTTCATTCAAGATGGGTCGTGCAGTGATGAAGACGTGGTCTTGTCGAGCGGTGGGTATCATGATCATCGCCCCGCTAAGGCTATTGACGCGGTCAATAGTGCGTTGGTTGACTTGTGCGTGCTTGCCTCGCGGCAAGTTTCTCACCTTTTGGATGGTGACCTCGGATTACCACCCCTCCTATCGCGAACCGGAGATCCGGTGGGAACGGAATATCTTGCGTGGGGAATGACCGAGCCACTGGCAACTGCAGGCCGAGCCTCGCAGGCGACGACTTTAGATGTCGGGCTGCAGGATCCGGCCGGTAATCAGTCCGATATCTCGAGTCTGGGTTTCCTCGCCTACGGAAAGCACCGTGAGGTGGCCCGCTCATTTGACGCCTGTTTCGCAACGCTTGCCATTACCGCAACCCTGGCGCTCGAATTCCGAGGGGGCATAAAGTCTTCTAGAACAAATTGGGTTCAGCAGATCTACGACCTTGTCCAGTCGACCGCAAGGGCGGTCGAGGTAGTCGGCGAACCGTTGAGGCGGGCTAAGGAGTTAATCCGTGTCTGCGCTGACGAGATGCCCACCCCCCAGTTCGCGGAGATCCTTCTAAAAAGTGGTAGAGCGTGATTTCAACGCGAAGGGTGCGGTCAGAACGCGGGGACGGCGAATCGCAGGGGTCGCACGTAACGGTCGCATGTTTCCGCAATGTGATGATCAGTTCATCCACTCCGCGGTAGTGCCCATGCGGCGCACGCTGCGAACTAGCCGCACTCTTCTACGGATGCAAACTTCTACAAAGCTACGCTTGAGGGCATAACGATGGAATTCGAACGCATCAATCCCATGTCAAATCAACTCGCAAGCACGGCGCAGGCGATGACCCCCGAGGAAGCCGGAGCAGTCGCGGATCGTGCCGCGCTTGGCTTCCAAGCATGGTCCGCGATGGGGCCTACGGTACGCCGTGCTACGCTCACTCACGCAGCATTGGCCCTGGAGTCCCGAAAGGACCAGTTCGTAGCAGCGATGACGAGTGAAATCGGCGCGACATCTGACTGGGGTGTGTTCAATCTCATGTTTGCCGTAGGAATCGTCCGCGAGGCGGCGGCGCTAACAACACAGATTACCGGTGAAGTCATCCCATCAGACAGACCCGGCTGCATGTCTCTAGCGTTGCGAGAGCCTGTCGGCGTCATTCTCGGTATCGCACCGTGGAATGCGCCCATCATACTCGGCGTGCGCGCGATAGCGGTGCCTCTTGCTTGCGGCAACTCTGTGATTTTGAAGGCATCGGAAAACTGCCCTCGCACCCATAGCTTGATAATCGAGGCCTTTACGGAGGCAGGTTTCCCGGAGGGGACGGTGAACATTGTCACCAACGCGCCGAAGGATGCGCGCGATGTGGTGGGCGCGCTGATCGACCGCGGAGCCGTGCGGCGCATCAACTTCACTGGTTCAACAGCGGTCGGCAAGGTGATCGCGAAACGGGCTGCGGAGCATTTAAAGCCCTGTCTGCTTGAGCTGGGGGGTAAGGCGCCGCTGATCGTGCTGGAAGATGCAGACCTCGATGAAGCGGTCAAGGCAGCGGCTTTCGGCGCATTCATGAACCAAGGACAGATTTGCATGTCCACGGAGCGCCTCATTGTAGTCGAGGCAGTGGCGAGCGAGTTCGTCAAGCGCTTCGCTGCCAAGGCGAAGGCTCTCGCCAGCGGCGATCCTCGTGACGGGAAGACTCCCCTGGGCGCGGTGGTCGATGCCCAAACCATGCGCCACGTAAATAATCTGATCGATGACGCTGTCGTGAAGGGCGCGACAATTGTCGCGGGCGGCAAGGCCGAAAGCGTGCTTATGCCGGCGACGGTAGTTGATGGCGTAACGGCGGACATGAATATTTATCGCGACGAAAGCTTCGGTCCAGTAGTAGGCATCATTCGTGCACTGGGTGAAGCGGATGCAATCCGCCTAGCCAACGATAGTGACTACGGGCTCTCTGCCGCGGTATTCACAGGCGATACCGCTCGGGGGCTGCGGGTGGCCCGCCAAATACGATCGGGCATCTGCCACATTAATGGCCCGACCGTACATGACGAACCTCAGGTGCCCTTCGGCGGCGTAGGAGCGTCGGGATATGGTAGGTTCGGAGGCAAAGCAGGTATCGATCAATTTACGGAACTGCGTTGGATCACCATCGAAACCCAGGCCGGGCACTTTCCTATCTAGATCGTAAGAATACTCAACATGGCAAAGGCGGCAGTTTCGTTGAAATTGTGACCCGGGCGCACCGGATGGGACATCGTCGTGCCGGGCGGGCGTGATGGAGAGTGAACCAAACCGTGGGAGGCCGAATCATGCAGCCTGCCGCGCGTACGACGAGTTCGCGCCGGGCCTCTTGGTCAATGCGGCAAGTCGGCGCCCTCGATAACACGCCGATTTTTGGAAATGTTGATGTTTTTCGCGGAGCAGAAATCAATCTGGAATCATCGAGTTACGCAGTTGGTGCGCTTGGCGCCCGGGAAAAACACGATGTTTCTAACGGCACTTTCGGCACGCAAATCAAGGCGAGGCCGGGAGCGAATTCTCAAAATCTTCAGGCAGAAGTGGTCACCCAAAGGTGACTACTTGTTTATCAGAAACTTAGGCGCAATCTGTGGATATAGAGTTGCATTTCTCGACCATAAGGAAATTACATGGCTACCGACATCAATGCCCCCCAAGCGCTGCACTTAGACGTCATTTCCGACACGATCTGTCCCTGGTGCTATGTCGGTAAACGCCATCTGGAAGCCGCATTACCAATTCTTGTCGCCGAAGGACTTACCTTTAAGATTCGCTGGCGGCCGTTTCAGCTCAATCCGGATATGCCTAAAGAGGGCCGTGACCGGCGTGCCTACCGTTCGGCTAAGTTCGGTTCCTGGGAGAAGAGTCTGGCGCTCGATGCGCAGGTCGCGAGTGCCGGTGCTGCCGACGGGTTGCAGTTTCACCATGAATTAATGGCGAAGACACCGAACACGCTGGCGTCCCATATTTTGATCCGTCTTGCACACGAGATCGGTGGCGCGACGCTTCAAGACCGGATGGTCGAAGCGTTGTTTGCGGCTTACTTTACACTCGGCCGCGACGTGGGTGATGCTCAAGTGTTAGCCGGCATCGGCCAAGCCGCCGGCATCGATCGTGCGGTAACTTTTGCTGCTCTTGAAAAGCCGGCGAACAGCGCGGGAGTTACGGAGGATGAGAACTTGGCGCGCCGGATTGGCCTAAACGGCGTCCCATCGATCGTCCTTAACGGCGAGTATCTGTTCTCAGGCGCACAGCCCGTGTCCACAATCGTCACAGCGCTACGCGAGGCGAGCGCTCGATCTGCGTCATTGCGCCCGCACGTACTCTCATCCTCCGAGGTAGGCTATGGCGATATCCCCTGAATCGCGCTGGAAGATTGCCATCGCCGGCGGCTCGATCGGCGGTCTTAGCGCAGGAGTGGCCTTAGACACTGCCGGCTTCGACGTGCAGGTC
>Ga0179592_10000619_pt1 | contig 14240 bp, 10 predicted proteins | sample CZODoug2_1_08_16_FD_148623 | JGI IMG/M metagenome (GOLD analysis project Ga0179592, IMG submission 148623) | Vadose zone soil fungal communities from Angelo Coast Range Reserve, California, USA - CZODoug2_1_08_16fungal (Illumina Assembly) | ecosystem: Environmental > Terrestrial > Soil > Vadose...
AAAATTTCACATCTGGCCCGTTGCCAAAGTCGAACAAGGCATCGAGATACTTACCGGTACGACGGCCGGGAAGAGAAACGGCGACGGCAAATTTGATGAAGGAACCGTCTTCGCCATGATGGACCAGCGCCTGCACGCTATGGCAAAGACAATGAAGGAATTTGAGTAGCCTCGTCTCCCACATTCCTTGATCTTATGTCGCTGGGCGCCCCTCCGCTGGCGATGGTCCTCGTTGCCACACCTTAGGCGTCAGGCTATCGAGGACCGCGCGAAGAACATGCTTGTTGGCAACCTTTTCGGAAGCAACGTTCACCGTAGCCCATCATTAAGAAGAATCTATTTATCGATAAATCAGAATGATCTGATTTTAGGAAGGCGGCGCGAGATACGCCTGGCGATGATCCACGCGGCATTCCAGGCGCTTTACCTTCACTTGAATCGTGTGCACTTGGCCGTCTTTGGCGGGCGGGCTGAACGCGATGCTGTATTCGTGGCGGAGCAGTTGCGCGATCTCGGAATACGCGCGATCGAATTCCTTTTCATTCTTCGGGAGATATACGCGCCCGCCAGTTGCCATCGCGAGTTCCTGCAGCGCTTGATCGGCCTGCGCAAAACCTTGCTTGACGAACGCGCGATCTTCGCGCTCTTGAGGCGAGAGTTTCCTCCATTTGGGAAACTTTCGGAAGTCGCCGGCGAGTGACACTGCTAGGACGCGCACATCGGAAGTCTTGAGTTTTTGCTCAATCTCTTGCAGCTTTTCTGCTGGCGAAGTATCGACGCCGGTCGAGAGAACAACAATCGTTTTCTTACCGGGAAACGGCGCGAGCCAGTCGATCGCCGACGCGAGACTGGAAGACAAGTTCAGCTCTGCAAAACCAAGTGTGAAATTTAGATTATGCAGCGCGAACTCTGCCGTGGGTTTATCGGGCGTGAAGTCCAGTAGCAGTTCCGGGTCTTTCGAATAGCTGGCAATCGCAACCCTGTCGTAAGGAGAAAGGTTGTTCAACAGCGCGTCCGAAGCACGCACGTGATTCTTCCCCAGCAAATGGACCGCGGGGCCAGCCTCAATGAGAAGCAAAACCTGCGCCGGTTCCTCAATGGCCGCAAAACCAGTGAGTGGCTGCTCCATCCCATTGTCGTATAAATGGAAGTCTTCACGGCGCAGCCCTTTCACGAAGTGGCCGCTGTGATCGGTGACAATCACTCCAACATTGACGCGGTCAACTTTCACTCGAATTGTTTGATTCGGTTGTTGCTGATTTTCCTGAGCTTCCGCGAAAGAACATACGCAGAGTACGGCAGCGCATAGCAGCGCCGTTGTAAGAAGCCGAAAAAAGTTCATCGCACGCTATTCAACCCACTGATCCCAATGGATGCCCTTTGAATCCTTCCACGAAACACTCGAAGAGTAATGGAGATGCCGCGCTACAACTTGCAAATTCATTCGCTCGAGCCAATCGGGAACAGTGGACGGCAGGCCATCTTTCGATGGGCTCACAGTTCTTGCCACCGAGCTTTTCTTCGCCTCTGCGACCCAGCGATCCTTCACTCCTTGCCAATCGACTTTTTGAAAGTCGAAATAGCTAAGTCCACTCAGGTTTTCCGGGAATTGCCCGCGTCTGGCTTGAAACTGCGGCACGCTTGCAAGGCCGGCGGTCGTGGAAGCATGCGCGCGGATCGCAAGCACTTCGCGAAGCGTTTCAACGCGGCTCGAACCGAGAATCATGTCCGGCGTGACTGCGAGATTGAAGAAATTCCATTGCGCGACGCCGGCGGTCCCTTGTTTTCCCCCGAGGGAAATCTTCACGAAAGTAACGTCTCCTTCATTGCGCTCCGAAGTGATCTGATCGCTGAATACCGTCCGCAGCAGCTTCAACATCTCCGGCTTCTTTCGCATGCCGAAAAAATAGACTTGTTTGGTGAAGTCCATCGACGGGCTCATCTGCATGGAAGCAAATTCTCCGCTCAGCAATCCAATCGCATCCGGCACAGGCATTCCCAGTTTTTGCTGCGCGATCGTATCAAGCAAGTCCGCATTGCCTTGCTGGCTCTGGGGAAATGCGGCACGCGCCACGCGCTTCACCGTATCGTAGAGTCCCTGAAAATTCACTTGCATGGAGTTGTAGGAGATCGTATCCGCCGGCACAAATGTGAGTGAAGCCGGCGAAGCCTGCCCTGCCGACCAGATGTCAAACGGCGTTCCGGGAACTGCATTGCCCAGAATCGCTCCTTGCACGTGTGTTTTTGCCCCTTCAAATGTGATGTGGCCGCTCACAGAGTGCACCGCGTCGACCTTCGCGGCTTCCAGCAGCGGGCCGACCTGCATGGCTCCGGTTTTCGAGTCAGCCGGCAGATTCTTCAGGTCCGGAACGCGCAGAAAAAATTCCAGCAGGCCGCTCCCCAGGTTTCCCTTCGCTTCTTGATACGCCGCGGATTGCGCCAGCGAAGCTGGCCCGGAAACCTTGCCATCGAGCCGCCCTAAAATCTCTTCCATCACCGATCGCTCGCCCGCCCCCACGGCGTACCTGCCATGCTCGGCCCAAAAAGTCGCTCCGGTCTTGCTTTCAGACTTAAGTACCTGCACTCCTCCGATGTTGACTTGCGAAAGCTGTGGCGCCTCTTTTTCCTGCATCCGCAAAAGCAGAATCGCTTTCGTCAGCACCATCTCCTTGCCAGTGCGGTCATACACAAAAAACATTCCGTTCCACGCCGGAGTTCTTGGCTCTTCCGAAACGGTCCCATTCGAGAGTTTTCGTCTTACCGGCTCGCTAACATACCCAAGCGTGAACGAATTTTCCAGCAGCCCGGCGAATTCCTGCACCTGCTCCGGCGTGAGCTTCGCCTGCGCCGGTTTGTCCGCCGAGGAATTCAGCATCCCCGCCGCCAGCGACGAACGCACCGGCGAAAAATCCGCATCGTCCCACAGCGCCAGCAGCGAGTTGGCCTTTCTCGTTTCCGCGCCCGGCACACCGTGCCAAATCAAGTAGAACAGCGTGCGCGGCGACATTTGCGCGGGCTCCAGCGGAGCTTGCGCGCGCGCCGGGTTCGCCGCGGCCAGGTAGAGCAGCGCCACAATCGGCAATAGAGTTCGAACGTTCAGGGTTTTCATCGGAGGGCTCCGTACAATCAGTCAGAGGAAACGGCTAACCTTTTAATGCTAGCGCGCCCGCCAGACGCACAAAAGCCCTGTCCCGTACTGAGTTTCCAGAACACCGAACAGGGCCTTTCTAGGTAAAACTAAATTTGCGATTGAACTACGGTTTTGTCGGCGTCGCCGCCGGCGCCGCTGCAGCCGCCGGAGGAGCGGCCGCGCCGCCCTCCTTCGGAGTCGCCAGATACCCGGTAATCTGGCTCTTGCCCACGTCGAAAACCACGATTTCGTACGGCGCCATCCGCGCGCTGCCCTTCACATAGAACTGCACCGGCTCGCCGGAAGTTTTATCTTTCTTCTCGATCGTCTTGTCATCGGCTATCACTGTGACGGTGTACTTCGCCTTCTTCGGATCCGTTCTGTTCAGCGACATCTGCACCGGCCCGACGCGCTGCCCGTTCTTCGATTTTTGCAAGGTGAACTCGTAGTAGTTGCGGTCGCCGCGCCGCCTCAAGTCTTCCAAGTCGTCCTTGTTCCGCGCGATCAGCCCGCTCATCACGTTCATGTCGCCCAAGCTGCGCTCCAGCTTGCCTTTCGTCGCTTCCAGGTCCGTCTTAGTCGCTTCGATGTCTTTCTTCGCGCCGCCCACTTCCGAGGCCACCGCCCCGATTTTCTCTTCGCTTTCTTTCTGCACTTGCCCGAGCTGCGCCGTCAGCTTCTGGTCGGAGGTTTGCTGCTCCTGGCGGATCGCTTCCGCGCGGCTCTTGGCTTTCGCCAGCTCAGACTGCGTCAAGCCCATTCGCTGCGTGGTCACTTCCATTTGGCCTTTCAAATCCGCGATACGCGAATTTGCCTGGTCCAGTTGCGCGGTCAGGATCTTGTTCTGATCCTGCTGCTTCGCCAGGTCCGCGCTCATGCGCGTCTCCGTCGAATACCCCACGAAGCCCAGCACCGCCAGCGCGGCAATCACCACTCCGAACAGCACAGAGATCCACCGCGGCGTCCCCGTGGATTCGTAGCCGTAGGATTCCTGCGGCGTCGGTATGTTTGGAGAAATGCTCATTTACTTCCTCCTCTGAAATAGCTGCCACCCCTGCGAATGTTGTTGACTTGAAATTATCGCCTGCCTTCGCCCATCTGTCCATCGCGCAACGCGAGGAGACGGTTGAAAGGGGAAGAGGCAAGGAAGTAGCGACGTGGGGGAAGGAGTAGAAAGAAGTGCGAGTTCCCTTCGCCCAAGTCGTTCCTGGTGAACCGAAATGGGAAGAATACCATGCGATGCAATACGAGGGTTGAACGGCTATTAGGGCGGTGAATGGTTTCCGTGGATGCGAGACGGACAACAAAAGAAAAGCAGGGTCAACGCCCCTTAAAACCAAAGGGTGCGGCAGCCCCCGTCGTGCCCAGCGGCTGAGGGCACCTTCCGCCCGCCTAACTAGGAGGCCTGCTCTGCGAGATTTCTTCGAGGCTTTTCGGCTACAATTGGACACTCGCTGCGATGCCTACCATGACGAGGTCTCGGGCAACCCAGAACCCTAACGAAACTCCTATCATCCATTTGCAACTGAGGAATTTACTCCCATCAGCGCTTGAACTTGGAGCGGATCTCGGGCCAACGGGCGAAGATGGAGGTGGTGAGGCCGCCGCGAGGAGTGAATTCACCGCGCACGAAGCACCATTCGGGCTTCACGGCGGCGACGATGTCGCGCAGCATTCTGTTGACGGCGTTTTCGTAGAAGATGCCCAGGCTGCGGTAGGCGAGGAGATACATTTTCAGGGCTTTCAGCTCGATGCAATCTTTCTTCGGCATGTATTGGATGGTGATGGTGCCGAAGTCGGGGAGACCGGTTTTCGGGCAGACGGAGGAGTACTCGGGAAAGCGCGTGGTAATAACGTAGCCGGGAAATTGATTGGGCCAGGTCTCGAGCGCGGGCAATTTGGCGTTGATGCCGGCGCGAGCGTGTTCTTCGGTGTAGTCGGGCATGAGTGCTCCTCGCGCTTATTGTATCGCGAGAGCTTGCCGGGGACGATGAGCCTCATTGTTGAAGGCACGAACCGAACCTGGTCTTCAGACCCGCGTTTTTCTGGAACTTGTAGAGGCGGGTCTTTCGCGTTTGTTGCGGTCCGACTCCTGCCGGACAGACCCGCGATTTTTCGTTTGGAGCAAAGTGGGGGAATTTCCAGTGGCATTGACAAATGAACTATTACCTCTTGCTGGCGGACGCGCACTTCGCCTATGCTCTCAACGGAGAGAAGAGATCGAAACCGGCCTGACAGGCTGTCCGGTTTGTCACAGCGCGAATACCCGGCGCTCCAAACGCCGCTCGGCGCTGGACTATCTCTTCGCCTTTGCGGGAATCCTTCCCTGGCGCTGCGAAGCTTGCGCGGCGCGATTTTATTCGCGCTTGCTGCCGTTTCGTACTCTGATGTACGCGCATTGCAGCATCTGCGGCAACCTGGAATTGCAACGCATCTCCGCCGAGCGCATCACCGGAGTGACTTCCACCATCGGACGTTTACTGGGATTCCAGGCGTTGCGCTGCGCACCTTGCCGTCACAAATTTTTTTCCGTCCGCCCACTGCACCGCGAAGAGCATCCTGTAGCGTCGGCGCCAAACGAATAGCGCGAACCGCGGCAGCGTTGGCGCTGAACAAGTAGAACGTTGAGTGTTGCTGCTTTGGCGTTCGCGCGGCGCGAGGGTAAAAGTTTAGTTGCGGTCGCTTGAAACGCGCGGAGCCTTCCGTGTTTGTTGCGCCGGCGCCGAACAAATAGAAGGCTCCGAGTTGTTGCGGCAACGCTCGCGCGAACATAGCGCGGTACCAAGAACGTACCTCGCGAGTCCCCGCTTCCCCGGTACAATACTGCGTTTTTCTAGTACTCCTCGTACCGTACCCTTTCCAGCCTGTTCACCTTTTCTTTTTCCCACTACTCTGCTGCTCCTCCTCGAAAGGAGCACATGGACACAATTCTGAAAATCGTTCAACATCTGTGCATTCCCGTAAGGCTGGTCCTGGATCTGGGAGAAGGCGTGTTCGTCCCGGAACGAATCTTCGACTATTATGGAATTCCACTGCTTGACGTCCAACTCTATCCGGTTGACACCGTTAGCTATGCTCTTGGCAAGCGAGTTTTTGACGTCGTTTTTTCTTCTCTTGCACTTCTTTTTACAGCGCCAATCATGGTTTTCACTGCCGCCCTGATCAAGCTGACTTCCAGAAGGCCGATTCTCTTTATGCAAGAGCGCGTGAGTCTCAACGGCAAGCGATTCAAGATGTTCAAATTCCGGACGATGTTCGTGAACGATTCCGTCGCCTGCAATTCCCAGCATACCTGCCGCTCGGATGCCCGCATCACCCCGTTTGGCCGTTTTCTGCGCAATACAAGCCTCGATGAATTGCCGCAGTTCCTGAATGTTCTGCAAGGGGATATGAGTGTTGTGGGGCCACGACCGGAACTGACTTTTTTTGTACAAAAGTTTCACAACGAAATTCCCTGGTACATGTCGCGGCATAATGTGAAGTGCGGCATCACCGGATGGGCGCAAGTAAATGGGTTACGCGGGAGCGATTCTTCAATTCCGAAAAGAATCCAGTACGACTTGTACTACCTGCAGAACTGGACCTTCGGCTTGGACCTGCGAATCATTGCCATGACGGTTTTGTCCGGCCTGATCAACCGAAACGCGTACTGAGAGGTTCGCCACCGCCGGTTTGATCCCGCGTGCTTGTTATCAACGCGCATTCCACTTTCACGTTCGTCAATTGGTCTTCACCAGCGGTTCCTGCCGAATCCCTCCAGTTCTTCTTTCATACTTCCTGCCTGAACCTGCCCGGTCTGTCCGTCATCCAGCGTTTCCACATGGAGGCTAATTGAAAATACGCGCTTGCGCGCGATTGGCAGAGTCCTTTTTGGGGTATCTAATGATTTCTGATAATTTTGGTAGCCCGGACGGGAATCGAACCCGTAGTCTCCGCCTTGAGAGGGCGGCGTGTTAAACCGATTACACTACCGGGCCACAGAGGACATTCTATCGTGCTTTAGCGCCCTTCGGCAAACTTACTGAAATAATTGCCAGTTCGCGCAATGCCGGTCGCCACAGTGATGCCTAATCCGGATAGCATCACTGCAATTTCTTCGATTCGATGTATCAGGTCTTTTGATTGACGGTCGGAAGTGCCACGCGATACCCTAATGCCGGGCTGGCGGTCCCTTGCCGGCGAAAAGTGTCCCCCGAAGGTTGCGTGTTATCCCACTTTGAGGAGATTCATGTCGAACGAACTGCGTAATTTTCTCGCCCTTTCCTATGACGAGCTGGAGCAGTTGAATCTGAAGGCCAAGGAGCAACGCCAGAAACGAGTTGACGCGCACAAAATTCAGGAAGAACGCATCAAGTATTTGACGGACGAAAAGCGCATCAAGGCCGTGACCGTGCTGTTCAGCGACCTGGAAGGCCGCCTGCACATGCTTGATTACGACAAAAAGTTTCTGATCAAGAGCTGGGACAACTTGACGTTCGACGGTTCTTCGATTCGCGGGTTCACGGCGCAGCGCGAAAGCGACTTGCGGCTGGCAATGGATTGGGGCGCGTTCTACTGGGCGCCTGCGGATGTCTTTGGGTCCGGCAAAGTTCTGGTCTTCGGCCACGTGATTGACAAGGATGGTTCGCCGTACTCCGCGGATATTCGCGGAGTGCTGAAGGGCTATGCCGACAACCTCCACGAGAAGAAGGGCTATACGCTCAACGCCGCGAATGAAATCGAAGGGTTCCTTTTCAATGGCCAGAATGCGGAGCGCAGTTACAACGAAACCGGTAAATTCGAATACGTCAATACCGGCGGTTACTACCATTCTCTCCCCGGCGATCCATTGCGGACTTTTATTGACACCACTGCGGAAGTGCAGCGCGCCATGGGTTTCCAGAACGAGAAAGATCACCCGGAAGTGGCGCCATCGCAATTCGAAATCAACTACGGCTACGGCGAAGTCGTTGCTGCTGCCGATCAGATTCAGCTTTACAAGCTGATTTGCCGCCAGGTGGCCACCAACATGGGATTTACCGCGTGCTTCCTGCCGAAACCCGTGGTTGGGGTCAATGGCAACGGAATGCACACCAACGTTTCGATCAGCAAGGAAGGCAAGAATCTCTTTTGGGATCCCAAGGGCGAGGAAAAACTCAGCAAGTTCGGTTGGGAGTTCGTGGATCGCATTCTCAGCCACGGCAACGATATCTGCCTGCTGATCAATTCCAGCGTCAACGCGTACCGCCGGCTCGATCCGCACTTCGAGGCGCCCAATCAGCTCAATGCTTCAGCGGTCAACCGCGGCGCCATGGTGCGCATCCCCATCGGCAACGAGAAGAGCATGCGCACGGAGGTGCGCGCCGTTGCTCCCGACTCCAACCCCTACATGGTCATGTATTCCATCTTCAAGACCGGCCTCGACGGCGAGATCGCCAAGATCAAGAATCTACGTTCCGCGCAGCGCTACCTCCCGGATAATATTTACACCGCGCTGGAAAACTTCGAGAAGGCTGAATGGACCACTACACTTTTCGGCGCCGACGTCAAGGCTCGCTACGCTGAACTGAAACGCGCCGCCGCCGATCGTTGCCCGCGGGCTCTTGGGACGGTCGTAAAAGTGCCCGAAGTCCAATTTCACCACGAGGTATACAACCAGTTCCTCTGGAACCAGTTCTAGCACCGATCTGTGGAGGATTGCAACCCCCCCGACCGATCGGGGGCGTTTTTTTTGCTAGGTTTACAGCGAGACGTGATCGGGTGAGATCCTTCGCTACGCTCAGGATGACAGCAGTAAGAGAAAAAGCGGACGAAGTGTGAGCGCTGCGTTGAGAGGTTTGACTTAGTTCTTCTTTGCGAAAGCGCGGGACGTAGTCTTCACGCCTCCTTCGGTCACGGTCACCGTCTGGCCGGCGGTCCAGTTCGACCAGCGATCAACTTGACCGCTGGGCCAGCGAATCTCGATCTCGCTGGCTCTTTCATTTTGCGCGAGACCAAATGTTAAAACGAGTTCGCTGGCAGAGAGATAGCTGGAGCCGCTGCGGAGCATTTGCGTTTGTGTTTCGCCGCCCGCAGTCAGTTTGACGGTGGTGCCGATGCCATCGCGATTGGATTTTGTGCCGATCAACTTGATGCGTAGGCTCTTGTTCGAGGCGGCGGCGCCTTGTGCTTCGTTCCGGAACAAATAGACAGGGCCGCCGTTGGTGGAGAGCAGCAGATCGAGGCGGCCATCGTTGTTGATGTCAGCGTAGGCGGCGCCGCGCCCCACGCGGGGAGAGGCGAACGCTTGCCCGAGCGATTTCGTGACTTCTTCGAATTTGCCCTTGCCGATATTGCGGAACAGATGCGGCGGCATGGCGTATTTCACATTCGCCTGAACGCGCTGGATGTCGGCATCGATGTGGCCGTTCGCTACCAGAACGTCCGGCCAGCCATCGAGATCGTAATCAAAGAAGAAGCATCCGAATCCGAGGGTGAGCAAAGAAGCGCGGCCAATTTCCGAGCGCGGAGCTTCGTCAACGAAGAGTCCTTTTCCTTCGTTGTGATAGAGCGAGAGCATCTGGTTCGAGAAATTCGTAATCAGCAGGCTGGGAAAGCCGGAGTGATCGTAGTCGGCGGCATCCACTCCCATGCCCGCGCGGGCCACGCCGTCTTCGCTGAAAGCGATTCCCGCAACGACGGCTTTTTCGGTAAATGTGCCGTTGCCATTGTTGCGATAGAGTTTGTTTGGCTGGGTATCATTTGAAAACAAGAGATCGGGCCAGCCGTCATTGTCGAAATCGAGGACGGCGACACCAAGAGTTTTTGACGTGGGTTCGCCGAGACCAGCTCTTTGCGTGACGTCTTCAAACGTTCCGTTGCCGCGATTGTGCCAAAGGCGGACGGAGGTTCCTTTATAGGATTCCGGCGTGCAATAGGATTTGCTTTTGCCATCAAGCGTGCAATACAGATCGGTCTCCGGCGTCCACTGGACATAGTTAGCAACCACCAGATCCAGGTGTCCGTCCTTGTCGTAGTCGACCCACGCGGCGCTGGTGCTGAATTCCTTCGGCCCCAACAGGCCAGCTTTTTGCGTGACGTCGGTGAATGTACCGTTGCCATTGTTGTGAAAAAGATGGTTCTGGCCGTAGGCAGTGACAAAAAGATCGTCATAGCCGTCGTTGTCGTAGTCGCCGACGGCTACGCCCATGCCGAACATTTCCACGTCCAATCCTGTTTTATGAGTTACGTCGGTGAAGGTGCCGTCGCGATTGTTGTGATAGAGCTTGGGCGTGGAGTGCTTCTGAACGTGGCTCGGCCAATCCATGCCGTTCACGAGAAAAATGTCCGGCCAGCCGTCGTTGTCGTAGTCAATGAAGGCCACACCCGGCCCCATGGTTTCCGGCAGGAATTTCTTACCGAAGGCGGCATTGTTGTGAACAAAATGGATCCCGGCGGCTTGCGTGATCTCCCGGAACTGAATCCCTGAGGTTTCCGGGGTCGCTCCGTTTCCAGTGGGTTGGGCCACCAGTGTTGCCAAGGCAAGAGCTAGAATTGTTGCGAGCGAACGCTTCACCATTCCCCCAGGTTTCAGTCGCGGCCGACGCCGAGCGCATCGGCGGCGCGATTGATATAGTTAAACCAGGACGCAATCAGCGTGATCTGCAAGATGCCAAGGTCATCGAAGCCAACGGCGCGCAGCCTGTCATGATCTTCCGGGCCGCATTTCGTCGCGTCTTTGGTCAGTTTCACCACGTAGTCCAGCATCGTACGATCTTGTTCGCTGATTGGCGCAGTTCGATAGTCGCGGCGCAGCGCATTGACCATCGTTTCATCCAGCGTGACCCTACGCAGGAACTCTGCGTGTGAGTCGATTCAATAGTGGCAATGATTCGTCACCGAAACCATGGTGGCGATCATTTCATGTTGATGACGCTGGAGAGGCAAGTCCGGCGACATGAGCGCGCCAAACGTGCTGAAAGCATGGAAGAGCACGTCGGGGAGAAGCGTGTGGCTGGCTACGATGCCGGACATTTGGCCGTCATTCACGGGATGGACGGGGGTAGCGTATTCGATGGGATAAAGTTTGCGCTGCGCCTCGATCGCATCCTTGACGCGATCGTCTTCATCCATTCGGACAGTTTTGATCCAGGTCATTCGTCGCAGCTCCTTCAACCGATTATTATCTCGAGAATTATTTCGAACCGCCGGCTCGGGCGTGCGCCGGACTGATGCCTGCCGCTGCGCGTCCAGCCGTCGCTTTTTTGGTCGGCGCAGCTGTCAGGGCGATGCTGACGTGCTCGTGAATTGCTTGCCGCTCGTTGTTATCTTCAGGATGCGTCTGTCGATAAGGGCCTGTGATAGCCTGCGCTGACTCATCGGCTTTGAACCGCAGATATCGTACCTTGTGTTCGTTCGCTTTGGCGTCGTCGCCAAGCCCGTTGTAACACAGCATCAAGTTGTAGTGCGCCTGCAGGTCTTCGGGATCAATGGAAAGCGTCTGTTCGAATTCTTTCACCGCATCAGCGTAGCGCTTCTGTAAAAAAAGCACGCGGCCAAGCTCGTTGCGCACGACGCGGTCGCGCGGGAATTGCTCAAGCACGGTGCGCAAGTGAGCCATCGCGCCGTCGTAGTCGCCGTCTTCCTTGAGGGCGCGCGCGTAAAAGAAATTCGTTCGCGCCAGACGGGCATCGATCGCCAGTGATTTCTCCAGCACTTTTCTTGCGCCTGCGGTATCCCCTTCTTGGACCAGGACGCGGCCGATGTTCGTCCAGCCATCGGGATTCCGCGGATCCGCCTCCGTGATTCTCTGGAAAGCAGCCGCAGCAGCCTTCAAATCGCCCTGTAGGAAGAGCCCGATGCCGTAGTCATTCCAACGGGTCCAATCTTCCTTAGTGCTGGCTGTTTCGGGAAGCGGTACGGCAGCGCCTTGAGGAAGGACGCGCAACGTCTTGGTATCCTCGGCAATCGTGGTGATGGGAAGGTCAGGGATTGCTTTTAAGTTGCCGGAGACATGGGAGGTGTCACCGTCGAAGTACCATTGGCGATCGTCGTAATCCGGGGTGGTCGTTGCGCTGGCTTTGTCCAGCCCAGCTTTATCCGCTTCGACGCCAGCGAATGAGAAATGCGTGTTGAACCAGCTGAACTTTCGGTAGTTGAGCTTCGCATGCAGCGTAATCTTGTCGCCCACATTTTCTGGAATGTGCAAACGATAGTGCGCCGTGTCCGCCGCGCCCGGCGGAATCAGATGCACGTAAACTACCGAGCGCGTCGCCCAGGCGTTCCGCTTATTGATGGGATTGCCGTGCCCGTCAATTTGCAGGGAACGATAGAAATGTGCACCAGGCTCGACCAGCCCCTTACCGCCGTCTTCGACTTTTCCGCTCCAGAAAATTGTCTGCCCTTTTTCATCGCTGGCTTGCAGCTCAAGCCATACATCGAATGCGTCCACCGTGCCGCCGGGGAAGAAGTGCCCGACTTTGCGCGTGCGTACAACTACATCCACGCGCGCGTCATCGCCTCGCCGCACTGCCGCGTTGGTGCGATCGATAGGAGCGGTAATCGGGCGAACCTCTCCCGCAGGCCCTTTCGGCAGCGAAGTATCAGATTCTTCGCCAACCGCGAAAGTCGTCGAGAGTTCCGGCTTGCCCATTTCGCTTCGGGCCGGCGCGTTCGTCTCTTGGCCCGCCGGAGAAATCGCGAAAATATCCACGCTCAATTGCTTGTCCTGCAAAAAATTTTTCGCGAACTCGTACTGAGCCTGGTCCTGATTCGCCGTGGGCACCGCCGTATTCGCTCCGGGGAAGCGATGCGAATGCACCAACCCATTCACGTTGCCGTCATCGCCTGAAGGCACTTGCGGCATGTGGCAATCCGCGCAATTCATCGGCGACTTCGGATAGTAAAACGCACGTGCGCCCTGTCCAGAAACGCCGCTGGCTTGCCAGTTGTCATATTCATTGAACCCGCGAATCCACCGGTAATGATTCACCGGGACATCCAGATGAACCTTATGGCACGAAGAACAGAATTCCGCAGTGTCGGCGCGCATGAACGGTTTCAGGAAAGTGCGGCGGTGCGGCTCCGGGTTCAAGCGAACCACGAAGTCGTGCAGCTTGCGGACGAGCGGGTTCTCGCTCGCGGCAAGTTCATGGAGCTTTGGATACTCCAGGAAAAAATCGCCCTGGCCCATGGTACTTTTCACTTGCACGATACTGTGGCACATCAGGCAGCCGAGGCCAGCGCGGGCTTCCGGCCGGTCCACGATCTGTTTGATCGGAGTATCGAACAATCCGCTGTAAAGCAGCGCGGGGTCGTGGCAGCCCGCGCACCACTTCGACGATCGTACGCCGGCAACTTCCTGCATGTACTCGATGCTCTTGCGATACCACTGGTTGTTGAAGGAAGAAAAATGATGCATCGAGCTGTCCCACTGCTTGTAGATATCCGCATGGCAGCGTTGGCAGGCGTCCGATTTCATGAAGTACTTCGAGGGAATGTTGCCGCCATGTTTTGTTTGCGCCGAGCTGGGGAAGAATTTTCCTTGCGGCCCATCACCTTCCGCATCCATGGATTCCGCCGGCATCAGCGGATTGGAGATGCGATTTGCGTTTTTCCAAGCGACTTCGCGGGTCCACCACGTGCCTGCCGCAATGCCGACCGTTACCAGCGTCATCGCGGCAAATCCCAGGCCGCGCCGGATCACGCCGTCGCCCAGCCACCCTTTGGAAAAGAGCCACGAGATTGCCAGAAAAAGCGTGCCAAGAACGCACAGAGCAATGTGCGCGTACAACCAAGGCTTAAGCCGAAGTGGCGTACCGATTTTGATGAGCACGATTCCGAGGAGCGCTCCAGCGGCAAGCAAGAACCATCCCAGACGGGCCAGCACGGATTCGTTGCGGAACAAACGCGCGATATAAAAAATGAGCAGGATCGTTAAGACGATTCCGATCGCCACATGCGACAAATCCACAAGAAAGTAAGAGATCGTGGCCGAGGGATATCCGTACAAATAAATCGCGCTGGCCGCCAGCGCAACGAGCATTCGTGATAACCACCGCTTTGCCGAATCAATTTGCATTATCTCCACCTGCGAGCGCGGTTTGCGGTTATCAAAACAGCGGCCGGATGTGTGATGAACATCCGGCCGCAA
>Ga0179592_10000620_pt1 | contig 14236 bp, 9 predicted proteins | sample CZODoug2_1_08_16_FD_148623 | JGI IMG/M metagenome (GOLD analysis project Ga0179592, IMG submission 148623) | Vadose zone soil fungal communities from Angelo Coast Range Reserve, California, USA - CZODoug2_1_08_16fungal (Illumina Assembly) | ecosystem: Environmental > Terrestrial > Soil > Vadose...
CCGCATAACGGCCCGGCACCCATTGCCGAATCTGGTCCGCCACGGTTTTCATATAGTCCGTCGACGCAATGAACGGCCCGGTTCGGTCGCCGAGCACTTCCTGCACGTAAGTCCGCCTCGGTTTTTCGCCGGGGTGCAAGAGGTTCCAGCGTTCGGTCGCGAGCGCATTCCTGCGCAGCTCGCTGAAGCTCGTGACGGAAAACACATCGGCCGCAACGCCATAATTCTTCTCGAGCAGATCCGCAGCAGCAAGCACCTCACGCAGTATCGTGCCCGACCCGAAGAGCGTTGCGCGAACCTTGCCGGTAGCCCCGCTGCGCAGCAGGTACATGCCCTTCAAGATGCCTTCGGCGGCGCCCGCGGGCAATGCGGGGTGCGCGTAATTCTCGTTCATGCAGGTGATGTAGTAGAAAACACTTTCCTGCTCTTGATACATCCTGCGCAGCCCGTCCTGCACGATGACCGCAAGCTCGTACGAGTACGTGGGATCGTAAGCCACGCAATTGGGCACTGTGCTGAACAGCAGGTGACTGTGCCCATCCTGGTGCTGCAGGCCTTCGCCGGCCAGCGTCGTGCGGCCGGCCGTGCCGCCCACCAAGAATCCGCGCGCCTGGCTGTCGGCCGCCGCCCAGATGAAATCACCGACCCGCTGAAAGCCGAACATCGAATAGTAGATGTAAAAGGGAATCATGCTGACGCCGTGGTTCGAATACGCCGTCGCCGCGGCCAGCCAGGAACACAGGCTTCCCGCTTCGTTGATCCCCTCTTCCAGGATCTGGCCCTTCTTGTCCTCGCGATAGAACATCAACTGGTCAGCGTCCTGCGGGGTGTAGAGCTGACCCACCGAGGAGTAAATGCCGACTTGACGAAACATCCCCTCCATGCCGAAGGTGCGTGCCTCGTCCGGGACGATGGGCACGACGTGCTGGCCCACGTTCTTGTCCTTGATCAAGGTGGTCAGAATTCGCACCAGCGCCATGGTGGTGGAGATTTCGCGGTCGCCGCTCCCTTCGAGCAAGCCGCTGAAGGCTTCCAGCGGCGGTACCGTCAGCGGGGGCGCCGCTGAGCTGCGCACCGGCACATAGCCGCCGAGCGATGCGCGACGCTCCTGGAGATATTTCATTTCCTCGCTGTCCGGTGCGGGCTTGCGGAACGTCAAACCCGTGATCTCCTCGTCCGAGATCTGGATGTTGAACCGGTCGCGCACTTCCTTCAGTGCTTCATCGCCGAGTTTTTTCTGCTGATGCGCCGAATTCAGGCCCTCGGCCGCTTTGCCGAGCCCGAAACCCTTCACGGTCTTGGCCAGAATCACCGTGGGCGCACCCTTGTGCGCCATGGCGGATGCATAGGCCGCGTAGACCTTTTGCGGATCGTGCCCGCCGCGGTTCAGGCGCCAGATTTCCTCATCGGACATGTTGGCGACCATCTCTTTCAGTTCGGGATATTTGCCGAAGAAATGCTCGCGCGTGTAGGCGCCGCCCTTGGATTTGAAATTCTGATACTCGCCGTCGACGCATTCCTCCATCAGCCGCTTCAAGAGTCCCTTCTGGTCGCGTTCGAGGAGCGGATCCCAGCGCGAGCCCCAGAGAACCTTGATGACATTCCAGCCGGCACCGAGAAAGGCCGCCTCGAGTTCCTGAATGATCTTGCCGTTGCCGCGCACCGGGCCGTCGAGACGTTGTAGATTGCAATTGATGACGAAAATCAGGTTATCGAGTTTCTCGCGGACCGGCATGGTGAGCGCGCCCATGGATTCGGGCTCGTCCATTTCGCCGTCGCCCAAGAACGCCCACACTTTTCGATCGGACGGCGGGACAATCCCGCGGTGCTCAAGGTAGCGCACGAATCTGGCCTGGAATATGGCCGTCATCGGACCCAAGCCCATGGACACCGTGGGAAACTGCCAGAAGTCCGGCATCAACCACGGATGCGGATACGACGACAACCCGCCGCCGCGCACCTCCTGCCGAAACCGCAGCAACTGGCTCTCGTCGAGACGCCCCTCTAAGTACGCTCGCGCGTAGATGCCCGGAGACGAATGCCCTTGCATGAAAATCATGTCGCCCGGATGGCTATCGCTCTTCGCCCGCCAGAAGTGATTGAACCCCACTTCGTACAGCGTTGCCGCCGATGCGTAGCTCGCAATGTGGCCGCCGTACTCGGAACTCACGCGGTTGGCCTGCACCACCATCGCAAGGGCGTTCCAGCGCAGGTAGGCTTCGTTGCGCCGCTCCAACGAGCGGTCGCCCGGATACTCGGGCTCCTGCGCCTTGGAGATCGTATTGAGGTACGCCGTATTCGGCTTGAACGGCAGGTACGTGCCGGAGCGGCGCGTAAAGTCCACCAGCTTTTCGAGGAGAAAATGAGCACGCTCGGGTCCCTGCGCGCGCAGCACCGAGTCGATCGACTCCAGCCATTCCTGCGTTTCGGTGGGATCGATGTCTTCGAACGGCGATTTAGGTGTCATAGGTAAGCCCTGCTGGGGTGGGCATGCGCCCATGCACATGCCCACGTGTCCTGTTAAGATGGCGGGCACGTTACAGCGCCGTTGCGCGAACTGCCACTTGGGATTTTAGCAGCGCTATCTTCGGGGTTTGGTTTTTCACGGTCAAGCAAGCATCGGCTTGGCGATCTCGCGACCTTTGCGGTTTAACTGATATGCCGATTCGCTTGCCCCTCAGTTCGCTGCTGGTTCCAGTCCGCCAGACCGGCGCCCGGTCGATTCCGGCGACACTTGCCCGATATGAGTGCGCCATAGTCTTTCTGCCCGCGGAACCGAGTCCGGCGGACTGGACGGCGGTGCCGCACGGCACGCTGCTGCGCGCGCTCTACCGGCGCAGGGAACGCAAGCCCGGCGACACGGTGCAGCTTCGAGTGGGTCAGCGCGCGGAAACGCTGGTTCTCGCGGTTTGCCTGGCCGGCGCTGCGAGTGCGTTCGAGAGGCTCAATGCCGCGGGAAAACTCGCGCGCCTCGCGCTCGAGAGCGAACCGCACTCGCTGCTCCTGTACGCCCACGGCGGCGACGGCGGCGTCATGCAAGCCGCGCTCAACGCAACCGTTGCGGCGCTGCAGGCGGCCGCGTTTCGATTCGCAACCTTTAAAACCGATGCCAAGCCGCACCGTCCGCTCAAAAGAATCGACATTTCGGCGGCCGGCAAGCTGACCGCTCTCGATCTGACCTTGGCGACATCCGGCGGCAACAATCTCGCTCGCTGGCTGACCGCGCTGCCGCCCAACACCTTGGACGCGGCCGGCTATCGGCGCCTGCTGCAGGAGTTGGCGCGCCGCTTGGGGTTGGAGTTCAAGTTCTACGGTGAACCGCAATTGAAGCGGCTCGGCGCCGGCGCATTTCTCGCCGTCTCTCAGGGCAACGCCGCCCGCGATGCGGGGATCGTGCATCTCGCGTATCGGCCGCCCGGTCCCTCCCGGCGCGCGTCATCACCGGCCGCCGTGAGTCTCATCGGCAAGGGGATCTGCTTCGACACCGGGGGCACCAACCTCAAGACCCATAAAGGCATGCTCGACATGCACATGGATATGGAAGGCAGCGCCGTGGCGGTCGGCAGTTTGTACGCGCTGCATTCGCTGCGATCGCCTCTGGCGGTGGACGGCTGGTTGGCGATCACCGAGAACCGAACCGGACCCACGGCCTACAAGCCGCAGGACGTGATACGGGCGCATAATGGCACCACGGTTCAAGTGATTCATACCGATGCCGAAGGTCGCATGGTGTTGGCCGACACGTTGTCGCTCGCCGCGAGTGCCAAGCCGCGCGCCATCATCGACTACGCCACCTTGACCGGAGCTTGCGTGTACGCATTGACCGAGCGCTACAGCGGTGCATTCACCAATCGGCCGGAAGCGCGCGAACTCATCGAAGCCGCCGGATCCAGCAGCGGCGAACGCGTCTGGTGTTTCCCGATGGATGCCGACTTCGATACCGACCTTGAAAGCACGGTGGCCGACGTTCTGCAGTGCACCACCGAAGGCAAGGGCGACCACATTCTGGCCGCTCGGTTCTTGAATCGTTTCGTGCCCAAGAACATCGCGTGGCTGCACCTGGACCTCGCCGCCGGGGCGCGCACGGGCGGTCTTGCGCACATCGGCACCGAGATCACGGGCTTCGGGGTGCGCTACACGCTCGACCTGCTGCAGCGAGGCTGGCCCCCGACAGTGCAACGCACGGCGGCCGGCACGGCGGCCAAACGCCGCCTCGCCCGCGCTTCATGAACCGATTGACCATTCAGAGGCCCGACGACTGGCACGTGCATCTGCGCGACGGAGCTGTGCTCAAGTCGGTGGTCAAATTCACCGCCGAACGCTTCGGTCGCGCCATCGTGATGCCCAATCTCAAGCCCGCCGTCACCACCACGGCCCAGGCGTCGGCCTATCGTGCTCGAATCATGGCGGCGCTGCCGACCGGCGCTCGATTCGAGCCGCTCATGACACTGTATTTGACGGATGGCACGCCGCCGCAGGAAATCGACAGGGCCAAGGCCGCGGGCTTCGTGCACGGCGTCAAACTCTATCCGGCCGGCGCGACGACGCACTCGGATGCGGGCGTCACCGACATCCGTAAAGTCCGGGCCACGTTGGCGCGCATGGAGGAAGTCGGAATGCCGCTGCTGGTGCACGGCGAGACTCCCGGCGCCGACGTCGACGTGTTCGATCGGGAGGCTCATTTCATCGACGCGGTTCTGATCCCGTTGCTCGAGCGCTACCCGAAGCTGCCGGTGGTGTTCGAGCACATCACGACGGCCCGGGCGGCCGAGTTCGTGCGGGCGGCACGCAACGGCGTGGCGGCGACGATTACGCCACAACACCTGCTCCTCAATCGCAACGCAATTTTCTCCGGCGGCATCAAACCGCACTATTATTGCCTGCCGATACTGAAGCGCGAACGCGATCGAGAGGCGCTGCTGCACGCGGCGGTGAGCGGGGATCCGCGATTTTTCCTCGGTACCGACAGCGCTCCTCACGAACGCGCCGCCAAGGAAAATGCCTGCGGTTGCGCCGGCATGTTCACGGCGCACGCGGCCGTTGAATTGTATGCCGAAGCCTTCGAACAGGCAGGACGCCTCGATCTGCTCCAAGGTTTTGCCAGCCATTTCGGGGCGGATTTCTACGGGCTGCCGCGCCACGACGATGTCATCACGTTGATCAAGGAGCCTTGGGTGCCACCAGTTTCTTATGAATTCGGCGACGGCACACTGGTACCGTATCGCGGCGGCGAGACCGTCGCCTGGCGCCTCGAGACCGGTCGATCATGACGCAAATCGCGCCCATCACCTTCGCCACGCGCTTTCGCGGCTTTCTTCCGGTGGTCGTCGACGTCGAAACCGGCGGCTTCAATTCACAAACGGATGCGCTGCTGGAAATCGCCGCCGTATTCCTCGAGCTGCGCAGCGACGGCACGCTGGCGCGCGGCGAAACGTTTCGCTACCACGTGACCCCGTTCCCCGGCTCCAATATGGAACCCGCGTCCATGGCGGTGAACGGGATCGATCCCCATCATCCGCTGCGCCCCGCGATCTCCGAGGAAGACGCGCTGCAGCGTATCTTCAAGGAAGTGCGCAATGCCGTCCGAGCCGCCGACTGCACCCGTGCCGTTCTGGTCGGTCACAATGCGTTCTTCGATCTGAATTTCTTGAATGCCGCGGTCCTGCGGACGCAGATCAAGCGCAACCCGTTTCACCCCTTTACCAGCTTCGACACGGCCACACTGGGCGGCGTCGCATTTGGTCAGACCGTGCTGATGCGCGCCACTCTGGCTGCGGGATTGGAGTGGGACACCTCCTCCGCCCACTCGGCCGCCTACGACGCTGAGCGCACGGCAGACCTCTTCTGCATCGTGTGCAACCAGTTTCAAAACGTATTCGACGCCAGCCGCAGACGGCTGGCATCCATGGGACCGCTGGAGACCGAACCGGAGACGCCCCCCGATCCTTGAGGCGATGCGTCGGCATGCCGCGCATCGCCACCCATCTACGCCGTGACGACCCCGGCCTCGGACAGGAGTGTTTTCAACTCGCCGCTCTTGTACATCTCGATGACGATGTCGCAGCCGCCGACCAGTTCGCCGTTGACGTACAACTGCGGAAACGTCGGCCAATTCGAATAGGTTTTGAGCGCCTCGCGCACTTCCGGGTCTTCGAAAATGTTCACATAGTCGAACTTGGCCTTGCTGGCGCGCAATGCGCCCACGGTCTGCGCCGAGAAGCCGCACTGGGGAAAGTCGGGCGTCCCCTTCATGTACAGCACCACGGGCGCGGCCGACAGCTGGCTCTTGATTCTCTCAATCGCATTCATTGTTCAATCTCCAAAAAAATCACTTTACCTCAACCGCGCGTTGCCCGGCGCGTTCGGCCGTGCGGCGCAGCACCGCCCACCGCTCTGCGGGGCTCATGGAGCCCCAACGGGCTATTTCGTCCATTGTACGATAACAGCCCACACAGTACCCGTACGCGTCGTCCAGGGAGCACAGGTTGACGCAGGGGGATTGAGGCTCTAGTTCATTGGAAAAAGTCGCCTGCGGCGCTTTTTGTGCCTGTCCCTCCCTGGACGGCACCCTTCGGGTCGACCTCCGGTCGACCAAACGCGCTCCTGCGCGTTTGTCGGACATCAACTTCGTTTCCGCTGGCAAAAAGCGTCGTTTTTGCCAGCTGCGTAGCAGGGCAAGTGCAAGTCGACAGGTTCTAGTGCGGACATCGTTGAATTATTGGGCCTAGCCTCCTATTCTCCAACCCCCCCATGCTTAAGCTCCCATGCCGCTTGCGATGAATTTACCCGTTCCCTACCCCAAGGATCTGGCCGCCCAGGTCGAACGGGCGCTCAAGGAGGATATCGGCAGCGGCGACCGCACGGCGGCACTCATTCCGGCGGCGCGGACCGGCCGTGCTTCGGTCATCACCCGTGAGTCCGCGATCCTGTGCGGCGTGCCTTATGTCAACGCCGTCTTCGCCCAGCTGGACGCCGGCGTGCGGGTCGACTGGCAGGTCGCCGAAGGCGATCCGGTGGTGGCCGACCAGCTCCTCTTTACCGTTGCCGGCCCGGCTCGCGCGCTCCTCACCGGCGAACGGACTGCCCTCAATTTCCTGCAGCTGCTATCGGCCACCGCGACGGCGGCGCATGGGTACGCAGTGCTCATCGAGGACACCGCGTGCCGCGTGCTCGACACCCGCAAAACCATACCCGGGCTCCGATCGGCGCAGAAGTATGCCGTCCGGGTGGGCGGCGGCCAGAATCATCGGTTGGGATTGTTCGACGCCATCCTCATCAAGGAAAACCACATCATGGCGGCCGGCTCGATCGCCTTGGCGGTGGCCGGCGCCCGGGCGTCGGCGGCCGGCGTGTCGGTCGAGGTCGAGGTGGAAAATCTGGAGGAGTTGCGCCAGGCCATTGCCGCCGGCGCGGACATCGCCATGCTCGACGAGTTTCCGCTCGAGGGCATGCGCGAGGCGGTGGCCATCAACCGCGGTTCTCCTCATCCCTTGAAGCTGGAAGCCTCGGGCAGCGTCACGAAGGAGACCATTCGTGCGATCGCCTTGACGGGCGTCGACTTCGTCTCCGTGGGAAGCATCACCAAGCACGTGCGCGCGGTGGATTTGTCGATGCGTTTCGAGTGGGGGGCGGAAGACCAGGCTCAGACTAACTTGGGAGCCTGACGGAACTTCCGGTCATTGGACCGTGGCCGTCATTGGGCCGTGGCCATGAGCGTGCCGGCGGCGCTCTGCGCGGACGCCGAAACAAGGGTGAGGATGCCGGCGCTCGAAAGGTCATAGCTCGTCACGTCGGTCTCGGTCACCGAGCCCTGCGCATCCTTGATCTGGTTGGTCAACTTCACCAAGACGGGGCTGCCGGGATCCACGGGTGCCGTGACGGCATACGTGACCACCGTGGTGCCCAATGACACGCTCATTGTACTGTCCTTGTAGCGGCTGATCGTGCCCAGCGTGCCGGCCGATCCACCGACGACCATGGTGGGATACGTGAAGGGGGTCTGGGCGACATCGTACTCGCTGGAGCCGATTTCGCCGAGGAACGCGTCGGTGCCGCTGGCATAGTAGTCCACGACACTCGAGGGGCCGAATGTCCGGGACTGACCGCTTGCGGTGACCGTTCCCGAGAGGGTCTGGGTCTGCGACGCCGCCGCGCTATTGTTGAACGTGGCGGCGACGGACGGTGCCAGGGTTAGGGTCCCCGTGCCGGTGAACGACACCGTATTGCCGCCGGCGATGACAGTTCCGCTCAGCGCCACATTGCTGGTCAGCCCCTTGCTGACCAGGTTCGAGATTCCCGTCTGCAGGTCGTAGGTGGTGGCCGGCGGAGGCGCGGCACTCCCGCCACCGCCCCCGCCACCGCCACATGCGGTCAAGGCGATCGCGAATACCCCTGCCACGGCGGCAAACGCAGTCGATGTTCGGCTCATGACGACTCCAGTCGGTTGTTGTTCTGCCAGTCCATGGCCGGCGCTGCCGTCCACGCGGCGCAGAGGTTCAAACGGCCGCACCTTAAGCGATGTTCAGCGCCTTGAGTACCCGCTGCGGCTGCGACACGCCATAGCCCTGGGCGTAGTCGACTCCGAGGGTGCGCAACATGTTGATGATTTCGAGATTCTCGGCAAATTCCGCAATGGTCTGCTTGCCCGTCAAATGGCCGATTTCGTTGATGGATCGGACCATTTCGCGGTCGATGGGATCGTGCAGTATCTCTTTGACGAAACTGCCGTCGATCTTCAGGTAATCCACCGGGAAGTGCTTCAAGTAACCGAAGGACGACAAGCCGGTACCGAAGTCGTCGAGCGCGAACTTGCAGCCCAATTCCTTCAGCGCCTGGATGAAGCGGTTGGCCTGGGAGAAGCTCGCGATCGCGGCGGTCTCGGTGATTTCGAAGCAGATCTTGGTGGCATCCAAGCCGCTGCGATGAAACTGATCGATGACGTACGGCAGAAACTTGTCGTCGCCCAGACTTTGACCCGATAGATTGATCGAGCACATGGCGAGCTTCTCGCGCTCGTCGGCCTCGGATACCAGCCACCGGAAGGCGTTCTCGATGACCCACCGATCGATCTGCGGGGTGATTCCGTAACGCTCGGCCGCCGTGATGAAATCATACGGCGCGACGATCTTGCCCTGCTCGTCACGCATGCGCAGCAGCAGCTCGTAATGGGCGCCTGTTTCCGGGACCTGCAGCGGCAGAATGGTCTGGCGGAAGATCTCGAAGCGGCCCTCCTCCAGCGCATTGTTGATGCGCGCGGCCCACTGCATCTCGCGGCGGCGGCGCATCAAATCGATGTCGTTTTCCTCGAAGCTGTGGACGCGGTTGCGGCCGGCTTCCTTGGCGGCCTGGCAGGCGCTGTCGGCGGCCGAGAGTATCGAGGCCACGTCGGCATTCTCGGGGGAGATCGGCACCACGCCGATACTCGCACCCAAGCGGAACGTGCGCTCCTCCCACGTGAATTTGAAGTTGCGCACCGCCTCGCGAAGCGATTCGGCCGTGCGCATGGCTTCATCCAAGGTACAACTCTCGAGCAATATGCCGAATTCGTCGCCGCCCAGGCGCGCCAGCGTGTCGCGCCAGCGGACCTTGGATTTGAGCAGCGCGCCGACCTGGCCAAGCAAGGCGTCGCCGGCGCTGTGCCCGCAGGTGTCGTTGACGATCTTGAACTGGTCGAGATCCAGGCAGCACAGCGCGTACGAAGTCTCGTGGGCCTTGGCGCTTTTCAGCGCGCGCTCCATGCGGTGCTCGAATTCTCGGCGATTCACGAGCCCCGTGAGCACGTCGTGGCTCGCGTGGTAAGAAAGCCGTCGATTGAGCTCGCGCGCCTCGCTCACGTCGTGGAACACCAGCACGCCGCCCGACACGGCGCCGCTGCCGTCTCTGATCGGGGAGGCCGTGCTTTCGACGTAGATTTCGTTGCCGTCGCGGCGGATGAGCAGCATGGGCCGTACGGACTTGATGGAGCGGGTGCGGCGGATGGCCACGGCCAGCGGATTTTCCAGCGGTTCGCAGGTTTCCTCGTGAAAAGCGCGGAAGATCTCTTCGATCGCCCGCCCCTGACTATCCTCGAGCCGCCAGCCCGTGAGCGCCTCGGCAACCGGATTCAGATAGTCGATGACGCCCTTGGCATCCGTCGTGATGACGCCGTCGCCGATGCTCTGCAGCGTGATCTGCGCGCTTTCCTTTTCGCGGAACAGCGCTTCCTCGTAGAGCTTGCGCTCGGTGATATCGAGTTCGACGCCGACGAGGCGCAATAGCCGTCCCTTCTCATCGACACGAGCCTTGGCGCGGCTGATGACCCAGCGCCATTCACCGCTGGCGTGGCGCATGCGATGCAGGCTTTCGAAAATCGGCGTCTTGCCGGCCACATGATCGCGAATCGCCGCCTGTACGCGCGACATGTCGTCCGAGTGGACCAACGTACGCCAATCCGGCGTCTGCGCCACGTCGACTTCGTCGTAGCCCAGCATGGCCTTCCAGCGCGGCGAGAGATAGACGCGATTGTTGAAGGTATCGAAGTCCCAGAGTCCGTCGTTGGCGCTGTAGAGGGCGAGTTCGTTGCGCTCTTCCAAGTCGCGCAACGTGCGTTGAATTTCGATGCGTTCCAATCCGGTCGAGAGACTGCTGCCCAGCAGTTTCATGAGCAGGTGCAGCTGCACTTCCCAGGTCTCGCGCGGCAACGCGCCCGCGATCCCCAGCAGGCCCGCGGGACGCCCCTCAATCGAATAGCCGATGACCAACACCGCGCCGATGCCGAGGTCGCACCACAACGCGGCGTCCTCGATCTGGTCCGGCCGTGGCTTGCCGGTATCGCGGATCTCCGACACGCGCAGCGGCGCGAGCCGCCCTTTGAGCCAGGGCATCGAGGCCATGTTCTGGCCGCGTAGTTGTTCAGGATTGCCGGTGGTCAACATGCCGCGGGCCACCTGCACATCGGCGAAGTGCTCGGCCTCCGCGTCCAACACGATGTGGAACGCGGCGTCGGTGCGCGTGGCCTCGCGTAGGAGTTCGAGGTTGGCGAGGATGCAGTCGGAGGCGGTCACCGCCGTCATGCCCTGGAAGTCCACGGCGATCTTGGTGCAGATGACATCCAGCCCGATACCGACGGCCGGACGGATGCCGCGGCGGGGCCAAGTTTGCGGCGATAGGATATCCGAGGCCGTCAAATCGGCGTGTCGGGGATCGTTGGGTGCTATCGCCATGCGCCTTCAAGAGTCCCGGGATTAAAGATTACGGTTGCGGATCAAGAGTTTGCCATCGATCACGGGCAAAAACAGAATGCGGCACACACTTCCAGGGATTCGGCAACTGGCACATATCGACCGATTCTCGCACAACGTGTAAGGATTACAAGCTAACTGATTGTATTACTAAGCATAAACCTGACGGGTCATTCCAGCGCAAGTTTTGCTTGTTCCCCCAGGGCCATAAGCCGCTGCTCCATGTCAGCCTGATGGCGCTCGAGCCCGGCCGCGTCGAGGCCCTTTGCGACGTAGACGGGCTCACCAACGGCGATGGAGATGCGGGCGAATGGTTTCGGGACCACGAACTGGTCCCACTGGATCTGCCAGGCACGCGAGGCGGCGTAGGCCAGGGGAATAATGGGCCGCTGGGACAGTTGCGCGAGCAGCACCGCCCCGGGTTTGAACTTCCACGGCGGGCCGCGCGGTCCATCCGGGGTGATGGCGGGGGACACGTTGTCCTTCGACAAGGCTTGGTAGTAATCCCGCAGCGCCCGTGCGCCCGTGTGCGATGAGGAGCCGCGAATCACGACGCCCCCCAGCTTATGCACCAGCATCGCACCGAGCTCGCCGTCGACCGACGGACTGATGAGGAACCCCAGCTTCACGCCCGCGCGGCGTTGCGCCAGCAAGTGTTTGACGCAGAACAATTGATGCTGGTGCCAGTACACCGGAATGAAGGACGGCGCCAGGTCAAGCGCCTGCCGGATGTGCTCGGCGCCGACCACGCTCACCACCCGCGACCAGCGCCACACCAGGTGCACCAGCGACAGCCCGACGGGCACGATCGATTGATACAAGAGCCGCCGACCGACGGTCAGCCGCCTCCCCGAGCGCGTCTGTTGTTCGTAAATCGTGTTGTGGAGCCCGCCACCCGACTTTTCGCTGCCATCAGGTTTTTTTTCCACGTCGGGCATTGTCGGGAAGAGCGCCGGACTGCGCAAGCTGCTCCTACGCCTAAGCGGCTCACGCGAAATACGAAGACAGGCTCCTGGGCTACAATAACGCATGCAAACCACGGCCATCCCCCCAGGCCCTGCCGAAGGCTTCGATCTCGGCGGGAGCGAAGAATCATTGGCTCTGATGCGTCGCTGTTTCGCCCAATACGGCGATGTCTACCGGATATTCGCGCCAAGCCGCGGCGTCTACAACTACGTCATCAACCACCCCCGCGACATCAAACGGGTGCTGCTATCGAACCATCGCAACTACACCAAGGGCGAGGGCATGGACCGGGTGAAGATCCTGCTCGGCAACGGGATCATGACCAGTGAAGGCGATTTTTGGCGCCGCCAACGGCGCATGATGCAGCCGTCCTTCCACCGCCGGGTGCTCGACCGGTTCGGCGGACTGATCCATGAGGTGAACGAGAAATACGCCGCGCGCTGGGCGGCCAAGGCAGCGGCCGGGGAACCCATCAATCTCACCGAGGACCTCAGCGAGTTGACCCTGGAGATCGTGCTGCATTCGATCTTCGGCACGGACCTTGCCCGGCTCGAGCGTCAGTTGGGAGCCAATCCCTTCGAAGTGGTGGCCAAGGAACAGAACCGGGATCTGAAATTCGCGTTCCGCTTTCGCTCGCTCACCAAGTTGGTCGGCGATCTGATCGAGCGCCGGCGCCGCGAGCCCGAGGAGCGCTTCGACTTCCTCGAGATGCTGATGGCCGCGCGCGATCGCGAAAACGATGCTCCGATGAGCAACAAGGAAATGATCGACGAGGTGATGACGCTGATCGTCGCCGGGCATGAAACCACCGCCGCTGCCCTGACCTGGACCTGGCACCTCATCAGTCAGCACCGCGATACCGCGGCGCAGCTCGAAGCGGAGGCGGACGCCGTCACGGTCGGGACGCCGCTTGCCCTCGACGCAGCCGAGTCGCTGGCATTCACTCATCAAGTGATTCAGGAAGCGCTGCGTCTCTACCCTCCCGGCTGGCTGTTCACACGGCGCACCCTCGAAGCCGACGAGCTGGGCGGCTTCGCGATCGGGCCGCGCACCGACGTGTTCATCAGCCCCTACCTGCTGCATCGACATCCCGAGTTCTGGAGCGAACCGGAGGAATTTCGCCCCGAACGGTTTGCCGGCGCCGATGCCGAAGAACGGCACAAATTCGCCTACATCCCCTTCTCCGTGGGACCGCGCCACTGCATCGGCGAAAATCTCGCCCTATTCGAAATGCTGGGGCACGTAAGCATGATGTCGCGGCGCTTTCGGATGACCCGCGTCGGCAACGATCCCATCGAGCTCGAGGCGCAGATCAACCTGCGCCCGCGCTCCAACCTTATGATGAAAGCAGAGGTCCGATGACATATACGACTTTGGTCGAGATATTGGAAAACAACCGCGATGTCGACCGTGCGGTCACGTACGTCGACGGCGAAAACTCGGAACGGCGCGTGAGCTACGGCGACATCCACGCGCGCGGGCTGGGGATCCTGCACCACCTGCAGGCCATGGGCGCCGTGCGCGGCGACAAGATGATCATTTTCTTGAACAACAACGAGCAGTTTCTCGACGGATTCTGGGCGGCGGTGTGCGGCGGAATCGTTCCCGTCCCGCTGGCCGTCGGCATCAGCGACGAACATCGCCACAAGCTGCTGCGCGTGGCCAGCAAGATCGGCAAGCCGCTGCTCTATACCGACGCCAAGAATCTCGAGCGTTTGGCGGCGCTGGCACAGGAAGTCGGCGAGACGGCGACCTACGAGGAACTCAAGTCGCGCTGCTTCCTGGTCGAATCCATCACCGACATATCGCGCCCGGGCAAGATCTTCCGGCCGGCACCGGACGACTTGGCGTTCATACAATTCTCATCGGGATCGACCAGTGAACCCAAGGGAGTGATGCTGACCCATGGCAATCTGGTCGCGAATATCCTCGGCGCCACCGCCGTGGGCAAGTACGACACCCAAGATGTCAGTTTGAGCTGGATGCCGCTGACCCACGACATGGGATTGATCGGCTTTTATTTCATGCAGTTCGCAAACCGAGTGCACATC
>Ga0179592_10000626_pt1 | contig 14196 bp, 10 predicted proteins | sample CZODoug2_1_08_16_FD_148623 | JGI IMG/M metagenome (GOLD analysis project Ga0179592, IMG submission 148623) | Vadose zone soil fungal communities from Angelo Coast Range Reserve, California, USA - CZODoug2_1_08_16fungal (Illumina Assembly) | ecosystem: Environmental > Terrestrial > Soil > Vadose...
CCATCGCCGAGATCACACTTAATGACGAGCTGAGCTACGGCGTCCAGACCTACCTGACCAGCCACAATCTGGGACTAAGGCCAGATCAGGGCTCCCTCCTCAACACCCAGTCGACGTCTGCGCCGGTCGCGGCGGCCGCCGGAACGGTCGCCAACGCCTTCATCAATCGCGCATTCCCCGGATTCAATTTCCTGGTCGGATCGGAGTCGCAGCCGAGCGCCATCCTGGACGCGCTGCACACCGTCACCGGCGTCAAGGTGTTGTCCAACCCATCCCTGGTTGTGATCAACAATCAAGCGGCGACCCTTCAGGTCGGCGATGTCGTGCCAGTCTCCACCGGCAGCGCTACGGTGCTGACGACGAACAACACGGTCGTCAACACGATCGACTATCGCAACACGGGTATCATTCTGCGGGTTTCTCCCCGCATCAACGTCAACGGAAACGTCAGGCTCGACGTCGAACAGGAAATCAGCAACGTTTCGCCAGCTACCGCCGCGAGTTTGACCCCGACCGTCTCGGAACGAAAGGTCCGGAGTTCGATTTCAGTGGCCACCGGCCAGACCGTCCTGCTGGCCGGATTGATCAGCGAACAGCAAAACAAACAACGCAACGGGATTCCCCTGTTCGATCAGATTCCGGGTCTCGGCGACGCCTTCTCTCATCAGGACAAAAAGATGGCCCGTACCGAGTTGATCATCTTCATCCGCCCCCAGATTATCCGCGACAGCATGGATGCTCATGTTGTTGCCGAAGAGCTTCGGTCGAAACTTCGCGGCAGCATCAACGCGAGCGCAGCAAATGAATCACGGGTCCACGACCTGCGATGACGCGAGGCCACCGAAGGCACGGTGCAGGCCCTGCCCCGCACATTCGGGGATGGATGCATCAGAAGCGAACTATGGAGGGTCGAGTTCAGTGCGGCGGATTGTACTGACAACGTTGCTGGTCATTTCTTCGTTCGGCGCCAACGATCCGCGCCCGGCTCATGCCGACGCACTCAGTCGCGCGACCGCGGCCTATTCCCGCGGCGATTACGTGCGCGCGGTTGGCGCGCTGTCGGCGCCTGCGCTGCGCGGCAACGCACGGGCGCAGGCGCTGCTGGGCTTCATGTATGAAAACGGCTTCGGCGTGCCACAAGCCTACGACGCCGCCGCCGATTTCTATCAGCGAGCGGCCGTGCAAGGCGAGCCTTTTGGGCAGAGCAGGCTCGGCCTGATTTACGACAAGGGCCACGGCGTACCACAAGACGTCGTGCTCGCGTATAAATGGCTCGACCTGGCGGCGGCGCATGCGGCCAAGCGCGAGCGTGACTACTATCTGCGGCTTCGCAATGCGGTGGCGTCGAAAATGTCGTCCGATCAGATCGCCGAAGGCCAGCGGCTTGCTTTGTTCTGGGCGCCGGGGCGCTGGTGACCTGGTCGGAGCCGCTAATTCCGCGTGAACGCGCTGGCATCGCGTTGAACCGCGATCTTGCTCTCTCCTTTGGTTGGATCGTGTTTTCTTCGTAAACCGAAATCTCTTCGGTGAGAGACGCTCAGCGCGAAGCGAGGAAGGCTGCCGCGCCGGAGCCCATCGGGCGAAGGCGGGCTGCGCGGTTCGCGAGCTACGGCTTGGCAAGCCATGCTGCGATCATCAACGGGAAAGACAGCCGCAAGGGCCGACGCGGCTCTCGCTTTCAGCTAAAATATCGAAAACAACCCCATGCAAAGTAGCATGGTGGTCGCTGGCATGGATGCCTTGAGCGAATCCTGCGAAAACATTTTGACACGTCGGGCAAATCAGCGGCACTATTCCATCATCGCCCCCAATCGCATGACATCACGCCGCGCAGGCGTCATGACCGCATCAATCGCCCGCAACTGAGAATTAAGCCTTTCGAAAATCGAACAACCCCAAAACCCGCCGGTTCAGCCGGCGGGTTTTTCTACGCCTGGATTTTAACAGCCCCGATCGACATCGCCGGGTGTGGCGCGGGCGATCACGAGGCCAGGACAAGCCAAAATTATCGGTGATGCCGCCATCGGGAGGTTTGAGTTAACGGATCTGGCCAAGATTGCGGTAGCGTGTCAGCGCTTGAGCAAATGCCCGAACCTGCGCGCCACTGCCAACACGCGATCAATCCCATCCGGTCTTGTCGGAATACACCCTTGCGATAAATTCTCGAGTACTATCGGCACAAAGGCAGCGGGTACGGCTGCGGGAGCCGCGACCACCCGAGGAGACGGCGTGATGACCAAACCCGAACTAATTTCCGCCGAAATGGGGACACGGGTTGCCGCGCATGCCCTGCATGTCGGTGACCGGATCAATACGATCGGTTTTGAAAATGAGGCCCTTTCAGCAGTCCCGCTCGCGATTCGGGTTGGCAAGACCGGCACCGCTGTTCTCTTTCGCTATGGCGTTGCGGTACTGATCGGGCTTTCGCCGGAAGATGAAATCGGCTTTTTGGAAAAGCTGAAGCCCCGGATCGGCGGCAAACTCGCGCGCGTTGAGGAGGAAACCGCCATCGTTGCACTCACCGGCGAGGCCGAGGATCAGGTTCAGGCGGGAGGGCCGATTCAGTTGCGGGATATGTTGCCGGAAAAGCTCCTTGTCATCGCCGATGTCCTCGCCAAGAGCGTCGTGCTTGCCCATGACGAACGCGAAGTTGAAAAAGTGTTCGAGATCATCGAGCCATTTGCGAAAGAGCTGGCAGATCACGGAAGGACCCGAAGAGACCGCAAGGGGGTTTTGCAACTGATCGGGAATGCCCTGCTGGTTCAGCACAGAGTATCCGGCCGCGTCGCAATCGCCGAAAAGCCCGATGCATTATGGGATCGCCCCGATCTGGAGCGGCTCTACGCCCGGCTTGAAGACGAATACGAACTCAAAGAGCGCGTCGATACGCTCGGCCGAAAGCTCGCCGTAGTGTCGGAAACGGCCAATACGCTTGCTGACATCATCGACACGCGCCGATCGCTGCGCCTCGAAATCATTATCGTTTTGCTGATCGCGTTCGAAATCGTCATCACATTCTATCAAATCTATGCCGGCAGAGGTCACTAATGCCGGAGCCGGCGACTACGATATTCCGACCCAATCAGCACCGTACGTAGCAGTGGAACCCGCCGTAAATTCCCGACCGGTCCCGCTCGAAGCCAACAGCGCTTCGTTCCTCGTCACGACGCCAGATGCGCAGGAGGGGCGCAAGCTCCGCGGTTTCCAGCGGAGATTCCGCGCCGGCGGTGCGAAAGATCACGCGGACGTTGTCGCTGCCGGTGCGATCGATCGCATTCCAAAGCGCGCGGATCTCTTCCGGCGCCATCCAGTCCTGCGAGTCCAGCAGCACCACGGCATCGACCTCGCGTGCCGGAAGGCTTTCCAGGAACAGCCGAAGATTGGCGTGGACTGGAATGATCAACCCCGCGCCGTTGCGCATGCGTTCAAACTGGCCGCTCTGCAAGTAAGGCGGCAGACAGCGGTCGCCGGGACCAGGGTAACTGCGATGCAGCGCCTGCCACGCAAAATAGTTCGTCTCGTTGGGGTGACCATTGATCAGGCGCAACAACCGTTGATGAAGCACTTCGTTAAGCGGCGCGCCCGCTCCCAGCAAGGCGCGCTGCTGGGGCGGAATACCGAGGCTGAACAGCAGAGCGGGGGTGCCGGTTATCAAACGAGCCAACGGCGAATGAAACAGGCGATGCAGACGATCCAGCGCCTCAATGCGTTCGGGAGCGTCTTTTCTTCCGTTCAGCAACGCCTCAAGATCAATCCGGGCGCATTTCGCCAGCAAATGGGCAAGGCCGATAAAGCGGCCGAGCATGCCGTGGCGGTAGAACCCGTCGGTGAAATAGGCGTGCCGCGGACGTCCGACCACGTTGCGCTTGTCCCAGTAAGCGCGCGCATCGGCATCGAGCATCGGCCGCAGCCGCCGGTGATAAAGCTCGGAATTGGAGGGCGAGGCGCCCTGGCCAAAAAACTGCCAGAAATCGGCGTATTTCGAGAAAGCGCGCAGGCCCGCGAGCTTGAGCTTGAGCAGCGAAAGGTGCGCCTCATTGAGGTCGATGGCGTAAACCTGCGCCGGCTTCGCCGTGAGATAGGACAGCGCGTTGCACCCCCCGGATGAGATGGTGACGATCGTCGATCCCAGCGGCAATTGCAGCGCTGCAAGGTCAGCTTCCGGATCCTCCCATATCTGGGTGTACACCAGTCGGCGAAACCAGAACGCGAAAAGCCTGTCCCAAATGGTCGCTTCGTCGTGACCCCTGCTGTTGCGGACTGCGTCCGCGATAAGCTGCGTGTTCATCCATCCTCCGAATCAACAATCTGACGATGCTATCGCGCGCGCACTGCACTTTTGCGACAGCGGGCAGAAGCGAAGACGGCGGAATACGCGCTATTTCGCGGCCATTCGCGGAACGGCGCCACCTGTCACACCCCTGTCGCGCGAACATCAGAAGGAAAGGACGACACACGCGATTAAGAGGTGCATGGATGCGTGCATATCCTTCCGAGATCGGCGCAGATACCTCGTGGCCGGTCGAAGCGACCGACCGCATGAACCGGATGTATCGCCGGCAGCGCCACATCTATGACGGAACGCGGCGCTACTACCTTCTCGGTCGAGACCGGCTCATCACCGGCCTGCGGCCCGGCGCGGGGGCAAGCGTGCTGGAAATTGGCTGCGGAACCGGCAGAAACCTTGTGTTGGCCGCCCGGCTATATCCGGCGGCGCGATTTTTCGGCATCGATGTTTCGACTGAAATGCTGACGTCTGCGATGACAGCCATTTCGCGGCGCGGTTTGACGGACCGAATTCGCACCGCATACGGCGATGGAACGGGGTTTGACCCGCAGACCTTGTTTGGCATGCAGTCGTTTGATCACGTGACGATTTCCTACAGTCTGTCGATGATCCCGGACTGGCGCCGGGTTCTTGAAGAGGCTGCAAGCCACCTCAAGCCCGGCGGTCGTCTACACATTGTCGATTTCGGAAACCAGGAACGATTGCCTGAAGTAGCCCGCGCGCTGTTACGGCGCTGGCTTGCGATGTTCGATGTGACGCCGCGCGACGATCTCGAGCGCGTGCTGTCGGCCATGGCTGACGCATCCGGCGCCAATCTGACGTTCGAACGACCGTTCCGTGGCTATGCTCAATACGCCGTGCTGACGCTTCCGCCGGAGCCCGCGACGCCGTGAGCGCGTGGCTCGCATTGTTTGCCGCGGGGTTGCTTGAGATCGCCTGGGCATTCGGCCTGAAATATTCCGATGGGCTCACCAGGTTTTGGCCGACCGCCGCAACCCTGGTCGCGATCGCGCTAAGCTTCGGGCTGATGGCGCTCGCCCTCAAGTCGCTGCCATTCGGCACGGCGTATGCTGTGTGGACCGGGATTGGAGCCGTCGGCAGCATCATCGTCGGAATGTTGATCTACAGCGAGCCGACCGATCCGGTTCGAATTCTTTGCCTGACGCTGATCGTGGCGGGGATGATTGGGCTCAAGCTCAATTCGTCCGTGTGAGATGCGCAGAACGGCTGACGCGCCAGAGCAGGATGACTTTTCTTCGAATCGTCATCGCGCTCTATCTTTTTGTTTGAGCATGATCTTCTCGGAAAACCGGTACCCACTTTTCCGGATCATGCTCTAGCGCTTCGCGTGCATGCTCCTCCACCCCTCCAGACCGCCGAACAAGCCAAGTGCGATCACAAAGGGAAGGAAGTGATACAAGACTCGGAATATCAGCAGAGCCGCGATCAGCGATTCCCTGCCTTCGCCGCCAAGTCCAATCAGTATCGCGGCGTCGAAAACGCCGATTCCTGCCGGCGCATGGCTTGCGAAGCCCAGCAGTGTCGCGGCGATGAAGACCGCGATCACGCGGAAGATCCCGATATCCAGCCCGGCGGGAATCAGTACGTACATTGCGAGCGCCGCGGCGCCAAGATCGACAATCCCGATCGAGATCTGCAGCAAGACGACGGGCCCTGAGGGAAGCCTTACCGGCCAGCGGCGGGTTCCGATACGTCTGGGCTGGCGCCACGTCCAGAGCAGGAATGCAAACACCCCGAGCAGCAGCGCCACTGCCAGCCAGCGATTGACCGGTGCCGGCAAAAAATCGATCAGGCTGATGGCATCGGGCGCGACAAGCAGGCTGAGCCCCAGTGCCGTCAAGTTGCCCAACCAGAATGTGAGGCCGGTCAGAAAGCTGATATTCGCTACGTCGAAAACACCGAGCCGATGGTAGGAATAGATTCGATAGCGGATCACCGGCGCGATCAGCGCCACCGCCCCGACACCGTGTGCAATCGGATAACTCGTAAAGCTCGCGAGAGCTGCGATCCGATACGGCACATCGGTGCGCCCCATGGTACGCAGCGCCAGCAGGTCGTAAAGAGTCAAGCTGCCGTATGAGGTCGCAACCAGCATCAGGGCCAGCACGACCGTACCGGCGTTTGTGCGTCGAACAGCGCCAAACACTTCGTCGTAATCGACATTCTTGAGTGCATGGGTCAGCGCGAATAGGGCCAGCCCGGCGATGACAACGCTGACGACGACACCCACGCCCCTCAGTCGCGCGCTGCTGCCAAACGTCTTCTGCAGCACAATGACTTTCAGAGTGTGCATCCATTCGGGCAACGACATCAATTATCGTGCGCCTGATTCGGGTGATCGCCACAATCCATTGACACGTTGATGTGACAGCCGCGTTACCGGCCATTTTGATGACACCGCGTTTCAAAAAGCGTTTCTCGCCAAATCGAACCGCTGACGCAACGTCGTCGCGCACCGGCCGCGTAACATCGCGGACATTGTGCAGACAGATCATTTCGAAATCACAGTGCTGGCAAGCTCGCACACGATCGGCGCCCGAGACCAACTCCTGCATTCAGCGTTGGTTCTCACTGTTTACAGTTGACTGCGGCCTATCAGACGGCTCGACCGGGATGTCAGAGTTCCGACCAAAAGCACCATCCATGCGGTTCTCGATCGTCACGGCCTGGTCCGCGACGGTGGGCCGCGCCGCCACGCCTCGAATCAATTGATCATGGGCTCGCAAACTGGAACGCGAACTCAGCTCGACCTCGTTTTGGTTCGCCTACCTCATAGCCGATCATATCAATCGGGTGGCAGGTTTCGCTTTGGCCTGCACTTACACGCCTTGCTGATAAAATTTGCCTTTCGAACAAATCGACCTACCGAGCCGTGAGCTAGAGAGCGCACGCTAGCCTGAAGTCGCTCGGCGCCGAAAAACCCAACCACTATCGCATGGCCTGGCCGGCGGGGCGAGTAAGAACCCGGTCGGACACGGAGGACGAAAATGTCTCGGGGCAGAGACAAGATCGTCCTCCGTTTGAGGGACGCGGATGTCTGCCGATCCGGCTTATAAGTTAGATTCAGATCGCTTCGGACGCATCGTAACACGGTCGTGATAGAACGCGGGAGGGCGGGAAGCGGACTAACGAACCGAAGGCGGCCTTATCGATAGCAAAATGTGAACAAGACATTCATGCCACCACCATCCACCCTAGGGTACGTTAAACAAGCGCGCACTGCTGGACGTTTCGCCATGAATTTTTTTTGCAGGTGTTTTTTTATCGCTGCGCTCCTGTTGGCTTGTCAACCGGCTTCAGCCGAAAAGCGCGTGGCGTTGGTGCTTGGCAACTCCAACTATAAAAACGCGGCGGTACTTCCCAATCCGGTCAATGACGCCTCAGCCGTCGCTGCGACCCTGAAAGGCGCGGGTTTCGATATCGTTGACTCCAGGCTCAATCTTTCAGCCGCAGACATGCGGCGAGCGCTGCGAGATTTCGCTGATGAAGCTCGCGACTCCGACTTGGCTGTCGTTTATTACGCGGGTCACGGCATCGAGATAGACGGCACGAATTATCTGATCCCAACGGACGCTACGCTTCAGCGCGATACGGATATCTATGACGAGGCATTTTCGCTTGACCGCGTTTTGTTGACGATTGAGCCTGCAAGGCAGCTGCGACTTGTGATTGTCGATGCGTGCCGCAACAATCCTTTTGCGGAGACGATGAAACGAACGGTCAGCACGCGGACCGTAAGCCGTGGCCTCGCAAGGATCGAGCCGACAACGACCAATACGCTGGTCGCCTTTGCCGCCAAGGCTGGTTTGACGGCGCTCGATGGCAACAGCAAGAACAGTCCCTATGCAACAGCCCTGGTAAAGCATATTGCGACACCCGGCCTGGATGTGCGCAGGGCATTCGGATTCATCCGCGACGATGTCTTGCAGGCCACCGGTAACCGACAGGAACCGTATGTCTATGGCTCGCTCGGCGGTGCAGATATTGCACTGGTGCCTGTTGCGGCGACGCCGACGGCTAACCCCCAGGCTAACCTCCAGTCGGAGATCCGCCGGGATTTCGAGCTGGCGTTGCAGGTTGGCCACAGGGACGCATTGAACGCCTTCCTTGCCCAGCATCCGGAAGGATTTTACGCGAGCCTGGCCAAGCTTCAGCTTGCCAAAATTGCGGCGGAGGAGACGCGCGTTGCGGCGACCGAGAACGCCCGGCTAGCCGAACAGGAGCGAGCGCGGCTCGCCGCCGAAGGCGCACGAAGGAGGGACCAGGAGAAGGCAGCTGTAGACGCGAAGGCGGCCGAGGAACAGCGCGTCGCCGCCGAAAAGACCAAACAGGCGGTGCTGGAGCAAGTCGCCGAGGCCGAACGGCAGCGGATCGCAACCGACACGCCCGCCGCCAGCAAACCTCCGGAAAGTAGGATGGCCGCCGCCGATGCATCCGCGGACGAGCCTGCCGCCGGCCCGATAGCGGTTGAGAGGACGCAAGGGCCGAGCCTTGCATCGCTGAGCGCCGGACCGCCCCCGGTCGAACTCATAAAATCGGTACAGACCGAACTGCGCCGCGTCGGCTGTCTGACCGCCGCGGCCGACGGCGAATGGAAAACGGCATCACAGCGTTCGCTGACGTTGTTCAACAAGCACGCCGGCACGAAACTCAACGTCAAGCTCGCAAGTCTCGATGCACTCGATGCCATCAAGCTCAGGTCGACGCGGATTTGCCCGCTAATCTGCGAGCACGGCTTCAGGCCCGATGGCGACAACTGCAGCAAGATCGTCTGCGCGGAGGGCTCGTTCCTCAATGAGAACAATGAATGCCAGAAGCGGCGTGCGAAAAGGCCAACCGCAAGGCGCGAGCCCGACGACAGGCCTGCGCGCGTGGACCGGCTGGTTCGCGAACGCCGGAATACGGAGGCCAGCGCAGGCAAGACGAAATCATCAGGCCAGATTGTTTGCGATCGCCTCGGCTGCAAACCCGTCGATCCCGGATGTCATATTGAACTTAGAAGCACGTCGCAGGCCGCCGGCGACGGCGGCAGCGTGCAGGTTTGTCGATGAGGCATTTTCATTCACTGAAGATTGCGAACCACGCGGAACCTGTTTTGTATAATGGCTGATGTCGATTTCGTATCGGAAAACGCGCGGCGGATGTCGCGGCAATGTTGGCAAACAATCCACCACAAGACCCGTATGTATGCGGCCCCCGGGAGGTGGCGCCAGACTAGCCAGCGCCGCGCTCGCTACCTGATCGAATATTGCTTGATATCGAACGACCAATTGCTCGGCTGCAGTTTGCCGGTGCCGGGATCTGGTACCCGCAGTTCGCTCGTCCATCCGGTCAGGTAGCCGATGGTCTCTGCTTCGGTTCGCGGCTTCTGCGCATTATCGGGCAAGTCGAGAATTTGAACTCGCCGGTCGCTGAGAATTGCGACTAGCGCCGCCTCCCCTGTCGGCGACGTTATGACGTATTCGAAGCCACGTTTTTTGGCCGCCGAATTCGGGATCAGCAACTCCTCGCCCGGCTTGATGAAATTCGCCGCCGCTTCCTGGGATTGAGCGATCATTTCAGGACTCGGAAAAATCTGGGACATATTCCCGTTGGCATCGATGTCGACCAGCAGTAAATAGCCCGACTTTTTGGTCTTAACCCGAAATGAAATTTTTGTGCCGACGCTGACGGACCGATCAGGACTCATCTGCAGCGACACATTCGCTGTGTTGGGAATATTGGCCATGGCATTATTTCGATCGGAGGCGTTTTGCGTGACCCTCATCGCGGGCGGAACAGGTGGGATCGGCGACGATGTCGAGACTGCAAAGGATTCGAAAGATGGGAATTCAGCGGGTAAAAACTCTGTCGGACCGATTCCGGTGGGCTTTGCCACCGCGGCGCCTCCAATCGACATCGCCAGCACGCCGAGACACCACCCCAAGATCAATCTGTTCGGCAGCATCACTGTTCTCGCAGGCGAAGCGTCAGGGTACGGTAAAGAATCCGACCGAACCGACACGCGCGTCAGCCGGCATGTATCGCTCCAGGCTCTTGATAACCTGTCCAGATGCGCGCCGATGATTCAGTTGCTGAAGCGCTTTCTCGAAGTCAACCATGCGCTGCGGCGATGTCACAGCGACGATCTGCTCTGCGCCAAACGGTTCGCGCACACGCAGCGGAAGCCGCAGGTTGGCTGATCGGACCGGCGACGCATCAGAGCCGATTGGATAAAGCATCTGAATCGTGCCGTCGCCGGAAACGTTGAACAACACCACTGCGCGTCCCCCAACCTCGGACAGATCGATATTGACCGTCTGATCATTGCGGTGGAGACGATCGTCCGGCGAGACACGCATGACCTGTGGCGATTGGGTCGCTTTGCCTTTGAGAGTGCGGATCGCCGCCGTCCTGTCGATGACGGTGGGAAGATCTGCCGGGTCAATCCCATAGGCGATGACATCGCCCCAGGCGATGACATCGTGCGAAACCGGATCCCAGATCAGGTCTGGATTGTCCGTGGGCTGCACCGCCTGAAACGTCGAGTCGAGGGATTTCGGACTGGGAAAATAGTTGGTCTTACCGTCAAGCGCCGCCAGCCGGATCGGCGGACTCACCTGCCCAACGATCTGCGGGTTTGGACCCGGCAATGGGATCGGTGCGATGCCGCCGGCCGCAAGGCTCACGGATGCCGGCGGCAAGGACGCCAATGACTGAGGCGCCGCCGGCTGAGGGCCTTCGATAGGTCCCTGGATCAGCGTAACCCCGCGCGTCAGGCCGAACGCGACGTCGATGTCGGGCGACCGGTTCGGCGAGGTCATGGTAACCACGTTCTGCCGCTGATCGGATAGCTGGTACACGACTTGCCGGATATTGGCGAAAAATTCCTTGAGCGTCACCTTACCGTCGTGATCGGCATCGGCATTACCCTCGATGGCTCGGGCAACGGCGTAGCTCAGCGCGCCTCGCAATCCGTCGACGCCCGGGACACGGACTTCTGGCGCCTTGGTATTGCGATCGACCGCGGCCAGAAAGGCTGTATGGTCGAGATCGAGCTCCGAGCGCGGATCACCCTGATCTGAAACCGGTTTCAGTTCGTCGACCAACAAGTTGTAGCCTGGAATTTGCCGGAAGCTCATTTCTGCGGCACGTGGATCGATGTCACGCACCATGCCGCCGCCATGACATGTATCCGCAACGAAAATAACCTTGGCTCCACGTAACTCAAATTGCTTGATAAAATGATTGAATTCGCTGCCGAGGATGCGTTGCTGCGAACCCGTCGGTGTGGCCTCGAAGCCGGGCAACAGGAAGACGTCCTCCATGCCATCGGGCTGCGATCCCTTGATGCGCTCGGGCTCTTGAGCTCCATGTCCGGCAATCGACAAAAAGACGATATCGTTGGTCTTGGTACGCTCGACCAGCGCGCTGATCTCGCGCAGCACGTTCGACCGGTCCGCACGGTCGTTGATCAGCGCCGTCACATCCCGAACACCCATCGTCCTCAGACTTGAATCGACGTCGTGGGCGTCTGCCGTCGCGCCCTTCAGTTTACGGACATGCTGATAGTCATCAATGCCGATCACCAGTGCCCGTACTTCGCCGCCGTCGGGATTGCTGAGCTGCAGCGTGCTCGCCGCCCGCGCGCTGTCCAGGTGAACGCTCGATGCGGAAATCAAAGCAATGGTAAACATAATCTTCCAAGGCCCGGGCATTGCTCAATTCCTCAACAAATTCCCACTTCACACGCTCCGTCCAAACCTCCACCATCCTGGAGTAGAGGCCGGATATAACGAACGTTGGCGAATACGCATTCGTGTTTGATGCCGCTTACTAGGTTCACCGCTTCACCGTGCCCGGCCTTTTCGAACGCCCGGTTGGCGAGTCGGACTCCTGATAGGCACTCGCCGAAACCGTCATCTCGTCCTCGGCCAGGGCGCGGAACCGTACCGGGACGTAGCCGCGCTCCAAAAGTGACGCCAATGGATAGACGTTGCGACAGACGCGACCGTTGCAGCCACCAGTTGACGACTCCATCACTTCGGCCTTGCGATCCGGGGTAAAGCGCAGGAACAGCATGACGTGCGACCCCGGCTTGTTCAGCGCGTCACCCGGCTTCAGATCCCAGGGATTCTCCACCGTCTTGGCGATCGCCGGAATGGCAGCGGTTGTGTAGTGAACCGACAGTCCCCACGCCGCACTCACGAAAGCGGAACAATCCACTCCGGCAACATCGGTTCGCGGGGAGTTGCGCGTGCAGACGTTTCCGGCCATGGTTCCGGCTTCGATGCGAAGGCGGAAATTTGCAAGCGAACCATGACAACCCCAGCAATAGGGCACGCCGCGGACTTCCTGATTGACCTTGCCCTGCAGATACCAGGGGCGGCGAATCCGATTGAAGCCGGTGCAGGCAGTGTCCGGATCGGAACCATAATTTGCCGGCGTTAGCTTCCATTGCAACCCTTCGAACGCAAACGCGGTTTTGATGGTCTGCTGGCGATTGGAAGGCCGCACCGCCGCGATCGCGTCGAACTTGCCATCAAACTTGCCCTCAAGCAGATTCTTGGCCGGGGTCCGCGGCAGGCGAAGGTCGATCACCGAGGCATTGCGAAGCGAGCGGAAACCGACGCCTACAACTTCGACGTCGTCCGCTTTGGTGCGCAGAAAGTAAACGTCGCCATCGCCGGAAATTGTCACGAAACGCCGGGTCAGCGGCGTGTTTTCCAAAGGCAGCTCAAAAATGCCTTCGAGCTTGCCGTTCGACGCGTAGCGCGCCACGAAGGTCGAGGCCCGTCGTCCCGAATCTGGAACATTCTCGCCCAGGACATAGAAGCGATCACTGTCGTCGATTTCGAGAAACTCCACTGTGCCAAGCTTGTTCGGGACGCGCAGGCTGAGCTGGGCAATGGTCTCGTTGTTGTCCATGGTCTGGACTTCGATGCGAACGCTGCTGTCACCTTTGTTGGGAATGATGTCGGCAATCACCGATCCCTTGCCGTGGGACGCGACATATTGCCGGTCGGGTTGCCGGGTTTTTTTGATGACCGCGGCGCGGGTGTTCTGATCAAGCAAATCAGCCGCGCTTCCCGGAGGTTGCGAGCCCATCTGCGCGAAAGCCGAGACGGCGAATTGATCGTCTGCGTCGCGGGTGAGGACCTCCTCGAGCTGAACCACACCGTCGTCGAGGCCGCGGGTGGATTGTTCATTGGCGGCCTTGAGCGTGCGGATTGAACCGTCCCAAACCAGGATGTCGCTCTTGCGGACGACAAGATCGTTTGCCTGGATATCCGCGGGCATTTTCAAAATGCTCGGATCGCTGGCAGGTTGCTTCGGATTGAACTTGAGAATGCGGCCGTTGATCTGATCGAGCACAAACAGATTGCCCTGCACGTCGGAGGTAAGCGCCTGCGGACCGGTCAATTCCACGTCTTCACCGGCGGCGGCGATGCCGACCGTCGTGGAGGTGGTGCCGGTGGAAAATTGTCGCACCACCGTGTCCGCAGCCGCGGCAGCGCCCACAAACGAGGCGACCCATCCCATCATGATGGTGCGAAGCAACCACTTTTGACAAAACATGTTCGCCTCAATACTCAACAATCAACTGAACTGTTGACCGGTATCCTCCGACCAACTTGTATCGCCCGATCGATTGGAGTTGCAGCTGGCCTGTTCCGTTCGATCACTTATGCGCGCGCATCGACACGGCCGCATCAGCCGATCGGAGGATAGGGTCTCAATATACGTTGAGGCTGACCAATGGTTTAAGGCCAAATACGGTGCGAAACATGGCTCGGGCCCGTTTTGAAAAGTGGTGCGATCTGTATCGTCCGATCGATTGAAGGCCGGCACACGCATATGTGGCATAGCGATGTAGAGGAGCGATCATGGACCGGCTGAAATCGTGC
>Ga0179592_10000627_pt1 | contig 14194 bp, 7 predicted proteins | sample CZODoug2_1_08_16_FD_148623 | JGI IMG/M metagenome (GOLD analysis project Ga0179592, IMG submission 148623) | Vadose zone soil fungal communities from Angelo Coast Range Reserve, California, USA - CZODoug2_1_08_16fungal (Illumina Assembly) | ecosystem: Environmental > Terrestrial > Soil > Vadose...
TGGAATGTAGGTCTGCGGCAGACCGCCACCGGCCAGGAATCCGGCAAAATTCGCGTTGGCGCACCAGGATGGCTTTGGCGTCAATGTGCAAGCAGAAGTCGGATCCAGTTCGCTCTGCAGTTGCGGAGGCAGCGTGATCGAAGCGAAGTTCTGGAACTTCACATCGTAGGCAATCCCGAATCCGCCGCGAATGGAAGTTTTCCCGTTTCCGCGGGGATCGTAGGCGAATCCAACGCGCGGTGCGATGTTGTTCTTGTCCGTCTTGGGAATGCCGAAGGTGATGACGCCAGGGACGTTGGAGATGGCGTTGAGTATTTGGGAGCTGTCGCCCGCCGGATTGGTCCAATACTCGTACCGCACTCCGAGGTTTAGCGTCAGACGCCGCGACAGTTTATAGTCATCCTGGCCGAACACGTAGAAGGCGCTCTGCGTGCCCAGGAAACTGCCCGTTCCTGCGTTGCGCAGAGTTCTCCCGAGTTGATTGCTCTGCTGGTCCCTGATGAATTCCTGGAGCGTGTCATACCAGTAGTCCCCGTTACTCCGCGCCAGGAAGAACTGCGGGTAGATGAAGTGGTTGTATTGTGCGCCGAACTTGAGAGTATGTTTGCCCTGCGCCCAGGAGAAGGTGTCGGCAACTTGATAGGTGTTCTGTTTTTGATTCTGGTTGTCGCCCGGGCCGATGGTGTTGAATCCCAGGTCGCCGATGGTCACGTCAGACGGGCAAGCGGTGCACGGATTTACGTTAGCCAGATAGTAGAACGAATACTGCAAGCGCAGGTCGTTCACCAGGCGGCTGTTGATTGTCCAGACGTCGTTCACCGCGATCTTCCGGTTGTGCAGGAGTTGCGCTTGATTGAAGAGTTCCTGTGTCGAGTTCACTGGGAATACGAAGCTGGCTTGATTGAACAGGAAACGCCCGCCAATTTGGTGCCTTCCCCAGGTGTAATCCGTATTGACCTGAGCGTCGTGCTCCTTCTGCCCAACCGGGCTGATGATGATGAGGTTGCCGATGGGGATATTCTGTCCGTTGACAGCAACTGTCCCCAGATCGTTTTGTGGCGCGACAGGAAAATTGTTCAGAATATTCTTCACCGCAGAATTTACCGCTAATCCTTGAAGTGTTGTCAATCCCGCCGCTGTCGGCTGAATCAACGCCGTCGGGGTTCCCTGACCGTGCAGCTTCGTGTATTCGTATGCGCCGAACACGAAAAATTTGTTCCTGAGGATTGGGCCACCCATCGTTCCGCCAAACCGGTTGTTATCGAAATCCGGCTGGCCGGGGATCGTTTTCGCCGCGATGGCATTCTTGGTCAGATTGTCAATCGAATTGTAATTCTTGTTCTGGTTGTACCATTCGCCTGACCCGTGCCAACTGTTGGTGCCCGTCTTCGTCACTAGGCTGAATTGGCCGCCAGCCGAATGTCCGTATTCTGCGCTGAATAGATTGGTCGTCAGGTTGAATTCCGCAACCGCGTCCGGGATGACCGTGGAATTGTTGCCCGTGACTCCCAGGTTGTTGTCATCCACTCCGTCAACCGTAAAGTTGTTGTCACGCGGACGTGTTCCTCCCACCGAGCCGCCGATGCCTGTTACACCACCGGGCTGCGCCACCACGTTGGGAGCCATCACCGCCAGGTTGAGCGGGCTGCCGTTCAGCGTTCCCGAAGCGCTCGGAAGCTGCACGGCGTTCGAATCAAATGTATTGTTCAGCGCCGAAGACGTCGTCTGAATCTCCACTCCCCCGCTCGTAACCTCGACGATCTCCGTCGCGACGCCCAAGTCCAAGTGTGCGTCCGCCACATTGTCCTGGTTGGAGACGACGCTGACGTCCGTCACCAAGAAATTCTTAAATCCCTTGGCTTCTACGCTCACCTTATACAAGCCCGGAATCAGACTCGGAAACGAATACGTTCCCGCCGAGGTGGCCGTAATTCTCACCGACACACCCGTCTCCTGATTCGCGGCCGTTACCTGCGCATCCGGAACCGCTGCCCCAGAAGGATCCAATACCTGCCCTCGCAGCGTTCCCGTGATTCTCTGCGCCGCCGCCGGCATCGAGAAGATCAGCGCCAATCCCAGGACCAATGCAGAATAAAACAACCCTCTCACGCTGCTGAGCCGACATCCACCCAGCCCAGCACCCATCCATCCTTCAAGTCTCATGTCTCCCCCTCAATTCCAACTGCCTCGAATTTGCCCCATACTTCTGACGCCTCTATTTCCCGCCACCGTCCATTCGAATGGGAAGGGTCAGCATCAGAGTTATTGCGTAAGGCTGCAGGTTGTTCGCCAATGCGGGGGCGGATTAACGGACAATTGTTTCTATGACTTACGAGCTATACTGGCCCGCGAGAAATCTAAACTTCGATACTTCTGGATGGTTTAGCTGATTTAGATTCAGGTATGCGTAGAGGGTATGCTGCGGGAACTCCGCGGAATGGCGATTTTCTCGAAAGGAAATGCAAAATAAAGAGAGCCGGTTTTCTGAATCGGCGATGGCGCCAATCTCTCGCGCAGGAGGGGCGAATCAAATTTCGCAAACTTTTCGTTGCGCCATTTCTGCGAAGGCAGCCGGCTGGAAATACGCAGACTACTCTGTCCGAACAGCGAGGATTTTCTTGCCCTCAACTTTTATTTCGATGCCGAGGGGCGGGCGCAGATCCGATCCTTGCGCGATAGCTCCGCGCACCCAGACGCTTCCCGGAAGATTGGTCAATTTGAGCGGGTCAAACACCGTGCGGCTGCAGGGGTTCCCGACCATGGGATGTTTGGCGGCGCGGAAGCCGTAGTCGTTTTTCAGCTTGTTCAAATCCGTGATGTATTCGAGCTGGCAATTGCCGTACGGAGAATTTTTCGCAAACGCCCAATAACCGCTGGCCTGGGAGGCAGAGGCAGCAGGCAAGCGTACGAGCAATGCCGGAATGTGTTCGCCGCTTAGGCGGTTGCGAATATAAAACTCCTTCAAGGACCACGGCTTGGCCATCTCCGCGACGTCGGCGATCCCGGGCTCGGTATCGGTGGCGTGGGGGAGCAGCGTGCTCGGATCGGGGGCGGGCGAAGGAACTTCGATCTGCGGTTGTTGTAGGGCGGAGTGCACCGCACGCTTCGGACGAAGGGCCCAGCGCGCTCCCAAAAAGACGACGAGGAGCACGGCGAGAAGTCCGATGACAAGTTTGACGGCGGGATTCGACGCTGCGGACGAGCGCGCGCGTGATCCGGAAACGCCGGGGATTTGCGGCATTTCCGACTTGAAGCGGTCCGATGGGGGCTGGTCCGTCATAGTGCTTCGCTTCGATTCTATACTCAAAAAGGAGAAAGTTGACAGCCCCGTGTAGGCCGGCGTTTTCGGGCGAGATTGTCACGAGACCTCCGATTGAAAGCTGAAAGTGAGGAATAACGTGACTCATGAGTGGCGAAGGCAGCCAGTTGGAACTAGAGCGCGGGCGCACGAAGCAATGCCGGAGAAAGATAACGCTGAGACGCGGAGTCCGCAGAGGTTTCGCAGAGCAGACGGTTGGGAATCTGGGAAGCCTACCCCCACCCCCGCGTTTTCTGGCAATGAGTGTGGGCACCCAATCAAAATTGTCCTAGTGGCTCATGTCTGCGCCACCCACTTTTTCCCGAGCCTTGGTCGTCTTATAGCAACCAAGTCTACTCGCCCGAAAGGGCAGACTCTGTCATCTAATCAGTTCTGTGCAAAAGTAAACAGATTGGAACTGCAGATTCTGAAAGACTTAGAATGGCGGTGTGGCGGGCGCTCGTTTAGTCTGTGCCGCCAGAACCTGGTGCTTGAGCCGGTTCACGAGGCCCTTGAAAGGGCCTTGTGAGAAAGAACAAGGCAAATGATGGAATCACAGGCCCCTTGGGGATTCAGGCGTTCCTGGTTGTTGTGCTGCGTGGCGTGCATGGGGATTGCGTTTGGGTGTCCCGCGCTTGGTGCCCAGGAAGCGCCGCAAGCCGTTGCCGCGGACATAACGCCGCAAGACTCACCATCAGCAGGAGCAGAACGCGAGGTCTCCTGGGGCACGCTCCCGCGAAACTTGCTCCAGGATCAGAAAGACATCTGGTTGTTTCCTGTGAAGCTCGCGAAGGGGCGGTACTGGCTGCCCACGATTGCGGTGACGGGAGTGACGGCCGCGCTTATCGTCGCTGATCCGCACGACACGCCTTACTTCAGGCGCACGTCCCGATTCGAAGGCTTCAACGATGCTTTTTCCGGGCGCATCACGGCAGGGGAGATCGCGATTGTTCCCGCAGCCTTTCTGTTGGTGGGACACTTCCGCCCCGATTCCTACGCGGAAAAGACCGCGCTGCTCGCGGGTGAAGCGTACGCCGACAGCGCCATCGTTGACGTCGTTATGAAGGTAGCGACACGGCGACTGCGTCCTTCGGACATCCCACCGTACGGGGCTTTCTCCGACACCTTCTTCCACAGCCATGTATCCCCTACCGGTATAAACACGAGCTTTCCTTCCGGTCACTCAGCGGCGGCGTTTGCCGTTGCCACCGTGTTCTCGCATCGTTATCGCCAGCATCGCTGGGTGCCATGGGTAGCATACGGTGCGGCGTCTCTTATCAGCTTTTCCAGGGTCACGACTCAATCTCACTTCCCATCGGATGTGTTCTTGGGGGCGGCACTAGGCTATGCGATGACAAAGTTCGCCGTCCTGAGACCGCGATAGACCGAGCGGAACTAGAGAGTCACTGGGAACGACAGTTCGAGCCGAGTTGCCCCGCCCAAGAGCGCCTCATCGAGTTACAGGTGCCCTCCCGCTAGAGGAATCTCAAGTCAAACCCGCAAGCTTTCTTTGAAAACAGGAGTCACACGGCAACTTTTCTCGGGCACACGGGTTTATTGGGTTTAAGTCCTCGTGTGCATGCGTAACCCCTTTATTTTGTTGGAGTAATGTAAATTATCCGTATTGCTATGCGGCCAGGGAAAGAGTAGCTTTCGCGAGTCGAAACTTTGGTGGGTCCTGGCAGTGCAAACTCTTCTGGTGTCCTCGCAGCTTCAGGTCTTGCTTGCCGGCCCGCGAACGGGAGGTAGCACATGCGACGCATTACTGCGTATTTGATTTTCTCATTGGTGTTTCTGGGACTCCAAGCGAACACGAAGGCGCAGGACATCCTGGTGCCGGCCGGCACGCTTCTTCGCTGCACGCTCGAGGAGCCAAACTTTTCCTCAGCCACTGCCGATATTGGCGACCCTGTGATCTGCCACTTGAACAACCTCCGGGAATTCGGACAGAATGCTTTTCCCCGGGGAAGCTACCTCGGGGGACACCTCGAGGCGGACAAGGAACCCGGACACTTCGTCGGTAAGGGCTATCTCAAGCTGGAATTCGACCGCATCGGTTTCCCCAATTCGGATGTCCCCGTTCCCAGCAAAGTCATCGCTGCCAAGGGATACAAAGTGGATCGTCGGGGGGACATCGTCGGCCGCGGCCACGCGACGCGAGACACCGTGGAATGGCTCATTCCTCCGCTGTGGCCCTGGAAGATCCTAACGCTGCCTGCCCGAGGCCCGCGTCCGACGCTGAAAGGCGAAGAGCAGATCACCGTGCGCTTGATGGACGATATCCAAGTTCCTCGGCTAACGGCTTCTGGTCAGCCTTATGAAAGGCCGGCCTCTTACGACCGGCCGCGCCCGACCTACAGGCCGCAATCTTTTGACCGGCCCCGAGGCTCTGGCGGAAAGCGCCCCCCCGAGCAGCGATCCTTTGAACCGGCGGAGGCAGTGAACACGCCGGAAAACAATATCCCCGATGTCAGCTACGCCGCTCAGAGCATTACGGCGCAGGAGAACCAGCCAGACGTTTCGGAGCCTTCGTCAGCGCAGACAGAACCATCGGCTCCCAACTCCATGACACTGCGCCAACCGCTGCGGATTAAGTGGATCGCCCTCAAGCCGGGCAATGTGTATGGGGTAACCAATTATCGCATCCATGAAGGCAGCGTGACTTATGTTCTTTTAAGCGGCGCCAAGGGGTCAGTGGACATCACTGAAATTGATTGGCGCAAGACGTCTCACCTGAACGCCGAGCCAATCGCTTCGTCGGTTGCGGATCGCACTGCCATCGCGGGAAGTCCAGAGTCATTTTCAGTGCGGCATTGAGTTCGCCGATTTTCGAGGGTGATAGCGGTCCGACACAGTGAGAAACATCGGGCTTCCGCAGACTGACGAAGTTGTCGGACAAAATCTAAAAGGGTAGGCCAGCCTAGCCGGGTTAGTTAGTATTGCACCTACCTTGTTGCGGCAGAAACGCCTGCGGCGGCACGGCATGGCATCGCGAGGGCGCCCGTTCGTGCGCGGTGAATCTCTTGCGCATGGGTCCGGCTTCTGGGCCATGCGGCCGGTGTGGCAGCGGCAAAAGTAATTCTTCAGCGGTCCTTCTGAGCTCCAGGTAAACCCTTCGTCCGTCAGGCAAACTGAAACCGAGAGGTTTTTTCGGAGTTTACGACACGCCTGTTGGCACGAGAGTGAAGACCCACTGCCACGGGGCTCGGGTCCGGTCTTATCGAGGAGCGCGCTCACACAGTAAGGCCCTACCAAGCGCCGGCAGAAATGAGCGGCGCTGAATAATATTCCCAAATGGTTACGAGAATCTGTTATTGAGATGGGTACAGGAGGCGCCGGGGGGCTTGTCTCCTGGCGAGGGTGAATCTACTGTAGAGGGAAGCGTGAGGAGGGGCAGAGTCCAGCGCCGAGAGCTATGATTTCCGAACAAAGAGGCGGGGCGCGGGCGTTTGTCCGCAGCCTGAACATTCTGCTGAAATTCGCACGTCTGTACGAATTCGGGCACGCGCGCACGGCCGCACAGTTCGAAACAGCGTGGAAAGAACTGCGCGGCGCGCTGGATGACAGCGGCGGCGGAGGTGTGCTTCTAGGCGCGTCGGGAACCCAGATCTTGCTGGACGGCGTGCCACTCGGTTCGGCCGCCGGCGAGAGAAGCTTCGCGCAGCTATTGATCACCTCGGGAATCGCGAGCATTCATTTTTCTCCGACTCTCACGCAACCGCAATTCGCGCGATTTGTGCGTGCCTTTCCCAGCGGAAACGCCAAGCCTTCCTCCCTCGCCGAACAATTGAAAACCGCGCTCGCGGGAGACACCAGCATCAAGGTGAATGAAATCCGCTACGTTGCGGAAGACGCTTCGGTGGCGGGCATCAAGGTGGCCGCACAACTTACGCAGAAGGTACTCGGCGCGGCGGGCGACAAGTTCAAAGACTTCTTTGAAGACCCGAACAAGATGCTGCAGATGATCCTGGCTGCGGAGAGCATGCGCTCCGGCGGCGGTGGTGGCGGCGGGATGGGCGGACCGGGATACGGACCCGGTGGCGCGGGACCCGGGTTCGGCCTGGGCAGTGGTGGAGGATCGGGTGGCGGGGGAACTGGTGGTGGCGGAACCGGAGGGAGTAGCGGCTCTGGGGCGCCGGAGAGCGGCGGGGCTGGTGGTTCCAGCCTATGGGAATCTGGTGGTGCGTCGGGCAGCGGAGGTGGCACGGGGACAGGTATCGGTGGCCAGGGTGGCGGGACTGGACCAGGAACCGGCGGCGGAGGTGGTGGCGTAGGTGGGGGTGGAGGCGGGACAGCAACCGGAGGCGGCGTTGCGACCGCAAGTGGCGAGCCCCTGCCGCCCGGAAAGTGGCTGACGGCTTCGGCATTGTTGCGCGGCGGCGCGGCCGCTGGAGTTGCCGGTCTGCCGGGAACAGGAACGGGTACGGGCGGCGGATTCAGCGTCGAGGAAGAAGACGTTCGTTCGATGCTGGGATTGTTCGCTCAGCTGGGCAAATCGCGGAAAGATTCTGAACACCGCATGGACGTGCCGACGTTCCAATCGCGCTTGAGCGCCATGCCGGTGCGAGCGCAATTCACGCTGCAGCAGGCCCTGGCGGGACTCGCCGCGCAGGCGCCAGATGCCAAGCCAGACAAGCCAATGCTGCTGAAACTGGCGGAGCACGTGGCAATCCGCTTCGCGCTGGACAGCTACGAAAAAGGCGAACTGCGCGTGAACGCCGTGAAGCAACTGCTGGACCGCATGAATACGGAAATTGAGGCGCTGCGCAAGATTCTTTCGACCCAGGAAGAAATGATGTCGCAAGCGGGCCTCTCCGTGCAGTCGTACACGGAGCTGCTCGACCAAGAATTCTGGGAGCAGGTTCCCGAAGAGAACAAGAAAGAGGTGCTGACTTCGGACGAAGCCTGGTGCGTTCCGCCCCGCAACGTGAGGGTGTTCCTGGAAGACATGCTGCGGCGCGGGGAACTGAAGACCGTCAACGAGATTTTAATGAAGTACGCTTCGTGCGTGGGACTGGAAGCGCCGGAAGCGCGGCGAACGACGGCGATCGGACTCTCGGATTTAGCTGAATTGTACGGGAGCGGGGACGGCAGCGCTTTGATGGAGGCGATCCGCCGCTTGGGCAACCAGTTGGCCGTCGAGCGAGAACCGGAATTGCAAACGCTGGTCAGTGCCGCGTTCGTGCGATTGAGCCAGGAAGCGGCCTCCAAGCGCTGCTACCCGGCGATGCAGCAAGCACTCTCGTCGCTCGAGACCGTGGAGGCGCAGAGGCCCGGATCGACGCAGAGCCTGCGGCCACGCATCGGTGCGGAAGAACGGCTGCCGGAATTCATCGAGGAAGCGATGCGCAGCGGCCAGATCGCGGACGGGATGATGGATATCCTCAGCCTGATGCCCAAGGCCACGATCCACTATGTCACCAATCGATTCGGACATTGCGGTTTTCGCGAAGATTGCGATCTGCTCGCCACGATTATCCGCACCTTGGGAGAGGACGCCACGCAACGGCTTCTCGAAACGTTGCAGACCGCTCCCGCGGGTGAGTCCGCCGAAACCATCGGCTTGGTGAGTCAGCTTTCTCCGGAGAACGTGGAGAAGATTCTTCCGGCGCGGCTCTCGCAGTGGCCGCGCTCCTCGCATGACCGCGCCGTCCGGCAACTTTCCGCCGCGCCCTCGGAGGAGCGGGCGCGGCTGCTTCTTGCGCTCTACGATTCGATCGATGTTCTGATTCGTCCGCTGGCCATCGACGAAATGGGGATGAGTGGGCAAGCCAGCTGTATTCCGAAACTGATCGAACTAGTGCAGAACGACGAGACGCCCGCGTTCACGAGGGTGAAAGCGGTAGAGGCGCTCGGCCGGCTGCGCGCGTCCGCTTCCAGCGCGCTACTCCAGCATATTTTGGAGACCCGCCAAGTTTGGCGCTGGGTGTATCCAAACGAATTGAGAATCGCCGCGGCGCAGGCATTGCTGCGCGTCGATCAGGCCGTGGGAATGGAAAAGGTTGCCGCCAGCGGAATCGACCGCAAGGAACTGACGCTCGAACCCACGGATCCCGATCCCAATGCTTCCGTGATCCGGCAGCGGCGCTACGCGCGCGTGAAGCTTTCGCGCAACCTCATTGCGGTGACGACGAACTTGCGGGAAAACTTCAGACTGTCCATTCCGGAGCTAAACCTGGGAGGCGGGATCGGTTCCGGAGAACGCCATCTAGCTCCGGGCTCGCTGTTGTCGCTGAAATTCTCGCTGGGCGTGCGCAACATCAAGGCGCAGGCAATTGTCCGCGGAGCGCGGCCTCAGGCGATGGCATTCGAATTCGTGGACATGGATCTGGATGAACGTTACCGCTTACGGAAATTATTGCTGGAGCTAGGTGGGCTGCCGATGGTTGCCCAGGTCACGAATCGCACCCGGCGCCGCGGCCGCGTGGCGATCTCGAAGAGCTAGACACAGCGCGTTGCGATTTTTTTTCGCGGCCGGGACATCCCCTTCTCACCTGACCTCTCCTTCCGGTAACCTGTCCGTTCGGTCAGGGTCCTGCCCGTCCTCATGGTGGCTTGACCGCCCGGGCACATGGGACCGCTGTACCATTGCGGCGGACAGCGACTAACCCTACGGTACTAGTGAGGAAGTTCTATTGAAGGCCCACGCGGCGCAAGATGAAAGCAGACCCAAAAACAGCGGCCGGACGCGCATTCGTAAGAAGCCTTAACATCCTCCTGAAGTTTGCCCGGCTGTACGGCCATGAGCATACCCGGACCATCGAACTGCTGCGCGTTGCCTGGCAGGAGCTGCGCAGCGCCATCCCCATGGGGACTGACGGGGGGCTATTGCTGGGAGCGACGAATTCGCAGCTATTGCTGGATGGTGTGCCTCTCGAAGGATTCCCCGCTGAAAAGCAATTTGCGCAACTGCTTTCGGCGGCGGGCGTGGCCAGCGTGCAGTTTTTCGCTTCCGTCACGGAAGAAGAGATTGGCCGGTTCGCGCGCGCCTTTCCGACGGGCAAAGCGAAACCAGCCGAGCTGGCACTGCAACTGAAAGCCGCTCTCGAGGGCACGCAGGGAATCCGCATCAATGAGATTTGCTTTGTGGCCACGGATGCGCGTCTGAAAGACGCGAGCATGGCCGCTCAGATTGCTGCCGCATCGCTTGGCGGCGACCAAGAACAATTCAGACAGTGGTTGAACGACCCTCAGAAGCTGCTCGAATTGATTGCCGCGGCGCAGGGTTCGAAAAGCGGTGGAGTTCCTGGGCCGGGCCCAGGCGGACCTACGCCTGCTGAAGGAGCTCCGGGCGCAGAAGATTCCGGTGCAGCCGGACACGCCGGTACTGGGTCAGGTAACGGCGGAGGGACCGGCGGCGGGGGAACAAGCACTGGGACAGGGCCGGGTGCAAGCTTTTGGACCGCAGGCGGCAGCGGGTCGGCCACCATTTCTATTTCTGGAGTAGCCGCTAGTGGCGGAATTGGGTCGCCCGGGGCGCTGGGTGCTGGGCTCGGTGCGGGAAAGGGAAGCGGAAGCGGCGGGCATGGCGAGCCGAGCGAAGAAGAGATCTATGGGATTCTCAGCGCGCTGACGAGCTTTGGGCACGTTGGCACAGGGCAGGGTGGCGTGGCCGCGGCAGGTGCATTCCAGCAGCAGATGTCGCAATTGCCGGGCCGCGCGCAAGATACGTTGAAACAAGCTCTCGCAAGCCTGGCGGCGCAAGCTCCGAACGCCAAGCCGGACGAGTCGGTGATCGTGCAGCTGGCCGAACACCTGGCGATCCGTTTCGCGCTGGAGCGCTTCGAACGCGGCGAAGTGAAAGTCAACGCCGTTCGGCAGATGCTCGACCGCATGAACCAGGAAATCGAGAACCTGCGAAAGATTCTCGGCGCTCATGAAGACAAGATGAGCGAAGCCGGGCTGCTCGTCCAATCGCACCGCGAGATTCTCGACCGTCAGTTCTGGGCGGCGGTGCCCGAAAGCGGCAAGCGCGCCGTGTTGTTATCCGAAGAGGCCTGGTGCATTCCGCCGCGCAACGTGCAGTCCTACGTCAGTGAGCTGATCGAGCACGGCAACATCGCCGAAGCCGTCAGCATTCTCCAGAATTATGCGGCTTGCGCGGACAGCGAAGACGCCGATGCGCGGAAGAAAACCGCAGTCGGACTTTCCGAGATGGCCGAATTGTATGCCAAGGCTGATCCGAGGTTGCTGAGCAAAGCGCTGCGGCACCTGGGTCTGCGGCTCAGCGTGGAGCAGGACTCGGAACTCCAAGGCTTCGTGAGCGCGGCCTTCGTACGGCTAAGCCAGGAAGCGGCCACCAGCCGGTATTTTCCGGCGATGGAGCAGGCACTCGATCTGGTTGCCGGCGTCGAGTCGCAGAGGCCGGGAATCGCGCGCAGCCTGCGCGGGAAAATGGGAATCGAAGAACGCGTGCCGGAGTTTGTTGAGGAAGCGCTGAAGGCGCGCCACGTGGCCGCGGGGCTGACCGATGTTTTGAAGTTGCTGCCGCAAACGACCATGGAGCAGCTCGCGGCGCGTTTCAATCGTTGCAGTCTGCGCGAGGATTCCGAACATGTTGCGAATTTGGCGGGCGACATGGGCGAAGAGGCCATTCAGTATCTACGGAGCACGGTGCGCGGCGGGCCGGTGGCAGAGGCCGTGGAGATGGCCGGGCTACTGAGCAGGCTGGATCCGGAATCGGTCATGGTATATCTGCCGGGCCGGATGAAAGAATTTCCGCGGACATCGCAAGACCGCATCGTGCGGCAGATTTCCGCCAGTGGAGCGGCGAGACGATGCCACATCCTGCTTGAGCTGATCGATCACGTGGACCCGCTGGTGACGCCGCTGGTGATCGACGAAATCGGCGTGACCTCGGATCGCGAGGCGCTCGGCAAACTGCTGACCATCGCCGACGGCGACCTGCCCCCCGGCGGCGGGCCGTATCTGCGCGTCAAAGCCATCGAAGCACTGGGGAGAATTCATGCCCCCGAATCCACCAGCACGCTGAAGCGCCTTGTCGAGGCGAAGAAAGTGTTTGGCTGGGTGCAGCCGGAGGAGGTGCGCATTGCCGCGCTGCAGGCGCTCGAGAAGCTCGACCCGGACTGGTTTCGCGACTACCTGCCCAAGAGTGGAATTGACAAGGAAGATTTCACGCTCGCACCGCTGGACATTCCAGCGACCTCGAAATTTGTGCGCCAGCGCCGGCACACCCGCGTGCGGCTGAGGAAGACGGTCAGGGCGGTGTGCACGAACCTCAAAGAGAGCTGTTCCATGGAGATCAAAACCGCCAGCCTGACGGGAGGCGTTGCGACCCTCAGCCGCCACCTGACGCCCGGGACGCAGGTGCAATTGAGATTGCAGATTGGCATGAGGAATTTGCAGGCTACCGCGCTCATGCGCGACTCCCGCGCGCAAGACATGGCCTTCGAGATCGTGGACATGAACCTTGACGAGCGCAGCAAGTACCGGCGCATGCTGGCCGGAAACCTCTCCAACAGTTCCAACAATCAGGGCCCCGCTGAAAACGACCTCATTTCCGTGGCCGCTAGCGGTGCTGGATCCAAGTAACGCCCCACGCTCCCGCGCCGATGCGAGCTTCGGCTCTTTTTCTTGCATTTCCCTCTTAACAAACCAGGCACGGCTCTGGTAAGTTACCCCTGTAGAAAAGTGCGCCCCGACCATCGTGTTTTTGGGCCCTACTCACCGGGGGCCGGACATACCTGTTCCAGGCAGGCCTACCAACCATCGACTGTCAGCTTTCTTCGCCAACTCCCACCTCAGGATCCGCCATGAAACGCAAAAAACTGAATGTCAAGCATCTTTGGAAACAATTCGAGGACTTTCTCTTCCCTCGGCTGCGCCTGTCCATCACCGACCGCGCCGTCTATTCGCATCTCATCCGCCACAGCCGTCTCGAAGGCCAGCACCAACTCCGCTTCTCCATGCCCTGGCTTGCCCGCGGCATCGGCATCAGCACCGGCCCCGTACGCGAATCGGTCCGCCGCCTCGTCGTCCTCGGTGTGCTCCGCCTCATCCGTCGCAGCACAGCCGGCCATTCGCGTGCTCCTGCCCGATGAGATTCGCGGCCTTCGCCCCGGCCTGCCCGCCGTGGCGGGCGCCATCGCCGTCCGCGGCCCCGCCAGCGCCCCGCAATCCCCCAACCTGAAAGACCTCGACTTCCTCAAGACCCGCGCCCTGCGCCAGTCCATCCACCTCCGCGAACGCGGCCATTGTTTTTATTGTCTGCGCCGCACCGACGCGCGTGTCCAGTGCCTCGACCACGTCGTGCCCCGCGCCCGGGCGGGGCGCAACTCCTATCGCAACTTGGTTTCCTCCTGCCTCGAATGCAATTCGCTCAAAGGAGAACGTCCCGCCGCCGATTTTCTCCGCTGGCTCTACCGCCAGCGCTGCCTGACCGCCTCCGAGCTCAACGCCCGCCTCCGCGCCCTCGACGCCCTCGCTTCCGGCAAGCTCCCCCCTCCCGTCCACCACCCCGACACCCCCGTTGGCACTGCGTCTTTTCCCCCTCACTCGCCTGCCCGCCGTGGCGGGCCACTCGCCGCTGGGTGGGCTTCGGCGTCATATTGCGAGCCTCGCAGGGTTGGCCGTGATATGCTGCTCGGCCTACTACTAGTTGGGCGAATCAGGAACCGGCATGACCAAGACAGCCGTCAGCGAGCAAATCACTCACCGGTGGTACACGCGTCCCGTGCTCTTCGTTGCTGACGTGAACCGTGCACTTCGGTTCTACATCGGCATGCTCGGCTTCGAGAAGTGTTGGCATGAGGGCGACGGCGCGGGCGGGGTCTGCCAAGTCCATCGCGCGGGATGCGAGATCATCCTTTGCGAGGACGCCACGCGAAGAGACAAGGCGCGCTTGTTCGTGGCACTGAACGTCGATGGACTCACCGT
>Ga0179592_10000628_pt1 | contig 14164 bp, 19 predicted proteins | sample CZODoug2_1_08_16_FD_148623 | JGI IMG/M metagenome (GOLD analysis project Ga0179592, IMG submission 148623) | Vadose zone soil fungal communities from Angelo Coast Range Reserve, California, USA - CZODoug2_1_08_16fungal (Illumina Assembly) | ecosystem: Environmental > Terrestrial > Soil > Vadose...
GGCGCTGAAGGTGTCGGACATCGATTCCGAGCGCATGCTGCTGCGCATCGAGCAGGGCAAGGGGCGCAAGGATCGCTTTGCAATGCTTTCCCCGCTGCTATTGGAGTTGCTGCGCGATTGGTATCGCATCGCCCGGCCCGCGGTCTGGCTGTTCCCGGGCCGTGATCCGCTGCTGCCGCTGACGACGCGGCAATTCAATCGCGCCGTTCATGCCGCTGCCGATAGGGCGGCGATCAAGAAGCGAGTGACGCCTCACACATTGCGCCACAGCTTTGCCACCCACCTGCTCGAAGAGAAAACCGATGTGCGTTTGATCCAAGTTTTGCTCGGACATGCCAGGCTCGATACCACCGCGCTCTACGCGCAGGTAGCCACCAAGACGATCAGCGAGGTCATGAGCCCGCTGGAGCACATCGCGCTCAAGCTCAAGGAGATCCGACCGCCCGGCTGACGCGGCGCGCGTGTCGCGCCCGGTTTTGGAGGTTGCGGATATCTTCCGCAGCCATGGCCGGGCATGGCGTCAAGCCCATGCCGGCCATGTCAGCCTCGGCCAACTCAAGGTAATGACGGCGATCGAGAACTGCCGCACGGCGGCCCTCGGCGGCCATGTCGCGCGCTGCGAAGACTGATGCAGGCCGACGCCTACGCCGGCTTTGGCAAGCTCTACGAGGCCAATCGCAAGAGAGGTCCCATCGTCGAGGCTGCGTGCTGGGCGCACGGCAGGCGCAAGTTCTTTGATCTCGCGCGGCTCAGCAAGGCGCCGATTGCGGCCGAGGCGGTCAAGCGCATCGACGTCCTGTTCGCCATCGAACGCGAGATCGATGGTCTTGCTCCGCAGCAGCGCCTGCGCGTGCGCCAGGACCGCAGCCGCCCCCTGATCGTCGAGCTGGAGACGTGGTTGCGTGAACAGCGCGCCAAGCTCTCTAGGAACAACGAGACGACCAAGGCGATCAATTACTGCCTCAGCCGCTGGGATGCATTCACCCGCTTCCTTGACGACGGGCGCCTGTGCATGTCGAACAATGCCGCCGAACGCGAGCTACGGGCCGTCGCCGTGGGAAGAAGAAATTGGACCTTCGCCGGCTCCGATGGGGGTGGCCGGCGCGCCGCAGCCATCTACACCCTCATCGCCACCGCCAAGCTCAACGACATCGATCCGCAGGCTTGGCTTGCCGACGTGCTGGCCTGCCTGCCGGATCACCCTGCCAAGCGCAATCACGAACTACTGCCTTGGAACTGGCAGCCTCAGAGCGTCGCTCACGCCGCTTGAGCTCAATCAGCCTGGCCTAGCCGGGAGCCGTCGCCGGATGCGACGGTTGATTATCGGCTGGTGCTGAATGTTTAGATTTGTAAGAGCAAGCGCTGGATCAGCTGAGAGGTTCGCCTCGAATCTGCTTACCGAAGGCAAGGTCGTCGTTGAGGCACCATTGCTCCGCGACGCGTCCATCCTTGATTCGGAAGATCGACAGTTCGTCGACCTCAACACGACGACCGCTGGCAGGCATGCCTGCGAACGCACCGAGATGAGTGCCCGTCGAATGATATCGAACAGCCACTCTGTCTTCGTCAATGACCATGTCGTCAATGTGCTCCCGCCAGTCCGGCAAGCCCACACGAAGCCGCTCGATTGCTCGTCGAATACCGTCGTGTCCATCCCGGGATGGCACCGCCCCCCAACCCTTCGGCATATGGGCGACGAAGTTTTCGGCATACACCTCATGGATCGACCGGGTATCACCGGTGCTCCAGATGTCGTGCAAGCGCTGGATCAGTGCCTGCTTCTCCTGCCTTGTCATTGTCTGATCCTCGCTTGTAGTAGAACTTGATCGCGGCGTGGCTCGTTTCGGATCGGAGCCCGAGCCTACACCAGTCGGCCCAGGATCTAACAAAACCGTAACTGTCGCCATCCGTGTCCGCTAGTCTAGCTTGCCATCTAACGGGCTCACATCTGTCGCGCCTGAAACCTCACGCCAAGGCGGCCTTCACCGGATGCGTACTGTTCAAATGCGTCCAGCGTCTGTATTGTAGACGCCATGGGCAGCTATGCTTGCGCACTAGAGCTGGGACTGGAGCTGTGCCCTGCGGAAGTCGGACCGGTCGTGCGCCTTGCCTATAAGGACCAGCCTCTTAGCGGGTGGCTCATCATCGCGATGAATGTCATAACCGTGTCGGACGGCGGCTTCAGCGTGTTCAGGGAGGAGCACGACGACCGAGGGCTTTGGCTCTCCGCCGGCTACGGGCATCCGGAGTCCTTCTGGGGCTCCGACAAACACTTCGTCTTCGTGCGGCCAGTTAGTTCTTCGCTTAAGGTTTAATATTCAATCCCGCGTTGACGCACATAGCGTTGACGCGGGGTTTTTTGTACCTTGATTGAAGGCTGCAGTCTGAAGTGCAACAAGTTGCCGGGCAGATCTATCAGGAGCACCCATCGGATGATCAAACTGATTTTGGCTCCAATACGAAGCATAGTCAGATTTCCCCTAGTGCAGTTCGCCATTGTGATTGGCGTAATTCTGTGGCTGCAAAATGCCGATGATAGATCGATCTTCGGCCAAATCTTTAACGGCCTCGACAAACTCGTCGACGCTACGGTGCAATTGTGCTCGGCAGCTTTTACCATAAAATCCTTCACGAAATCATGGCTGACATCTGGCTTCATGATTGCGTATGTCTACCTTGCCGGTACATTGCTTCTGTTCCTTATGCGTCTCATGATCATCGCTGTAGTTGATTTTGTGGGACGAAGTAACTTGTTGTATTTGAGGAATACAATCGCGCGGGAGCGTGGCATTGGAGCATATCGCGCCTGGATTCCGTTTGAGCGAATTAGGCCGGCCCACATCTCTCAGCGAGAATGGGAAGAGGCATACGCGTGGCCCGCCGATAATAAGCCGCCCTACCCTCCGCTGGCACATCGGATACTGCGCGGGGTATTGTTCTACGGGGCTATGATCCTGATTGCCGCTTTTCTCCTACAGTTCTTTACGCCCTTTCCAGTTCTGACTTGGATTATCGGTTGGCCGGCCGCAAAGCCCTAGTAGCTTCTGCAGACAGCAGCACTAATCTTGTGCGTCTTCCAATTACCCCGCTTTGACCGCGGCTTTCCAGCAACCACGCACATTGCTATCATCCACAACGCTCCAAGAATTATCTGGACCTATTCCTGCGTTGGGAGGCGCGCCGTGACCACAAGATCCTTTTGCGTGCTTGCCGCAGGGCCACGATCTCTCCTACCGAGCCTTCATCAAGTCCGGAAATATCCCGATCGACACGTCGCAAGTAGCGACGGACACGATCGATTACGTTGCCACTGACACTTGGGGAAACAGTGCCACGAGCACGCGGACGGTGATCATTGAGGCGGACCGGTCTTTCAATTCTTCTGGCACCAAACGGCTCAATAAGCTTCTACTGTGCGCAGCTTTTCACAAAATCCTTCCTTTGTGGGCCGACGATCTTTTGATCGATTGCTTGTTTGAGGCAGTCAAGGTGAGCCTGTGCCATGCAAAGCTGCATCTGATCTCTTTGCTCTTGGCCTCTCATTCCCTGTGAAGCAGTTTGACACGCAAACCGTTTGCCACTCGCTACGGGAGCGGCAGAAGCCGGATTGACCGGAACACTAACAGCGGGAGTGGTAGTGGCTGATTGCGCAAATGCAGCTATCGCTAAGATGAGCGAGCCGGCCGTGACGATCGCGCTCAAGAGAAGTCTCATATGTAGCCTCCAATTGAAGAGACTACGTTAATGTTCCCGTCTGAATGGATTGTGAACAGTGCTTCGCATAGATTATCGAAGCAGCGGATCCGGTTCAGCAACACTAGTTGTGGTGGCGAACTACCGGACTGTCATAACCATGTGGCTTAGAGTACCGCAGCGAGCGGAGTGGATGGAATCTTCGAGCGTGTTTAAATTGGAGCCAACGGGTCCTAAACATTTGTCGGGCATCAGCCGCCAGTCTTCGTGAGGCCTTCCAAACTTCCAAGGATTCGACCACGTCCATCATGTGACGCCAATATTGATATCCCCAAGCGAAGGCTGGGATCGACAGAAGCTTCTCTCGATTAAGCTGAAACAGCCGCTCGACAAACGTGAGCTTTAAAACTTCCGCCGTGATGAACGTGACAGCGCCGGCGAAGAAATGACCGGTTCCCAACAAATATCCCGCCAAAGGTTTTGCCGGCTCTAGGATAATCACCGGCACGGCGAAAAGTGCTAGCGAAGGATAAGGCCCCAAAGAAGTCACCCAAAGTCGCGCTCGCTCGAAAAGCTTCTTTTTAGCAATCCATTCAGTTATCGGCCGCGTGAGGTAAGAGAACACTCCGTCGACGACGAAATACACCGTGGCAAGGATGAAAACAGGTGTGTTCCAAATCCGGGTCATGATTCCTCCGCCAAGTCAAAGCGCAGGCCACCAATGTGTTCCAGTTCGATGAGAGCGCTTTGGAGCTTTAGATCCCGCCTTTGGCGGAACCTTGGCTGCTCGGAGACATATATGTGTGCGGAGGGAAACCCTCAGCAGCTGTTATGGAGCAGTGGTGAAGGAGCCCAAAATTGGTCGGGCCATAGGGACGCGCGCCAGGGCGCGAACGACTCCCCCAGAGGTCCGGAATAAGCCAGCGAACTACTGGATAAAAACGAGTGCTAACTTTTGTCCCGCTTGAAGAACGAGTGGATATTCTGCCCCAGCCGAACGATGGCGGGCTGGCGCATCGTATCGTCCGTCTTGCCACTGAGATACTTTTCAACGCCCTCCACGATTTCAATGGTTAGGCCTGTCTTACTGCTTGGTTGAAAGAGCGGCAGGTCGTCAAGACAGTCGCTCTCGTCATCGATCACGACGTAACGATGAACGGCTTGGTGCTCAGACAGCCATCTGAGCATCTCTTCGCAGCGGGAGACCGCGGGGAGGTCCGGGCACACATCGATAAACGGGACATCATAGTATTTTGCTGCCAGGAGGCCAATGGGATCAGTTCTCCATGAAGAGGACAGAACTACGTTTGCTCCGGTGCGCGCTAGCAAACCCTTGAGGAGCGATAGTAGACGGGCGTCGACGACGTAGGGGAATTTGCGCGGGTTTGGGGTGTCCTCGCAGTTTAGTACGCCATCGATGTCTAGAAAAATAAACATTCATCGCAGCATGAACGTAGCTTCCGCCGCTAAGTTCCCCGTTCGATCTGGGCGGTTAAGCGCCTTTTAACGAGCCGCCGGTCATTCATGGCTTTCGATTGCAAAATTACCTCGGGATGTTACGACTTCGCGCGATGCACACTTAGTACGGCGAGAACCGGATCGCGTGCTGGGTTAGCAGGTCCTGCTGCCGGGAGGGGTGGACGCTCAGTATCAGGAGCATCGGAACTTCTTGAAAGCAGTTGAATGCGATGTCGTAGCCTGCCCGGATCTTCAAGGTTGCCTCCATTTTTCAAGATGAAAGCAAAAGCCCAAGGCCAATTCTTTGTTCCTCGGTGAAGGCCCCGGCGGGCGCTAAAAGAGTAGCAGATACACCGCCAGTGGTTCGCACGGCACTCCCGGACCTGATTTGGGCTTCGCAAGTGGCCTTCTTGGAAGCTAAAGTCGACTCAGGACTGGGCTTTTGCCACCATGACTGTTTTCAGCGTCCATCACACGACCACGTATCGGTACAAGAAGCCGGTAAGGCCGGGCCGGCATCAGATGCTGTTCCGACCCCGCGATAGCTTCGATCAGCGCCTGCTCGATTCTTGTCTTAAGGTGACGCCGGATCCTGCCGAGGTTCGCTGGATCCACGACGTTTTCGGAAACTGCGTGACGCTGGTCGACTTTGCGGAGTGCACCCGGCTTCTGAAGTTCGAGTCTGTCATTCGCTTGGAGCATACGCCGGAGAACGCTCCTGATTTTCGGATCGAAGATTACGCGCGTTCGCACCCCTTCGCCTATCCGGAGGACGAGATGCCCGACTTGGCTGCCTACATCCGCCGTCATCATCCCGGAAGCGCAGTGGAGGACTGGCTGGCCAAATTCGTGACGACGGACGTAAACAGGCCGACGGGACAACTGCTCATGACACTCAATGAAGCCATTGCGGAGGGCTTTTCATACAAGCGGCGGTCCTCCCGCGGAACCCAAACGCCGGGTGAAACCCTCCAAAGCCAGCAAGGGACATGTAGAGACTTCGCCTTGCTCATGATGGAAGCGGCACGCTCATTGGGCTTTGCCGCGCGTTTCGTTACTGGATACGTTTACGTACCCGATCGCGACGGGCCGGTTCGCCTGGGCGGAGGCTCGACTCACGCTTGGTGCCAGATCTACGTCCCCGGCTCCGGCTGGGTCGAATTCGATCCCACGAACGGCATCGTCGGCAACCGTGACCTCATCAGGGTGGGAGTCGCCAGGACACCCCAGCAGGCAATTCCGCTCTCCGGTAGCTACTGGGGCGATGCCGACGATGAACTCGGAATGGAAGTCACTGTGAACGTGAAAGCGGAAGGCCGCTCGCCGAGTCTATGGACGGCGGTGGGCCCAAAGTGACGGCAGGTTCGTTTCACCGCCGGCTGGCACCCGGCAAAGGCTCGTCAAGTTGACAAACAATTGCAGCCGTCAATTCGATTTCATTTTGGCCGGGGTGCCGTTTCTCTCGCCCGGTTGTGCTATCTTCCCCTGACGGCGGGCGACAAAGTCTGGAAGAACAGCCAACCATGGACAGGGCGGTCTCGCTGCTAATCTCGGTAGGCATCATCACCTTCGGCGCTCGGGTTACCGCCGCCACAATCGCCAAAGGGTTGGCCCTTGGTCTGGACGCTGATGGTGTCGAATTGACCGTCACGCTTCTTGTGGACATCGGCCATGGCATTGAATCGCACGAGATGAATGCAGAGATGGTCGGCCGCTGCATCGATTGGCTTCAGCAACAGGCGCAGGCCCGATGAAACTTGACCAGCTCGCAGGTAATGTGAACCTGACCTATTGCACCAATATCCATGCCGGCGAGACCTGGCCCGACATCCGTGCCAGCCTCGATGCGCATGTCCCCGCGATCAAAGCCGCGGTGGCGCCGGATCGCCCGCTCGGCATCGGTCTGCGCCTGTCGGGCGAAGCGGCCGGGGTGGCGCGGCAGCCGGAGCAGTTGGCGGCGTTTCGCGAGCAGCTGGTAAAACTCGGCGCCTACGTCTTCACCATCAACGCTTTTCCATTCGGCCCCTTCCACGGCGTCCGCGTCAAGGAGCATGTTCATTTGCCGGATTGGCGCAGCGCCGAGCGCGTTGCGTTTACCGCCGACAGCGCCGCCGTCCTTGCCGCGGTGCTGCTGGATGGCGTCGACGGCAGCATCTCCACTGTGTCGGGCGCATTCAAGACCAATGCCCTCGCAGATGGCGCAGTCGTCGCGATCGCCGTCAGCATGACAAAGGCGGTCGCCGATCTCGTTCTGACTGAGCGGCGGACCGGCAAGCGCATCGCCCTCGCGCTGGAACCCGAACCGTGCTGTTTCCTCGAGACAGCGGATGAAAGCCTCGCGTTCTTCCAGGACGCGTTGCTGCAGCCCGAAGCGCTCGACCTGCTCGCAGCCGGCATTGGCGAAAATCGCGGCGGCGCCGAAGCCATGCCGCGCCGTCATCTCGGCATCTGTTACGATATCTGCCACGGATCGGTCGAATATGAAGATCCTGTCACAGCACTCGACCGCCTGCTGGCCGCCGGCATCTCGTGCCAAAGGTCCAGCTCTCCGCGGCGATGCGCGTTCCCGCGATGACCGATGACCTGATCGGCGCGGTGATGCGCTATGACGACGGCGTTTATTTGCACCAAACCATCGTGCGAGGGCCTTCGGGACTGACGCGGCGGTATGTCGATCTGCCGGATGCCGTCGCGGCGTTCAAAGAAGGCCGCGCGAACGGCGAATGGCGAATTCACTGCCATGTGCCGCTATTTCCATCCGACCTTGGCGAGATCGGATCGACCCGTGCCGATCTCGTGTCGACGCTGGCGGCGTTTCGACGGAAAACACGCTCGTCGCATCTGGAAGTCGAGACTTATACCTGGGACGTGCTGCCGGAGAATCTACGAACCGGCTCCAAGGCGGCCGATATCGCGCGCGAGATTTCGTTTTGCGTGAAGGAACTCGTCGGATGAGCATGCCGGCTACCGCGATGCCCGGTTTCGAGGTCGATCACCTAGTAATTTTGTTCTTGTAAGGCGCGGGCGCGAGCGATCAGACCTGCGAGGATTTGCATCGTCACACCCATTAGCCACCCAAAACCTAAGACCAGCGTTGATGTAGCGCGCGGATCACCGTCCAGGACGATGATACAAACCGATATGAAGGCAGCGAAAGCGGCCAAAAACGTGCCGGCTGCGCTGAGCCGTTCGACCCACTTTATCCTTGGCTTGGACTCGTCAGGGGCGGCATTGGTCTGAGCGGCGTAGGATGCCTCGGGAGGGAGATCGATCCCCAAATAGAACCCAATAGCGCCATAGACCATCATTGCGAAGATCATTGCAGGCAAAGCGAGCACCGCAATGTCCGTCGTTGACATCCGCACCGCAACAAACAGGCCACCTGTGCTCCTGCCATCGCGAGCCCCTATCCGCTCAAAGACGTGGGCAAGTCTACTTGCGCGGGAACGAACAGCCATAGCTTGGCATTTTCCAAGAAGGACAAGCCCGGAACGTTAAGCATTTTCTTGGTGGAAGCCAAGCCGCGATTCTTCTGCTAGGGTTCGTTGCAGGAGTCCACATGAAACGCGGATTGCTCATCACAACGGGCCTGTGTTTGGTTCTTGTTGGGGGCTATTTTGCGCTTAGCAAACTGGCTATCAGGCACGCGACGCACAACCTGTTCGACACCACTCGCGATCGACCCGTAGTCGTTGACGTTGCAGTGCGATGGGACGCCGAATTTAAAGCGGGTGCAGGAGTTACTCCACTCCCGGTAGCGATCATCAGTCACGGAAATACTGTTAAAAACACAGAATATTCTTTCCTCGCAAACGTTCTTGCGGTTCGCGGTTATCTGGTCGCTAGCATCCAACATGATTTGCCAAATGATCCACCGTTGATGACGAAAGAAGGCTCGCTCTATGTAGGTCGGCTCGGCGTCTATGAGCGCGGCGAACAAAACATATTCTTTGCAATCAGGGAGCTCAAGAAACTCCAACCAAATGCCGACTACGATCGTCTAACACTGGTCGGACACTCGAACGGCGGCGACATTTCCATGTTCTTTGCGCAGCAGCACCCTGACCTCGTGCAACGAGTTGTAACGCTGGATAATTTGCGAGTGCCGATCCTAAAGTCGGGTCCGAAGATCATTTCGTTTCGCTCAAAGGATCCCGTGTTCAAATCCGATCCCGGCGTGGTTCCTGACGATAAGGACGCCATGAAAGCGGGCATTGACATAGTCCGAACGGATGCCCAACACACTGACATGAGCGACCGAGGCCCAGACTCCATCAAAACGAGCATTCAAATCGCCGTCGACAAATTCCTGAACGAGGACAGCGACAGCAAGTTGAGGCGGGCGGACACAAATAAATCGGTCGTTTCTGATCCTGCGGCCATGGGACCGTGATGCGTCCTGGCGGGGCCGGCCGATCTTAATCTCGGACACTTTGTCCAAAAAAGAAGGGTGGACATTTGAACCTAGGAGGGATGGGCCAGACACATCTTATAAGTCAGCGATTTTGGAAGCGCTGCCGGCCGAAGGCCTGTCAACCATTTTGGTCGCGAAACAGCGCTAGACAGTAGCTGTTTATCTGGCGGTTGGATTATGCCCTTACTTCGCTATTTCACGGTTGTCGGCGGAGCGCTCCTTGCGCTCTTGTTCGTCGTGTCTTCCCATTTTCCCGAAACGGAAAAAATCAACCACACCGACGTGGCCAGGCCGGTCATTCGAACCGCTTCGGATAGGGTGGGTCCACCGCGGGTGGACATTGATACCCGTGTGCAAACCGCGGCTGCTCCCACATCGATTCCGGATATTCTGCAGCAAGCGCCGACGCCCGACGCGGAAGCCCAGCTTAGCGCACCGCTCCCGACGCCTGCTGCAGCGCCTATCAAGATCGAGCGCAAGAAGACGCGGGTCGCAAAACGGCCAAACCGCGAGAGAATGGCCGCTAATCCGCAAGGATTTCAGCCTTTCCATTTAACTTGGTGACCGCTCAACGGTGAGCCGACGATGATCAGAACGGCTTGGCTCGCCATCACGTGTTTGATTGGGCTCACCGTCCTCCAGTTTACGGAATAATATCGTTGCCACGGAATAATGCCTCCGTAACGGCTCGATCTTCAGTGTTGCTCGCAATGCAGCGTATCTCCTTCGGGCAAACAGCCTGTTTTGCCGAACAACATGGCTCATTTGCACGCCGAGGATAACCAGCGGGCGAAATGGACCATCTTCCGTGGTATCCATCAGTAAATCGAGCCGCCACAGTCCCGGCACGCTCGGCACACGCTTTTCTGGCGCACCCGACACGATTCGGACGTGCGACCGTTGCCTTCGGGCCTTGCTCCTGCCCCCTCCGGCCTCGCAAGGTCGTTGCCGACATGGCCAACCGGAAGAACTTACACATTTGCGCCTTAGCGGAAATGTTTCCCTTGCATTCGTGTTAATGCAATCGAATGACGCCGCCGATGGCGTGCAATTCGGCTGGCTTGATTAGCTTCGAATGAGCGACGGTAACTGCGAACAGCGGACCCTCGAGTGTTGTCTCCCAGAAAGTACGGAAATCCTTCAGCGCCGGAAAGTCGGGAAACATATCGTAGTCCTGCCAAACGTATGTTTGTAGCAACCAGTGACGATCCGGACGTCTGTAAACTATTTCCGCCGTCGTCAGCCCGTAGCCTAGGACCTGCTTGCGAAAGTCGTTTGATACTTCACCTTTCGAGACCATCTCAACCTCCAGCCACCTTAAAAAGCGATGCAGGCTGTCAACTCCCCGAATCTCAAAACGTTCAATAGGTGATTGTAATCAACGAGCTAGCAGCATCCGCCTTAGCTTGCTAGTATTGCGAAGCTCCATTTCCGCAGGCAACGGCCAACGCCTGTAGGAGACTCCCTTGTAACTCACTCTTATAGGCTTATACAGGTGGCTAGCACTCGCTACTGGCGACTGCCAATCCAAAATTATTAGTTCAGACCAAGGAGGATCGCATGAAATTCCGTCCGCTTCACGACCGCGTTGTGGTCAAGCGCATCGACGCCGAAGAGAAGACCACTGGCGGCATCATTATTCCTGATAGCGCCAAGGAAAAGCCTTCGCAGGGCGAAATCACCGCCGTCGGCCCGGGTGGCCGCGACGAAGCCGGCAAGCTGATCCCGATCGACCTCAAGGTCGGTGACCGCGTGCTGTTCGGCAAATGGTCGGGCACCGAGGTCAAGCTCGACGGCCAGGAACTTCTGATCATGAAGGAGAGCGACATCATGGGCGTTGTCACCGATCTTCCCGCCGCCAAGAAGAAGGCCGCGTAAGCGCCTAATCCCCCAAAATTTCAAGGAACACATCATGGCTAGTAAAGAAGTTAAATTCGGCGTTGATGCGCGGGACAAGATGCTGCGCGGCGTCGACATTCTCAACAACGCGGTGAAAGTGACGCTTGGCCCCAAGGGCCGCAACGTCGTGCTCGACAAGTCGTTTGGCGCACCCCGCATCACTAAGGACGGCGTCACCGTCGCCAAGGAAATCGAGCTTGAGGACAAATTCGAGAACATGGGCGCCCAGATGGTGCGCGAAGTGGCTTCCAAGGCGGCCGACGCTGCCGGCGACGGCACCACCACCGCGACCGTGCTGGCCGCGGCGATCGTTAGAGAAGGCGCCAAGTCGGTTGCCGCCGGCATGAACCCGATGGATCTCAAGCGCGGTATCGACCTGGCGGTGGAAGCCGTGGTCGCCGACCTCGTCAAGAACTCCAAGAAGGTGACCTCGAACGAGGAAATCGCCCAGGTCGGCACCATTTCCTCCAACGGCGATGCCGAAATCGGAAAATTCCTCGCCGACGCCATGAAGAAGGTCGGCAACGAGGGCGTCATCACGGTTGAAGAAGCCAAGTCGCTCGAGACCGAACTCGAGGTCGTCGAAGGCATGCAGTTCGACCGCGGCTACATCTCGCCCTACTTCGTCACCAACGCCGACAAGATGCGCGTTGAAATGGAAGATGCCTACGTCCTGATCAACGAAAAGAAGCTTTCTCAGTTGAATGAACTGCTTCCGCTGCTGGAAGCCGTGGTGCAGAGCGGCAAGCCGCTGGTCATCATTGCGGAAGACGTCGAAGGCGAAGCTCTCGCCACCCTCGTCGTCAACCGTCTGCGCGGCGGCCTCAAGGTTGCCGCTGTGAAGGCTCCGGGCTTCGGCGATCGCCGCAAGGCGATGCTGCAGGACATCGCAGTTTTGACCGGCGGTCAGGCCATCTCGGAAGATCTCGGCATCAAGATGGAGAACGTCACGCTCGCCATGCTCGGTCGCGCCAAGAAGGTGATGATCGACAAGGAGAACACCACGATCGTGAGCGGCGCAGGCAAGAAGACCGACATCGAAGCACGGGTCAATCAGATAAAGGCGCAGATCGAGGAAACCACCTCGGACTACGACCGCGAGAAGCTGCAGGAGCGTCTGGCCAAGCTCGCAGGCGGCGTCGCGGTGATCCGCGTCGGCGGCGCGACTGAAACCGAAGTGAAGGAGCGTAAGGATCGCGTTGATGACGCGATGCATGCGACCCGTGCGGCGGTTGAAGAAGGCATCGTGCCGGGCGGCGGCGTCGCGCTGTTGCGCGCCTCCCAGCACCTCAAGGGGCTGCGCACCAAGAACGACGACCAGAAGACCGGCGTCGAGATCGTCCGCAAGGCCCTCTCCTGGCCGGCACGCCAGATCGCCATCAACGCGGGCGAAGACGGCTCGGTGATCATCGGCAAGATCCTCGAAAAGGATCAGTATGCCTACGGCTTCGACTCGCAGACTGGCGAGTATGTCAACTTGATCACCAAGGGCATCATCGACCCGACCAAGGTGGTTCGCGTGGCAATCCAGAACGCGGCATCCGTCGCGGCGCTGCTAATCACCACCGAAGCCATGGTGGCCGAAGTGCCAAAGAAGAACGCTAGCGGCGGCATGCCTCAGGGCGGCGGCGGAATGGGCGGCATGGGCGGCATGGATTTCTAAGTCCAGCCGTTCAGGCACAACAATAAGAAAGGCCCAGCAGGAATGCCGGGCCTTTTACGTTGAGATGCGTTCAACCACTTAAAACGACTCGAAGACGAAACGGATCAATCCAAGGAGCCACAGGGCTACCGCAACTGAGCGATTTGAGCCGCCACTACCCCGGCACGTTCTGCACCACGCTTTCCTGGCGCGCCCGAGGACGTTTCGAACGAGTGACTTTGCCCTTCAGACCTCAACTTTTCCCCCAATCAGCCCTGCCGACTTCAGGCCATCGGACGAACCCGCGCTCCGGAGCGATCCTGATTTTGCCGATACAGAACTGGTCATCTTTCCATTGCTGGATGGAATGCGGACGGATCCTATCACTGGCCCAAAGGTGGACTTGCCTACTTGAGCATTGGCACCTCTCCCAACACCTCCAGCGAACTCCAAAACTGCCGCGGCTGCATAGGTCCCCCATGCAGTTGACGACAGGTGCTATCGCTTTTTCTTTTTCCCAAAAATGTTGTTCCAATTGTCCTTGTAGGCTTTGGATACTGGCTTCTGACCCTCGCCCATACCTTGCTGTTTCAGCGTAGCCTCCGGTCTGTTTTCAGTCTTGGTAGAGGATTCCGGCTTGGCTTCGACAATCTTGTTCTCGGTGATCGTTTTTTTAGGCGAAGTGTCTTTGGCCTTATCAACTGACATTGTTTTTCCTTATAGGCATATGCTCTTTAGCGGCGGGAGCGTCCAAAAGAGAGCCGGCCATTTGTTCTGCCGTCGGATAGAGGGCGAAACAGGCCAGCCAGCACCCGTCTGCCTATGTAAACCGATCGGAAATCTAGAACAACTCCTGAACGATACGCGGGCGGTGAGGATTGCACTGGGGTCCAATGTCCGTTCCGGGTCAATCGCGACTGGTTCGAGCGCGCCGTGCGGAGGTCGAGAAGGGCGATGTTCATGGCCGGGTCGACCGCGCGAACCTTGGCGAACTACATCGATCGTTCGCGATATGTTTGAGAGGGAAAGGCCAATTGGCCCAAGCCGCAATATCAGAG
>Ga0179592_10000629_pt1 | contig 14136 bp, 10 predicted proteins | sample CZODoug2_1_08_16_FD_148623 | JGI IMG/M metagenome (GOLD analysis project Ga0179592, IMG submission 148623) | Vadose zone soil fungal communities from Angelo Coast Range Reserve, California, USA - CZODoug2_1_08_16fungal (Illumina Assembly) | ecosystem: Environmental > Terrestrial > Soil > Vadose...
GGCGGCGCCACATCCTGTCGTTCGCCAATCACGACTGCAATACGCTGTTCCAGGTGGACGGGGTGCCGAACGTACGCGGCGATGTCACGCTCGTCACCGAGGGCATGCGCGCGTCCGCGGTCAACACCTTCGGCGGACTCAGCAAAGACAAGGCGCGGTTGCTGGACCGGCTGGCTCGCTTCCTGCCGGTGGGCTTCTACTACAAGGCGTTCCATACCAAGCGCCTGTTCCCGCGCTGGGAACGCATGTTCAGAACTCTGACCGGGCTGGGAGTCGTGTCGCTCGATGCCGTACGTCGAACTACGCCCAAGCGCTACGGTTTTTGCGACGTTCTCGTGGTCGGCGGCGGTCCGAGCGGCCTATCGGCGGCCCTCGCAGCCGCGGCGGCGGGCGCGCGCGTTGCATTGGTCGACGAATCGTTTCGATTGGGCGCCAGCGGCATTGGTCTCGACGACGGCGAGCAGCGCGCGACTCGCACGCTTATCGAGACCGTGAATGGCTCGCCCGGCATCACCGTATGCACCGCCACCGTCGCGGCGGCCTATTACGCCGATCATTGGATCGCGCTCGCGGATGCGACTCGCCTGACCAAAATGCGGGCGAAAGCCGTGGTATTTGCCGCCGGGGTGATCGAACAGCCCGCGGTATTTCGCAATAATGATTTGCCCGGGGTCATGCTGGCCTCCGCGGCCTCGAATCTGCTGCTGCGCTACCGGGTCGCGCCGGGCCAAAAGGTGGTGGTGGTTGCCGGGAACCTCGAGGGGTACCGCACCGCTCTTGGCCTGCATGCGCAGAATGTGCGAATCGTCGCCATCGTCGATCTGCGCGCCGCCCTTAACGCCGAGGAGGCAGCGGCCGCAGCGCAATGCGCAGCGGCGGGAATGGTTGTTCATCGGTCGCATGCGCCGTACGAGGCGATCGCCGGCGCGGATGGGGTGGTCGCCGCGCTCACCGTCGCGCCGCTCACCGAAGCACCGCCCGGCGTCGCAGTCGGGGCCGGATCGGTTCACCGAATCGACACGGGCAAGCTCCGGCGCATCGAATGCGACAGCATCCTGATGAGCGTGGGATGGGCTGCGGCGGCGAATCTGCTGTTGCAGGCAGGCGGGACCACGCGCTTTTCGGATGCCTTGCAGCAATTCATCCCGAGTTCGCTGCCCGCGGGCATTTTTGCGTCCGGCCGCTTGAACGGCGTGTACGACTTCGATGCGCGGGTCGCCGACGGTGCGCGCGCCGGATCGGCCGCCGCGGCACATGCCGGATTCGGCACGGCACGCGACGCGGACATCGTCGCTGCGGCTCGTTGTCCGTCGCACCCCTTTCCCATCATCGATCACCCTTCGGGCAAGAATTTCGTCGACTTCGATGAAGACCTGCAGGTCAAGGACTTGGAGAATGCCGCTCAGGAGGGGTTCGATTCGAGCGAACTCCTGAAGCGTTACAGCACGGTAGGCATGGGACCGTCGCAGGGCAAGCACTCGAACATGAATGCACTACGCGTGTTGGCGCGATACCGTGGTGTCGGCGTCGAGCGGCTGGGACTGACTACATCCCGCCCCATGTACCACCCGGTGCCCCTGAAACTGCTGGCCGGCCGAAGTTTCAACGCGGAAAGACGCACGCCGGCGGACGCGGAGCACGAGCGCTTGGGCGCGGTTTGGATGCCGGCCGGGAACTGGCGCCGTCCCGAGTACTACGCGGTCTCCGGCGAGACCCGCACCCAAAGCATCGAAGCGGAAGTTGCGGCGGTGCGCGGCAGTGCCGGCCTCATCGATGTGGGGACTCTGGGAAAGATCGAGATTTATGGGCCGCAAGCCGGCCTGTTCCTGGATCGCGTGTATACGGGAACGTTTTCGGATCTCAAAGTAGGTATGACCCGATACGGACTGATGCTGGACGAATCGGGCGTCATCATCGACGACGGCGTGATCGCCCGCATCTCGGCCGACATGTTCTATTTCACGACCACCACGGGCGGGTCGGCCACGGTATTCCGCGAACTGCAACGGTGGAGCGCGCTGTGGGGTTTGGATTGCGCGCTCGTCAACGTGACCGGCCATCGCGCGGCATTCAACTTCGCGGGCCCTTTGAGCCGCGAACTGTTGCAGCCCTTGACCGACGCGGACTTGGGCGATGGCAGCTTTCCTTTCCTGGGCGTGCGCTTAGGAAGGGTAGCCGGCGTGCCGGCGCGGCTGCTGCGCGTCGGATTCGTCGGCGAACTCGGCTACGAAATTCATGTATCCGCGAGCGATGCCGCGCACGTGTGGCGGTCATTGCACGCCGCCGGGTTGCCGCGGGGCGCACGTCCTTTCGGAGTCGAGGCGCAGCGTGTGCTGCGGCTCGAGAAAGGCCATTTCATCGTGGGTCAGGATACGGACGGCCTGACCGATCCCTTCGAGGCGAATGCCTCGTGGGCGGTCCACATGAAGAAGCCCTATTTCGTCGGACAGCGCAGCTTGCGGATCCTGAAGACGCGCGGTCCCCGTCAGACGTTGGTGGGCATCGAATTACCGGATCCCGCCCGGATGCCGAAGGAATGCCACCTGGTGATCGATCAGGGTGCCATCGCCGGGCGCATCACGAGCGTGGCGCACTCGCGCACCTTGAATAAGGCGATCGGCCTCGCGATGCTGGCGCCGGGACTGGCGCGATTGGGCGGCGAGATCGACATTCGGGGCGAACAAGGTGAAATCCTAAAGGCGCGCATCGCGCCGACGCCGTTTTACGATCCGAAAAATGCCCGGCAGCGGCCGGTGGTCGCGGCATGAGCGCCCACCTGGAAAACGCGCTCGAGTTCGAGAAGAGGGATGGCTGCGAACGCTTCGGACTCAAGGGGCCGCGGGGGGCTGAATGGCTGGAATTGCGCGGGATCGCGCTGCCGGAGGCACCCAATCAGTGGACCACCGCCGTGCCTGCCGCCGCCGGGGGCGGCGCGACCCCAAGCGCGAATGCGAATACGGCGGCGGGCGATGAGTTGCTGGTGGCGCGGCTCGGGACCAGCGAATTCTTTCTCGAGGACGTCGCGGGGGAAGGCAGGTTGCGCGGCCTCGAGTCAGCGCTGGATCCGCCCCAGCCCGGCGTGTATCCGGTACTGCGCGAGGACGCGGCATTTGTCTTGTCGGGCCCGGGTTCATACGACGTGCTCGCGCAAGTATGCAATGTGAATTTCGCGGATCTCGAATTGGCTTCGCAACCCGTCATCATGACGCTGATGATAGGCGTCGCGGTTCTGATCGTGCCGCAGATGGTGGGTGCTTGGCCTCGATTTCGGATCTGGTGCGATCCGACCTTTGGGCCGTACCTGGAAGAGTCTCTGGGGACGGTCGTCACCGAGAGCGGCGGCAACTACAGACAGTCAACTTGAAGGGAGAGTCGGAATGAATCGGGAACAGGCGAGAGCGTTCTTCGAACAGAACAACATCCGCTATGTCTTGGCGCAGTTCGTCGACATTCACGGCTCTGCCAAGGCGAAGGCCGTGCCGGTCGAGCACTTGGACATGGTGCTGACCGACGGCGCGGGATTCGCGGGCTTTGCGCTATGGGGATTCGGGATGGGTCCCGAAGGTCCGGACTACATGGCGGTCGGCGACCTTGCGACGTTGCAGAGCATCCCGTGGATGCCCGGCTACGCCCGGCTCATCTGCAACGGCGTCGTGAACAAAAAGCCCTACCCCTATTGCTCGCGGGTTGCGCTGCAGGCGCAGATCGCGCGGCTCAGCGAGCGCGGGCTTACGATGTTCACCGGGATCGAGCCGGAGTTCATGTTGCTCGCGCGCCGCGCGGACGGCAGTTTGGGGCCGGCCGATCCCACCGACGATCTCGACAAACCCTGCTACGACTACAAGGGGCTGTATCGCACGCGCGCAGCGCTCGACGAGATGGTGAGCGGGTTGCGCGCCGTCGGGATCGACGTGTATCAAATCGATCACGAGGACGGCAACGGCCAGTTCGAGATCAATTTCACGTATGCGGACGCACTCAAATCCGCGGACAATTTCACCTTCGTGAAAATGGCGGCGAGCGAAATCGCACACAAGCACGGCATGATCGCCACGTTCATGCCGAAGCCGTTTTCGAATCGCACCGGCAGCGGCGCCCACTTCCACGTGTCGGTGGGTTCGGCGGCGCAGAAAAATGCGTTCCACGATCCCGGCGACAAGTCCGGCATGGGCTTGTCCACCATGGCGTACCAGTTCCTGGCGGGCGTGCTCACGCACGCGCGCGCTTTTTGCGCGGTTGCGGCGCCGACGGTGAATTCCTACAAGCGCCTGGTGGTCGGGCGATCGCTGTCGGGATCTACCTGGGCGCCCGCCTATATCGCGTACGGCGACAACAATCGCACCGCGTGCGTGCGAGTTCCGCACGGACGCCTCGAAGTGCGGCTGCCGGATTCCGGTTGCAACCCGTATCTGGTCTCCGCGGCGCTGATCGCGGCCGGCCTCGACGGGATCGACCGCAAGCTCGACCCCGGTCCCGCGCAGAACATCAACCTGTATGAGTTGTCGATGGAGGACATCGCGGCCAAGGGCATCAAGCTGCTGCCGCAGTCATTGAACGAGGCCATCGATGCGCTGGAAAAGGATCCGGTCATCTGCAATGGATTAGGCCCGGACCTCGCGCGCGAGTTCATCCGTCTGAAGCGCATGGAATGGACCGAATATTCGCGTCACGTCTCCGAATGGGAATCCAAACGCTATCTTGAATTTTTCTAGTTCATTGGAAAAAGTCGCCTGCGGCGCTTTTTCGGACATCAGCTTCGTTTCCGCTGGCAAAAAGCGTGGTTTTTGCCAGCTGCGCAGCAGGGGAAATGCAAGTCCGGCAGACTCCTAGGCGAGTTTTCCGGGCGAATGTCTGGGCGAGGCGAGTTTTTCTAGTCGAGTCTTTCTGGGCGATTTTTCTGTAGGAGCCGCCGCATGTGTGGAATTGTCGGTCTGTTGGTGAAGAAGTCTTCGCTGCGCCATCAATTGGGGGCGCTCATGGTGCCCATGCTCACCGGCATGACGGAGCGCGGCCCCGATTCGGCGGGGCTGGCGGTCTACACCACGCCGGTGTCCGAGGGCCGGCGCAAGCTCAGCCTCTATAGCGGCGAGCACGTGGTGGATTGGTCCGAACTTCTCGGGCGGGTCCGCCACGCGATTGCCGAGACGCATGAGATCGCGGCGCACGGCAATCAGGCGGTGTTGACCACCGCGGCCGAGGCCGATCAGGTCGTGAGCTGGCTGAAGCGCCATGCGCCCGGCGTCGCCGTGCTTTCGGTGGGCCAGTCCATCGACCTCTACAAGGACGTGGGAGCGCCTGTCGACATCGCGCGGCGCTACCGATTCGGCGAACTCCATGGAACTCACCTGGTCGGACATACCCGCATGGCGACCGAGTCGGCCGTGACTCCGGCGCATGCGCATCCGTTCACCGCGGGGCGAGATTTCTGTCTGGTGCACAATGGCTCGTTGTCGAATCCACACCTGGTCCGCAAGCACCTGGAACCTCTCGGCATCGAATTCGAAACGGACAACGACACCGAGGCAGCCTGCCGCTTCTTCGAGTGGCGGCTGCGCGAAGGCGATGATCTTGAGCAGGCCGTGGAGCGTGGATTCAGTCAACTCGATGGGTTCTACACCTTCTTGATGGGAACCGACCAAGAACTGCTCATCGTGCGCGACGCGTTTGCCTGCAAACCGGCCGTGGTCGCGGAGACGGACGACTACGTCGCCATCGCATCGGAATTCCGCTCGCTCGCACATTTGCCCGACATCGGTCAGGCTTCGTTGTTCGAACCCAAGCCGGAGGAGATCTATTCATGGCGAATTTGAAGCCCGTCCCGTCGGCGCGAGAGTTCGATCTGTCGCGGGATTCGCTGCGCCAGCTCAATCTCTACCTGCACAAGCATGCGGTGGAGGAGGGCATTTCGCAGATCCGGGTGCAGAACCCCGACGGAGCGCATTCGATCGCCTGCGGCCTCGACGCAGACCTCGACGTCCAGATCCACGGGCACGTGGGCTACTACGTGGCGGGAATGAACCAGCTTGCCTCGGTGACGGTCCACGGCAACGCCGGACCGGGCGCCGCCGAGAACATGATGTCCGGGCGCGTGCATGTCAAAGGGTTCGCATCGACCTCCGCGGGCGCTTCGGCGCACGGCGGCCTGCTGGTCATCGATGGCGATGCTTCGTTGCGTTGCGGCATTTCATTGAAGGGCGGGGACATCGTGGTCGGCGGCAGCGTCGGCAGCTTTTCGGCGTTCATGGCGCAGGCGGGGCGTATGGTCATCTGCGGCGATGCCGAGGATGCGCTGGGCGATTCGTTGTACGAAGCCGTGATTTACGTTCGCGGCCAGGTCCGTTCACTCGGCGCCGACGCGCGCTTCGAGCCGATGACGGACACGGATCGTGCGGCGGTCAAGGGCTTGCTCAGCCTCGCCGGCCGATCCGAGGATCCGGCCACGTTCAAGCGCATCGCGTCCGCAAAGAGTCTCTATCACTGGCATGCCGATGCCAATCAGGAGTATTGACCCCATGAGTGGCCTGCAGCTCGAGGAATCGGCGGGATTCGACCGTCACACCATAGACTACATTCAGCGCGCGGCGGCGAGCGGTCTGTACGAAATTCGCGGACTGGGCGCGAAACGCCGCGTGCCGAATTTCGACGACCTGTTGTTCCTGGCAGCATCGCTGTCGCGCTATCCGCTCGAGGGTTATCGCGAACGCTGCGCCACCAAGACCGTGCTCGGAACCCGGTTCGCCTCCAAGCCGATCGAGCTCGCGATTCCGATCACGGTTGCCGGCATGAGCTTCGGCGCACTGTCCGCACGCGTCAAGGACGCGCTCGGACGCGCGGCGACGGAGGTCGGGACCTCCACCACCACCGGCGACGGCGGCATGACCACGGAGGAGCGCGCGTCGTCGAAGATGCTGGTGTATCAGTGCCTGCCCTCGCGCTACGGATTCAATCCCGACGATGTGCGGCGCGCCGACGCCATCGAGATCGTCATCGGTCAGGGTGCGAAGCCGGGCGGCGGCGGCATGCTGCTTGGACAGAAGGTCAATCCGCGCGTCGCACGCATGCGAACCCTGCCGGAGGGAGTGGACCAGCGATCCGCCTCGCGTCACCCTGATTGGACCGGCCCCGATGATCTCGTCATCAAGATCAAGGAATTGCGTGAAATCACCGACTGGGAAAAGCCGATCTACGTGAAGGTCGGCGCGACTCGCGTGTTCAACGACGTGAAGCTGGCGGTGCATGCCGGTGCCGACGTCGTGGTGGTCGACGGAATGCAGGGCGGAACCGCCGCCACTCAGACCGTTTTCATCGAGAACGTCGGTATTCCGACGCTGGCGGCGTTACGGCAGGCCGTCGATGCGCTGGACGACCTCAACATGCGCGGCACGGTGCAGTTGGTGATTTCCGGGGGTATTCGCAGCGGCGCCGATGTCGCGAAGGCGCTGGCCATGGGCGCCGATGCGGTGGCGATCGGCCAGGGGGTACTGGTGGCGCTCGGTTGCAACAGCGACACCTACATCGCGGATGGCAAGCACCTGTCCGCACGCAACGATTATGCCGCACTCGGCACGGCGCCCGGCTTCTGTCACCATTGCCATACGGGCAGGTGCCCGGTCGGGGTCACGACACAGGATGCGCAGCTCGAATTGCGGCTCGATCCAGCCGTGGGCGCCAAACGGCTGAGGAACTACTTGAAGACACTGAACATGGAACTGACCACCATCGCGCGCGCCTGCGGCAAGCAGGATGTTCACCACTTGGAAAAGGAGGACTTGGTGGCGCTGACGGTCGAGTCCGCCGCCATGGCGGGGGTGCCGCTCGCCGGGACCTCGTGGATTCCCGGGCAGGGGGCGGCGCCATGATCGTGGAACTTGCGCAGTTGACCATCATTGCCGGCCGGGAAGCCGAATTCGAATCGGTATTTCGCACCGCGATTTCGGCGCCGGCCGCAAGCCATGGATATCTCGCGCATGAATTGCGCCGGTCGATCGAGTCGCCCAGCCGTTACATGCTGCGCATCGAGTGGGCGACGCTCGAGGATCATACGGTGGGATTTCGCGGCTCGCCGGCCTTCACGCAGTGGCGTGCTCAGGTGGGACCGTTCTTCGCCGCTCTCCCGGTGGTCGAGCATTTTTCGCCGGTGACGGGTGAGGAAGGCTAGAGGCCATGGTCGCTGAGTGGCTACGCTACGGGCGCCGCGGGAACTTCGCCAGCAGCGCGGCGCGGCGCTCCAGGCTCTCGGCCGGCCAGCGCTCGGAAGCCCGATAGTATTCGATCTCTGCCGGGGTGTCCGGCGGAAGCGCCAGCCACGGCTGCTTCGACCCCGTGTAGATGTGGATGTCTGGCGGGAACCTCGCGGGTTCATCAAGCGTGCCGACGCGGACGAAACGAACGGCGTCGCCGGCGCCGCTATAGTTGCTCCATACGGCGACTTCGCATGTCGGGCAGCGGGATATCCGCTGGCCCTTGCCGCTGTGGGATGGCGTGTCGACGACGACGACGTCGCCTGCCAGCAGTTGCACTCGATCTGCTTCGATCATGGCGTTCACTGCAAACGCGGACCCGGTCTCTCGCTGGCACCAACTGCAGTGGCAGCAGTGAACGAATAGCGGCTTCGTCATCATGCGGTAGCGCACGTGACGGCAGGTGCATCCGCCACTGGCGGGGCTCGGAAAATCGCGACTTTTGGGCTTCATTGTCGGCGCCTAGATCATCGGCAGCCCGCGGCGCGGCTTGCCGCGCGGGAACGCGACATCGATGCGCGTGAGGTCCGCCTCGCTCAAGACCAGCGACGCCGCCCCGGCATTCTCCTCCACATGGTCGAGTCCGGCGGCCTTCGGAATCACGAACGTGTGCCGATGCCGCAGAAGAAACGCCAAAGCCACTTGGCGCGCCGTCGCTCCATGCGCGGCGGCGACGGCGTGCAGCACCTCGGCTTGCGGCCCGCGGCCGGTGAATATGCCCGGGGTTTCGCCGAACGGAGTGTAGGCGACGACGGCAGTGCCGTGCTTCTCGCACCACGGCAGCACGCCGTGCTCGATCGCGCGTTCCTTCAGGTGATACAACACCTGATTGCAGGCGGGATGCGCCGCCCCGGCGATCGACGCCACCTCCTCAAGGTCGTCCACGTCGAAATTGCTGACTCCCCAGGACAGAATCTTGCCGCTTCCGACCAGGGAATCGAACGCGGCAATGGTCTCCTCGAGCGGGTAGCTGCCGCGCCAATGCAACAAATAGCAATCGAGCCTATCCGTCTTCAAACGCGCGAGCGACCTTTCACAGGCGGCGACGGTACCGCGCCTGGAGGCATTGCTGGGCAGCACCTTCGAGACGAGAAAGACCTGATCGCGACGGCCGGCGATGGCCTCGCCGATCAGTGTTTCGGCAGCGCCGGCGCCATACATTTCCGCCGTGTCGATGTGGGTCATGCCAAGGTCGATCCCGCGCTTGAGGGACGCGATTACCGACGCCGCGTCGGCTTCTTCCGCACGCCACGACCCCTGGCCCACGGCCGCTACCCGGCGGCCCGTTGAGCCGTAATCACGCAGCAAGTCTTTTCTATTCATCGAGCCTATTCATCGAGCCACCACGCTCGGGATTCAAGTCGCATTGACTGCCAGGTGCCGCGACATGCGCAGCGCCGCTTCGCGACCCTGGTAGTAGCCCTGGACGACGCCGAGTTGGTCGAAACCCAGGCTTTCGTAGAACGCCCGCGCCTGTGCGTTCTGGGTGCGTAGTTCCAGGTTGATGCGGAACACGCCCGCTTCAATGGCGGTTGCGGTGAGCCAGTCCATAAGCTGGCGCCCGAGGCCCTGGCGGCGATAGTTCGGCGCAACGGCCAGAAGGTTAAGATGCGCGACCTCGTCGCCGAAATGCATGATGGCGAACGCGGCGAGACAGCGGGCGTCGCCGCTCCGCCCGCGCCGTGCCACCACCACGGAGGATTCCGCGCCCATTATGAAATGCTGCACGCGGGCGGGAGTCCACGACCACGTCAGACCCTCCTCGATCAAATCGCGCGACATTTCGGCGATTTCGCGGGCATCCGACGCGCGGGCAAGAGCCAGTGTCGAGAGTTGGGACATATCAGGGCGGCGCCTCCGTTTTGATCGGCGGTGCAGGCCGCCCCGGCAACCCGGCAGGCTGCCCCGGCAGGAGTTTCATCAACTCCTGCACGCCGCGTTCCAATTGCGGGTCATGCCCCTTCAGCACGGCGACAGGATCCTGATCGACCACGATGTCCGGATCAACGCCGTGGCCTTCGATGATCCAGTGACCGTCCGCATCCGCCGCACCGAACTCCGGCACGAACACGGTGCCTCCGTCGAGCAGCGGTCCGCGGTCGGTCACGCCGACCACGCCGCCCCATGTGCGCTTGCCGACGAGCATGCCGATTTTCCACTGCCGGAAGGCATTCGAGAAAATATCGCCGTCGGAGGCCGTGTCCTCGTTGATGAGAGCCGCCTTGGGTCCCGCCTGTACGACGTGCGGGTAGGTGTCGGGAGCTTCGTGGTTGCGTGCGAACGCGGTTCCGTGCAGCGTCGTCGCCAGCCGCTCGATGAGCATCTCCGAAATGTTGCCGCCGCCGTTGTCGCGCAAGTCGACGAGGAGTCCTTCCTTGCGCACTTGCGGATACCACCACTTGATGAATTCGCGAATGCCGGCGTCGCCCATGTCAGGCAGATGGATGTAACCCAGGCGTCCGTGGCTCAAGGTATTCACGCGCTCGCGATTGGCCGCAGTCCACCCAAGATACAAGAGCGCCGTTTCGCTGGCCAGCGGCATGTACCGGATCGTTCGCGGCGACTTGCCGTCCGCCGTGGCGGACACGCGCCATTCCACGGCCTGATTGGCCGGCGCCTGCAGCAATTCATAGGGATCGGTCCCGTGGTTAAGTTCGCGTCCGTTGATCGCCAGAACATAATCTCCGACGCGCACGTCCACTCCGACTTCGGTGAGCGGCGAGCGATACCGGTCCTCCTCGTTCTGGCCGGCGAGGATCGCGGCGATCCGATATCTGCCGGACGCGGAATCGAGGGCGAAGCGTGCGCCGGGCAATGCGACGAACGGCCGTTTCGGCAGACCCAAATCGCCGCCCTCGATGTAGGCATGCTGAACGACGAGTTCGGAGATCATCTCGGCTATTACATAATTAAGATCGGCGCGGTGCCCGACATACTCGACCAGCGGTTCGTACTTCCGGCGCAATTGCTCCCAGTCGTAGCCGTGCATATTCGAGACGTAAAAATAGTCCCGGTAGCGCCGCCAAACCTCGCGAAAAATCTCGTGCCACTCCTCGGTGGGGACCCGCGTGGTCAGCAGGCCGGCCAACGAGACGGTTTTGCCATCGTCGCCCTTGCCGCCATCGCCCTTGCCACCATCGCCCTTGCCGACCTCGTAGTACTTGATTTCCTTGCTCGAGTTCTGCGCCAGGACGTGTTTGCCGTCGGCCGTGAGCGACCACTCGGAGACATCCTCGACCAGAGTCTTGGCTTCGCGGTCCTTGATGGAATAAGCCATGATCTTGGACTTCACGAGCCCTTCCCGTCCGTAATAGAACGGCCCATTCTGCTGATAGATCAGATTCTCGTCGGTGACGTGCAGTTCGCTCAAGTTGTCCGCTTCCATAGGCACGCGGATGGCGCGCAGGGCGATGCCGTCGAAATCGATCTTGACCGTGGCCTTGGATTTTTCCCTATCCTTTTCCTTTTCCTTTTCCTTCTCCCTTTCCTTGTCCTTGTCGGCCTCTTTTTTCTCGTCGCCCGGTTCATCGTCGCGAACCCCGTAGGGATTCTCGACGTCCCGGCGCAGGGCCACGGCGAAAATTCCGATTTGCCGGTCCGTCGCGAAATTGAATTCGACCGTGCTGATCAACGGCTGGTATTCGCGGGCGCTCAAGAAATACAACAGCTCGCCATTGGGAGCCCATGCGGGCGATTGTGCATCGAAGTACTCCGGGGTCACGCGCCGCGACTTGCCGTCCGCCACCGACCAGATGTAGACGCCCGAAAAGTGATTGCGGTCATTCAGCGAGTAGCTCAGGTACTGACCGTCCGGAGACCACCGATAGTCGAGAGATAGTTCGGTGGGATCCTTGGCCACGGCGATGCGGCGCTTGCTCGCCAACTCGACCACATAGAGGCGACCGGTCTGGTCGGCCAACGCGATGCGCCTGTCGTCGGCCGACCACCGGGGCGCCATGTATCGCCCGGTCGACCCGGTAGTCACGGCCTGCGCGGGCGTGGCCCCATCCTGGGCCTGCACATACAGTTCTTCCTCGCCGCTGCGATCCGAGATATACGCCAGGCGCTTGCCGTCGCTCGACCATGCCGCCTCACGATCGTGCGCCGCGGAGGACTGCGTGAGATTGCGCGCGATTCCGTGTTCCACCGGGATCGAGAACACGTCGCCGCGCGCGACGATGGCGACACGCTCTCCGCCGGGACTGATTGCGTGGCTTTCGACGCTGTCGGCCGCGTTCACCGCCTGGGCGCCGGCGATGAACGCATCGGCGGGCACCGTGATCGTCAACGCGCGATCCTGCTCGTTGCGCGTGTCGTAGATATGCAATTCGCCGTCCAATTCGTAGACGATCTGGCCGTCGGCATCGGCGCTCGGCCAACGTACGTCCCAGTCACGATAATGAGTGACCTGGCGGGTTTGGCGCGAGTCGACGTCGTAGCGATATAGATTGAATACGCCGCTGCGATCCGAATTGAAGTAGACGGCGCCGCCGATCCACATGGGATCGCGGTCGGTGCGCGGATCCTTGGTGACCTGGATCAGCGAGGGGTGCTCGAGGTCGAAAATAAAGAGATCGTTGGCCCAGCCGCCTTGGTACCGCTTCTCGCTGCGAAAATCCCGCCATAAGGGTGAGTAGACGATCCGCCTGCCGTCGGGAGAGAAATGTCCGGCGCCCGATACCGGCATCGGCAACGCGGTCGCGCCGCCGCCGCCGCAGGGTACGGTGTACAATTTTGAGCCCGCGAGAATGAAGGCACCGCGCGACGATCTGAACAGCACGGCCGCGCCGTCGGGCGTCCAGCCATAGACTTGATTATCGAAGCCCCAACGATCGGCCAACGGGCCCTGCGCGGGATAGAACGTGAGCTGCTTCGGCGCTCCGCCGCTGGAAGGCATCACATACACCTGTTCATCGCCGCCGTATTGACCGGTGAACGCGATATGGCGTCCGTCAGGCGAGAACTTGCCGAACAATTCGAGGCCGGGGTGGGCGGTGAGCCTTACCGCCGTTCCCCCTTGAGTGCCGACCGTCCACAAATCTCCCGCATAGCTGAACACAACGCGGTCGCGCCAAACATCCGGGAACCGGAGCAGCTTGGTGCCGGCGGCTTGTGCCGCCGACAACCATGTCGCCGACAACCATGCCGCCGACAACCATAAGAGAGCGACTACGGCATGCGCTGCAGGGCGGCGTGGGCGCATGCTGTCAGCGGCTGCGATAACGGTCCGTCGCGGATACGAGTTCGTGAATGTTGCCGGCCTCGAAGGCGGAATGTCCCGCCTCCGGAACCAGGCGGAAATCAGCCTCGGGCCATACCCGATGCAAATCCCACGCGGTGGTCGCGGGGCAAACCACGTCGTAGCGTCCTTGCACGATGGTCGTCGGAATCTGCCGGATACGCTCCACGTCATCCAGCAATTGAGTCTCGCTGCGTAGGAAACCGCGGTTCACGAAGTAATGGCATTCGATGCGAGCCACCGCAAGAGCGAACTGGTCCTCGCCCCATTTCCTGATATTGTCCGGATTGCTTCGCAGAAAGCTGGTCGACGCTTCCCAGACGGACCACGCGCGTGCGGCAGCCACCGCCGCCCGCTGATCGGTGCCGGTGAGGCGCTGATAGTAGGCATTCAGGTAATCGTCGCGTTCATCCACGGGAATGGCGTCACGGTAGGCTTCCCAGTAGTCCGGGAAGAGTTCGGAGGCGCCGTGCTGGTAGAACCAGCGTATTTCGGCGTACCGGAGCAGGAAAATGCCGCGCAATACGAGCTCGCTGACCCGCTCCGGATAGGCTTCAGAGTAGGCAAGGGCAAGCGTGCTGCCCCAGGACCCGCCGAACACCAACCAGCGCTCGATGCCGAGGTGTTTGCGCAGCCGTTCGATGTCGGCCACCAGGT
>Ga0179592_10000633_pt1 | contig 14098 bp, 16 predicted proteins | sample CZODoug2_1_08_16_FD_148623 | JGI IMG/M metagenome (GOLD analysis project Ga0179592, IMG submission 148623) | Vadose zone soil fungal communities from Angelo Coast Range Reserve, California, USA - CZODoug2_1_08_16fungal (Illumina Assembly) | ecosystem: Environmental > Terrestrial > Soil > Vadose...
TTTCGCCAATCCGAGACGATATCCGGCTTGGTCGGTCTCATCTGGCGGGTTCGCGACAATCTCAGTTTCGACGTTGGGCTGCGTCATGCTCTCACGAATGGCCATCCAGTCAACGAAGTGCGCGCAGGACTGACGTTCGGCTTTCCTGTAGCGCTCTTCGGCGGTCCCTCCGCTCAATCCAAATAATCTCAACGTTTCACAACGAAGCGCCTGCATGGACGCCATAGGAACTCAACGCGCCGAGAAGCTCTTGCGAGCAACCAAACGGTCAGATAAAGATGACTTGTGGGGAAACGCAGGCTCCCCGTCAGACGGCACACCGTCCAAGCGCTGCGCAACACTCGGTTTGTCGAGGGATTGCGCATGGACGGTGGCACCTTTCCCATTTCTCCCGACGATCTTTACTCGCGGCTTGGATCGGCACTTGCGCCGCCAGTCGTTGACGTTCGACGCGATGCTTCCGATCCAGAGGGCGGTCGGATGGTCGTGTCCGCCTTCTATTGTGCTCCGGAAGAGGTCAAGCGTTGGTCGAATGTGACCCTCAGCCAGCCCGTCGTGGTCTACTGCAGGGAGGGTGATGACGTTAGCCAAAGCGTTGCCCGCGCGCTTCGCGCCGCCGACGTCGAGACCTTCTATCTGCAGGGCGGTATGGCCGGTTGGATCGAGAAGGGGTTGCCGACACGCCACGTCGGGACCACGGCGGTTCGCCACTGGGTCACAAGGGAGCGGCCCAAAGTAGACCGGATTGCCTGTCCCTGGCTGATCAGACGTTTCATCGATCCTCGATCCGAATTTCTCTATGTTCCTGCAGAGCAGGTACTTGAAGTCACCAGGGCTACGGGCGCCACTCCTTACGATATTAAGGGCGTCGAGTTTGGGCATCGTGACGACCGCTGTTCGTTCGATGCGATCGTAAGCACGTACGACATCAAAGACCCTGCACTCGATCACCTCGCTTTGCTTGTCAGGGGCGCGGATACTACGCGCCCCCATCTTGCCCCGCAATGCCCGGGTTTGTTGGCGCTTTCACACGGTCTGTCCTCCCGCTTTGCGGATGACCACGAGCAACTCAAGCACGGCATGATCATTTACGACGCCTTTTACCAATGGCGTCGGATACAGCAGGAAATGGTCGCCCGCACGACCGTACCAATCCATTCCAACGGAGTAGTCCATTGAATAGTTCGATCGTTGTTACCGCCGAGCCTGAAGAGCGCCACGGCGTAACATTTCGCGAAGCATTCTGGGTGTGGCTGCGAGTCGCGGCCCTTAGTTTCGGCGGTCCGGCGGGCCAGATCGCTGTGATGCACCGCATCCTTGTTGAGGAGAAGCGATGGATCGGCGAAACACGTTTCCTTCACGCCCTCAACTACTGCATGCTGCTACCTGGACCAGAGGCCCAACAGCTTGCCGTCTACATCGGCTGGCTGCTGCATCGGATACCCGGCGGGTTGGTCGCCGGCACTCTGTTCATCCTGCCGGGCTATATCAGCCTGATGGTGCTGAGCTGGCTCTATGCCGCTTACGGCGAAATCGGACCAGTGCAAGCATTGTTTTTCGGGCTAAAGGCGGCCGTGCTGGCGATCGTTGTCGAGGCTGTCTTCAAGGTCGGAAAACGCGCGCTGAAGAACCGCGTCATGATTGGTCTCGCCGGTCTAAGCTTCATCATGATCTTCTTTTTTCACGCAGCGTTTCCGCTGATCATCTTGGCTGCGGCGGTTATCGGCTTTGTCGGACATGCCACGGGCTTCAAAGCTTTCAGCGGATCGTTCGGGCATGGCGAGGCTAAAGGCGAGAACGATGAGCCCGCAGCTATCGATCGGGCATTTTCTGAACAAATCCCGGACCACGTGCGTCCGTCGTGGACACGCGCGATCAAAATCACTGTCATCTGTCTGGTGTTGTGGCTCGGTCCCGTCGTCGCGCTGGTATACACGCTTGGCTGGGACAACGTGTTCAGCAGCATCGGACTGTTCTTTAGCAAGATGGCGGTGATCACGTTCGGTGGCGCCTACGCGGTGCTCGCTTACATGGCGCAGCAGGCGGTGGAATATTATCACTGGCTTCAGCCGGGCGAGATGCTTGTCGGTCTCGGCATGGCGGAAACGACCCCAGGTCCGCTGATCAGCGTCGTGCAATTCGTAGGGTTCATGGCGGCTTTCCGCCATCCGGGAGCTCTCGACCCGATGGTGGCCGCCGCGCTGGGCGGTACCCTCGCCAAGTGGACCACGTTCGTTCCATGCTTTCTCTGGATTTTCCTGGGCGGGCCGTACATGGAAGCGCTTCGTGGCAACAAAGCCCTGACCGCGTCGCTCTCTGCAATCACGGCGGCTGTCGTAGGCGTCATTCTCAATCTCGCGGTCTGGTTCGCCATTCACACGGTCTTCCGCGAAGTCGAGCCGGTGCGCGCTTTCCTGTTTGCGTTCGATGCGCCGAAGTTTTCGAGCGTCGATCCCTGGGCACTCCTGCTTTCGGTGGGAGCTGCAGTTGCTATTTTCCGGTTCAAGGTGGGAATGATTCCGACGCTATTGGCATGCTGCGCCGCCGGCATGATGCTGTTCTATTCGGGAATGCTCTCCTAGCAACCAACGGTCGGAACTTTGCAACCCCGACCGTGCGCAACGGGAAAGGAATTTGGCAGAGCCGATGGGGACGGTGGACCCGACCACGCGTCGAAAGCTTTACACCGACGCGCGATAGGCGCCGTTTTAACTCCGATCCCGGCCTACCGCTCCTGGAATTTACCGCTGCTATCGGCGACAAGAGAGACCTCTTTTCCGTCTTTCGTTGCTTTCGCGGCGATCCCTTCGGCGGTTGACTTGATGTCCCTCACCTGCGTGTAACCCGCCTCCTCCAGCCTCCTGATCAGTTGCTGCTCGCCTACACTGGTTTGCGAGGAGCCGGTGGTGCTTTGATCTGTGGGTGGACGCGTCGATGAGGTTGTGCTTGGCTGCGCCAGCGCCGGCAAGGTGACGACGAGGAAAAAGACGACCGCATAGGCCGCGACCCGCCAGTTCATGATGCTCATGTTGCATTCTCCTGAATATGCCAGGGCCTGGATGGCCACTCACAATCAACTAACGCTGGCCAAGGTGGTTCCGGGCTATCGGTGATTCTGCTCCTGCGACAGGTCTGGAAAACAACATCAATCACCGCCAGGCTTCCTGTAAGGCTGCTGCGCTCGGTGCGCGGCTATTAGGATGCCAAAATCCGAGCGCCGCGGGCTCCAAGCTGAGCAATTGCTTCCTGATAGACAGAAACCATCTTCGCGACGATTTGCGGCCATAGCCAAGTCCGGACGGATGCTGCTCCGCCGTGGCCATTCGGCTCCGAAGATCCGAATCAGTTGCCAATGAAGGATCGATTGCGCAAGGGCGCGCGCGTCGCGCGGAGGAAACAAAAGTCCCGTCTCCCCATCGCGTAGAGTCTCGCCCGGTCCGCCTACTGCCGAGGAAGCGACCGCTAGACCATGGATCATTCCTTCCAGGACGCCATATCGTACCAGCTGGAAACAACCAGAAGTCGGCGGCGCCTGATGATGCCAATTTTTGGCGCGCAAAGCCGTCGGATAGCAGCGGTTGCTCGGCCTGCCACGCCGTCGTGACACCAGCACCTGCGGTCCATGCTCGCCGTACGCCTTCGTCAGCGGAAACACCTGACGCCGCCCAAGTCCCATCAAAGTCGATGCCTCTGCGATCCTGATCCTGCCATCCGCCAGATCGTGTAACACGCTCATCCGGTCGATCTCCGTCCGGCTCATCGCAATCACCGTCATCGGCCCAATGCTCCCCATCCAAACCCGTGGAGAGTGACATCTTTATCTGGGTCAATGGTGACTTCTCTATCTGGCGTCTACAGTTTAAGTTCGCCAATCGAATGTTATGGAATTCTCAGCGCGCCGACAGGCAACATCTCCGGGCAGGCGCCCCATCAGATTAGACCCTTGATCATTTCCTTGATTGTCGGGGTGTCGATGGACCCGCATAGATCGTCGAGAATGGTCGCGTGTTTGATACCAGCCTTCACGACGGGCGTGAGGCCGACTATCTGCTCGGCGTCGCCGAGGACGGGAATGTTCGCGTTATGCGTCGAGAAGATGAATTGACGTTTCTTCTTCTCGTCCCGCATTGTCGGCACAATACTATCCGCGATGAACCGGTTGTCGAGGTCGTCCTCCGGCTGGTCGACAACTAACGGCGCGTCTGACTCAAGCAGGAGGAGAAGCAGAACGGCGGTCGCCTTCTGACCGGTCGAGAGTTGTGCGAGTTCTTTCCATGTCTGAACCATCTCGTTACCGACGTTCAGTTCTAGCACTGCCTCAGCCGGGACCTCGCGCTCCTCGACCTCCAGGGCGAGCGCGGTGCCGCCGCGCGCGATGCGTTCTGGGAGAACCCATATTTGCGCGCTAAGGCGGCCACCCCTTCGGTGACGGCTGCCCCAAGATCGATCAGGTTCAGGTCTGCCATTCCACGCAACCGTTCAAGAGGCTGACTGAAATTGCACGAACAGTGTTTGCGGATCACCGCCTCCAAGTCGTCGAGCGTCGCGCTTGGCCGCACGCTGACTCGGACGCTAGCCGCAGATAAGACGGATATGCTACACATATCCGGCTCTGCGAGAGCCTGACGGATCGTCCACCCTTAGGGGATTAGTTCGAGAATCTTGGATTTGATGTGGCCTATCTGCTCATCCGTGAAAGCAGTGCGAGCCCCGCCTTGGGTCTTTTCGACAGGGGCAGTCTTCTTGGCCACGGTGCATTATGCGCACAACCCTTCGGAGGTTGGCAACGCCTATTGCAATCGACCCAGCGCCTCGCGAATCATGGGCGAACTGATTCGGTGGAGCATATCCCGTGGTTATTAGCGTCCTAGCCGTTGGTGACCCCGTTGCGCTGTTCAATAACCAGGACATGCACAATGTGGTTTCCTACCAGGTGCAACAGGCACTCCAAGCCGTGCAGCAAATTCCTGCGGACACCTTCCTGAATACGCCTACCGAGGACATCGTCAGCGACCTGACGAACAAGTACAGCCTCACCCCGCCCAGCCTTAGGATGGCGGATGCGTATGTGGACGGCCCGCATGAGGTCGAAATCAAATACCCGGATTACGGACGGGAAGTCCGTTTACGGGGCACGCTCTTGGCGCTGATTATTCCCTTCGATGGCGAGGGCAGCATGCTCTACATCAACCCGGGAAGATGGGGCGGCGCAATCCGAGCCAACCTTCACAACAACAACATCATCCCCATCGTTCGCGGTGAAAACCTGCAGCCTGCCCACGTCAATGAGCAGTTTAAAGTCAGGTCAGACGAAATCGAGGAATATCTTGGCTACCAGCGGGCCATGACAGACGCACACCGCCAAAGTCTGCCCAATCGGTTACGGCCCGAAATCGACGCGCGTAAACAGAAACTACTTGATGCCCGAAAAATGGTGGCCGGCTTAGCCTTTCCTATTCGGACTAGGGCGGACGCTCCAAAGACCTACGTAGCTCCGGTCGTCAGAAAGAAGATCATCGCTTCCTTGCCCGCGACCTCTGCACCGTTTGAACCCGAGCCCATGCTCGAAGAGGCGAACTACCAGGCCATTTTGAATATTATCCAGTCGATGGCGCTTGTGATGGAGCGCAGCCCTTCCGCATTCGAGACCATGGGCGAAGAGAACTTGCGCCAGCATTTCCTTGTCCAGTTGAACGGCCATTTCGAAGGGGCGGCATCCGGCGAAACTTTCAACTTCTCCGGCAAGACCGACATTCTTATCCGAGTAAAGGACCGGAACATTTTCATAGCAGAATGTAAATTCTGGGGCGGCGAGAAGAACTTCCTCGCGACAATCACTCAGCTCCTTGATTACTTGAGCTGGCGGGATACCAAAACCGCCGTCTTAATATTCAACCGCAACAAGGATTTCTCTGCAGTACTGCAAACTATCGAAACCTCGCTCACGACCCACCCGCATCTGAAACACGGACCGAAGAAGGAAGCCGCCAGTCGCTTTAGGTGCACGTTTGGGAATCCATCAGACCCCCGTCGCGAAGTTATCCTTACCGTTCTAGCATTCGACGTTCCCAACTAACATGGATTCTTGAATGTCGCCCTCTGGTTTTGCTGACAAGCTCATCCACATCATAACGAACAGCGGTCCCATTGGGTTTGCTCTGTTCTTTATGAGCGCGGTCGTGTTCGGGCTTCGCTACTTCACTCCCCAGGCCGTGGCATTCATAGATCCCAGCGCTATGGGGTACATTCTTTGTGCTGGCCTGTTCGGCGCTGGCCTTGTGATCGTGAAAGTCGCGGCCTGGCTGATCGAGAAGGCTTCCAAAGGCTCGGAGTCCTTCAAGGACTGGCGGCGCAGACGGACGGCCCCTTACCGCCTCCACGAGCTGTTGCCTCTCGAGAACAGCGGGCTTATGTGGATACTCGTTAACAGGCACGATCACGTCCACGGCGACCGGCTACATGACCCTCTCGATGGACTTGTCCGCAAAGGATTCCTGTTTCTTACAGACGGAAGAGAGCGCGAGCAGGTTCTACGCGTTAATCCCCACGTTTTTAAGCACTCCGCGCGTCTTCTGAGGGATTGCCCTCCTAATGTTCAGGACGTTTGGCGAGGCCGCCGGTCCCCATGGGATCAAACACGCGAGCGATTTTAAATGCCAGATTTTGAGTTCGCAGACCGCGCAGACTTCCAGAAAATGGTCGATGCACAGATCGAAGAAACCCTCACCCTGGAATACAAAGCTTCGGCGGCGCTGACTCGGGATAGCAAGAACGTCCAGGAGCTTTGCAAGGACGTGTCCGCTATGGCCAATTCGGCGGGCGGGCAGATCATCTACGGCATCGGGGAAGACAAGAAAACACACAAACCCACGGGTGTTGATGAGGGCGTCACGGACGACAAGATCACCCGTGAATGGGTACATCAGATCCTTGGTTCAAATATTCATCCTCGAATGGATGGTTTGACGGTCCAGCGGATTCCCTTGAGCGCGGGCGGATTCGGTTTCGTCATCACCGTCCTTCCGACCCAAACCGGACCGCACCAGGCTCCAGACAAGAAATATTACAAGCGCTACGAGCTGGAAGCGGTCGCAATGGACGACTACCAGATCAAGGACATCATGCGGCGATCGTCCACGCCAGACCTGCATGTTGGTCTCGATTTAGGAGGTAAAGACATCCTGATTGCCGACTTCACTGCCGGTGGTAACTTATCCAAGACACTTTTTCTCGGATGTACCGTCACCAACCAGTCTCCTGCTCCGGCTTACCACGCCATTATCGACATCTTCGTTGATGTCGCTCTTATCAATCCTTTTCAGGTCAACCCCTTCAAACAGGCCACGACCGTCGAGCGATCAAGTCCTCAAGGGAGACTCACGGTTTACCGCCGAACCATTTCATCGCCGCCTGACGTACCCATATTCAAGGAAGCCATTCACGAGTCGCACTTCGGCCAGATAGCCCTCCAGGTACCGGAAAGCTTCAGGATCAGCAGCATCTTTTATCTCGAAACAAGCATCCAGGCACCGGGCTTCTCGAAACAGGAACAATGGGCAATCATCTGCAATAGTGACCGTCTTTCGCTAATCCACCCCGGACATCCCTTCATCCGCCACTGAAGAACCCGTTCCAATAACCGTAGCCACGGGCACAGACACCTTCATCGACGAAGACGGGAACGAACATAAAGCCCGTAGAGGCGGCATGGCCACCGTTCACACAACGAAAGCAAATCAGAATGGCTGAATGGCTGCAAATTCAAATCAAGGCTCCGGCCGAAGCCAAATCAATTTTGGAGCGGTTGGTTTGACCCTCTCGGCATTTTTGCGCCAGGCGGGCATGGAGAGGGCAACGAAGGTTCTCGGCTTGCGCCCCACCCTGCCCGTGCATGTTCAGACTAAAGACCAACACTAGGTTGACCTTTCAGTCGAGGCACAACCATAATATGAAGTTCGGCGTCTCCTCCCCCACCCCTCGGCGCCGGGCTAGCCCTCTTCGGAGGGCTTTTGATTAGGTGATTTCATGGCTGAGAAGAGCTGCGTCTACATCTCGAGTTTGGGTCGCGGCGATAGCCCTCCAAACGATGGTGCGGAGGTCGTCTTTGAGACACTTGTCGTCCCAGTTATGCGGAGCTTCACTGATTTCGAGCTTATTCACTACCAATTCGAACCAGAACCCGGCTCGATCAACCGAGCGTTCTTAGGCCACGTTATGTCGGCTGACTTGGTAATCGCAGACCTCACTGAACTGACCTCCAATGGCTTTTATGAACTTGGAATGCGTCATGCTTCCCAGCTTCCGACTATTCTGATGGCGCAGGATGATCACCCCATACCTTTCGACCACAAGGATTTTCGTTTCGTTATTTACCAGTACAAGGCAACTGACGACGAGACTGAGCAAAGGACGCGCGAGAACCTTGTAGAAGCAATCAGGGAAGTCCTTCAAACAGTCCCAACTGCGCCTGGCTTAAATTTTCCTACCAAAACGACGTCCCCGCGCGAGACGCGCCATGAGCTGGCTTCGCGTATACAAGACGCCGCTGATGCAATTCAGTCTTTACGGATAAATTCGGCCGGCGACGTTGTTGCCTCCCTGCAAAAGATCGCCGCAGACCTTGAAGCTATCGAAGACGAGAAGACTCCGTCCGCAATGAAGGAAGCCGGCGAGAAAGTACTTAAGGTTCTTTCGCGGATCGGCGACCAGCTCGCGACCGTTAAGGGTTCTCGTATCATCGTTGCTGGAATTATCTCCCTCGTCCTTGGCGGCGCTGGCTATCCCGGAGCGACAATCTACGGGCTTACGCTCGCGTTTTGGCAAGGGCCTGAGATATTTTCAAAGGCGATTGAGGCAATGACCAAACGCAAAAACTAAACGTTCACCCTCTGACTATATTCCGTTCTCAAAGAACGAATCGAAATCGATAAAATCAGCGCGGACCAAGTCTTAACAGTGCCTCAACAATGACGCTGTTAGATGCAACTGCCTTCGTTTTGGAGGCGACTATGTTCACGACATTCGTTGCTCTGGTTTTTTCCGCCGCCACCGGCTTGAGATGCGAACTCCACATCGACGACCGGCAGCAGGTCTGGCACATCTCAGCGGATGTCGAGGCTCGCGCGTTCACCGCCCGGTCAAAAAGTGAAAAGCCCATCACGCACCAAACGGCGATGATGCAGGTGGAATATGGTTTTCCGGAAGCACTTGACCTTGTGTTCACCGACAAAGAGCTTCTCGTCATCAAGCTCAATGGAAACGCGTTTCTACAGGGTTTCTACGGCGGCGAACCAACCTATGTCGGTCACTGCGACCAAGCAGAGTTTGAGGGGCTTTAAGTCCACCTCTTATTTCCTGAAGCGCAGGCTCACCAACAAAGCCGCGATTACGAAAGCCGCCGCGATGGCGGTCGTTCCCTGGGCATTCATCGAAAGCCCCCAGAGGCTAACTTCAAGTTTATCCACGGCATATCTCTCCATTTAAAGAAGAATCATGCCTTTCAGGGGAGAACAGTATGTGGGCGGTCGGTAGGAAGGCGGTCAAGAGCAAAGTCTAGGGATGAAACATCTTGTTATAGCTCGCTTTTTTAGAACCTTTTCAAGGCGGTCTTCCAGAATGGCGGCCTACTTCCCGAAAACCGCTCGTTCATAGTCCGACATCCCGTTTGCGAGCACTCTGTCCAGAACGCGCTCAAACCACTGTGCGGGCTTTGGGGCCATACGACTCCCATCCACGGGCCGGGAATGATTTGCATGGCCTGCCATTGGTCCCTGACGAGCTTTGCGTGGGTGACACGATAGCTCTTGCATGGGAGTCCACGTCGCGTTTGTTGAGGTGTGCCCATCGTCAGAGTGGGCTCAATTTGGTCAGTGTCGGCACTCCGGACACCTTGCCGTCCAGCGATGCAAACAGCCGCTTTGTATAATCCTGTTCGAGGTGGAACTCATGAGCTGGCCGCAGAGGAGAAGACCTCGAAGAAGACCAGCTTGTGAGGATCATCGTCTCGCCCGGTCTCGTATAAGGTTTCGCAACCTGGCTCCTGGAGTGTCGGGACAAGAGCCTCCTTGAGGATGGCCTTCACCTCTTCGAGGAACTCAGGCAGAATAGTCAATTCGGCCAACAGGTAGATCCGTTCATCTTTCATCGACTCTACCTCTTTCGTTGATCGCCTCACCTTGGGAAGCGTCTGAAGTCCTGACTTGCTCATGGTTGGTCCTCACTGCGGCTCAGGCCACGGCCGCCGCGGCGCGCTCGCGCTGCGGCGCCGGTCCCAGCAGCACGCCGCCGTCGACGATGAACTCCGAACCGGTCGAGAAGCTGGCTTCGTCGGAGGCGACGAACAGCACCATGCGCGTGATCTCGTCAGGCTCGGCCACGCGCGGAATCGCCAAACGCTTTGCCTCCGCCGCTACGGCCGCCGCGGCCTCCGGCCCGGCCGTCATCGGCGTGCGGACGGGTCCGGGGTGGATGGAATTGACGCGGATGTTGTCGCGCCCGAGTTCCAGCGCCGCCGTCTTGGTCAGTCCCCGCGCGCCCCACTTGCTGGCCACGTACGCGGCGTTGTTGGGGTAGGCCATCATCCCGCCCGCGGATGAGATATTGACGATCGCGCCCCCGCCGGCCTTGCGCATCGAGGGCACCACCGCGCGGATCCCCAGATACGTGCCGGTCAGGTTGATGTCGATCACCTGGCGCCAGGCCGCCGGCTCGGTCTCCGTGATCGCTCCGAAGCGCACGATGCCCGCATTGTTGATCAGCACGGAGACCGGGCCGAAGGCGTCCTCGGCGGCAGCCACCGTCGCCGCCCAGTCCGCGTCACTCGTGACGTCGAGGCGGCAGAAGATCGCATGATCGCCGAGCTCGTCGGCGAGCGTCCGCCCTTCCTGCTCGAGCACGTCCGCGATCACGACATTTGCGCCCTCGGCGACGAAACCACGCGCGTGGCTGGCGCCCATTCCACGAGCACCACCCGTGACAATCACTGTCCGGTTATTGAAACGCTGCATGATTGTTACCTTTCATAAGGCTGCGTGAGCGTGCGGCCGATGGAGGCCACACGGCGATTGGTCTGGCTCACACCAGGTTGATCGCCACGTCGATATTCCCCCGCGTGGCCTTGGAGTAGGGACACGTCTGGTGCGCGGCGTTCACCACGGCCTGGGCAATTTCACGCTCCATCCCCGGCATGCTGACGTTGAGGCGAGCCTGGAGGAAGTACTCGCCGGCGGCGCCGCACAAGTCGACTTCGGCATCGATGGCCGCGTCAGCCGGGAGGCGGGTCTTCATTTTGGCGGCCGCAACCCCCATCGCACCCATGAAGCAGGCCGACCAACCGGCGGCGAATAGCTGCTCCGGATTGGTGCCGGGCTTGTCCGCGCCGCCCATCTGTTTTGGGACGGATAGCTTGATATCCAGGCGGCCATCAGAGCTGCGGGACGCGCCATCTCGGCCGCCCGTGGTGTGGGCCTTGGCGGTGTACAAAACTTTCTCGAGGGTCATGGTCATGGGTTCACTCCTGATAAGTTGAAGAGCCGTTGCCGCGGTGGCTGATCACGATGCGCTGGCGCGGGCCGCCTTCAAGGCAGCGGTCCACCACAGCAGATCGTCGATCATCGGCCGGGCCGCGGGCGCATCCAGCTCGGCCAGTCCAGCGTCGACGTCACCGCCCTGGAAGTGAGCCATCAGGGTGGAGACCGGGATGTGGACCGACGAGCGAATCGGGGCGAGCTGAAGCTCGATCACGTTTTGGCGGAGCTGCTGAACGGCGCGCGCCCCCCCTGCGTTGCCCCAGCTCACGAAGCAAGCGGCCTTGCGATGCCACTCCTGATAGACCCAGTCGAAAGCGTTCTTGAGCACTGCGGGAGGTCCGTAGTTGTATTCAGGGGTGACGAAGACGAAGCCGTCGGACTGCGCGATCGCGGCGGTCCATTTCTGCACGACCTCGTTCTTGAAGACCGGGCGACCAGGCGTGGCCGGCGTCAATGGCTGATCAAAGAATGGCATCGGGAAGTCGCGAAGATCGAGAAGCCGCGCATCGACGCCATCGCGCTTCTTCAGGTGCTGCAAAATCCACTTCGCGGGCTTTTCCGAGAAGCGGCCCTCGCGGGTGCTTCCAACGATGACGGAAATGACGGTCATGCTTTTACTCCTTGCAGTTCGTCGAAAGAAAAAAGGTGGGTTGACAAGGGAAACAGATTGTCTCTCGGCCCAAGCTTAGTTGATCGTTCGGCGCCGACGCCTGCACCCATTCCACGAGCACCGCCCGTCACGATCACAGTCCGATTGTGGAAACGTTTCATGATTCTGTCGTTCAATTTAGTTACCACCGTGCGCACGACTCGCAACGAAAGGCTGAGGTTGCTGGGCCTGTGACGCGTTAGCGGGTGGGGTACGAGTCGGGATCGGCCAAGATGGTCCCAACGAAGTCCCCGAGATTGAGCTCGACCGGGCCCCGCTGGCTGTAGCCCGCTTTGAAGGCCTGGCTGTGCAACTCACGAAAGGCCGGCCGCTCCGAGGCCTTCCAGAAGGCGTCTATCTCCGCTCCCAACGGCGCGTCGGCGGGAAGTGTCGCGGCGTTGACGAACCGCTTGATGTCGGCGAGCGCGAGCAGATCGAACCGGGACACTCGCTGGGCGAAGGCATCGACGAAATCTACGAACTGCTCGTCGGGGATCGCGCGGTTGACGTAGCCGTATTGCTCGGCGAGCTCGCCGTCGAAGTCATGGCCGCTGACGAGAACCTCGAATGCCCGGGCGCGACCGACGAGGCCCGACAGCCGGTTCAACGCACCCCCACCTGGGGCGGCGGCGACTCCGATCTCGAACTGCCCAAGGACGGCCCGCTCTCGGCTGGCGAAGCGGATGTCGGTGGCGAGCGCGAACTCGCTGCCCGCACCACGGGCGCGACCTCGGATCGCGCTGATCGTCACGGCGGGTGACTTGCTCAACCGGATGTGAAGGTCCGTAAAGGGGTGCCTGCCCGTCGTGGTCTCGACACCTACGAGTTCGGCGGGGTCGCCCGCGATGTCGTAGTGGGCGAGGAAGAAGTCCGGGTTCGCGCTGTCGAAGAGCACGACGGCCACTCGCTTGTCGCGTTCGATCTCGGTGAGCAGGTTCAGCAGCTCTTTCATCATCACCGCGTCGATCAGGTTGATCGGTGGATTGTCGAACGTGACCCGCCACAGCGAGGGGGAGGACCGGGTCACCTTGAACCGCGTATAAGCACTCATGCACTTCTCCTTTGAATTGGGGTGTCGTTTGCGGGCAATACGGCCGGTAGCCTGGAACTAGGCCACAGCCAGGACAGCAAGGCCGAGCTTGGATCGCAGCCACCGGCCAATCTCCTCGATCGCCCGGTCCACCTCGGGCACACGGCCGGCACCTAAGATGAAGTTGTGCTGGCCTTCAGGCAGGGAGCGCAGGGTGACATCGACGCCAGCGTCCTTCGCTCGCTTCGCGAACTCGATGGCTTCGCCAACCAGCACCTCGTGTGCGCCGTAGTAGACCATGATCGGTGGAAGGCCGGTCAGATCGGCGTAGAGCATATTGACCCGGGGATCATTCCTAGCCACCCCTGTGCCGCCGATCCACGCCTCTCGAAACCCCTCCACCGCCTGCCTGGTGAGAAGCACATCGGTTGCGGCGTTGCTTTCCCACGTCTCATTCTTCATCTCAGTGTCGTACCAGGGTGAGACGGACAGGATGGCAGCCGGCAGCGGGACGCCCTTGTCCCGGAGTGTCAGAGCCAAGCTCACAGCAAGGTTGCCACCGATCGAGTGACCGATGCTGGCAATGTTCTCGGGGCGAGTATTCTGGGCGAGGAGCCAGCGATACGCCTTCTCCACGTCATCGTTTTGGGCGGGGAACTTGTGTTCCGGTGCACGCCGAAAGTTCAGCACGAGGGCGCGGACACCCACTGCCTTCGCGATATGCCCAATCGCCTTTCGGTCGGTGTGCATGGAGGTAACGACTGAGCCACCGGAGTGGCTGTGCAACAGAACGCGGGCAGGGTCGCTGCCCTGCGGGATACACCACAGTGCTGGTACGCCGTCGGCATCCACTTCAGCGTAAGTGACCGCCTCGGGCTCGGTGGCGGCCAA
>Ga0179592_10000635_pt1 | contig 14055 bp, 16 predicted proteins | sample CZODoug2_1_08_16_FD_148623 | JGI IMG/M metagenome (GOLD analysis project Ga0179592, IMG submission 148623) | Vadose zone soil fungal communities from Angelo Coast Range Reserve, California, USA - CZODoug2_1_08_16fungal (Illumina Assembly) | ecosystem: Environmental > Terrestrial > Soil > Vadose...
ACTCACACATTCGCCTTCATCTCCCCGGCCATAACCGACAAGTACAAAATCCCAAATCCCTGCACGTCCTGTCACACGGATAAATCCACCGCCTGGGCCACCGAAGCCTTGCGCCACTGGCCCGAGCGCTCTCCCTGGCGACTCGACTAACAACTTTCCGCCGCAACATCCGCCGACTCAACTACGCCGTTGACGACAGCGCCAGGACGCCGCCGCCGTTGTTCGACGGTTCCGTTCTTCCAAAGCTTCGTAAGCCGCCTATTCGCTCTAGTTGACGTTCCAGGCAATCCTGAGCAACATCCTTGCGAAACATTCCACGGGCGCAGCGCCCCATGGAAGGAGGCAACACGATGGAATTTCCTCGATTCGATCTCACCGGCCAAGTGTCCCTAGTGACCGGCGCAGCCCGCGGATTGGGGCGCGCGATTTCTCTCGCGCTGGCTCACGCAGGTTCCGATGTCGCGCTGGGCTTGCGCGATGTCAGTACCGCCACCGACCTCGTTCGCGAGATTCAAAGCATGGGCCGCAAGGCCTGGCCTCTGCAAATGGATGTAACCCGCCTCGACCAAATCTCTCGCGCCATTCAGGACACCGTTGACCGCTTCGGCCGCCTCGATATCCTCGTCAATAACGCCGGGATCGCGCCCGAAAATCCCGCGGAAAATTATCGCGAGGAAGATTTTGATCTCACCCTGGCGGTGAATCTCAAGGGCACCTTCTTCGCCAGCCAGGCGGCAGGGCGCTTCATGATTCAGCAGAAAAGCGGCCGCATCGTCAATCTTGGTTCGCAGGCGGGCTTCGCGGCCCTGCCCGGAGAGTCCGTCTACTGCATGACTAAAGCGGCCATCTCGCACCTGACCAAGTGCCTAGCCATCGAGTGGGGTAAGCACAACATCACCGTGAACGCCGTAGCGCCCACGTTTATCTCTACACCGGGCACGGACGCCGCGCTCGCCGACCCGGCCTTTCGCGCCGATGTCCTCGAGCGAATTGCCGGCTTGCACCGTATTGGCGTCCCCATGGACGTTGCCGGCGCCGTGGTCTTCCTGGCTTCACCCGCCGCCTCGCTCATCACCGGCCACACACTGCTCATCGACGGCGGCTGGACCGCCCGCTAACCGCGATACGCCGCCGCTGTTCAACCCTTAAATCCGGTGGAGGGAGCGGGGGTATCCCGTTCGACTTGGCAGCCGATCAGCACAACCAGTCCGAACCACATTGCGAGGAAAAACCTGATGGTCAGAGACAACCGGCGTAACTTTTTACCACGACGCTTAAGTCACTCTGGCCCCTGGGGTTGTTCTTTTTTTGAAGTTACTGGGGCCAGAGTGACCGTAAGCTTGGCGAACCATACGGCAAACACTCTCCCACCCGCTAAGAATTCGTACTTTGCTCGGGATTCCGACCAGCGCTTGTTCGAACGAGTTGCGGTCATCACGAGGAGGCCGGATGCCACACGCGGAGGTACAGTTGCGCATACTCGGACTGAGGGGCTTTTGCTCTTCAGGCGAGAAATGCCATAGCCTTCAGAGAAACAAGTCAGAGAAAATAGTCGTAACTTCTAGCGTTTGGTCTGGAGCAGCGCGCAATTGGCGACGCATCTCGCCGCCTGCATCTCGATTTCGGCTTTTTTGTGGGGGACGCTCGCCGTGGACTCCGGCACAACGATCAGCGACTGCGGACCATCGGCCAAATTGAATTTGCACTCGAACTGCAAAGACTGCACGCCGCGCTGCTGGCAAGAGTTTTTCTCCAGCGCGGACTCGAACATTTCCGGCTTGGCATGCAGTTGGTTGGCGATTTCCGAGGGCACCATCGCCACCACCATCGGCACCGGCGATTTGATTTTGATGCTCACTTGCTCGCCGTCATGGTCCGGCGTAAATCCGCCATACACTTTCAGGAACGACGTCAGCTGATACTTCTCTTTAATCTGCTGAGTCCATTGATACTGCGGCTGGACGCAGTTTTCCACGCACTCCCAGCGGAAGTATTGGATGTGCACATCGTTCGGAGCCTTGAAACGACGCGTGGCGGCGGAACCCTGGCCCGTAAATATCGCCGCGATTCCCTCGCTAGCCGCGCGCTCGGCCTTGTTATTCGAGTTCAGTACCGCCCCGAGTCCAGCAAACACGGCTGTATCCGGGCTATTTCGTTCATCGCGGATGACCAGGGTCATCGACTCCGGCGGGACGAAACAGGAATACCTGGTTTCCACCACGTGCTCCCGCTGGCACAACTGTCGCAGGTTGCCCAAGCCCTCGGGATTCTTCAGCGCTTCGTTCCACTCCTCGGCGCGCGTCAGGAATATCGTGACCGGCTGTTCCGATCTGATATCCACCTGAATGTTGCCGCCGTTCCCGGCAGGGTGATAAGTCAGCCCCGCATGATAATTCGCGGGGTCCAGGCGTACGCTCTCGTCATTGCCCGGCAGCCAATTGAAAACTCGTTGCTGGGCAAGCGACGGCCCGGAGAACGCGCAAATAAACAAGAACGCGAAAATGAGTGGCATTTTGGTGTTTCTCATAGTAATTCCATTGAAACGCGAAGGCCTTTCGCCCGCAACGTTTCCGCGCGAAGGTGTCCCTTAGAAGTATCCTGACCGATGGGACAGGCAAACCAGCATCGCGTTCTCGAGGTCCGAAAAAGGCAGGCCCGGCCGAGCAAACAAAAAGGCGCCGCCGGCAATCAGCTGCTCCTTTCGAAAACGAGTCCACTCTAGATTCTAGTGCCGGTCGTGGTCATGATCATGGTCGTGATCATCCCAGTCGCGGTCCGTGTGCCAACGATGATTGTCTTCGTCCCACCACTTGTGTGCGTGTATCCAGCAGTACTCTCGCGCTTCGTGCAATTGTTGGCGCGCGTTTACCACCTGTCTGCTTTCCCAACCGTGGTGTTCGGCGGCTTCGTGCAGCCGATGATCGGCTTTTGCGATGCGCCGCTGGCACGCCCCTTCATCGGCGCGAACCGCCGGTGCACCGATGAAAATCAGAGCGCCTGCCAACGCCGCTGCCGCGAGCCCCGTCCTTACCCAAAATGATCTTCATTTGAATTTGCATTTCTATTCTGCCCTCCTGAGGATCGATCGAGACTCAGTTTGAAGTCGAGACTTGGCTTAATGCCTGAGTAGGATAGCGAGGGATCTCCAACTCTGGCGATCCAGCCTCGTTTCTCTATGGTGCGATAACACCTGGGCACAACACTGTTCTCTTTAGAAAACTGTCCTCCAGCAGCGTACCCGATGCGCTCTCTTTTTTTTTCTGTCATCCCGCCTGGCGGAGCGGATCCGAAGGGGCCGCAGCGGAAGGATTGTGGCAGCCGCGCCGGGCTACCGGCGCACGCTTACCAGTGCAAGATCGGCTTCATAGCCCTCCTCTTGCACGGTCTTCTGCGCCGCTGTGCCCAGCGAACGTTCGTCCGCATCCTTCGGCAAATTGCAATAGCGGCGAATCACCTCTTCACCATTCACAATGCGAACCAGCCACTTGGCCTTGCCTGCGTCCCAGGAAACTTCCACTTGATCGGCACGCATAGCTACCTCCTACCGCGCTTCCTCTGCGCCTTCTTCTTATACCCTCTCTCCCTTTCGAATGCGATGGCCGGCGCACTTTTTTTCTCTTGGCGATTGTTTCTCTGCACCTCTGCGTTAGACTTTTCCGCACTTCCTCCTGGGTCGCCTTGCCTTTCGGGCCTTTGTTTGGCCCATGTACAATTTTGAACAGACGGCATCTGGCTCGTTGTTCTAGCTTCTTCCTGAAAACTGGAAGTTAGCAATAGGCCCGCGATGGCCATCGTTGGAATGCCTCCGAGGATGTCATCGCGGGCTTCCTGTTCAAAGGGGGCGGGGAGCTGGCAACGCATCCTTCTACGCTCTTTCTCTCCGGCCGTTATCCGCTCGCGTCGCTCGAACCGAATCCGGGTCGTCCTACCGGTAGTGTCTCAGTTTGGTTTGGACACTCTGATTTAGGCTAACCGGATTGTGGCATACTTAGCGCATGGCGAAACGCCCACGCGATCCGAACCAATTAGCCAAGTTGATCGTGGATATCGCTACTGGCGAGGCAGAAGATAAAGTTAGCGAGTCGAAGCGGAAAGCGAAACACAAGAGACAGGCTGGCGGATTGAAGGGCGGTAAAGTTAGGGCAGAACGCCTCACACCGCAAGAACGTGAAGACATAGCTAGGTTGGCAGCAAGAGCACGCTGGAAAAAGACGGATTAAGCCACATCCGTTCGCCGATTTTGCATTCTTTCCAGTTCTTCGCGCTCCGCAACGTCATCTGTAAAGTCCAATACCAATTGAAATGGTTTGTGCTTGCCACTAACCATATCGTTGTAGACGTCAACGTCCGTTTTCAGGTGAAAACTATCGTCTACGATCTGGTTACGCCTCCATGCGAATGATTTCTGCATGTGATCGTTGGGCGCGTGGCCCATGATGCCCCAAAAAGTATATTGAACCCCGGTCCGAGCAACGCGAACAGCATGATTGACCCGATATCTACGACCTAACGCATCAGTCCGAGTTTCAGCGCGAACTGCATTTGACATTTTATCGGCGAGAACGTCGTAGGGATCGACGTCCGGTAGTTCAAGCAATCCGTCAGCAACAGCCCATTCAGCAGCTTGACGCATGGTTGTAGGTTTGTGATCCCGTTTGGAATCGTATCTATGCCATGCCTTCTGCATCCGCTCTGTCATCCTGGCCATAATGCGCCTCCTTTACAGAGAAACGGGTACCGTCTGCCCCCAGCCGTCCGCCATTGAGACGGGTAAAACAAAGTGACGAATCTTCACTAGATATCTTGTAAGATAATCGTATCGGTTAAGTTTTCTCCTGATCTGTCCAACCACAAGACCGGGATGCCTTTCCACAGTACGCGAGAATGCCAAGACATCTCTTTCGTAGTAGTAGGGATGCTTTCTTTTCAACCAAAAATCCAGCTTGTCTGAGGGAGCACAAAAATTAGAGGCAGCATCATTAGCGATTCTCTCCTCTTCCGAGATGGAGATCGTTGCTATGTCTAGGTCGATGTCCATAATTTCTTTTTCTTTTCCGTGTTGGTTTAGCACATGCTCGCATTCATGCCGTAAGACAAACCAAAAGTTGTCGATTCTGTCGTGTTGGAGTGACATGCCGATCACAGGGACACCGTCCAGCCAAAAGCATACCCCGTCAATTTTTGCGTTCGGTAGCTTTTCCACGACGATGAATTTAACTCCGCATTGCGTAAGGATTCGCGGAATTTGTCGGACTTCATCGGGGGCATAAAGCAGGGAAGGCAATTCTTTCGAGACCGCATCCCGCAAAGCCTTTTCAGAATAGGCCGGTACACTGATTGATTTGGCTAATTGCCGAACGCGATACAGCCATGCGCTTTGAGCAGGAGAAATCTCTTCCGGAGTTTTCTTGGCCGCATGCTCAAAGCTGGGGACGTCAAAGAATCGTGTCAATTGGATTTGCAGCATTGTTGCATCGCTTTGCTCAATCCATCCGCGCTTAATCATCTCCCGCACGGGATAAGTGCTCTGCATCGTGCGCCGTAGCGCAACACTTGTGTCAGGAGTTCGCGCTTGTGCTAGATCATAGGCTTGTTGAAGGTTGGCGAAGAATTCAGCAGGAACATCGAACCCTTCCCCCAACACTTTCGCCATTTCTGGGCTAATTCCCCTCTTGCCGTTCAGAATCGGATTGATAGCCTGCTCAGAGACGCCCAAGATGAAGGCCAGATCACGCTGAGACCAGCCACGTTCCTCCATTTCCTCTTTGATGTAGTACCCCGGATGCTTTACCCAAGTTACGCTAGGAGTCGCCATGTTCCGTTTCTCCTTTCTAGTGATAGTCTTCCACTGCCAATACTCTGATTTTGTTTGGGCTGCATTCCGTATTGATCGTGAAAACCACCCTCCATTGTTTGTTTAATCGAATGGACCTCCGATTGTCTTTGTATCCTTCCAACTTCTCGTAATGAAGACTTTTCCAATTTCTGAAAACCCTTTCGTCTGGTGCTGCTCTAACCACCACAAATTTATCCCGGAACGAGTTGATGACCGAGACTGGTAACCCGGTTTTGGCCGCGTCGTTAGTCTCGATGAGAGCAAGGGTTTGGTCCGCAAACTCTACGTCCATCAACCACTCCGATAGGAGAAGCGTAAAGCACTGATAGCTCGTTGTCAAGTACTAATTAGCGGTAGTCGTTAAACTGAACTATATGCTTGACAAACTAGGATGTGACTGCTATCCTTTGCTCACCATGAACCGCCTACCACTAGCCAAGAGAGCCGTCATTCTAGGGATGCTTGTCGAAGGAAACAGCCTAAGAGCGACGAGCCGCCTCGCAGACGTTTCCATTAACACAGTGACCAAACTCCTCGTTGAGCTTGGAGAAGCATGCGCCGAGTACCATTACAAGAACGTCAAGAGCATCCGCGTTCGCCGCTTGCAATGTGACGAAATTTGGAGCTTTGTTGGCGCGAAACAGAAGCACGTCAGACCAGAACGTAGAGCGGAAGGATGGGGAGATACTTGGACTTGGGTCGCGCTAGACGCCGACACAAAGCTGTGTGTTAGCTACTTGGTTGGCGGTCGTGATGGATGGTGGGCACGCGAGTTTATGAATGATTGCGCGGCTCGCGTGAAGGGACGTATTCAGATCACTACAGACGGTCACAGGGTTTATCTGGACGCAGTTGAAGAGGCATTCGGCGCTGACGTTGACTACGCGCAACTACAGAAGATTTACGGCGCATCGGAAGAGCCGGACACGCGCTATTCTCCCGCCGTATGCATCGGGTGCGATCTCAAGGTTGTCAGCGGCGACCCCGACCCAAAGCACGTCAGCACTAGCTACGTCGAGCGACAGAATCTTACGATGCGTATGGGAATGCGACGCTTCACGCGGCTAACCAATGCGTTCAGCAAAAAGGTTGAGAATCACGCGGCTATGGTTGCGATTCATTTCCTGTACTATAACTTTGGCCGGATTCACAAGACTCTAAGAGTGACCCCGGCAATGGCCGCTGGCCTTGCCGACCACGTTTGGAGCCTAGAGGAAATCGTGCTATTGGCAGGTTGATTTGGGAGAACAGGCGTGTGGTGGGACCAGCAGAACTTGAACAAACCCCGAAAGGATAAGACCGGGAAAAGGTGGAACTTCCGCGTTTGGCATGATGTTTGTCCGCAGGTGGGCCATGTCGAGCGTGTGTTCTTCTGGGATGATAAGCGAGAGTTTTGCGGAGTCGTAATCGTTTCACCCGGCATACACGTCTCAAGATTGCGTGCGCTCATCCAAAATCTTTTAGCTGATCCTGCTTTGCGAAAGAAACACCAACGGAAATTATGTTTCCCACTTGAGCGCCATTATTCAGAATATGGAGCTTTCCCTGAAGAAACTTCAAACTGAGACACTACCGTCCTACCGCTTTCCTGCCCATTGCGCAAAAGCTCTGCTAGAATCCCTATCATGAAAAGACGCACATTGCTTCAATCGCTTCCCGCAGTAGCGTTCTTCCCAAAAGCGGCCTGGCTGACCTCGGATCAAGAGAAGTCGGGCTCCGGGCAATCCGCAACGCCCGTCTACGAACTCCGTGTCTATCACACTTACGAAGGCAAGCTCGACGACCTGCTGCGCCGCTTTCGCGAACACACCACAAAACTCTTCGAGAAGCATGGGATAAAAAACGTGGCCTACTGGACGCCCACTGACGAACCCCTCAAAGGCAAAACGCTCGTCTACATCCTCGCGCATCCCAGCCGCGAAGCCGCCACCGCAAACTGGCAGGCTTTCCGCGACGATCCCGAATGGCAAAGCGTCCGCGACAAATCCGAAGCCAACGGCAAGATCGTCGAGAAGGTTGATTCCACTTTTCTCGTCCCGACAGACTTCTCCCCAAAGCTCCTTTAAATCTTTTAGCGTTTATTCGGGAAGCAGCCCGCCGCTCCCGGAGGATCGCCAATGATCACGATTCGCGCACTTGTGCTTCTGTTGGCCCTTTACTTCAGTCTGAACGCGTGGTGCCAAGCTCCGCCGAAAAGCGCTCCTGCCGCCTCTCAGCCCGCACCCGGGGCATTTGTCGACGTGGAAGCCGGAAAACTGTACTACGAAGAGTGCGGCACCGGTCCCGACGCGGTCATTCTCATCCATGATGGCATTGCTCACTCCGCCGTCTGGGACGACGTCTGGGGCACTTTTTGCAAACGGTTCCACACCATACGCTACGACCGCCGCGGATATGGCCGTACTCCTGCTTCAAACACCTGGTATACGGAAACGGAAGATCTCGCCACGCTCCTCCGCAATCGAAAAGTAAGCCGCGCCATTCTTGTCGGCAGTTCGCACGGTGGCGAGCTCTCGATTGATTTCACCTTGCAATATCCAGCGATGGTCCGCCAGCTCGTCCTTGTCGGCGCGGTAGTCAGCGGCCTGCCCTACACCGACCATTTCCTCAATCGCGGCATGAGCAATTCCCAGCCCTTCGAGAAAAACGATGTTCCCGGCGGCCTCGCCAACTGGGCCAAAGACAAGTACCTGCTCGCGCCCGGCCATGACGCCGCAAAAAAGCGCCTGCTCGACTTGCTCACCGCCAATCCTCAGGACATGACTCACTCGGATTACGCGCGTCCCACGCAGCCCGCCCTACATCGCTTGAAGGAAATTCGCGTCCCAACTCTCATGCTAGTAGGCGAGGCGGACATCCCGGACGTACATGCTCACGCCGGCGCCATCGAAGCAGGCATACCTGGCTCAAAACGAGTGGTCGTCACCGACGCCGGTCATTTGATGTATGTGGAAAAACCCGAGGAGTTCAGCCGCGTGGTTATCACTTTCATTGACTCAAGCGGCCCGCAAATATTGTTTTTTTCAAAAGATTTGCAGTGAGAAGGGAAGAAAGTCAGCTTTTGACCATTCGCTCAGTACGTCAGCGACCAGCCGACCACCGTCATCGTCAGCACCAGCAACAGCATCCCCGTACTGACAAGGCTCAGCGTTCTCCCGTGGCCCAGCAGATAGTCGCGCGATTCGGGATCAATGCAGAGAAGAACGGTAACGAACAGTACGACGCTCCATGCCAGCATGACGGGAACGCCAGGGTGCCGGCCGATCATATCGAAGAATTGCCACGGAGGCTGGCCCGCCGGAATCCACCAGGGCAGCAGCGGCGCTACGCCCGCCGCCAGCGAGAACGTCAGCAGCTTGCGCGTGAACCAGCCCTTGACCTTCGGCCGGGCTTCTTTCCACACGAAATAGTCCCAGGCAAGCAACCCGACGGCCAGCGGCACCCAGCCATACATGGCCGCATGCTGGTTGAACCAATACCATCCCCGGAACAAAACTCGCCCGTGGTTCGACATCGCCAGCCGCGGCAACAAGAACAAGCCCAGAACCGTGTTGCAAAGCACGGCCACAAAAATCGTAACCAAACTCATGAATTGGAACCAGTACCGCGTCGGCACTCTTTTGCATCGAGTGCACACGGACTGTTTGGGCAGGAAGTTCAGTCCACAGCGGTCGCAATACACGGGTGCGCTCCCACAGCCAGGGATTCAAACCAGCGATCGCCGTCAGCATATGCGTTTGCCGTTCCAAAAACTACTGGTCCGAGGGGCAGTTTTGGTATCGGTCTCTTTTCTTGCACAAAAGTTTGATACGTTCGCGTGAGCGAAGTTGTGCGTTTCGCGGTGTCCCGGCGCGATCGGCTCGCGCCTCTCGCGCTCAACGGAACCAGGAAGCCGGCGCTCCCGCTTTGCGACCCTCGTCCTGCAGCTCGTCCAGTTGCTTTTCCAAGTCCGCTTTGCGCTTTTCCAAATTCTTCAACTGGCCATTCCGGTCATTAATGTAGGCGATGTTGTCCTTCATACCAGTTGTCACGTCAAAGCCGCCGCTGCCATACTTCTTGATGTCCTCCTTCAGGCCCGCAATCGCCTGGTCCACGGCGGCGATTTGGCCCAGAATGTCCTGCGCGCGCCCGCGCCAGTACTCTTCGCTGTTCTCTCCGCCATCTCCACCTGGATCCGTCGGCCGCACGCGCCGCGCGCCTTTCTTTGGCGCATCACCAACCACGGATACGCCGGGGCCTTTCAGTCCCGACAAATCATCTTCGGTATACACCTTGCCCTTCGCCGCCGCCGCCTTTTTTGCTTTGGCTTTGCGCGCCGCTTCCGCGAGCGAATCTTCTTTTTGCCGCGGCTGGTCGGGGTTTGCGGGCTGAGCCTGAGATGGCGGTTGAGCTTGTGTCGACGATGGCTGCGATGATGATTGTTGCGATGCAGATGAAGACGGCTGCGGGGACGAAGAAAATTGTGCGAAAACTGCGGCGAGCGGCCAAATCATCGCCAGCAAGCCGCAAGAGATCTTCAGATAGCGCCTCACGTTGCGTGAGCGCGCTGTTCCCGCGGTGAGTTGATTGCGCGTGGGGAACAGTCTCTCCGGCACGTTGTGTTTGAGGGGAAAGTTCATGGGTGACTCCGGTCTTCCGCAGGCGATAACACGACGCTACGCCCGGGTTTGTGCGGGGTCAAGGCGATTGCGCGCCAGCGAGTCCCGGGAGTCACCGGCACGGTGTTTGCATCGGGCCTTCGAGGAGTGCGATCGCGCAGTTGCTCCTGCGCGACAGCGTTTGGTACAGTGCCAATTCACGCAAACGAATGCTCGAATCCCGGACGGAGAACCCAATGGAATTGCCGAAATATGCGCTCGACATTCTGGTTTGTCCTGTTTGCAAGACGCGGGTGGAGCTGCTGAGCGACGGGTCGGCCCTGAAGTGTGGCTCTTGCCGCCGGGTCTATGCGGTGCGCGATGAAATCCCCGTCATGATGCCGGAAGAAGCCAAAATCGCCGAGAAGTAACCGATCGAGGAACAGAAAAATCAAAGAGCTCGCATGGCCACCAACATTGCCGATGCCGTTCCCCGGTTGAAACGATTGATCCCGCGCCTGTGCGGCAAGCGCATCGGCGTGCTCGGCGACCTGATGCTGGACCGCTACCTTTGGGGCACAGCCTCGCGGCTCTCGCCGGAAGCAGCCGTTCCGGTGGTCGATTTCGTGGAGCAGAGCGAATGCCTGGGCGGGGCGGGCAACGTGGCCGCAAATATCGCTACGCTCGGCGCGCGCGTGGAAATCTTCGGGATTCTCGGAAATGACGAGCCCGGGCGCGCCTTGCAAAAATGCCTTCGCGCCGCGAGCATCGCGGACCAAGGCATTATCGCCGATTCCAAACGCGTCACCACGGTGAAAACGCGGATCATCGCGCGGCACCAGCAGGTGGTTCGCGTCGATCGCGAGCGCCGCGAGCCGCTCCGCTCAGAAACCCAGGAAAGGCTTTTGCGGCTGCTTTTTACCGCGCTCAAGAAACTTGACGCGTTGGTGCTTTCCGACTACGACAAAGGCCTGATCACCGACGATTTCGCCGATCGTGTTCTAAGTGCCGCGCATCAATTGCACGTTCCCGTTTTCGTGAAGCCGAAGACTTCCAGGCTATACGCGTATCGCGGCGCGCGGGCCATCGTGTGCAATGCCAAAGAAGCGGGCTTCTACGTCACGCGCTCGCTCGCCGATGAGAAATCCGTGGAAGAGGCGGGTCGCGCGCTGCTCGCGCACTTCGGCTGCAGCTCTGTGGTGATCACCCGCGGCGAAAAAGGCATGAGCGTATTTGAAGAGTCCTCGTCGCGCCATCTGCAAGTTCCGGCCACGAATTTTGAAGTGACTTATGCGCGCGTGGGCCAGCCGGGTGTCGAGCGCGGGGCCACCGGCCGGCAAGTCTTCGACGTCACCGGGGCAGGCGACACGGTTCTCAGCGTCCTGTCTCTTGCCGTCGCTGCTGGGGCGCCGCTCGCGGACGCTGCCATACTCGCCAACACTGCGGCTGGCGTCGTTGTGGGCAAACTCGGCACCGCCAGCGTTGGCCCGCAGGAACTCCTTCACGCACTCGATGACATTCGCCGGTAGCCGGGCGTATGTATTTTTGACAGAAACGACTAGGACCCGGGAACCGGGAAGCTGAACGATTTGTCCGCGGCCAAGACCCAAATTTCGACGACTCTGGTCTTGCGGCTCTTTTCCACGTCGGAAATGTCCGGCATCGGCGAGTAAGGGCTTATGTCCACCGAAACAGAAATGGCATTCGAGCCCCCTGGTGCTTTGGCATGGATAATTTTGTAACTCTTCACCGGGCCGTAGTAACCCTGGGGTCCCCAATCGGCCAGAAAATCCTTCATCGTATAACTCGAACTCGGCTTCCAGAGTTGATAGGCCAAGTCGGTGTTGCCGGCAACTAGGGCATCAAAAAAACGCTCGGCCGCTTTCTTTTCCGGGTAGTAGCGGAAGGTATACCACAGCGCCACAATCGCGACCAGCACAAGCGCCGCGACGGTGAAGGCCATAGCCCGGGATCTATCTGGCTTATCGGCAGGTGGATCGATGAGTGACATTCGGTAGTCTCCTGCCCCACGAGCGTCCGAAAAGTAGTTGCAATCGCCGCGGTGTCATCCCGGCACCGTGCAGCAGCAATGAGATCCTAGCAAAAACTGTGCGTCCGAGTAAAAGGTGGCGGAGTTTGAGTACCGCATCGGTTTCTGGATCGGGGGATGCACATCCACCGAAACGCGGGCGGGGCGCCGCAAGGCCATGCGGGCGCCAACCGGATTCCTAATTCATGCCAGGCTGGTCCGCAAAAATTTACCGCTGACCGATTGAAACTTCCTGCTTGACACTTTTTCGGCCTGTAGTTAGCCTTACACAATTTTAGCAATGTTTTGGTTCGCACCGATGTTATGCCTGGAAAATCATGAATCCGTGAGTGGAGGAGAGGCTATGTTCCACACACCACAGCTGGCGGGTATTTCCCATTTTTTTTCTGGGAGGCGTATCGCAAAGTTCGGGGCTCTGGCTGTGCTCGCCCAACTGATCGTTGGGAGCATCGCGCGGGGCCAGGCGACGACCTCGATTCGCGGTACGGTGACCGACGGTTCCGGGGGATATGTTGGAGGGGCTTCGGTGACTCTGACGAATCCGGAATCCAAGATCGCACGTACGGCGACGACAGGAGATGAGGGCGGTTATCAATTTCTATTTCTGCCTCCGGGAACTTACACACTCGACGTGACCGCAACGGGATTCCAGAAATACGAGCAGACGGGATTGCAACTGCTGGTGAACACACCAGTGACGGTAAATGTACAACTCAAAGTCGGCGGCGGCAAGGAGACGGTGACGGTCACGGCGGAAGAACCGGCGCTGAACCTGGTGGATGCCTCGATCGGAAATTCTTTTGACGAAATACAGGTGCGGGATATTCCCCTGGAGGGCCGCAATGTTCCCGATTTGCTGAGCTTGCAAGCCGGAGTGGCCTACACCGGCAACCGCATTGGGGACAAGGATCAGGATACGCGGAACGGATCCGTGAACGGCGCGCGGAGCGATCAGAGCAACGTCACGCTCGATGGAGTAGACGTGAACGACCAGTCCAACGGCTATGCGTTTACCTCCGTGCTGCCGGTAACGCAGGACTCGGTTCAGGAATTTCGAGTAACCACAACCAACTATGGCGCGGATCAGGGACAGGGCTCGGGAGCGCAAGTGGCGTTGATCACCAAGAGCGGGACGAACACGTTCCACGGTTCGGCGTATGAGAATTTGCGCAACACCATTACCAGCGCCAATGACTACCTGGTGAAACAGTCGGAGCTGAACATTGGCGCACCCAATAAGCCTCTTAAACTGAACCGCAATATCTTCGGCGCGTCGGTTGGTGGGCCGCTACGGAAGGACCGCCTGTTTTTCTTCACTAATTACGAGGGTACCAGAGAACGAGAGGAACAACGCGCGGAGCGTGTTATTCCTACGCCCTCGCTATGCCAGGGTATCTTCCGGTATCAATATGTCGATCCAACAACCGGAGCGATTAAAGTCCTCTCCTTGACGCCCAGCGATCTCGTGAACCTCGACCCACGGAGTCGCCCCAATACCTATGCCCCAGGGACTCCGGCCGGGATTGATCCCGCCATGCTCGACGTTACCAATCACACTGGATATCTGGATAGGACCTTCTGCGCCGGCAAGA
>Ga0179592_10000637_pt1 | contig 14046 bp, 12 predicted proteins | sample CZODoug2_1_08_16_FD_148623 | JGI IMG/M metagenome (GOLD analysis project Ga0179592, IMG submission 148623) | Vadose zone soil fungal communities from Angelo Coast Range Reserve, California, USA - CZODoug2_1_08_16fungal (Illumina Assembly) | ecosystem: Environmental > Terrestrial > Soil > Vadose...
GCGCTTCGGGGTGGCGGGCCGGCGAAGCGGCGGACTCGCTAATTGTGGCGGCGATGCGCTGCGCTCGATCCGGTCGGCGATGCGACGGCTGTCGTTGCGCAGCCTGCCGGCGAGTTCCGTGAGTGAGCTTTCCGCTGGTTGCCTCTGGCGCGCCGGGCCGAGATTATCGATGCCGGTCGCCACCACCGAGACGCGGACGATACCCTCCAGGCTTTCATCGAAAGACGCGCCGACGATGATGTTGGCGTCCGGGTCGGCCTCATCGCGAATGCGGGTAGCAGCTTCGTCGACCTCGAATAACATCAGGTCCCTGCCGCCGGTGATGGAGATGATGAGGCCACTGGCACGCTTGATCGAGGGGTCCTCGATCAATGGATTGGAAATCGCGGCCACAGCGGCTTTGAGCACGCGCTTCTCGCCGGAAGCCTCGCCCCTGCCCATCATGGCCTTGCCCTTCTCGCGCATGACGGCGAGAACGTCGGCAAAATCGAGATTGATCAGACCTTCCTTGACGATAAGGTCGCTGATGCAGGCCACACCCGAATAAAGCACCTGGTCGGCCAGGGCGAAGGCATCGGCGAATGTGGTCTTCTCGTTGGCCACCCGGAACAGGTTCTGGTTTGGGATGATCAGCAGGGTGTCCACCACCTTCAGCAGTTCCGCGATGCCGGCTTCGGCAAGGCGCATGCGGCGCTGGCCTTCGAAGTGGAATGGCTTGGTGACGACACCGATGGTGAGAATGCCAAGCTCACGCGCGGTCTTGGCGATAATGGGCGCTGCCCCGGTGCCGGTGCCGCCGCCCATGCCGGCAGTAACGAACACCATGTGCGCGCCGGTCAAATGATCGCGGATCGCATTGATTGCCTCTTCGGCTGCGGCGCACCCCACGTCGGGCTGCGAGCCGGCGCCAAGGCCTTTGGTCACCTGGGTGCCCATCTGGATGATGCGCCTGGCCTTCGACGTGGTGAGCGCCTGTGCGTCGGTATTGGCGACGATGAAGTCGACGCCTTGCAGCCCGGCCGTGATCATGTTGTTGACGGCATTGCCGCCGGCGCCGCCGACCCCAAACACGATAATGCGCGCCTTCATATCGCTGATATCGGTGATGTCGGTCATTTTCGCCTCACGATTGCTCCGCCAAGCCGGGGAATGAGGACACGGATTGCTACCTACTAGCCTTGCGGTCTGCTTCCACTATCGTCGCGGCGAGATGTCCCAGTCGGCGTGCAGCTTGTCCGTGGCTGTCGATCGAGCCGCCGGCTCGGCCACCGGCCCGCAGCGCCACCACCTCACCTTCAAGCCGTGCCGTCACCTCCTTGGCCGCCATAACCTCGGCAGCCGCTTGCAGCAGCTCAACCTCGAGGCGATCGGCGCGCTCGCGCTCGCGCTCGAAATCCGCGCTGTGATCGGCGGCCCTTGCTTCGAGGCGCGCGATCGCCGCCTTCAATGACTCGAATAGGGCGATGGTGCCTGCCTGGCGACCAACGGGTGGCCGGGGCGTATGCCGTATTTCAGCGAGATCGACGCACACCAGGGCTTTGCCATCATCCGAAAGCGAGCGCGGCAACCGGAGGCGCTTGGCAAGCGAACGAGCGGCCGCCGCTGAGATTTTCAGGCGGGCACCGAGAGCGGCATATGTCAGCGTTTCTACGGACATCGGCTGCTCTCCTAGAACGAACCGGGCGGTAATCGGCTGATGATGACCGGGCGATGACCGCAGGCTAGGCTGCGTTGGTTAATAGAATGTTAACGGGCGGGCGGCGATCTGCCACGTGGCGCGATCTGCCGGAGAACTTTGGACCATACGCTTGCCACAATCGCTTCGTTCGCCGGGGAGCCTGCATCGCGGCCGCGACCTGCTCATGAGTCCGCGATCTAGAGCATGATCCGGAAAAGCATGCCCTCGGGCCACGACCCGATGGGTGGGAACCGGTTTTCCCTCGGGACAAACGCGAAGCGTTTGCCCGGAGATCATGCTCAAACAAAAAGATGGAGTGGGATGACGATTCGAAGAAAAGTCATCCCGCTCTAGCCAAAATTCTGCAAGCCTGGGAACGTCTCCAGCAGCCAGATGCTGGCGCTGGATACCGCGCCGGTGAGAAAGCCGATGCCGGTGATGACCAAAAGCACGCCCATCGCGTGCTCGACGCGGGCGAGATGCCGCTTCATTCGCGAGAACAGCGACGAGAACTGCTCAACCATGAAAGCCGCGATCAGAAACGGAATCCCGAGCCCCGCGGAGTAGACCGCGAGCAGGCCCGCGCCTTTTGTCACCGTCGCCTCGGCCGCCGCCACCGACAGGATCGCGGCCAGGATCGGACCGATGCAAGGGGTCCAGCCGAACGCGAAGGCGAGGCCCATCAGATAGGCCCCCCACAGGCCCACGGGCTTTGGGATCGGCAACCGCCCTTCCCGCATCAAGAAGCCAATCCGCGTCAGCCCGAGGAAGTGCAGGCCCATGACGATGATGACGATACCGGCGACGATCGAGAGTTCCGCCGACCAGGCGCGGATCAACCCTCCGATCAGGGAGGCGCTGGCGCCAAGCGCCACGAACACGGTGGAAAAGCCGAGCACGAACGCCACCGCCGATATCATCACCGCGCGCTTCGAGGACGATGCCGTTTCGTCATTGGCGACATGCTCGATGGTCGCGCCGGTCAGATAAATCAGGTACGGCGGCACCAGGGGCAGCACGCACGGCGACAGAAAGCTGACGAAGCCGGCAATCAGCGCCGCGGGAATCGAGACATCGTGAATCATGCAATGGTCGAACCATGTTGGCAGGGACCGGCGTGAAGATCTGAGCCCTGTCCGGTTGAACTATCTAGGCGCTTTCCGGGCACGACGGCGTCAGAATCTTCAAGAAGCCGCTGGAATCGCGACGATATCACGGAATTTCCGCTACGCTGTTTGGGGCGCTTGTTTGGCACATTTGTTGCTCGAGGTAAGCCCAATCGATAAGGGGAGCAAGTCATGTCAACCATCTCTGCGACTGCGGTAAGCGTACGAAAACCGCTCTACCAATCACTTTTCGTTCAGGTCCTGGTCGCTTTGCTGCTGGGGATTGTACTGGGCATGGCCGTGCCGGATTTTGCCGTCGGGCTCAAGATTTTCAGCGACGCCTTCTTGAAGCTGATTTCGATGATCGTCGCCCCGATCGTGTTCTGCGTCGTGGTGCACGGCATCGCGGGCGCCGGCGATCTCAAGAAAGTCGGCCGGGTCGGCGTCAAGGCGCTGGTCTACTTCGAGGTCATGACCACGGTCGCGCTGGTCGTCGGCCTGCTTCTGGCATACCTGTTCGGACCGGGCCACGGCATGAACATCGACCCGTCGACCCTGGACGCCAAGGCGCTCAATACCTACGCCGACAACGCCCACAAGTTGCAGGGCGGCGGCATCGGCAGCTTCCTGGTGAATATCATTCCGACCACCTCCTTCGACGCTCTGGCGCGCAACGACGTGCTTCAGGTGCTGTTTTTCGCGATCCTTTTCGGTGTCAGCCTCGCCCTCGTCGGCGGGGAAAAGGGTGAGCGCATCGCTACCTTCATCGAAGCGGTGTCGACCGTTCTGTTCCGGGCGATGGGGTTGATCGTGCGTTTGGCCCCGCTGGGCGTGCTCGGAGCGGTCGCCTATACGGTCGGCAAATACGGCGTCGGTTCGCTCAAGCAGCTGATCTCGCTGGTTGCCTTGTTCTATGTATCGGTCGCGATCTTCGTGTTCGGGGTCCTCGGCGCGGTCATGGCGCTCGCCGGAATCAACATCATCAAGTTCTTGAGTTATCTGCGCGAGGAGCTGACGATTGTTCTTGCGACCGCGTCGTCGGACGCGGTGCTGCCTCAGATCATGCGCAAACTTGAGCGGCTGGGCGTGAAAGACTCGGTCGTCGGGCTGGTTATTCCGACCGGCTACTCGTTCAATCTCGACGCATTCTCGATCTACCTGACGCTTGCAGTCGTTTTCATCGCCCAGGCGACCAACACGCCGCTTTCTTTAGGCGATCTGTTGCTGGTGCTGGGCGTATCCCTGATCACGTCCAAGGGCGCCCACGGCGTTCCCGGTTCTGCGATCGTGATCCTCGCCGCCACGCTGAATGCTGTTCCGAGTATTCCCGCGATCGGCCTGGTGCTGGTGCTCTCGGTCGACTGGTTCATCGGCATGGCCCGCGCGCTCGGCAATCTGATCGGTAACTGCGTGGCGACCGTCGTTGTTGCGGCCTGGGAGGGTGATCTCGACCGCGCCAAGGCAGCCCGCGTTCTCGACGGCGATGAATTGGTGGACGTGACGGCGGGTTGAGATCAGGCGGAATCCGCCGCTCCGCGCGCGCGGAAGTTTTCTATCAGCCGCAGCAGGACACGCGCACCGGCATCCGCGTCTGACATGTCGGTGTGCTCGTCCGGATGATGGCTGATCCCGCCGCGGCAGCGCACGAACACCATCGCCACGTCCGCGACGTCGATCATCGCCATGCCGTCGTGGCCGGCGCCGCTCGGGAGCTCGAAGACGCGATAGCCCTCGCCCGCGATGGCATCCGCCAACTGCCGTCTGAGCCAAGGCGCGCAGGGCACGGTGCGATTGTCGTGGGTGATATCGACTTGCAACGACAGCTTTCGGCGCTTGGCGATACTTTCGATCTGGCGGACGATGTCGGCCACCGCAAGCTTGCGGTGGGCATCCGAGGCGGAGCGGATATCGATCGTGAACGATACCTGGCCCGGAATGACATTGGTCGCACCGGGCATCGCATGGATGTACCCGACAGTCCCGACCAACCCATCTTCGTCGGTCCGGCAGAACGTCTCGATCGCAACGACGCATTCCGCGGCACCTGCCAGCGCATCGCGCCGCAGCAGCATCGGCACGGTGCCGGCATGCCCGGCCATGCCGGTGAGACTAGCCGCAAGCCGCGTCGCGCCCGATATCGCCGTCACCACCCCGACCGGCAAACCCTGGGATTCCAGCACCGGGCCTTGCTCGATGTGGAGTTCCAGATAGGCAAGCAATTCGCTGCGGGCCCTTGCGGCCGCGCCGATATGGTCGGGATCGAGACCGAATCGGGAGAGCGCATCGCGCATCGATGTTCCGGCGCTGTCCCTTACACCAAGCACGCTCTCGTCGAACGTGCCGGCGATCGCGCGGCTCCCCAGCAGCGTGGAAGCGAACCGAACGCCTTCCTCATCGGCAAAGCCTGTCACCTCGATGGCGAAGGGCCATCTTTGCCCGCGCTTGTGCATGGCTCCGACACAGGAAATCGCCGTGATCAAACCCAGCGGCCCATCCCATTTGCCGGCATCGCGCACCGTGTCGTAATGCGACCCCAGCATCAGGCAGGGCAAGCCCGGACGATCTCCTTCGTAACGCCCGCAGACGTTTCCGATGGCGTCGAGGTGCGAAACCATTCCTGCCTCTTGCATCCACGACAACAGCAGATCGGCCGCGGCGCGATGTTCGGGGGTGAGAAAGATGCGGGTCAGATGGGCCGGTGTCTCGGATATGGCGCTCAGGGCGTCAATCCGGCGCACAATCTCCTGGCCAAGGGACGGGTCGCCGTCGAGATCGCAGGGATGTTCGGCATCCGCCATTCAAACCGCCTCGAACCGGACCTTCTGGGCACCCTTCCAGAGCACGGTCTTGCCGAGTTCCGGCAGCCGATCCAACCCGGATGTCAACGTGATGAAATGGTTGCCGGCGAGCTGACCCATTTTGCTGGCGAAGTGTACCCCGCCATAGGCCAGCAGAATCTCGGTCTCGCTGATGCCGCCCGGATAAAGGATGATCTGACCCGGCGCGGGATAGCTGGTGTGGTTTTCATACCCGACGCCAAAGTCGAGATCGCCGAGCGGAAGCCAGACGCCCTCGCCGCTCCACCGGACATGGACCATCTGACTTTCGAACGGCATCGCGCAGCGAAACGCGGCACAGGTCTTGGGCGCCAGTTGATCTTCGAAACATGCCTCGAACGTGAAGTCGCCGGCACCGATAACGAGCTGGTTCATCCGATGGGTCCCTGATCCTCAATGCAGGACCATGAGATTGCAGCCGCAGCGCGATGAAGCAAGGGCATTTTGACTTTGGACGTGCGGGTGCACGATCCCACGCTCGAGCCAAGGCGGCGGATCGGCAAAACCACCGATAACGGCGCTTGCAGGAGTCCGGCGGAGGTTTGCTATTTGACCAGTTTCAGCAAGGCACGGCGGCGCTGGTCTTGCGATTTCGGATCTTCCGATCCTTCGGCGGTCCCGTCATCCGGCACCATCGCATCGCACAGGGCCTTCAATTCCGAGTCGGCGACCTGATTGAGCTTCATCCGAAGCTGGAGAATTGCCACCGACAGCAATTGCACCGTCTCCCGATTTGTGGTTTCGGCGAGAACCGCGCGGCACTGCTCGAGTGTCGTAAGGACCGAATGCAGTCGTTCTTCTGAATTAGCCACCAGCGTTTTTTCCGACACCGAGCTTGCGAGGTAGAGTCGAGGTAATCCAATCGGTCGTTTCATACACCTCTCCATAAAGTCCGGATATTTTCGAGACGGCGCGGTGGATTTCGTCCGCTGACACGTCATCGAGGGCGTGACTGGCCGAGGCGTCGCACAGATATGTTACCTTGTGATTGCGGTGGAACGCATCGATTAAAGTCGACAGGCATGCCGCTTCTCCTGCAAATCCGGCAAGCACGATGCCGCCGCGGCTCTGGTTCACCAACGCGGTGAATGGCTCGCAAGAGTAGCACGACGGGCTGCTGCGTTCGAACACCATTTCGTTGCGATACGGTTCAAAACCTTCGATCCAACGGACAAAAGGCGTTGCCCGGTTGAAAAAGGCCGACTCATTGACCAGCCGCATGAATGCGACCGGCAGACCTACGCTGCGCGAATGATCCAGAACCTTTCGGCAATTGTCCAACGCGCGATCGATCTCGGAGATCGCAAGCAGTCGGGGCTTCGCCAGATATTCCTGCTGCATATCGACAAAAACGACAATCGGAACGCTTGATGAGTTTGCGAATGTCCGAAGGCTCACGACGGAAGTCACGCGGCTGCCCTTTCACGGCAGGACGCTAAGAGGCCGAGATTCCGTAGATTCCCGGGGGTGCAGCCCCAAAAGGTAAGCTTAAGCCTCAAAATGGGAACCCCTCGACCCAGAATAGTTGTGGTTCGTACGGAATTCTGCCAAGTTTAGCGGGCAGAAAGGGCTGTGTATGCGTCTGGCGCTGGAAAGGGGCGTTCCTCAGGAGGAACGCCACAAGGTCGCAATCGGAAGTCTCACGGATTGGGACGCGGCCAGGGTTTTTCTGGAAGTGGTGCGCTGCGGAAGCTTCAGGTCCGCGGCCGAGCGCCTTGAGCTCTCCATCAACGTCGTTCGCAGGCGAATCGACGATTTTGAGCGCCAAATCGGCGCCACACTATTTACCCGCGACGTCCATGGCACACGCCTGACCGACGAAGGCTCGTTGGTCGTCTCAGCGGTCGAACGCATGGAGGCCGCCTCGTTCGACCTGGTGCGCGCCAGCAATTCCGTCACCCATACGCTCTCGGGCGAAGTCCGAGTCGCGGTTACCGAGGGCCTCGGAACATTCTGGCTGGCCCCTCGCCTGGTCGAATTCCAGCAATCTTTCCCCAACATTCTTGTGGATCTCCACTGCGCGATGCGCTCGGCCGACGTGTCGCGGCATGAGGCCGACGTTGCGATCCATCTGTCGCGACCGACCGCGCCTGACGTCAAACTGGTCCGGCTCGGCCGAATGCATCTGATGTTCTTTGCAAGCCAGAAATACATCGACACCTTCGGCACGCCCAGAACCCCGGACGAATTTGCCAAGCACCGGCTGGTGATTCAGGTCGCCGACCAGACCGCCGCCAAAGAGAGCTTCGAGAGTTTTTTTCCAGGCCATTCCCAGAGCGACTTGCTGGTGATGAAAACAAATGTCAGCAGCGCCAATTACTGGGCCGTCGCCAATGGCGCCGGCATCGGCGTGTTTCCGACATATGCCTGCGAGCTTGGGGGCAAGATTGTGCCCCTGGAGATCGAATTGCGCCGGCCATTCGATATTTGGCTTTCCTATCATCCGGGTAGTGGCCGTATCCCCCGGGTACGGCGCATGATCGACTGGTTGGTGGAGGCTTTCAATCCCGCAAAATTCCCCTGGTTCAAGGACGAATTCGTCCATCCAAGTGAGTTTAAAACGGTATATAAGGGTGAATCCCTGACCCATCTATTCGGGGGCTTCTCGACCGAAGGACGGTAACAGTAGTATGAAACAAGCAGCAGCAAAGAAAATGAAGCAGCGGAGTGCTGGCAAACCCGACATTGAGTTGGGAAAGCGGATTCGGCTGCGCCGCGTTGAGCAAAAAATCTCGCAGGCCGAGCTTGGCGACAAATTGGGCGTCAGCTTCCAGCAGGTTCAAAAATATGAGAAGGGCGTCAACCGCGTCGGCGCCGCCCGTCTTCAGCAAATCGCCACGGCCCTCGACGTACCCGTCACGTTCTTCTACGACGGCGACGGCAAGGCGCGCGAGGTCGAAAGCCTGTTGTTTCTCGATAGCGCGTTCAGCCTGAGATTGCTGAGGGCCTATAGCAAAATCAAGGATCAGACCGTGCAGCGTCAGTTGGTGTCCTTGATGGAATCGATCGCCGCCAACGAAGATTAGGCATCGATTAGACCGCCTGGCCGATCGCGGTCCCTGCAAATCTAGTTTGCAGCACCGCGGACGTGATCGATCAACGCAAGCGGATCGGCCGGCAGTCTATGGCCGCGCCAGGCCACATGCTGGTCCGGCCGCGACAGCACCAGTCCCCCGTCATAGAAAATGGCGGTGTTTGGCCGTTCGACATCGAGGACTTTCAGCGGCACGCCCCTCTTGCGAGCCGCGGCCTCGAGCTCGGCGACATCGACAGCCGGGTCGAACCTCAGAAGCGTGAACTCCGGCCCCATTGCATCGTAAAGCGAGCTGCCGTCTTCACGCCACAGGTGCGGCGTGCGGCAACCCGGCACGCTCGACGGCGTGTAGCTGTTCATGGTGTAGGCCGGATGCTCGGCGCCGTCATAGGCGATGACCGGCGAGCGATCGTAATAGGTACCGAAATTGAGACCGGCGCAGGCATATTGCTGGACGTTGATTTCGTAGGCGAGACGGCCAACTTCCCGCCGCGCCAGTTCGCCCTCTGATCCCGCATCCTCGATGTCGTCGGGTACCGCGCCACGGCGGCGAATTTCGGCTTCGGCATGCGACATCGCGAATCGCGACACCTGGCTGGTAATCGGCCAGCGCTCCGCCTCATACGCATCGAGAATCGAAGCCGGGGCCCAGCGATTGAGATGAGCCGCAAGCAGCCAGGACAGGTTCATGGCGTCGGCGATCCCGGCGTTCATGCCGTATCCGGCGTAAGGCACCCAGATATGCGCCGCATCGCCGGCGACGAAGGCGCTGCGGTCGCGAAACTTGCTCGCAATCAGCCGCCGTCCGTACCAGTCTTCCCTGGAGATGATGTCGTAGGTGAAGTCCGCTCCGACGCCGAGAATGGTGCGGATGCACGCGTCGCGATCGACTGAATCGAAATCGGTCTCCGCCGGCTTCAGATAATTATGCACCAGCCAGCGCTCGCGGCCATCGATCGCATACACCATGCCCGAGCGCCTGGGGTTGATCGCGCCGGTGCCCCAGGCGGATTCGTGCTGCTGACGACCGATAAGATCGGGGGCGCGGATAAAGCTCGACTGCACGCGCTGCACCACGGCGTCACCGGTCAACTCGGCGCCGATCGCCTTGCGGACGACGGAGCGCGCGCCGTCGCAACCGATCAGATAGCGACAACTCAAACGCCTGACAGCATTGGTTTCAAGGTCGCGCAAGGACACATCCGCCGACGTATCCTGCACCACCACGTCTTCGACCGACGTCCGGTTGATGATGTGGATGCGCGGCTGCACCGCGGCGTGCTCGAACAGGATCGGTTCGAGAAATATCTGGTTGATGCGGTGCGGCGGCTCCGGCGTCGGCCAGTTGCAATCCGGCCCATCCGTCCTGCTGAACCGGTCGCGGCGGCACGGGATCGGAATCCGCGCCAGCTCCGGCCCGGTAAACGTGGTGCGATAACTGATGTCGTGCGGATAATCCGCGGGCAATCCGGCGTTGCGCACCTTTTCCGCAAGGCCGAGCCGGCGGAAGATTTCCATGGTGCGGGCGGCGACGTGGTTGCATTTCGGTTCTGGAGCTGCGGCCCGGGCGCGCGTCTCCACCACCGTGACGTCGACACCTCGCCACGCCAGATCGATCGCCAGCGTCAGCCCGACCGGGCCAGCGCCAACGATCAGCACCTCGGACTCGATCATTTCAGGCATCGATCACGCTTGATACGGCGAACTGCGCCGGGGACATACGTTTGTCATTCCAGCTCCGCGCCCGAATTCCTGACGATCACCGCCCAGCGATCGACCTCGGTCTTGATGTAGGCTGCAAACTGTCCGGCGTCGATCCGGCCAGTGGCTCCAGCGCAATCGTGGTGAGCTTGTCGCGCGTTGCGGGATCGGCCATCAGCTTTCCGATTTGCCCGGCCAACTGGTCGATGATCGGCCGCGGCACGGCGGCGGGCGCGACGACCCCCTGCCACGCGACCAGTTCGAAGCCGGATAGACCCCCTTCGGCCAGGGTCGGGATGTCCGGTGCGGAGGCAACCCGTTTGGGCGTGGTGACACCCAGAACCCTCACCTTGCCCTCGCGAATCTGCTGCAAGGCCGGCTGCAGGTCCACCACCATGAAAGGAATATGTCCCGCGATCACATCAAGCATCGCCGGGACGCTGCCGCGATACGGCACGTGGCGGATATCGATCGCGGCGGCAGCCTTCAGCATCTCGGCGCCGAGATGCTGCGGACTGCCGTTGCCGGCCGAACCATAGGCCAGTCCCGGCGTCGATTTGGCGTAGGCGATGAATTCGGGCAGCGTCTTCGCCGGAACCTGCGGATTGATGATCAGCGCGAACGGCACCCCGGCCACCAGCGCGACCGGCGTAAAATCCTTGACCGGGTCGTAGGGCAGTTTCTTGTAGAGCGTCTTGTTGATGGCAAGCGTGGTCGAGGTTGCCATCAACAGCGTATAGCCATCGGGCTCGGCCCTTGCCACCTGGTCCGCGCCAAGCGTGGTCCCGGCTCCGGGCTTGTTCTCGACGATGACGGTGGCGCCAAGGCCGGTCTTGAGCCCATCGGCAACCAGACGGCCGAGAAAGTCGGTGGTGCCGCCGGCCGGATAGGGCACGATCATTTTGACGGTTCGGCTGGGGTAAGCCGCCTGCGCCAAGGCCGGCAGTCCCATCAGCATGGCGAGCCCGCCACCACATCCGGCCATCGCCTCTCGGCGCGTCAACAACATGGGTTCTCCTGAAGACACACTCGTTTTTTCCGGGCAAGTGCTTTTTTTCCGGGGGCGCGTGCTTTTGATGGGTGAGTGCGCTCACGAACCACGTTAGCCGTCATCGCGACCTATCGAAAGCCACTAAAGTTCAACCCAGCTATTGCGGCAGTGCAATGGCTGCCATAACAATTTCATCAGCGTGCAACTCTCATGGGCTGATATCAGGGCTGACATTCCTAAAACTTTGAATTTGCTGATTCCGGGTCCCACCCGATTCATTCGGCTTGAACCGCCGAGTCTGTTTATTTCAGCGTCAGCGCCGTCATGACGCATTCCAAGGGCATTACAGATGCGAACCATGACAATCGTTGCCATCGCCACGATGCTTGCGACGGCATCGGCGTTTGGGCAAAGCGCAGGCCCGGCTGGCTCCGGCACCGCACCGCTCCCGGCCAAACCGCTGGCGGCAACGCCGCCCGCGGGCACCACACATCCCGTGCACGCAACACCGGCCAGGCCGGCAGCCGCATCGACTCCCGAATCGCGTTCTGCGGCGGCTTTGGCGCTATCGCACGAACCGACATTCGACGAAGGCACCGCGCAACGGATCCGGGAGGCGGCGCTAAGCTATTCGGATATCGCGGTGCGCGGCGGGTGGCCGGCGATACCCGCCGAGGCCAAATTCGTGCCTGGCGCGCAGGGACCACATGACGATCTGTTGCGCCAGCGTCTGTTGATCAGCGGCGATCTGGCCCCGGACAAACCATCCGGTGCTTACGACGACGTCGTCGCTGAAAGCGTGAAGCGCTTCCAGTTGCGCCACGGGCTGGCGGCCACGGGAACGATGACGCCGCGCACCCTCGCCGCGCTCAATATCCCTGTGCAGAAGCGGATCAAGCAGCTTGAGGCTTCGCTCGAGCGCCTTGCCAATATGGATTTCGCCTTTGGCCAACGCTACGTGGTGGTGAATCTGCCCGCGACGTTCGCCGAAGCTGTCGAAGACGACAAGGTGGTGCGGCGCTATCGCGTGATCGTCGGCAAGACCGAAAAACCCTCACCGACGCTGACCGCTGAAATCACCAGCGTCAATCTCAACCCCACCTGGACCGTCCCGCCATCGATCGCGAAAACCGAGATCTCGGCGCATATGCGAAAAGATCCCGGCTATCTCTCCCGCATGCACATGGATGTGCTCGATGCGCACGACGCTCCCATCGACCCGCGATCGCTGGACTGGTCCGGCGTCCACACGCCGAATTTCACGGTGCGCCAGCAATCCGGCACATGGAATGCGCTGGGTGCTGTAAAAATCGACATGCCGAACCCTTTTTCGGTCTACATGCACGATACCAACCAGCGCAATCTGTTCAGCGACGACTACCGCTTCGACTCGCACGGCTGCTCGCGTGTCGATAACGTGCGCGACCTCGCCGCATGGCTGCTCAAGGACCTCCCGCACTGGAGCCGCGCCGCCATCGACGCCGCCATCGCCACCGGACAGCGCGAAGACATCCACCTGCCCCGGAAAGTCCCGGTGGCCTGGGTCTATCTCACGGGGTGGATGACCAAAGACCAGACCGTTCAGTTCCGCAACGACATCTACGACCAGGACGCGCAGCTTCTGGAAGCCACCGCCGAGGAAGCCGCATTCTTCAATCAGGCAGGCAATCATCCATTGACGGCACATCTTGCGCAGTGAGTTTCACCACCTCTCCCGCTTGCGGGCAGGGGAATCGCATACCGAATTTTCAATGAGTCGTCCCTGCGAACGCAGGGACCCCAGCGTGAGCGCAATTGCGCTCATCGCGGCGGCGCGGACTCTCGTTTCCGGACTGGAGCAGAGGCCTTTTTTCACTTTTGAGGCCAGGGGTGATGGGTCCCTGCGTTCGCAGGGACGACCCGCTGCGAGAGATTGTGCGAAGCCACGACCATCGGCTGAAGTTGGTCATATGCGATAGCCCTGCCCGCAAGCGGGAGAGGAGCGCACTGCCATTGCCGAGATAGCGAAGCAGTGCTTCAATCCGGTTGAACAACACCCAATCACCGAAAGACGCACCGATGCTAGATGTCCCCAAAAGCGCCGAAAAATCCTATGCCGACGGCAAGATCCTGCAAAGCATCGCCGACGGCGTCGGCATCATCACCTTCAACAATCCCGAAAAGCGCAACGCCATGTCGCTCGACATGTGGGAAGGACTCGGCAGCGCACTGGTGGAATTGCGCGACGATCCCAAGGTGCGCGTCGTGATCATGGTCGGCGCCGGCGACAAGGCGTTCGTCTCGGGCGCCGATATCAGCCAGTTCGAGAAAACCCGCCACAACGCCGAAGCCTCGGAAGAATATTCGAAGAAGAGCGCCGCACAGCGCGCGCTGCTGGCCGATTATCCGAAACCGACCATCGCCTGCATCAGGGGTTTTTGCCTCGGCGGCGGCATGCAGGTGGCGATGCTGGCGGATATCCGCATCGCGTCCGAGAACAGCCAGTTCGGCATTCCCGCAGCCAAGCTCGGCATCGCCTATGGCTATGACGGCCTCAAGCATCTGGTCTCGCTGGTCGGGCCGTCATGGGCGCGGCTCATCATGTACACGGGCATGCGGATCGATTCCGCCGAGGGCTTAAGGATTGGACTCGTCGATCGCGTGGTGCCCGACACCGAGCTGTGGAACGCGACGTCGGAGATCGCCGGCACCATTTCCGG
>Ga0179592_10000638_pt1 | contig 14005 bp, 13 predicted proteins | sample CZODoug2_1_08_16_FD_148623 | JGI IMG/M metagenome (GOLD analysis project Ga0179592, IMG submission 148623) | Vadose zone soil fungal communities from Angelo Coast Range Reserve, California, USA - CZODoug2_1_08_16fungal (Illumina Assembly) | ecosystem: Environmental > Terrestrial > Soil > Vadose...
AAGTCGTAGGACCCGGTAACGATGTTGAAGAAGCCGGCCGGCCATTTCGACGGATCGGCACAGGCGTCGAACGCGCCGTGATCGGCGAGCACGTGGACGCGCAGACCGGTGACCTTGCCTTCCTTGGTCGCCGCGATTTCGGTGGTCATGTGATAGTCGCGCGCAAAGGAAGTGGCGGTGAGGTTCTCGATGCGGTCCTCGACCCACTTTACGGGCTTGCCGGTGACGATCGAAGCCACGGCGGCACAGATGTAACCGGGATAGGCGCCCACCTTGTTACCAAAACCGCCGCCGACGTCGGGCGAGATCACGTGGATCTTGTGCTCCGGGATCTTGGCGATCAGCGCCACCACGGTGCGGATCACATGCGGCGCCTGGAAGGTGCCCCAGATCGACAGTTCACCCTTGATCTTGTCGAACGAGCACACGCACTGGCAGGTCTCCAGCGGCGACGGATGGGTGCGATGATAGGAGAGCATCTCCTTGATCGTCACATCCGCCTTCCTGAACGCGGCGTCGGTGAGATCCTTGTCGCCGACGGTCCATTCGAAGATGTGGTTGTGATGCTTGCGCGGCCCATGCGCGCCGGTGGTCTTGCCGGCGAGATCCTCGCGCAGCACCGGCGCATCGGCGTCCATGGCCTTGAACGGATCGATCACCACCGGGAGCGGTTCGTATTCGACGACCACCTTGTTGATGCCGTCATCGGCCGCATAACGGTCGGTGGCGACCACGAAGGCGACTTCCTGATTCTGGAACAGCACCTTGCCGTCGGCCAGCACCATCTGCACGTCGCCGGCGAGCGTCGGCATCCAGGCGAGGTTGACGGTTTTGAGAGTCTCGGCGGTGATAACAGCCAATACGCCCGGCACCTTCAGCGCCTCTTCGCTGTTAATCGACTTGACCCGTGCGTGCGCATGCGGCGATCTGACAAAATCGCCGTGCAGCATGCCCGGCAGTTTCAAATCGTCGACATAATTGCCCTTGCCTTGCGTGAAGCGGGCATCCTCGACCCGCTTGCGCTTGCAGCCCATGCCTTCGAGCTTGGCTTCACGTTGTTCCCGCGTGGGAGTCATGTCGTTCATTCCGCAGCCTCCTGGAATTGGACGCCATTGATCTTGGCGGCGGCGTACTGGATCGCCTTGACGATGTTCTGATAACCGGTGCAGCGACAGATATTGCCGGAAATACCCATCCGGATTTCCGCCTCTGACGGCGACGGATTCTCCTGCAGCAGACGTTGCGCGCGCAAAATCATGCCCGGCGTGCAGAAGCCGCATTGCAGCCCGTGCATCATGCGAAAGCCTTCCTGCAATGCCGACAGCGAACCGTCGGCATTGGCGACGCCCTCGATGGTGGTGATCTCGGAGCCCTGGGCCTGCACCGCGAACATCGTGCAGCTTTTCACCGACATGCCGTCGAGATCGACGGTGCAGGCGCCGCAATGGGTGGTCTCGCAGCCGATATGGGTGCCGGTGAGCAGCAGATTCTCGCGGATGAAATGCACCAGCAGCGTGCGCGGTTCGACGAGGCCTTCGACCTCGGCGCCGTTCACTTTCATGGTCACATGGGTCTTTGCCATTTTTGTCTCTCCCTAGTACCGCTTGTCCGAAGTTCGCAACATATCTCGGACCTCATCCTGAGGAGCATCGCGAAAGCGATGCGTCTCGAAGGATGACTCCGGGTGACGACAGCGCCAGCCGCCATCCTTCGAGACGCGCGCGAAAGGCGCGCTCCTCAGGACGAGGTCCGTGACTGTTGCTGCCGACGGTTTCATGCAATCGATCCCTTAACTGGCGCGGCCGGCGGCGCGGGTCAGCGCCCGCGTCACCATGATGCCGCCGACATGTTTGCGGTATTCGATCGGGCCGCGGGCGTCCGCGGCCGGCGACATGATCGCCACCGCCGCCGCCGCGGCCTTTTTGAGCGTCGCCTCGTCGAGGCTGGTTCCGATCACGACCTTCGCCGCGTCCACGGCCAGCAGCGGCGTTTCGTGCAGATTGGTGAGGCCGATCGCGCAACTCGTGACCTTGCCGCCCGCCATCGTCAGCACGACCGCCGCCGCGGCGGTGGCGTAGTCGCCGATCTTGCGCTTGAGTTTTTCGTAGGCGTAGCCGTGACCGGCCGCAGGCGCCGGAATTGAAATGAAGGTGAGGATTTCGCCGGGCTCCAGCGACGTGAAATAGGCGCCCTGATAGAATTCCGAAGCCGCGATATCACGCCCGCCCGCGGGCCCTTCGAGCCGGTAGCTGGCGCCCAGCGTCATCATCAGCGCTGGCATGTCATTGCCGGGATCGCCATTGGCGACGTTGCCGCCGATGGTGCCCATGTAACGCACCTGCGGATCGGCGATCAAAAGCGCGGTCTCATGCAGGATCGGCAGCGATTTGCCGATTTCGTCGGACCCGAGCAGCTGGTGCTGGGTGGTCATCGCGCCGATCACGATGCGATTGCCGTCGCGGCGGATGCCCTTCAACCCGTCGATCCCGTGCAGATCGACCAGGTGCTCCGGGGTGGCCAGCCGAAGCTTCATCATCGGGACCAGACTATGACCGCCGGCAAGGGGGCGGGCTTCTTCGCCCAGTGTTGACAGTAATTTGACCGCATCGGCCACGGTCGCGGGCCGGTGATAGCTGAATGGGCCAGGAATCATGGTCTCCTCCATCCGTCCTGTGAGTGCAGACGTTGGATCAGAGGCTGTTCCCGGAATTTTTCGTAAGCAAGGCCACGGCGGTCGACGGGGCACGGACTAAGGAAATTCGCACGAATTGCGGATTACGACGCACGAAATGCGTCAGGCTTCGCGACCCAATCCGGCCGCTGACTGCGCGTGACGCTTGGCGAGACCGAGCCGGGCCTTGACCTCGGCGATCTTGGCGCGGCTCACGGGCACCCGGTGCGGCGACGGCCCATCGAGCTCGACGATGGCGCCATCGCCCTCCTTGCGAACAAAGGTGACATGGGGGATCGCCACGATGTGGCTGCGGTGCACCCGGAGGAACAGCCCGGGATCGAGCTGCGCTTCGGCCTCCGAGATCGACCATGGACACATCCGCTCGCGGGTGCCGTCATGCACCCTGGTATAATGGGCGTCGGCCCGCACGCTCCGCACATCGGCGCTATTGATGAAATGCGTGCCGTTGGCGCCTTCGACCGGAAGCCGGGGCGCCGGGGCGGCGCGCGGCGGCTGGCCGAGGCCGCCGAGCGGCGCCGACATCGGCCGCGGCAAGGGCGCCGGACCGTGTTCAAGCAATGTCGCCTGCGCGACACCGGCCGCGGTCCCCGCAACCGGATCGATCGTCGCCGCCATCGCCTGCCGGCGCGGATCCGGCACCAGCGAGAGCAGGAAGCCCGCCGCTATCACAAAACAGAGCAGCGCCACCACCACCGAGAGGATTTGCTGCGACGCGGCCAGCCCACCGATATGGTGGTGCGACCCATCCGCCAGCGGAACAAAATGCATGCCGTCCATCGCGGTGTAGTGCATGCCGGCCACCGCAACGCCGAACGCGATCGAGCTCACGATCAGCCGGATACCGTCCTGCCGGGCCAGGAATGCGCGCAGGCCGCCATAGGCGGTGACGACGGCAATCAGGATGGAGAGCAGGATCATCGGGGTGTCATGCGCGATGGCGAAATGGCCGGCCAGAGCGTGAATGCCGACATAATGCATGCTGGCAACGCCGGCCCCGAGCAGAACCGCCGACCAGACCACACGCCGCAGCGACGGCTCGCCGATGCTGACGAAAAACAGGGATATGCCGACCACCAGTACGCAGATCAGGAACGACACGATGGTGGGTAGAACAAGGTAGACAGTATCAGCCGGGATCGGCGCGGCCAGCATGCCGACAAAATGCATGGTCCAGATGCCGACCGCGAGGAACGCGGCAGCGCCGGCCAGCAGCACGCGATGGCTGACGTCCGGCGTCCCGCGGATACGCGCCGCGAGGCTGAAGCCGGTGTACCCGCCCAGGATCGCGATCACCACCGAGAGCGCGACGAGATAGGGATCGTGTCCTTCGAACATGATCGTCTCGGCCGCCAGTCTCCACGGGCGTGCCTCCTCCCGCCGCCGACTTTATAGGCGCGGCGGCGGAAATGACAATCAATCCGTCCGGGCTTGCTTTCCCGCCGCGACATGGCCGCACAGTTGTAGGATGGGTTGAGCGGCAGCGAAACCCATCGATGGCTTCCGATGAGGAGATGGGTATCGCTTCGCTCAACCCATCCTACGCGCTACGCGCTCTACACGATCCCCGCCGCGACCTGACCGCGCAGCCGCTCCAGGCTGAGCAGCGTGTTGGCGCAGGCTTCCGCGACCTCGACGCCCTTGGTCGCAAAATGCTTGCGGAAGAAGTCGAAATGCGCGGCGCTCTCGTGGAACTGCTGCGGCGTCAGCACCGCGGAGAATACCGGCACCTCGGTGCGCAACTGCACATCCATCAGCGCCTTGATCACGGTGTCGGCGACAAATTCATGGCGGTAGATGCCGCCATCGACCACGAGCCCCGCCGCGACGATCGCGGTGTAGCGCCTGGTCTTGGCGAGCAGCTGCGCATGCAGCGGGATTTCGAACGAACCCGGCACCTCGAACAGATCGATCTGCGCGCGCGCGATGTGGCGCGCCTCGATCTCATCAAGGAAGGCGATCCGGCATTCCTCCACCACCTCGCGATGCCAGGACGACTGCACGAAAGCGACCCGCTGCGGTTTTGCAAATCGCGGGTGCGCCGGAACGGGCGGCCGACCGATCGTTTCGGAAGATTCGTTTATTTCGGGAGAGTCTTTTACTTCGGGAGCGTCTTGTAAGTGGGGTTCTTGCAACATCTGATTCATGGCTTTCCTCTTTCAGGACCAGAATCAGGGCATACGGAACGACGCGCCGCGCGCAATGCGGCTGTCGCGACCGTTCTCTTTCATCCGGACTTTAACCGTCGGCTTCGGAATCACACCGAATCTGCTGACCCTTTTTCCCAAGGGGATTCCAAGGGAAGAAGGCGCTCGCGGGCTTGGGCTTAGCCACCCTTACCGCCGGTGGGGACTTTCACCCCGCCCTGAGAACATCGGCCGCCCGGTATGAGCGGCCTGAGGGGAACTATGACCAATGGCCACGACGCCAGCAAGCACCTTCATCATGGGGAATCTGCATGTCCCTATGCCGAGCGCGTATTCCGCAAAAGTGGGTACCGGTTTTGCGCATAGAATACGCGCAAATTATAGATTAGGAGCATTTTCCCGCCGGCTAACCGGATTCCGCTTAGCCGGCAAGAAAATGCTCCGTGGCGAATCTAAGGCGATTTACTTCCGCGAAATTAACGATTAAGGCGGGCCAGTCCGGCTCGCTTGGAGCGAATTCCGTGCGCCGGACTCGGCCCGCGCGAATCCGACTCCGGTTTGTTCTCAACATTAATAATTTCGGCGCGCGATCAGCTGTGGACGAGCGCCGCTTTGGCTGTGGACGGACTCCCCCTGCAGTTGCGCCGATTCCGCAAATCACATCACTTGATCCCGGCAGGCCCCCGGCGCGATCAGGGGATTGCAGTCGGCAGCGACGCATCAAGCCAACTGGTGTCGGCGTGCTGCGGGCGTATCAAACCATCGTATCTGAATCTTTTCTCTGAAAACGGTAAGGTCGAGACGGAAATGTCCCTCCTCGAAGGCATCATCGATTCCCTGAACAATCCGCTTGCGGTCGTCGAGGACATCGCCGCCGATAATAACTGGTCGTTCGAACGCTCCGGCACCGACGAGGTGACGATCGTCTCCAAGGGCGAGTGGACCGATTACCAACTGTCCTTTACCTGGATGACCGAGATCGAGGCGCTGCATCTGGCCTGCGCCTTCGACATGAAAATTCCCGCAGCCCGCCGCGCCGAGGTGCAGCGGCTGATCGCAGCGATCAACGAGCAATTATGGGTCGGGCATTTCGACATCTGGACCCACACCGGGATGATCATGTACCGGCAGGCGCTGGTGCTGCCGGGCGGGATCACCGCTTCGACCGCGCAGTGCGAGACCATGCTGGTCGGCGCCATCCACGCCTGCGAGCGCTATTATCCGGCGTTCCAGTTCGTGGTGTGGGCCGGCAAATCAGCACCGGAAGCCATCAGTGCGGCGATGTTCGACACCGAGGGTGAGGCGTAAGCGTCCGCGAATTCCTCAGTCGTCATGCGCGGGCAAAAGCGCGAAGCGCGTCTTCGCGCAAGATGACCCGCGCATCCATCTAAAAAATGAATCTATGAAGAAGACGATGGATTGCCGGGTCAAGTGTTCAGTCCGGGGAGATGGCCCGGCAATGACGAGCAACCGTCGTCCCTGCGAACGCAGGGACCCATACGCCGTGTCGCCGAAGTTCAAGTAAAGCGCTTGTGGCCGATCTCGCGTTTCACTAGAAACGCCAGGGGTTATGGGTCCCTGCGTTCGCAGGGACGACGCAGGTATTTGTTTCTGATGACTTCGAACACCACTAACGCTTTGCAAGATATCAAAACCACCATCGTCCTCGCCGGCGCGGGGAAGATGGGCGGTGCGTTGCTGTCGGGCTGGCTGGCGCAGGGGTTGGATGGCAAGCGCGTCGTCGTGATCGAGCCGCTTCCCTCCGACGAGATCGGCGCGCTAGTGACAAAAGGTGTTCGTCTCAATCCATCGCCGAAGGATATCGGCGCCGTCGCGACGCTGGTGATCGCGCTGAAGCCGCAGTCGTTCCGCGAGGCCGGAGCGATGCTGAAATCCTTCACCGGGCCTTCCACGCTTGTGGTGTCGATCATGGCGGGCACGACCATCGCCTCGATCGCCGAGGTGTGCGGCGGCAGCGTCGTCCGCGCCATGCCCAACACCCCGGCCGCGATCGGCCGCGGCATCACGGTCGCGGTGGCGGCAGGCAATGTCGGCAGCTCGCAGCGCGCCATCGCCGACGCGCTGTTGCGCGCCACCGGATCGGTGGAATGGGTCGATGACGAGAATTTGATGGACGCGGTGACCGCGGTCTCCGGTTCCGGTCCGGCCTATATTTTCCTGCTCGCCGAAGAACTGGCGCGCGCCGGCGTCGAAGCCGGCCTGTCCCAGGATCTCGCGACCAGGCTGGCGCGCGAAACCGTCGCCGGCTCCGGCGAATTGCTGCGTCGCTCGGATGCTCCCTCCGCGACGCTGCGCCAGAACGTCACCTCCCCCGGCGGCACCACGGCCGCGGCGCTGGAAGTGCTGATGGGACCGGACGGCATGCAGTCGCTGCTGACGCGCGCGGTCGCCGCCGCGACCCGCCGCTCGAAGGAGCTGGCGAAATAACTAACCCGTCCCGAAGCGCGTGTTGAAGGTCGCGAGATTGACCAGACCGCGCGCATGACGGCCCTCGCCGATCCGGCGTTCGCCGTCGAAGGCTTCGACCTCGAACCGGATGACCCGGCGCGCCACCGCGATCACCCGCGCGGTGGTCCGTATCACCGCGCCAACCGCTGAGGCCGCGAGATGGCGGATATCGACCTCGGTGCCGACCGTGATCCAGCCCGGTTCCAGATAGGCGTTGATGGCGTCGCCGGACGTCAACTCCATTTCCAGGATCATCATCGGGGTCGCGAACACCGCCGGCATGGTCGGGATGATATGGCGGACGGTGAGATCGGGCGTCACCTTGAGGGTGCGCTCGGCGCTCATGCCGGGTTTGATGACGTTGCGTGCATCCATGGGTCGATCCGAAATGATCACTGCGTCGTCCCGGCGAACGCCGGGACCCATACGCCGTGCCGTCAGCGTTTGGGCGAAGCGCTCGTGGCCCGCCCTGCGCTTTACCGGAAACGCCAGGGGTTATGGGTCCCGGCGCCCCGTGCGCAATTGCGCACTAGGCCGGGACGACGAACGTGAGGTTGCGCGCTACTTCTTCTGCGCCGCTGCCCGCTCCACAAACGTCTTGCCGCCCTTCATCTTGTGGGCCAGCGGCGCCTCGTTGATCTGGATCACGACGGCATCGGCGTCGACGCCGAGGTTCTTCACCAGCGCTTGCGTGATGTCGCGCATCATGCCGGCCTTCTGCTCATCGGTGCGGCCGGCGGCCATGCTCACGGTAATTTCAGGCATTCTTGTCACTCCCTTTGCTCTTGCTACGTCACTCTTGCCACGAACACGATCCTCATCCTGAGGAGCGGCCTTTTGGCCGCGTCTCGAAGGATGCGCCTATTGTCCTCATGGTTCGAGACGGCGCAAGAGCGCCTCCTCACCATGAGGTCTATTTCCACTTCACTCCGTGCTTATCAAGAATCTTGCGTACTTCATCAACCAATGCAGCCTGCGGCACCTTGGTCTGGGCCTCACCCTGCTTCTGCAGATATTCGTCGCGATCTTTTTCGAGTTTTGCCAGTTCGGCGCCGAGGATGAGGTCCTTCAACAAGACCTGCGGCCCCGCGGGATCGTCCTTCTCATCGCTGCCCTGAATGATCACGCAAGGGCTGTTGCGCTTGTCGGCATATTTGAGCTGGTTGCCCATGTTTTTGGGGTTGCCGAGATAAAGCTCGGCGCGGATGTTTGCGGCGCGCAAGGCTGCGACCATCTTCTGATAATCGGCGACGCGCTCGCGATCGAACACGGTGACCACGACGGGGCCGAACTCCGGCGTGGTGTCGAGCTTGCCGAGCATGGTGAGCGCGGCCTGCAAACGCGACACGCCGATGGAAAATCCCGTCGCCGGCACCGGCTCGCCGCGAAAGCGCGACACCAGACCATCATAACGCCCGCCGCCGCCGACCGAGCCGAAGCGAACAGGGCGGTCCTTTTCGTCTTTTGTCTCCAGCGTGAGTTCTACTTCGTAGACCGGACCGGTGTAATATTCGAGACCGCGGACAACGGAGGGATCGATGCGGATGCGATCAAGTCCATAACCACTGTTGCGAACCAACTGCTGAATTTCGTCTAGCTCGTCACGACCGGCACTGTAAGAAGCACTCACTTCATTGACCGTCTTGCCGTTCGGTAACGCGATCGTTGTTCCGCTGATTCCGAAACCTTGAGGATCGCTCTCTAGGGAGGTCGCAAAAATTAGGTCAGCTTGCCAATTCTCAAGATTGGCCCCCTTCGTGAAATCGCCTTTTCCTTCTTCTCCACCATCCCAACGTCCGGCACCAAGTAGCTTTCGCACATCGGTTTCGGAAAATTTATCCAGCTTATCAATCGCCCGCAGCACCGTTAGCCGCCGACCCGCATTCTCATCCCCACCGAGCCCGATGCTCTCCATCACCCCATCGAGCACCTTGCGGTTATTCACCTTCACGACATAGCTGCCGCGCGGGATGCCCAGCGCTTCCATGGTGTCCGCCGCCATCATGCACATCTCGGCATCCGCGGCCGGCGACGCGCTGCCCACGGTATCCGCATCAAACTGCATGAACTGGCGGAAGCGGCCGGGGCCGGGCTTCTCGTTGCGGTAGACGTAACCGGCGCGGTAGCTGCGGTAGGGTTTTGGCAGCGAGTCGAAATTTTCCGCGACATAGCGCGCCAGCGGCGCCGTCAGATCGTAGCGCAGCGAAATCCACTGCTCGTCGTCGTCCTGGAACGAGAACACGCCCTCATTGGGCCGGTCCTGGTCGGGCAGGAATTTGCCGAGCGCGTCAGTGAATTCCATCGCCGGGGTTTCCACCGGCTCAAAACCGTAGCGCTCGAACACCTCGCGGATGGTTTCGGTCATGCGCCGCGTCGCCGCGATCTCGGCAGGTCCGCGATCGGCAAGCCCGCGCGGCAGGCGCGCGCGCAGTTTCTGGGGTTTTTTCGGTTTCTCGGTCATGGCCGGGTTGGTACCAGCCGAGGCGCGATGCGGCAACCGGGCTTGCTTCTCCCTCTCCCGCGCTTTGCGGGGGAGGGTTGGGGTGGGGGCGACGCGGGCCCCGGTGCTTGTGGCTTTCCCCCACCCCGGCCCTCCCCCGCACGCGGGAGAGGGAGCAGTGAGGGCGCGCCGCGGCGCTTACGCCGCCGCCGCCTTGCCCTTCGGCTGCACTTCGGCGGTGTAGTCCGCCATCAGCTGCTCCGAGATCGCGCCGGGGGTGAAGCTCCACTTGGCGATCTCCGACACCGGCGTGATTTCCGCGGCGGTTCCGGTGATGAAGCACTCGCTGAAGCCCACCAGTTCATCCGGCATGATGCGCCGCTCGATCACCTCGATGCCGCGCCGTTTGGCGAGATCGATCGCGGTGGCGCGGGTGATGCCGGCGAGGAAGCAGTCGGCGATCGGGGTATGGATCTTGCCGTCCTTGATGAAGAAGATGTTGGCGCCGGTGCATTCGGCGACGCGGTCCTGCCAGTCCAGCATCATCGCGTCGGCATAGCCTTCACGCTCCGCCTTGTGCTTGGAGATGGTGCAGATCATGTAGAGGCCGGCCGCCTTCGCCATCGCCGGGATCGTCCTCGGATCGGGCCGGCGATATTCGGCAAGGCCGATGCGGATGCCCTTCAGCTTTTCAGCAGGATCGAAGTAACTCGGCCATTCCCATGCCGCGACGGCAAGATGGATGGTGTTGGTCTGTGCCGACACGCCCATCATCTCCGAGCCGCGCCAGGCGACCGGGCGGACATAGGCATCCGGCAGGTTGTTCTTGTCGATGACCAGCTGCTTGGCGGCGTCGATCTCGGCGACCGACCACGGAATCTCGAAATCCAGGATGCGCCCGGAGTTCTTCAGCCGCTCCGAATGTTCGGTGCCCTTGAAGATCTTGCCGCCATAGGCGCGCTCGCCCTCGAACACACAGCTGGCGTAATGCAGCCCGTGGGTCAGGACATGGACGTTGGCATCGCCCCATGGCACCAGCTTGCCATCGTACCAGATGACGCCATCGATTTTATCGAACGAAACTCCCATGGGCTTTCTCCCGGATTGACGCAGCTCGTGCGCCCGCGCCGTGGCGCTGTTTAATACGCCTAGCCTTCACCTACACCAGCTCTGCAGCCGGTTTCCATCATCACATCTCCAAGGAGATGCTTTTGTGGAAGGCGGAAGTCCAGTATGTTTGCCGAAAAGCCGCTCGACAACGCACGGTAGACAAATTCGCGGGCTCTCGCCGCTATTGCTAGCTTTCTCCTGCCGTCATTATCGGCGGCTCACGACTTAATATTTCGTCGCCGGTGATAGTTTTGTAACATTGAACCCAAGATACGTCAATATGGCTGACATAAATTTCTCAGGCGCATCGCCCGACCATGATTCGCGGGCCAGCGAAGGGCGCTCTCCTAGCCCCCGGCCCGGCGATTTGCGCTGGGATATCATCGAGCTGTTGTTCTTCGCCTACCGCGATTTCGTCGGTGACGCCGATCATGAGCTGGAGGCCTTCGGGTTCGGACGGGCGCATCACCGTGTCATGCATTTCGTCCACCGTTATCCCGGCTTGAAGGTGGCCGATTTGCTGGACGTGCTGCGCATCACCAAGCAATCGCTGGGACGGGTTCTCAAGCAGTTGCTCGACGAAGGGTATATCGTGCAGAAAACCGGCAACAACGACCGGCGGCAGCGCCTTCTTTTTGCCACCGCAAAGGGGGAGGCGCTGGTCGGCAAGCTCGCAGGCCTGCAGACCGACCGCATCAACCACGCGCTGAGTGAAATCGGGCCACCGGGCGCGGATATTGTCCGGCAGTTCCTGCGGGCGATGATAGATCAGGACGATCCCGACAAGGTGCTGCAAACGATCCTTAGCCCCCCCAACGCAACCGCAAAGGAGTGATCGTGGCCCAGGCTGCAACCCTCGTCCGAAGGCTGACGCAACCGGCCGACGACGCCCCGCACCTGCTGCTGGTCGACGACGACCGCCGCATCCGCGATCTGTTGTCGCGGTTTCTCTGCGGCGAAGGCTACCGCGTCACCACGGCGCTGAGCGCCGGCGACGCCCGCGCCAAGCTGCTCGGCCTGCATTTCGATCTCTTGATCCTCGACGTGATGATGCCCGGTGAAACCGGGTTCGATCTCGCCCGCTTCATCCGCACATCCTCGTCGGTGCCGATCATCATGCTGACGGCGCGTCATGAGGCCGAAAGCCGGATCGAGGGGCTGCAAATCGGCGCCGACGATTATGTCGCCAAGCCGTTTGAACCGCGCGAGCTGGTGTTGCGGATCGGCAATATCCTCAAGCGCGCCGCGCCGCCGCCGGTGGAGACGCTGGAACAGGCCGCGTTTGGACCCTACGTCTATCACCTCGACCGCGGCGAACTGCGCCAGGGCGAGGAGGCCATTCATCTCACCGATCGCGAACGCGAGATGCTGCGCATTCTCGCCGTCGCGCGCGGCGAGACCGTGCCGCGCAGCGCGCTCACCGGCGACGGCACCGTCAACGAGCGTGCGGTGGACGTGCAGATCAATCGTCTGCGGCGCAAGATCGAACGCGATCCCGCCAACCCATTGTTCCTGCAGGCGGTGCGCGGCATCGGCTATCGCCTGGTTGCCTCGCCTTGAGATATTTCCAATGAAACTTGCCTGATGAGCACGCTCGACACCGGCCTTACCATGATCCGCACCGCCGCGGGCCGCGTCTCGGCGGTCAATGGCTGGATGGGCAACGCGTTCAAGGGCTGGATGCCGACCGGGCTTTATGCCCGCGCGCTGCTGATCATGATCGTGCCGATGGTTATCCTGCAGACGGTGGTGGCGTTCGTGTTCATGGAGCGGCACTGGAACACGGTGACGCGGCGGCTGTCGGCCGCGGTGGTGCAGGACGTCGCCAGCCTGATCGACGTCTACAAGGGTTATCCGCAGGACAAGGAGCGCGCGCAGTTGCGCCGCATCGCGCAGCGGCTCCAGCTGGTGGTGGATTTCCTGCCCGTCGGCGACATGCCCCCGCCCGGCCCCAAACCGTTCTTCTCGCTGCTCGATCAGACGCTTTCGGTGCAGCTTGGCCGGCAGATCGGCCGGCCGTTCTGGATCGATACCGTCGGCCGCTCCAACCTGGTGGAAATCCGCATTCAGCTTGACGACGCCGTGATGCGCGTCTTCGCCCAGCGCAGCGCGGCCTATGCCTCGAATTCGGAGATCTTCCTGTTCTGGATGGTGGGCACGTCGTCGATCCTGCTGATCGTGTCGGTGTTGTTCCTGCGCAACCAGATCAAGCCGATCCTGCGCCTCGCCGACGCCGCCGAAAGCTTCGGCAAGGGCCGCGAAGCGCCGAACTTCCGCCCCCGCGGGGCTCGGGAAGTGCGCCGCGCCGCGCAGGCATTCCTCCAGATGAAATCGCGCATCGAGCGCTCGATCGAACAGCGCACCGCGATGCTGGCCGGCGTGTCGCACGACCTGCGCACCATCCTGACCCGGTTCAAGCTCGAACTGGAGTTGATCGGCGACAGTCCGGAAGTCGACGGCATGCGCAAGGATGTCGATGAGATGTCCGGCATGCTGGAGGACTATCTCGCCTTCGCGCGCGGCGACAGCGGCGAGCACGCGCAGCCGACCGACATGACGCGGGCGCTGGAGGAGTTGCGCAACGACGCCGAGCGCAACGGCCATGCCGCGACCGTGGCGTTTCGCGGCCTGCCCGTGGTGACGGTGAAGCCGGCATCGTTCAAGCGCTGCCTCGCCAATCTGGTTTCCAACGCGGCGCGTCACGCCAACGCGATTTCGATCACCGGCCATCGCGATCACCGTTATTTGACCGTGACGATCGACGACGACGGACCGGGCATTCCGCCTGGCATGCGCGAGGAGGTGTTCAAGCCGTTCCTGCGGCTGGACGACGCCCGCAACCAGGACGAGGGCGGCACCGGGCTCGGCCTTGCGATCGCCCGCGACATCGCGCGTTCGCACGGCGGCGACATCACGCTCGGGGATAGTCCGATGGGCGGGCTTCGCGCGACGGTGCGGGTGCCGGTGTAGCGGCTTCTCCTTCTCCCCGCCTGCGGCAGGGCTATCGCATATGACTGAATTGGGCCGTGCGTTGATTCGGGCATGGCTTCGCACAAACTCTCAGCGGGTCGTCCCTGCGAACGCAGGGACCCATATGTGGACGGCCCCCGTGCCGCAAGAGTTTTTTTGAAGGTCTGATCGGATCGT
>Ga0179592_10000640_pt1 | contig 14004 bp, 12 predicted proteins | sample CZODoug2_1_08_16_FD_148623 | JGI IMG/M metagenome (GOLD analysis project Ga0179592, IMG submission 148623) | Vadose zone soil fungal communities from Angelo Coast Range Reserve, California, USA - CZODoug2_1_08_16fungal (Illumina Assembly) | ecosystem: Environmental > Terrestrial > Soil > Vadose...
CCGGTGTGTTGCGGCAGATGTCGGCGGTGTCCGCCGCGGCCGCGCCGCTGTTCATGGCCAACATCACTCCCGTCGAGAACACCGGATCGATGAACGCGTAGGCATCGCCGATCATCAGGAAATTGCTGCCGCAGCTGCGCTCACAGGCATAAGAGTAATTGCCGGTGGCTTCGACTTCGGATGCCAGCGAGGCGGCGCGCAGGCGTTCCGCGAGCGGCGGGCATAGGGCGATGGTTGACAAGAAGAAGTCGCGCACCGGGACATCGCGGGTCTTCATGTAACTCGGCCACACCACGGCGCCGACGCTCGTCGCGCCGTCCGCGAGCGGAATGAACCAAAGCCATCCGTGATCGAACCAATAAATGGAAATATTTCCTTCCTGTCTGCCGCAGTTGCGGCGTGCTCCCGTGAAGTGGGCGTACATGGCCGCGCTGTTGTGCTTCTCATTGCGGCGCTTGACCTTCAGGTGGTTGCCGAGAAAAGTATCGCGTCCGGAGGCGTCGATCAGTTGCGCCGCCTCCCAGATCTGCGTGCGCCCGTCATCGTGCTCCGCGTGCACGCGGATGCGTTCGTCATCGAGAAATTCGACGTCCCGGGCACGGCATCCTTCGACGACGTCCGCGCCTTGGGCGGCCGCGCGCCGCACCAGGATTTCATCGAACTGCGACCGTCTGACCTGGTATGCCATGGGCAGAGATTTGTCCCAGGCGTTCGCAAATTGGAATTCCTGGCCACGCCCGTCCCAGTGCGATATGAATTCCGCACCCCATTTCTGCATGCCGATGGCGCGGATCTTGTCGGCCACCCCGAGACGCTCCAGGAGCGGCAAATTCGCCGGCAACAGCGACTCACCGATGTGAAACCGGGGATGGCGTGCCTTTTCCAGGACGACCACCCGATAGCCTTTTTCCGCCAGCAGGATGGCGGCGGTCGAGCCGGCGGGCCCGCCCCCGATGATTAATATGTCGCATGCGAGCACTGCGGAAGTTTAACGTGCCGACAAACAGGGGTCCAACGCCTGTAAGATACGGGGTATGCACATCTTGATTGTTGAAGACGATGAAGTTGCGCGCGACTATCTGGCCAAGGCCCTGCGGGAGGTGGGACATACGGTGGACGTGGCCGCCAACGGTCTCGACGGACTCCACATGGCGTCCTCGATCGCGGTCGACCTGGCGATCGTCGATCGCATGCTGCCGAAACTCGATGGGCTCGCGTTGGTGCAATCGCTGCGGGCCACGGGGCGCAAGATGCCGGTGCTGATCCTGAGCGCCTTGGGCGACGTCGACGACCGGATTACCGGACTGCGCGCCGGCGGCGACGACTACCTGACCAAGCCCTACCACCTGTCGGAGCTCCTGGCGCGCATCGATGCGCTCGCACGGCGCGGCGATTCCGGCAACGCGGAAACGAACACCAAACTGAAATTGGCGGATCTCGAACTCGACCGGATGACGCGGCGCGTGACGCGCAACGGCAAGAAAATCGAACTGACCGCACGCGAGTTCCAGTTGCTCGAATTCATGATGCGTCACAGCGGCCAGGTCGTGACGCGGACCATGCTGCTCGAGGGGGTGTGGGACTATCACTTCGATCCCCAGACCAATGTCATCGACGTGCACATCAGCCGCCTGCGCCAAGCGATCGACAAGGATTTCGACAAGCCCCTGCTGCACACCGTGCGCGGCGCTGGGTACAGTTTGCGCGAAGACGAATAGTGCGCCTCGCGCGGCGGCGTGCTGTCAGCCCCGATCAGCCCCTGCGGGTGCTCGACACCTCGCCGTTTCGCATCGCCATCGTCTATTCGATCGTGTTCGCGTGCGGAGCGGCCGCGCTCTTGGGCGCGGTCGATTTCGCCGTCTCACGAGTCGTCGACGGCAGCACCGACAATCTCATCGGAGCGGAAGTCCAGGGCCTGCGCGAGCAGGTCCTGGTGCTGTCGCGCAGCGATTTCATCGAGCTGATCGAACAGCGCTCGCAAGACCAGGACGTTCGCGGCGCCGTGTATTTGATGGTGGACCCGCAACTGCGCCCCGTGGCGGGCAACGTTCCGGCGTGGCCGAAAGTCGATGCCAATGAAGGAAAGTGGATCCAGTTCAAGGTCTCGGTTCCATTCGGCGATGAAACCCGCGAACACGAAATGCGGGCGCAGCGTTTCCCGCTGCCCGGCGGCTACCGGATGTTGGTGGGGCACGACGTGCAGGAGCGGCAGGACGTCAAGAATCTCATGATGCGTGGACTCATCGCCGCGGTGGTGCTGACCTTGCTGCTCGGCCTGGGAGGCGGCTTTTGGATGGGCCGCCGCATCCTCGCGCAAGCGGGCGCGATCTCGGCGGTGGCGACGCAGATCATGCGCGGCGACTTGTCGCAGCGGCTGCCGGTGCGCGATGCCGACGACGAGATCAACACCTTGGCGCGCGAGATCAACGGCATGCTGGACAAGATCGAGCAACTCACCCTCGGCATGCGCACCGTGCTCGATAGCGCGGCGCACGATCTGCGCACGCCGCTCAACCGGCTGCAAGCGACGGCCGAAGGCGCGATGCATCAGCTCGCTTCCGGATCGGCGGAGCGGCGGGTGCTGGAGCGCGTTTCGACGGAGGTCGACCGGATGCGCGGTACCCTGGACGCGCTGCTGCGCATTGCACTCGCCGAGACCGGCACCGTGGCCCGCGAACCGGTGGACCTGTCGGAATTGGTGGCGAGCATGGTCGAACTGTATGCCCCGGTCGGGGAAGAGCGCGGCATTGCATTGGAAAGCACGGTGGAACCCGGGGCCCGCGTCCTAGGCAGCCGGCAGCTGTTGGCGCAGGCGCTCGCCAACCTGCTCGACAACGCGATCAAGTTCACTCCCGACGGCGGCCGTATTCGGGTGCGGCTGCACGGTCCCTCCGCCGAGCCCGAGGTGGTCATCGAGGACAATGGGCCCGGAATACCGGCCGATAAGCGCGAGATCGTGCTGGGCCGGCGCGTGCGGCTGGACGAGGCGCGCAAGTTCCCCGGATCCGGCTTGGGGCTGTCGTTGGTGGCGGCCGTCACCAAATTGCATGGGGCACGGCTGGTTCTCGATGATGCCGGCCCGGGCCTGCGGGTTTCCCTGAAATTTTGATCGCGAGCCTTGCGACCTGCTGCGCGACATGTGACGCATATCACATTTTGAAGAATTCCCATCGGGAATCGCCTCGGCGAACGCCCATTGTCAACCTTCCCCCTATATCGCATCCATCTGGGTCTCCGCTAGCCTTCGTCAAGACGAGGTACCGATTCGCCTCTACCTATTGCCGAGTGCAATTGGACGCATCAAATGCCAGTGGGTGACAACCAATCGGGCGGAGAAATGACATGCCATCTCCCAGCGCAGCATTGGTCAATCTACTGAAGGCCAGCATCGGCCCGGGTGATCCAAGCTTGCCCGATGGCCGGTTTATGCGTCGCATCCGGGCGGGGAGTGGTTTCTACCTAGGCATCATCGTCGGCGCGTTGGGCGTTTTTGCGCTGATGAGTAGGTCGGCGGAGCTGCGGCTATTCGTTTATACGGCAGTCATATTTCTTACCGTAATCGGAATCAGCCTGCATCGCCGCGGACAATTCTCGCCGATCGTGCATACCGAGATAATTGCCGGCCTGACAGCGGCTTGCGCCGCGGCCGCGTGCACCGGCGGCTTGCGCTCGAGCGTTCTAGCAGCGTTTCTCGTCTTTCCGGTCTATGCGGGCCGCGCTCTCGGCGTTCGCTCTACCTTAAAGTACGCCGGCATCATTGTCGGCTTGATACTCGGCATGCTTGGTCTGGATGCTGCCGGGGTCGTGTTCACGAACATTTTGTCGCCGCACGAAGAGCAAATTTTCACCGTGACGATGCTGATCGCAGCGCTTGTGGCGCTGATTGGCGCGACCACGGCGTTCCTGCATGCGCAACATCGGGTCGAGCTACGTCTCATGATGAACAATCGAGAACTGGCGGTTGCGCGCAACCTGGCGGAGGCGGCAACGCGCGCAAAGAGCGAATTTCTCGCAAATATGAACGATGAGATTCGCACACCCATGACCGGAGTCATCGGCATGTCGGAATTGCTGCTCGGGACGAGTCTGACTGCCGGCCAGCGCGACTACGCCGAATCGGTGCGCGACAACGCGCAGGCGCTGCTGACGGTCATAAACGATATCCTTGATTTCTCGAGGGTTGAATCAGGCGATCTGGAACTGGAGCTGTTGGATCTGGATCTACGTGACACCGTCGAGGATGTGGCGCGCTTGTTGTCGATGCAAGCTCACGAGAAAGGATTGGAAATCACGGTGCAAATCGATCCGAAGTTGCCGGATTTCGTGCGCGGCGATGCCGGCCGGATCCGGCAGATCCTGCTGACCCTGGGCGGCAACGCAGTCAAATACACGCAGCGTGGCGAAGTCTCCCTGGACGTGCAAGTCCTCGAGCAGGATGAGAGTGGTACGTCGGTGCGTTGCGAGGTCCTCGACACCGGCATCGGCATGTCTGACGACCGTCTATCGGAACTGTTCACATCGTCTCCGCGGGCCGATGCCGCGACCGCAAGAGGATTCGCGGGTACCGGCCTCGGGTTGTCGATCGCCAAGCATCTGGTGGAGTTGATGGGAGGTGAGACCGGCGCTGACAGCGAGTTGGGTATGGGGTCGGTCTTCTGGTTCACTGCTCGGTTCGCGGCCGCGGAGCACGCCAAAGTCCCGCCGTATGCCGAAAAAACCACCCTCAAAGGGCAGAGATTGCTTCTGGTCGATGACAATTCCACCAACCGCCGAGTGCTGATGGCACAGTTGATGCGCTGTGGCACCGACCCAATCTGCGCCAGCTCTGGCGATGAGGCGCTGGCGATGATGCGGGAGGCCCGCGCCAGCGGACGGCCGTTCGAGGCTGCTCTGCTGGATCATCAAATGCCCGACTGCGACGGTTCGGAATTGGGACGGCGGATCGTGCAGGACAAGGACCTGAGAAACACGCGCTTGATCCTGCTCACTTCCTCGGGAAAACGCGGCGACGGACAACTGTTCGCGGAAATTGGTTTTGCAGGTTACTTGCAGAAGCCGGTCGCGCAGCGCGACCTCATCGAGTGTTTGATGGTGGTGCTCGCGCTGCGCTCCGAAGCTTGGCGCTCGCAAACTCAGCCCATTGTCACGCGTCATGAGCTCCGTGCCCAGCGCTCGCGCGGAAAGAATCGCGTGTTGCTCGCAGAGGACAATATCCTGAATCAAAGGATTGCCGTTCGCTTGCTGAAAAAGCTGGGCTACCGCGTCGATGTCGTGGCCGACGGGTGGGCAGCGATCCTTCAGTGGCAGACGGGGCACTATGGCCTCATCTTGATGGACTGCAAAATGCCGGACCTCGATGGCTACGAAGCGACTGCCGAGATTCGACGGCTGGAGTCCGCCGGTGCATATCGTGTGCCCATCGTTGCGCTCCTGGAGCGCGGCACGCAGAGTTCGGAGCTGAATTGCATCGACGCAGGCATGGACGAGTTTCTATTCAAACCGATCGCGCGCAGTGAACTCGTGGCGTGCTTGGATCAGTACCTGGGCGCGCCGTCGATCGAAGGAATGGGGCGCGATCCGCCGGCCATCGAGCGCCCGAGTAGACCGTCGCTGACGCCCGCCAATTCGAGCTTGCCGGTCGATTGGGGTTCGTTGAGTGCGCTCGCCGGCGATCGAGAATTCGTGCGCGAACTGGCCACACAGTTTATTGCGCGGGGCCGCCACAGCCTCGATCTCATCCGACAGGCACTTGCGCGCGGCAACACCGACACGTTGAGCAGGAAGGCGCACGAAATTCGAGCCGCCGGCGCCGCCATGCAAGCACGCGCCACGACTATGGCGGCGGAGCGGCTAGAAATGGCGGCTAAATCCGGCAACCGGGACCAATTGCTCTTGCTCGCAGAGGATCTGCGTTGTGAATTCGACAACGCCGCGGAATTCCTGCAGTCAAGGGTGGCATGAGGCGGCGCGGCGCTTCGTGGGCCAAGCGCCAGGGTCGGGAAGCGGCAGCGTCAAATATCCGTCGTTTAGGCCCGGCAGCGGGGTGCGCCGGTGGTGGTTGCGGCGTCGGCCGGCGGAGTGCGGCGGCATAGATTAGTTCGTAATGCTATGAAAACACTGAATAAAATCCACCAGGCATAGCGTGGCATAAAACTTGCTCAATACTAGAGGCGGCAGTCGCGCCGCGCTAGGAATTGACACTATGGCCGACGAAGCTGGAGAAGCTACTCCCCCCCTAAAATCCGCTGCAATGATGGGCATGCTGGTGAACGGGCTCGGCATCTTCGTGCTGACCTTGGGCGCCGTCATCATCGGCGGCACCATCAACGCCAAGCTGCATCCCCTGCCCGATTTCAAATTGGACAAGGACGGCAAGATCACGGCCATCGTGCCGCTACCCCCGCCCTCGGAACACGGTGAAGGGGAGGCCAAGGCCTCGCTCTTCTATCCCATCGATCCCCCGCTCGTCGTCAATTTCGAGGACGGCTCCGCCGTGCGCTTCCTGCAGATCTCGATGGAGGTCATGGGCAAGGACCAGAAGGGCATCGACAGCGTCCAAAAGAACATGCCGCTGATTCGCAACAACCTGCTGCTGCTCATGAGCAATCGCGACTACCAATCGTTGATGTCGCGCGAAGGCAAGGACAAGCTGCGCCAGGAGGCGCTGGCCGAGATCCGTGCCGTGCAGAAAAAGCAGGGCGGCGCCGACGTCGAGGATCTTCTGTTCACCAGTTTCGTGGTGCAGTGATGGCCGATGCAACGGCCGCGGCGGACGCCGGGGCCGCGCCAGGCGACTCGGGCGCCGAGAGCGCAATCTCGGACGAGGAGGTGTCGGCGCTGCTGGAGAAGAGCGCACCTTCGAACGTGCGGCCCTACGATTTCTCGGCGCAGCGCATCAACCGTACCCAGCTGCCCATGCTCGAGATCGTCAGCAAGAGTTTCGCGGATCGGGTCGGGCTGTCGCTGTCCGCCCTGCTCGGGCGCGACGCGACGGTGCAGTTCACATCGCTCGAGTCGTCGAAGGCCGGTGAGTTGCAGGCTACGTTGCCGGTGCCCTCAAGCCTCGCGGTCGTGCGCCTGAAGCCCTTGCCGGGGCTGGCGTTCATCACCGTCGAGCCCGCGCTCTTGCTCGCGCTGCTGGATGGATTTTTCGGCGGCTCGGGACGCGCCATCAGCGAGCCCCGAGCGGCGATCGCACCGGCTGCGCTGCGCTTCCTCGCGTTGATGCTGCGCACCTTCGGCGCTGATCTCACGGCCGCATGGAGCCCCGTGACGCCGCTCGAGCTCGAACTCGTGAAGCAGGAAACCAACCCTCGGCTGATGCAGCTCGGGGGACCGCAGGAACTCATGATGGTGCTGAAATTCACGGTGGAGTGCGGCGCGCACAGCGGCCGTATCGACTGGCTGCTGCCCGAGACCCTGTTGGCGCCGATCCGCGAATCGCTGGCCTCGGACGGCGGCAGCGCGCCGCTGCGCAAGCAGGAAGTCTGGGCGCCGGCCCTGGCGTCGGCGCTGATGGATTCGGAGCTCGAGACGCGGGCGATTCTCGCGCAGGCCCAGATCAGCCTGCGGGAGCTGGTGCGCCTCGCGCCGGGCGACATCATCCCCATCGAGCCGCCGCAGCAGGTCACGCTGCTGGCCGGCGACGTTCCCCTGTACCGAGGCCGGTTCGGCGTTTCCGAGGGCCGCAATTCTCTCAAAATTCTTCCCGGAGGTCCTGCATGAGTATTCCCGATCTTAAAGCCGCGAACGTTGCGCGTGCGCAATTCAACGACCTCGGGCCAAACGGCGGCGGCGCCACGGGTCAAGAGATGAACCTGAACCTGATTCTCGATGTCGCGGTCACGCTGGCGCTCGAAGTAGGCCGGGCACGGATGTCGGTTCGCGATCTACTGCAGCTCGCGCCCGGCGCCATCGTCGAACTCGACCGGCTGGCCGGCGAGCCGCTCGACGTGCTGGTGAACGGCGTGCGCATTGCACGCGGCGAAGTCGTCGTGGTCGACGATAAATTCGGCATTCGGCTGACCGATGTGGTGAGCGCCACCGAAAGGATGGAGCACGCGCAATGAACGGCCTGTCGCAGTCGGGCTCGCCCTTATCCGTGAGCAGCCTGGCGCAGCTCACGTTGAGCCTCGTTGCGATCGTCGGTTTGATCTTCGCCATCAGTTGGGTGCTGAAGCGCTTGAAGGTGTCGGCGCCGCGCGGCGGCCGCGGCCAAATCGCGGTGCTCGACGAATTGACCTTGGGCGCCCGGGAGCGGGTGATGCTGCTGCGGGTCGGCGACAGTCAGGTCCTCGTCGGGATCGGCGCGGGCGGGATGGTGGCCCTGACCCCGTTGAGTACTCCAATCGCATTGAAGGAGTCGCCGCCCACGCCGGTGTTCGCCGATCGGCTGCGTGAGTTCATGAAGCGGCCCGGCAGCTCGGCATGATGAATTCCGCGACCCTCCGCCGGATGCTTGCGCTGGCGGTCTGCGCGATGCTGCCCGTGGGCGTGGCGGGGGCGCAGGCGTCGCTGCCGGCGGTGGCGATCAAAACCGCCGCCGACGGCGCGCAATCGTATTCGCTGACGTTCCAGGTCCTGATCCTGATGACGGTGCTGACGCTGTTGCCGGCGATTTTACTGGCGATGACGGCCTTCACCCGCATCATCATCGTGCTGTCGATACTGCGGCAGGCGATCGGCATGCCGACCACGCCGTCGAACCAGGTGCTGACGGGCCTGGCTCTCTTCATGACCTTCTTCGTCATGAGCTCGACGCTGGAACAGTCCTATAACAGCGGAATCAAGCCGTACTTGGACGGGCAACTAGCCGCTGAAACGGCGATCGACCGCACGGTGGGGCCGCTCAAGAAATTCATGCTGGCACAGACGCGGGAAACCGACCTGCAATTGTTCACCAAGCTTTCCGGCAGGACGCAGTACGCCAGCGCGGCCGAAGTACCGCTCACGGTGCTGCTGCCCACTTTCATCACCAGCGAACTCAAAACCGCGTTCCAAATCGGCTTCATGGTGTTCATCCCCTTTCTCGTCATCGATCTGGTGATCGCGAGCGTCTTGATGTCCATGGGTATGATGATGCTGAGCCCGAGCCTCATCTCGCTCCCTTTCAAGATCATGCTGTTCGTGCTGGTCGACGGTTGGACTTTGCTGATGGGCACCTTGGCCGCGAGCTTCCATCAATGACGCCCGAGACCGTCATGGATCTCGCGCACAGCACCCTGATGGTGACCGCGATGGTCGCCGCGCCTCTCTTGCTGATCGCGCTCGTCGCCGGTCTCGTTATCGGCATGCTGCAGGCGGCGACGCAGATCAACGAGGCGACGTTGAGCTTCATCCCGAAGCTGATCCTGATGGTTCTCACCCTGTTCGCCGTGGGACCGTGGATCCTTCGGGTATTGATCGACTTCACGCACGATCTTTACACCAACATTCCGAATGTGATCGGCTGATGACGGCCATGCAACCCCTCGTCGTCAGCGCAGCCGACCTCTCGCAAATGGTCGCGCGACTGTGGTGGCCCTCCTTGCGCATCGGCGGGTTCGTCCTGGCCGCACCGATTGCCAGCGAATCCACCATTCCGAGGCGCGTCAAGATCGTGTTGACCCTGGCTCTGGCCTTCCTGATGGCGCCGCTCGCGCCGGTGCCGTCGGGGCTGTCGATCTTCTCCGGTGCCGGTGCGCTGACGGCCGCGCAGGAGATACTGATCGGGGTCGCGATCGGCTTGGTCATGCAACTCGCCTTCGACGCGCTCACGTTCGCCGGCCAGACGATCTCGATGACCATGGGACTGGGTTTTGCGACCTTGGTGGATCCGCAGCGCGGGACCAACGTCACCGTCGTCGGACAGCTGTTCATGTTCATGGGGTTGCTTACTTACCTCGCGATCAACGGCCACTTGATGCTGCTGGGTGCGCTCGCGAACAGCTTTCAGTCGCTGCCGATCGGCGCGGCGAATTTCGACAAGGGCTTCCTGCTGTCGGTCGCGACCTGGGGCGCGCGCATATTCGAAACGGGCCTGTTGGTTGCATTGCCGGCAGTCATCGCCTTGGTGATCGTGAACATGGCCCTGGGCGTGATCACGCGGGCGGCACCGCAGCTGAACCTCTTCGGCATCGGATTCACCATCACGATGCTGTTCGGATACTTCGTGCTCATCGTGGGATTGGACGGCGTCATGGCCGGCATCGGGAGCCTGATCGACACGGCGCTCGCCGCCGTGATCGACCTGGTCGGCGGTTCGCCCAGCGGATCTCCGCCCGGCGCGTCCGCGGCGGGACCGCACTGATGGCCGCCGAGGCCGAGCAGGGCGGGGAGCGAACCGAAGAGCCGTCGCAACGACGCTTGGATCAGGCGCGCGAGCGCGGCCAGGTACCCCGTTCGAGAGAGTTGACGAATTTCGCGACCATGATCGGCGGCAGCGCCGCCCTGGTCGCGGTCGGTGGGACGCTGGTGGGCCGCATGTCCCATATCATGCACAATTCCCTCGCCATCGATCCGCTCAGGCTCGAATCGCCGGATTCGATGACGGCATCCTTGGGCGAAGCCGCGATGAGCGGGCTCATCGGCATCCTGCCCCTATTCGGCACCTTGATCGCACTGGTGCTGCTGGCGGCGGTGGTGTTGGGCGGATGGAACTTCAGCCCCACCGCGCTGATGCCGGACTTCTCCCGGATGAGTCCGCTGTCGGGCCTGAAGCGGTTGTTCGGCTTTCACGGCGTGTCGGAACTCGGCAAGGCGCTGCTCAAGTGCCTGGTGGTGGGCGGGGTCTGCAGCGGCGTCATCTACCGCTTGTTCCCGGACGTGATGGCTCTCGGCCACATGGCGCCCCGTGCCGCGATCAACCACGGCGCCGGCCTGCTCGCCTGGTCGTTCGTATGGCTGTGCTCCTCCCTGGCCGTCATCGCGATGATCGATGTGCCGCTGCAGCTCTTTCAATACAACCGCTCGCTGAAGATGACCCGCCAGGAATTGAAGGACGAAGCGAAGGAATCCGACGGCCGCCCGGAAACGAAGCAGCGGATCCGTCAGTTGCAGCAGACGCTCGCCCGGCGCCGCATGATGCACAAGGTGCCGGCGGCGGACGTGGTAATCGTGAACCCGACGCACTTCGCGGTGGCGTTGAAGTACGATCCGAAGAACATGCGCGCACCCCGCGTGCTCGCCAAGGGCGTCGACCTGGTCGCCGCAAACATACGCCGCATCGCCGAGGAGCACCGGGTGCCGGTGTTCGAATCGCCGAAGCTCGCGCGGGCGTTGTACAAATCGACCGATCTGAATCGCGAAATTCCCGCCGGTCTGTACGTGGCCGTCGCGCAAGTGCTGTCCTACGTCTTCAGGATCCGGACCCTGAATCCGACCCTTGCGGCCCGCATGGCGCGGCCCGATCCGACCGTCGGCGATGAGTACGCAGACGTATGAACGGCCGCTCCACGCTGGCGACATTCGGCGAATTCGCCCGCAATGGCCTGGGCGTGCCGGTCGTGGTGATGGCGGTCATCGCCATGATGGTGCTGCCGCTGCCGGCGTTTCTTCTGGACATCTTTTTCACCTTCAACATCTCGCTGTCGCTCATCATCCTGCTGGCCGTCATCTATGTGAACCGCGCCCTCGAATTCGCGGCGTTCCCGACCGTGCTGCTGGGCGCCACGCTGCTTCGACTGGGGCTCAATGTGGCATCGACGCGCATCGTGCTGATGAACGGGCACACCGGCGCGCATGCGGCCGGCCACGTCATCGCCGCGTTCGGCCAGTTCGTGGTGGGCGGCAACTACGCCGTCGGCATGGTCGTATTCGTGGTGTTGGTGATCATCAATTTCGTGGTCATCACCAAGGGCGCCGGCCGCATCTCGGAAGTGAGCGCACGATTCACGTTGGATGCCATGCCGGGCCGGCAGATGGCCATCGATGCGGATCTGAACGCCGGCATCATCACGCAGGCCGAGGCCATCGCGCGCCGTCAGGAAGTGCGCGAGGAGACGGATTTCTACGGCGCCATGGACGGCGCCAGCAAGTTCGTGCGCGGCGACGCGATCGCCGGCATTCTCATCGTCTTCATCAATCTATTCGGCGGCACGATCATCGGCGCGGCGCAACACGGGATGTCGCTGGCGGACGCGGGCCGCACTTACGCCCTGCTCACGATCGGCGACGGTTTGGTGGCGCAGATTCCGGCGCTGCTGCTCTCCGTCGCGGTCGCCATTCTGGTGACCCGCGTCTCCCGGGCGCACGACATGGGCAAGCAGATCATGGCGCAGGTCCTGGGCCAACCGCGCGCGCTCGGCGTGACCGCCGGGATCCTGGCGCTGCTCGGCATCATTCCGGGCATGCCCAATGTGGTTTTTCTGGCGATGGCGGCCGGCTGCGGGATCGGCGCATTCTTTCTCGGCAAGCAGCGCGCCGCCGAGAAGGCGGCAGCCGCGGTCGCACCGGTTGCCGCGCCGGCCACGCCGCTCGAGCAACGGGAGCTGTCCTGGGATGACGTCGAAGCCGTCGATTTGATCGGCCTCGAGGTCGGCTATCGATTGATTCCGCTGGTCGACCGCAATCAAGGCGGCGAATTGATGGGGCGCATCAAGGGCGTGCGCAAGAAATTGTCCGAGGAACTCGGTTTCCTGGTGCAGGCGGTGCACATCCGGGACAACCTGGAACTCGGTCCCAATTCGTACCGCATCACCATTCTGGGCGCGCCGGCGGGAGAGTCCGAGGTGTTCCCGGATCGCGAAATGGCCATCAACCCGGGCCAGGTGTCAGGCGTGATGCCGGGCTCCGCCACCAAGGATCCGGCGTTCGGCCTGGACGCCGTCTGGATCGACAAGGCGCGTCGCGAGCAGGCCCAGTCGCAAGGCTATACGGTGGTCGACGCGAGCAGCGTGATCGCGACCCATTTGAGTCACCTCCTGCAATCCCACTCTCACGAGCTGTTGGGCCACGAGGAAGTACAGCAGCTGCTCAATCGATTGGGCAAGACCGCGCCCAAGCTGGTCGAGGATCTGGTGCCGAAGCTCCTGCCGATGAGCGTCGTGGTCAAGGTGCTGCAGCAGCTGCTGCAAGAGCGCGTCCCGATCCGCAATCTGCGCACCGTGTGCGAGGCGCTCGCCGAACTCGCGCCGAAGACTCAGGATCCGCAGGCGCTGGTGGCCGCCGTGCGCGTCGCCCTCGGCCGCAGCATCGTGCAGAGCATCGGGGGCCTACGCGAAGAGCTGCCGGTCATCACGCTGGATCCAGGGCTCGAACAGGTGCTGCAGGACTCGATGGCGAGCGCCGGCGGCAGCGACGGAGCGCCGGGATTCGAGCCCGGATTGGCCGACCGCATTCAGCGCGCGCTGGCCGACAGCACGCGACGCCAGGAAGCGGCCGGCGAGCCCGCGGTGCTCTTGGTCGCACCGAAGATCCGGCCCTGGGTGGCGCGCTTGATGCGCTATTCGACACCGTCGCTTTCCGTGCTCGCCTACAACGAGATTCCCGAAAATCGCCGTATTCGCGTCATTGCCGCGGTCGGACGTTGATGAATTGCTTTGATTCAAGGAGGTTCTAGATGAAGATAAAACGGTACATGGCCGAGAGCATGCGCGCGGCGCTTGCCCAAGTGCGGGTCGAACAGGGGCCGGATGCGGTCATTTTGTCGAGCCGACGCGTGGCCGAGGGAATCGAAGTCATTGCGGCTGTCGACTACGATGAGGCGCTGTTCGCGGGTGCGACCCAGAAGCGCACCTCCGTGACCGCCGCCGAGACCGTGCAGCCGCCTGCGGCAGCCCGCAGCCCCGAGGCGTCTTCCACACCCTCGGCGCCATTTTCGCCGATGAGCCTGTTCGATCAGATGTTGGCTTCGGAGGAAGTCTTTCGCCTGGTCATGCCGTCGGACGACGACGAGAAGGCGCCGACCGACGCTGCGCCGACCGCTGTTGTGCCGACCGCCGCTGCGCCGGCCCGGCAATCGGCGAGCGCGCCGGACGGCGGTTATCACGAGATGCAGCGCGAGCTGAAGGAGCTGCGCGAGATGCT
>Ga0179592_10000645_pt1 | contig 13966 bp, 8 predicted proteins | sample CZODoug2_1_08_16_FD_148623 | JGI IMG/M metagenome (GOLD analysis project Ga0179592, IMG submission 148623) | Vadose zone soil fungal communities from Angelo Coast Range Reserve, California, USA - CZODoug2_1_08_16fungal (Illumina Assembly) | ecosystem: Environmental > Terrestrial > Soil > Vadose...
GTCCTGCGCCTGATTGCGGCCCCGTTCTATCTCCTGGGAAAACGCTTTCATGGACGATATCTTTGGCTGCTTTTGCTCGGAGCGATCCCCGGTCTCGTGCTCGGCACGTTTGTTCTACGGCTCCTCGGAGAAGAGGGAGGGAATCCGGTCGTCATCATCCTCCTTGGGATTTTGCTCGCCGCCTCCTCAAGCGTGACGTTTGCTCCCCGCGCGCAGAATCCAAGTTTTGCGCGGAAGAATTCCCGCTGGCTGCCATGGCTCGCGCTTCCCATCGGCGTGGAATCCGGATTTTCCTCTGCCGGCGCCGGCGCGCTCGGTACTGTTCTGCTTTTAAACTACTCGGAAATGTCGGCTCCCGAGGTCATTGGCACAGACTTGATATTTGGTCTCGTGCTGGCCGTGATCGGCGGGGCATTTCATTGGAAGTTTGGCGCGATTAATGGCCTGGTCCTGGGCCAGCTCCTGGCCGGCGGAGTGCCTGGTGTTGTGTTTGGATGCGCGCTGGCGCGCTACGTTCCTGCGCGAAAGCTAAAATTGGTTGTCGCATCGATCGCCATTTTCGCGGGACTTCAACTCGTCTGGAACGGTACTCGCACCCTGCTGGCAAATCGAGCGGCGCCGGTCGTCAAGGTTGCGGCTCGGCACCAATAAGAAAATCGCTGTGACTTACTGTCTTGCCGAATAAATCATCCCGAAGGGAATCCTAGCTGGATTGGCCGCGAATGATGCGGATGGCGTCGGGGATCGCGGCGTCGCCGCGGCCATTCGCCGGTGACGCCACTTCGGCGGCGTTTGGGTCGTCGCTTTCGAGCGTGCTTTCCCCGGGCGCCAGGAACAGGTTTGCTTCAACGGCGTGCTGCCTCGTATACAGGTCGTAGTAGCGGCCGCCGAGCGCATAGAGCGATTCATGCGTCCCGCGCTCGATGATGCGCCCCGCTTCGACAACGAGGATTTGATCGGCGCGCCGAATCGTCGAGAGCCGGTGCGCGATCACAAATGTCGTGCGGCCCTGCATCAGGTAACGCAGCCCTTCCTGAATCAGCGCTTCGGACTCCGAATCGAGGCTGGAAGTAGCTTCATCGAGGATGAGGATGCGCGGGTCAGCCAGAATCGCACGCGCAATCGACACTCGTTGCTTTTGCCCGCCGGAAAGCTTCACTCCTCGTTCGCCCACGACCGTGTCGTACTTGTTCTCGAAAGACTCCGCGAATTCGTCCACACGCGCGATGTGGCAAGCGGCTAGAATTTCTTCTTCTGTCGCGTTGGGCCGCGCAAAAGCCACATTTTCCCGGATCGTTCCGTCGAATAGAAAAGTCTCCTGCAATACGACGCCGAGCTGCGTGCGATAGGAATTCAGTTTTACGGTCGAAAGATCCACGCCGTCGACAAGAACGCGCCCGCTCGACGGTACATAAAACGCCGCGATTAGCCCGATAATCGTCGACTTTCCCGCACCCGAAGGACCAACAAGCGCCGTGACCGTTCCCGGTTCCGACCGGAAACTGACGTCGTGCAGAACTTCCTTCCGCGTATCGTAGGCAAAGCTGACGTTTTCCATCTCTACCCGCCCGTTTACGCGATCGAGCTTCACCGTCCGGCCAGGCTCTTCATCTTCCAGCTTCTCGTTCAGAATTTCGCGGGTGCGCTCGAGGCCGGTAATGGCTTCGGTGATTTGCGTGCCGATGGCCACGATTTGAAAGACGGGTGCAACCAGCAGCCCCAGAAAAATGTTGAACGCAAAAAACGTTCCCAGTGTCATCGTGCCCGCAAGAATCTTGTGCGCGCCGAGCTCCATGATGATTGCGCTTACGATGCCCATCAGTCCCGCGGCGGAAAGGCTCATCAGCGAAGTGGCCGTGAGGGTCTTCAGAACATTGTCCAGCAGGCGCTTCACGCCGCCGGCGAAGACCCCTTCTTCACGCTCTTCGGCGTGGTAACCCTTCACCACGCGAACGCCGCTCAGCGATTCGGTGAGCCGTCCGGTGACTTCCGCGTTGATTTTCGGCCGTGCGCGGAAAATCGGCCGAATCGTCGCAAAGGCTTTGTTGATCCCGTACCCGAAGACCAGCAGGATGCCAAACGCGACGCCGGTCATGGTCACGCTGGTATGAATTAAGTAGACGAGCGCGATGACCGCCGTCATCAACCCCCCGACGAATTCCACCAACCCCGTTCCGATCAGATTGCGCACGCCTTCCACGTCGCTCATGATCCGCGAAACGAGCGCGCCGGTCTTGTTGGCATCGTAGAACGAGACCGGGAGCCGTCCGATGTGCGCCTGCACCTGGCGGCGCAATTCGGCGATCATTTTTTGCGCGGACTTGGAGAGCACTTGCGTCAGCGTGAAGGACGTAAGTCCCTGCACGACTGTCGCTGCAAGAACGCCCAGCACGATCGGCGTCAGCAGCTGGATTTGCCGCTTGCCGATGACGTTGTCCACCAGATACTTCGTGGAAGCCGGCAGCACCAATCCCGATAGGCGATTGATGGCCATCAGCAAGAAGCCCAGCGCCAGCAGCCCGCGCCTCGGCTTCATCAGCGCCCAAACGTCGGGAAGATTCTTCCACGCGTTTTTGCGTTTTTCACTTTTGGCTGGTGATTTGGATGCTGACTCGGTGGCCATGGTTGGAGAGACGGACTATTCCCCCTGGCTTAGATGCCCGCGGCGGCCATATAACTATATTGCGAAAACGGATCGGAAGGAGCAGTTATCTTCAATCGCCCGCGGTTCCCGCGCGCGGCAGGCTGGCTGTGGCGGGTCGATCGAGGTTCAAGACGCTGGAGATGAACTCGCTGACGGTGATCCCCAGATGGCCCCAGAGTCTCCGCTTCAGGCTGGTGTAATCCTGCGTGCCGCTGAATAGATCGCCCATCAACTGCCGGAACACCGGGCTGCGCCGCAGGAACTGCACCATGCGCGTCGTAACCGCACTACCCAGGAAAGACCCGCGATAGAAACGCCGTACAATGCGCGCCGCGAACTCCAGTTCGGCGCAGAAAGTGGCCTTCACCCAAGCCGGGTACTTCTCCGGGCAGCCTTCGGCGAGCGAACGGCCCAGCAATTCTCCGGACCGAATCGCATAAAAAAGTCCTTCGCCGGTGAGAGGATCCACCCACGCAGCCGCATCTCCGATGAGCGCCCAGTTCTTTCCGATGACATTTCTTTCGGATAGCGTGCGTTCCCTCGGTGAAGGCAGCACGTGACTGTAGAACTTTGCGCCCTCCGTCTGTATAGCGTGCTTCTCAACGAAGGCTTGCAGATGGCTCCGCAGCTCCGTGCTGGTATGCGACGACATGCTCCCGCATATCCCGACAGAAAGATGATCGCAACGCGGGAACGACCAGATGTAGCCCTCAAAGTGTGGTAGGAATTTAATCGTGATGGAGTCGCTAGTCTGCGGCACGAAGTAACCCTGGGTCATCTCCAGCTCGTCGCGCTGCAATGCCCGCGTCTCCGGGAGCAGTTGATTGCGCGCACCCGCGGCGAGTACCAGAAAATCGGCCTCCTGCCAATCGCCTTCCACGCAATAGCGCGGCTTCGCGGTTGTCGTGTCCACACCCATCACGCGCGAACGCTGCACGTTGCAGCCTGCCTCCCGCGCGCGATCCAGGAGCAAGCCGTTGAGCACCGTCCGCGAATAAATCACGATCGGATGAGGCATGTTGAGCGTGGCGTGGTGCTCTTCGCTGCTGATCAGCTCGACGGAATTCACCAATTTCTTGGGATAGGAATTATCAAGCAGGAATGGAAAGCACTGAATGGCCTTGTGCGTCAGCCCGCCGCCGCAGGGTTTTTCCCACGCCAGGTGCTCGTCAAAAAGATTGACCTTGTGGCCCGCGCGCGCAAGTTGCTCACCACACATTGCGCCGGACGGTCCGCCGCCGACGATCGCTATCTCAGCCATGTTTGTGTCTCGCTAAGAGCTTTCAATTCCGTCCCCGGGCGCGGAACCTCCGTCTTGAGGTCCTTTTGTGACGGCTCCTAAGGAGATGGGCCATTAGGTGAGGGGAAAGATCACCAGGCAAAACCCGGTCTGCAGTATAACACCGAATAGCGCCGTCGCCGCCGCCGAGCCCGTTTCAGTACGCACTATGTCCATACCCCTCCGCTGTAGCAAATTGAACAGTGCCATATACAGCGCCAGCAGGCCCATCAAAATTTCTCCGTTGTGCAGAATCAATACGCCGGCCATAAGTGCTCCCCAGGAGATGAGCCTTAATGACAAAGCTAGCGCCAGTCTGCGTCCTTTCTTTCCGCCCTCCACAGGCCCGAGTAGCGTTTCTTCTGCCACCAGGTAGGGGAGAAGAACGAGCATCAAGAAAGGGAAGCGCGCCCACTTTGACGCAGTCAGCCACGCTTCGTAAAACGTCAAATCCAACCATGCAGTGGCGAGAAGCAGCAGCACGACTCCGGCAAATCCCCCCACGAGCAAGTGGCGAGGGAATCTCGAGAGTGCAAAACGCAGAGAATTCCAGTGCATCGCAACCAGCACAGCCCCTAGGAGAAGCAGGAAGCTGGCAAGATAGTCGCCTTCAAAAAGTCCAATCACCTTCAGAGGAATCCAGAATCGCAAGAGAACCACGATCAGGAGCGAGCCCGCGGCAAATTCCAGAAAAAGTCGTGGCACGCCAATTGCCGCGCCCGTCGCCGCGATTTCCTCGCTCCTGTTCTTCCCGCAGACTTCCCGGAGAAATGGTCCTGCAATCAGCAGGATCCCCACGAAACCTCCCAGTGCCCCCATGAGCATGCGGTGAGAGGGCAATGCTGCAGTCGTGGGTAAGTTCAGGATGTGCGCCGACCATTCCTGCGAAGCTCGCATGGTGGCACGGTTGAAGAGAATGCCGACGTGCGATGCGCCAGGAATCTCCAAGTACTTCACGGTCCCGTCGTTTCGCGACGCAACCAGGTCAGCGGCATTGCCGCGCATCGACTCCAATTCCAGCGAACCCATGATCACCAGAGAATGAGGCGGCAGAGCCGGGGGATCGCTGAAAACCAGCTTTTCCGGCGTCACTCCATGTGCGGCCCGCATCGGCGCGATCGAAATGGCGATCAAGCCCGCGACTGCAACACGGGATGCAATCCGCTCGGCGATGGCGCCGCCCATCGAATGCCCAGCGAGAATCGTGCGATCGGCATTGATCACCCCGCGCGCCAGCAGTTCGCGGAGAAGTGCCTCTCCGCACTGTTCCGCGCGCGCCGGCGAAAACGGCCCCGGCGTGCGCCCGTGTCCCGGCAAATCCGGAACATAGACGCGAAGGCCCTGTTCGGCAAAACCCCGCGCGAGGTACGACATGATTTTCTTGTTCGCGGAAATTCCGTGGAAAAGCAAAACCGATCCCTGCGCGCCTCCCTCTTGCTTTACCACGATCGTGGTTTCCAGTCGGCAGCCCCCGGCATCGATGAGAAATGTCCGCTCGCGATAGGGCGTGGGCAGGGCAAGCCAGAATCCTGCGACGCAGAGCAAAACTCCCGCAATGGCACGAACCAAATTACGTGACGTCCTCGTGAGCCGCCGGCCTGCGGGCGCCGGACCTCCCGCGCGTGATAAACTACTCTTTCGACGAATATCACTTTGGTTTTTCTCGGCCCGCATGGAGACCCTTTGAACCCGGCAGTCCTGACACTCGAGGAAGCGATTCTGCGGTTTGGCCGCCAGAAACGCAACGGCCGCATCGTCGTCTTCACGAACGGCTGCTTTGATCTGCTTCATCCGGGCCACATTCGCAGTCTGGAGTTGGCGCGTGAGCTGGGAGATGTGCTTATCATCGGGCTGAATAGCGATGCCAGCGTGCGTCAATTGAAGGGCGAAGGCCGCCCGGTTATCTCTGAACTCGAGCGCGCGGAAATTCTCGCGGCTTTGGAATGTGTGGATGCCGTAGTGATCTTCGATGATTTGACGCCCCGCAAAGTGATCGCCGGTTTGCTCCCGGATGTCCTGGTGAAGGGTGGCGATTGGCCCGGCGACCAAATTGTTGGCCGCAAGGAAGTGGAAGCTGCTGGCGGGCGCGTCCTCTCCATTCCCGTCGTTCCCGGCTATTCGACAACGGCCATTCTGCGGAACATACGCGAAGGGGCGCACACCTCTCGCGCGGAATCCTGATCGACCACGCATGATACTTCCCGCCGTCCGCGAGAGATTAGAGGCCGTCCTTCGCCATGCTGCGATGGAGGGCGCGCTGGCCGCTTTGCGCTCCGGCGCGAGCCATATTTCCGTCACCGGCCTGCACGATGTCGCGAAAGCTCTCGTTGCGTCCTACTTGACGCGCGAGTTGCGCCGTCCGGCATTTTTTGTGACGGATTCCAATCGCCGCGCCGAAGCTCTCGCGGAAACCCTGCGATTCTTCAGCGGTATTTTTCCAGGAACGCCGGGCGGCGTCGCCACCCTCCCTGCGTTCGACAGACTTCCCTGGGAATCGCAAAGCCCGCACGCGGACATTCTCGAACGGCGCGCGGCCACGCTCTTTCGCGTCGCGGATGGACAGATTTCCCTGGTGATCGCCCCTATTGCCGCGGCGCTTTGGCGCTATCAGGATCCGGCCGCGTACCTCTATCTCACCCGGACGTTGGCAAAGGACACCGAGATTCCCCACGAAGAATTGATTACCCATCTGGGTTCCGTGGGCTACACGCGAACCGAAATGGTGGAGCTGCCCGGGCAATTCGCCGTCCGCGGCGGCATCATCGATGTCTTCTCCCCGGAAGCCGCTCGTCCTGTGCGTATTGAGCTGCTCGGCGACAGCGTTGAATCGGTGCGCGAATTCGACCCACGCACGCAGCGGTCGATTGCGCCTGTAGTGCGCACGACGCTCCTACCTTTGACGGAGTGGTCCGTGCCGGCGCCGGAAAAAACGGATCCAAACGCTGCCGCTTGGGAGACGCCTTCGTTCTTCGGCCCCACCAGCGAACCGGGGACGAGCACGCTCTTCGAGCTGGCAGAAAGTTCCCTGCGGCCGATCGTGTTCCTAGATGAGCCGCAAACTTTGCGTGAAGCCGCGGCGAAACATCTCGCCGCCGCGACGGAAAATTACGAGCGTCACGGGCGCGCCAACTCCCCCGCCGCCTCGCATTACTTCTGGTCCGAAGAGGAGTTTGCAGCGGCGCTGGAAAAAACTTCGCAAATTCAAATCGAACAGCTCGGGCTGACAATCGGTTCCATCCGGCAATTTGAACTTTCCTCGCGGCCCAGCTCACGTTTTCATGGTGATGTAGTTGCTTGCATGGGCGACGTCAAGTCCCAGCTCGCTTCCGGCGGAACGGTTTTCCTGACGGCCGCCAGCACCGGAGAGATCGAACGCTTTGCGGACATCTGCCGCGAGTATGAAGTGCCCTATGTGCTGGGCGAGTCGGAAGATGCCGCCGCCGGCTTCACCGCCGAGGGCGCGCACGAATCCGCGGCGATGCTGCTGATCCGCGCGCCTTTTGCCGAAGGCGTCGCGTTTCCCGGCGCTCGGCTTACTCTTTTCGGCCACGCCGATCTTTTCGACGTCACGCCCACCGTCGAGCGCCCCAGCCGCAAAATTCGCACTTCCGGTTTCTTCGGCGATTTTGCCGAACTGAAGCCCGGCGACTATGTGGTCCATGTGGATCACGGCATCGGCCAGTTTGAGGGGCTTCGCCAGATCGCATCCGACGGGCATCGCAGTGAGTTCATGCTGCTGAAGTATGCCGACGATGCGCGTCTCTACGTTCCCCTGGAACGTATGGACCTGGTGCAGAGTTACCGCGTGCTCGAGGGCACGCATCCGCCGCTGGACAAACTCGGCGGCACCGTCTGGAACGCTCGCAAAACGCGCGCGCGCAAATCCGTCGAAGACATGGCCGACCAGCTTCTCGCGCTTTACGCGCAGCGCAGAACCACCACGGGCTTTGCATTTTCTCCGGACGGCAATTTCCAGCGCGAATTCGAGGATGCTTTTGAATTCGAGGAAACCACCGATCAGGTCACCGCCATCGGCGACATCAAGCGCGACATGGAACGCGCCGAGCCCATGGACCGCCTGCTTTGCGGCGACGTCGGCTACGGCAAAACAGAAGTCGCCATGCGCGCGGCGTTCAAGACCGTCGTGGACAACAAGCAGGTTGCCGTTCTCGCGCCGACCACTGTGCTCACCTTCCAGCATTTCGAAACGTTCAAGAAAAGATTCGCCGCTTTCCCCGCGCGCATCGAAATGCTCAGCCGCTTCCGCAGCGCTGCGGAGCAGAAAAAAATTCTCGCGGATTTGGAAGCGGGCAAGGTGGACGTGGTCATCGGCACGCATCGTCTGCTCTCGAAGGACGTGAAATTCGCCGACCTCGGCCTTCTCGTGGTCGATGAAGAGCAGCGCTTCGGCGTCGCCCACAAAGAGCGCCTCAAGGAAATGCGAAAAAACGTGGACGCCCTCGCGCTCTCCGCCACGCCCATTCCACGCACCTTGCACATGTCGCTTGTTGGCCTTCGCGACATGTCCGTTATCGAAACGCCTCCGCGCGACCGACTGGCCATTCAAACCGTCGTCGCCCCCTTTCAGGAAGAGTTGGTGCAGAGTGCCATCGAAACCGAACTTGCTCGCGACGGCCAGGTCTTCTTCATTCACAATCGCGTCGAATCGATTTATTCGCTCGGAGCCATGGTGGCGAAGCTGGTGCCCAAGGCACGCGTCGTGGTGGCCCACGGCCAAATGGCCGAAAAAGAACTCGAAAGCGTGATGTTGAAATTCATTCGCGATGAAGCGGATGTGCTAGTCGCGACCACCATCGTCGAGAACGGTCTGGACATCCCCCGCGCCAACACGATTTTGATCAACCGCGCCGACCGCCTGGGGCTCGCCGAGCTCTATCAATTGCGCGGCCGCGTCGGTCGTTCCGCCCAGCGCGCCTACGCCTATCTCCTCGTCCCGCCGGACGCCTCGCTCTCCGACATCGCCCGCAAACGCCTCGCCGCCATGAAGGAGTTCAGCGAACTGGGCGCCGGATTCCGCATCGCCGCGCTCGACCTTGAGCTGCGCGGCGCTGGCAACATGCTCGGCCGCCAGCAGCACGGACATATCGAAGCCATCGGCTTCGATATGTATTGCCAGATGCTGGAGCGCGCCGTTTCCAAGCTAAAGGGCGAAGAAGTCGCCCCGGACCTGCGCACCACGCTCAGCCTGGGCTTTGACGTGCGCATCCCGCAGGACTACATCCCTAGCGAAAATCTCCGCCTGCGCACCTATAAACGCATCTCCTCGATCGCCTCCGAAGCAGACAAGCAGGACGTCCGCAAGGAGCTCGAAGACCGCTTCGGAAAACCGCCTTCCTCCGTGGAAAACCTTTTGGAGTACGCCGCCCTCAAATCCATATGTGAGCGGCTGCGAATCTCCGCCGTGGAACGCCAGGGGACCCGCATCGCGGTCAGGTTCCATCCCGAGACAACCCTGGACCCGGCCAAACTGGTCTCCGTGGTACGCTCTCGTACGGGCATCAAACTCGACCCCAGCGGCGTACTCTGGATGGAGGTCAAACGGGGTGAATCCATCCCCGCTGCGTTGAGAAACGTATTGCTCGGCCTTCAGGGGCAGGGCTAGACTTTAGAGGTGAGGGAATTGATGCGAAAACTTGTTGTCATCGTGGCACTCTTTGCCGCCCTGCCGCTCGCGGCACAGGATCAGCCGCAAGGTTCTCAGCCGAAACCGGCGGCCGGGCCCACTCTTGAGAAGCCGGGGATGGCGGCGCCCGACGCAAAATCCGAAAAGCCCGCGAAACCCGCCGCTCCGAAAGCGGCTAATCCGGATAGCGGCAAGACCGTCGAAGAGATTATTGCCCGCGTCAACAATGAAATCATCACCCGCTCGGAGTACGACAAAGCGCGCCAGGCTGCTGAAGAGGAAGCCAAATCGGAATGCCAGAATCGCTGCACCCCGGAGCAGTTGCAGATCGCCATCGAGGATCGCCAGAAAAACACTCTGCGCGACCTTGTCGACCAGTCCCTCCTGGTGCAGCGCGCCAAGGACATGGGCGTGAGCGTCGAGCCGGAGCTTATTAAAAGACTCGATGCCATCCGCACCGAAAACAAGCTCGCCAGCATGGAGGAGCTTGAAAAGGCCGTTTCCGGGCAGGGAATGAACTGGGAAGATTTCAAAAGCAACATTCGCAGCACTCTGCAGACGCAGCGCGTGATCAGCAGCGAGGTCGGTTCGCACATCACCATCAGCGATGAGGAAGTGACGAAGTATTACGAAGCGCACAAGACCGAATTCGTGCGCCCGGAGCAGGTGGCGCTGCGGGAGATCGTGGTTAGCACCGAAGGAAAGAAGCCGGAAGATCTCCCGGACCTGAAGAAAAAGGCGGAGACCGCCCTCAAGCGCGTCCAGGACGGCGAGGACTTTGGCGCAATCGCCAAGCGGCTTTCCGATGGCAGCACCAAGAGCCAGGGCGGCTTCCTCGGCATCTACAAGCGCGGAGAACTTTCCAAGGAACTCGAGGACAAGGTCTTCAAGATGAAGCGCAACGAGCTGACCGAAGTCATGGAAACCAAGCAAGGTTTCCTGGTCCTGCAGGTCCTGGAGCACTACGACGAAGGCGAACAATCGCTCGCGAAAGTCAAAAATGAAATCATGGACAAGCTCTACAGCGGGCGCATGGAACCCGCGATGCGCGAATATCTCAAGACCCTGCGCGAGCAGAGTTACGTGGTGATTAAGCCCGGTTTTCAGGACATCGCCGGCGGCGGAGGCTCCGAGATTCAGGAAGTAAGCGCGACGCCGGAAGTCAGCAAGCAGAAGAAGGCCCGTAAGAAATTCCTCTTGTTCGGAAAGAAGTCGGAATCGGGAACATGAAGTCGCCCTTCGTCACTGATCTAAACTCCGAACAGAGCATCACTACTTTTTTCCTCGTTCACGAAAAAGAGATTCGCAACACCCGCGAGGGCAAGCCCTACTTGCGCCTCGAGCTCGGCGATCGCAGCGGCACCATCGAAGCTCGTATGTGGGATCAATTCGACGTCGCGGCGAAGGACATCGGCCGCGACGATTTCGTCAAGGTAAACGCGCGTGTCGAGATTTACCGCAACAAGCCGCAGCTCTCTTTGCAGCAGCTTCGGCTCGCGAAACCCGAGGAGGTCGACCTGGCTGACTTTCTTCCCCACACCAAAGAAGACGTCGGCAAGCTCTACGCCCAGCTTTTGGAATATGCGGGCTCGATCGCGAATCCCTGGCTGAAAGAGCTCACGACCTCCATCATTTCTGACCCCGCCATCGCCGCGAAATACAAACGCGCTCCCGCGGCGAAAGTGATGCACCACGCTTATCTCGGCGGCCTGCTCGAGCACGTCATCGGCTTGTGCGGCCTCGCGAGGCAAATCGCTGTCCACTACCCGGAGCTCGACGTTGATTTGCTGCTGACGGCCGCGATTTTGCACGACGTCGGTAAGCTCGACGAACTTTGCTACGAGCGCGCCGTCGGCTACACCATCGAAGGCCAGCTCCTCGGCCACATCATGATGGAATTCGAAACTGTCTCCAAAGCCATGGACGCCATCGAGGGTTTCCCGCCCAACTTGAAAACCGTCGTCCAGCATCTCCTCATCAGCCATCACGGCCAATACGAATTTGGCTCGCCAAAGCTCCCCATGATCCGCGAAGCCATGGCCTTCCACTACATGGACGACCTCGATTCCAAGCTCGCCGCCGTCCGCGCCGCCCTCGCCGTCGATTCCGGCGACCCTGAGTGGTCCGCCTACAGCGGCGCCCTCGGCCGCAAATTCCTCCGCCTCGACGCCTTCCTAAAAGAAAAGGAATCCACCGCCAAGAAATCCGCGTAGCACCGCCTCCTTAAACGTCAACGTGCTTTTGACCTCTATTTTGGGTAAGCTACACCGTGCAGTACATCACCATTGGTTTGCCTGAAGAACTTACCGAGGCGCTCGCTTGTTCCGGCGGTGAATTTTCCTGCGCTGTTTGTGGACAACTTACGCCCAAGTTCAGCTCGAATACTTGCCTCACGAAAGGAGTGTGTTATGCCCAAAAAGATCGATCCGCTCAATAAAAAGCTCTACGGTTCCGTAACGGCAATGCTGACGGTGACCGACGTGAAAGCGGCAGCCGACTTCTACCAAAAGGCATTCGGCTTTGCCAAACGCGGGATCATGAATGGTCCAGACGGCAAGGCGATCCACGCCGAGCTGACACTCCGCGGCACGACATTAATGTTAGGGCCGGAAATGGCGCAGATGGGTTCGCGCAGTGCGAAAACCATCGGCGCCTCCCCGACGAGCTTGTATCTGCTGACCGAGAAGGTAGACAAGACGGTCGCCAAGGCCGTAAAGCTCGGCGCCGTTCTCAAGGGACCCGTGATGGATATGTTTTGGGGCGACCGCTGCGGGGCCATTGTCGATCCCGAGGGTTATATTTGGATGGTCGCTACCCACATGGCAGAACTCACACCTAAGGAAATGCAACGGAAGATGAAGGAACAAATCGCCAGCCAACAGGCGGCCCGTGCTGCGAGTGCCGACTGAGGAACTTTTCTACGTACTCGCCCGAGAAGTCATGTTGTTGTGTTGGTTTCGGCGGTGTTCGGTTCCCCATAATCTGCTCTCAAATTCGCGTGACTTTGTTCTAGCCAGGAGTGCTTACTCCCTGCTTGAGCATTTCAATGGCTTTCTCTAATCTCTTCAATCGTTTTCTTCCTTCTTGGCTTCGGTAATCCAGCGGCCAGTACTCCTTGCGGTGGGTGTAACTCAGTTTCTTGAAAACGGGAAGCAGGCCTTCTTTCTTCATCAAGTTTTCAATTTGGGCAGGCACTTCGACGGTTCTTACCTCTTCATCTTTCCAAACAACGACTTCAAGAGTATCGCCCGGGCTTTTCCCAATTTGCTCGCGTATGGCTTTAGGCATACCCAGCAGATGAAGGGGCTTACCGTACTTGAAAAGCGAACCCGTATAGGGAACCCCATCGAACGTCGCCTTTACAGGCACCTTCCCTTTGGTGGCGAATTCCGTACCGGTATCGTACGGAAAAAGCACATAAGCTCCTCCGCCATCGCCTGCTTCAATTTTCGCCTTGAATTTGTATTTCTTCATTGTTTTACCAGTCTTTCTCACCGCGCGGCCCCGATGACTTCGAATTAAGCGCCGCTAGCCATTTCTTCCTCAACGGCTTCAGATTGGCTTCTTCGCTGAAAGCCATGCCGCAGCAATCAAACACATCGTGATCATGGTTGAGAAAACGATGGGGGTGGCGAAGGCGTATTTCCAGCTCAAAGCTGTGACCGCGGCAAAGCCAATGGCGAGCGCCCACGCGGTGCGGCGCATGCGTGCAAAAGTCTCTGCCGGAAGGCCGCCCAGCTGCCACGCCAATACCGCGGCGAACAAAAGAAACACAGAGAAGAAAAGCCCGAACGCGCTAAGAAGTCCCAATAAGTCCGGCTAAACCCTTGTGCATCGAAATGAATCGACCGCATTGCGTCAATAAGTCAGCCTACTCCCCATTCGGGATTGGTCTGGCGAAACCCAAGTGTATGTCCGATAGCAAAAAGCAGCAGAAGAACAGAAGCGATTCGATAAAGCAAAGACGCTTTCATGTCTTGCCTCCAGAGATCACCCGGCGGCACTGTATCCCCTTCGCCATATAACGGGCAACGCGAAATTATTTCGGGCCCGAGGTTCGCTTATGGGAAGTGGTGACCTAGCGGCCACATGCCTGGTAAGCCGCGTTATCAGGCATTGAACGAGAATTGCATACTGACGGGCGTGGGTGTACGTTATCGGTCGGCCGGGAAGTCAAAATGGAAGTCCCGGATTACGACGCACGGAGGTAAGTCATGAAAGCTAGGCTCGCAATTGCTCTCTCGTTTTTCCTCCTACCTGCGCTCCTGTTGTTCGTCAATAACAGCAGCCGGGCAAACGGCAACCCGCGGCCTCATGCGGCTCACGGTTGCTCCGCGAAGACGACCGTCGGCAGATATTTCGTGATCTGCAATGGGTTTCTTTCACCAGGCCCGAACGC
>Ga0179592_10000646_pt1 | contig 13959 bp, 14 predicted proteins | sample CZODoug2_1_08_16_FD_148623 | JGI IMG/M metagenome (GOLD analysis project Ga0179592, IMG submission 148623) | Vadose zone soil fungal communities from Angelo Coast Range Reserve, California, USA - CZODoug2_1_08_16fungal (Illumina Assembly) | ecosystem: Environmental > Terrestrial > Soil > Vadose...
CGTGCGACTCAAGCGCAGCCGATGGCCACGGCAGGAGCGCTGGAGTACCAAGAGCTGATGTCGGAGGGCAAGAATCTCGGCTTGCAGCGCTGCACGAGTTTGAAAGACTTGCCGAGCAGAAGAAAACAGCGAGCGAATGATCGTGAGCATGTTGCCGAAAAGCTACAGCGACGGCCGCCTAATTCAACCAGTTCAGTCAGAACGGAGTTTTTGGTAGGGACAGCAGTCTCAAATCAATTGCCCTTACCGCCCCATACCTCGGACTTGTGGGCACATGCGTGGGCATTTTGAACGCATTCGGGGGCGTGGCCATGGAGAAGCACGCTGCCATGGTAATGATTACGACGAAAATATCTCTAGCACTTATTACAACCGCTGCGGGGATACCCCCGGCTGTTCTGGCAGCATGTTCCTATAACTACCTCCGCACACGCATCGACTTGCTTGAGGGCGAAGTATTCGACGAGGGGCAGCAAAGAGGCCGACACTTTCGGGGAGCCCGCAGGTTTCCGCCAACAAAGCGATTCTCAGAGCTCCCTGCATTCGGGCTGATCGCAGCGCCCGGACTAGCTATTGTCATAACAGGATATATGACGTTCGCTTCCTTTCACACGCCAACGGGCTTCTACGTCGAGCTCGCTTGGGCCCGCTGCGAATACGATGGCGACCACCGACCCATCGTTCTGCACAATAACGGACGCAGACAAACTGTTGCTCAATCAAGAGCAGGAAGACTGGAACGCTCTGGCAGGTCGCTTGTCGGAGATTTACAGCATGCCAGAGCACCGCACGCTTTACCTCCTTGCTGACTCCGGCGTTCCTTTTCAAACTGTAGCTCATGCGCTCGACACCGTGGAAAGCGCCCCCGCTGCGGTAGGGCCTCAGGCCGTTGGCGTGAGAATGGATAGGCTAAACATCAAAGTACGCTTGGTAACTCCGACGGCGTTGAACGCTGGTTGCCCCAAACCTGTCGTGACTGGTTCGGGCCACTCCGTCTTAAAGTAGCTAGGGCAAAATCGCGATAGCACCCGCAGCCGCAGAGACGGCTCACCAGCAGGAGGATGGTTGGCAACTCGGAGCTGGTGGCTTAAGTCAACTCATGGAAGGCACAATCGAAACAATCGCATTCGTTGATTAATTTTCCGAAGGCCTCTCAGCATGATCGATGACGAGGATCTTCACCGGGCCTTTTTGCGACTCCAGCTTCAGCCCAAGCTGCTCCTGAATTGCCGCAAAAATCGAAGGCCCGGAGGATTCGGGCCGTGTGCTGTCAGCGCGTACCTGGCTGCCCTTCGGTCCATTAAATACCGCAGTTTCGCCTTCCTCAGGTGTCCACAGGAGCGTGAAATCATAGCTGCCCATGAGCCCGGTCTTATCCAATACGGTACGGCCCAGGTGCATCGACAACAGCCGCGCAACGGCCACCATCGGAAGTGCTTGAACCGTTAGCTCGCCACTTGCCATTCGCGTCTTATGTGGTCCTATCGGGAGGCCGTCAAAACCTTTGATTCCGTTAGCGTAAGACTCCCCAGGTTTAGCCTCCTGAAGCCTGGGACCGTTCTTCGCGAAGACCAGCGCATATGCTGGATCCTCTTTGGTTTCGAAGTGAATCGACAGTTTGACGCGATCTGCCAAAAGAGCCTGAAGCATGCGTTGCCTTTCAAGCATGCTTTGATCTTCACCGAGTTTGCGCAGCTCGTCAGCTACAGCGCCATCCATTTTTGCTTCAATATCGTATTTTTCAGACTCGATCCAGCTCGGTCCTCCTGAGATTTGATTGTCTTCGACCTCGTATGCGTTTCGAATCAGCATCTGCAGCGTGATGTTCGTTCCTGTGAACCCGTCGGGCCTGCCCGTCAGCCTGATCATATCGCCGGCAGACTTGTTTGGTTTGATGGAAGCGACCTCGTACCGAGGCTCAATCGTAGCTGTGTTTTGGGCCTGCGACTCAATCCTGGCTGTAGGATTGTTAAAGTTGTTTGGTTTGATCGAAGCGATTTCGTACGAAGGCGCAATGGCCGCTGTCTTTTGGGCTTGCGACCTAATCCTGACTGCGGGGTCGTCAGATTTGCTTGGTTCTTGCGAAACGACTTCGTACAAAGGAGCAATAGTGGCTGTATTTTGAGCCTGCGACTCAGCCCGAGCTTGTGTTTCGTGCAGGGGGCCAAATACTATTGGGAGGGCGATGGCCGCCAATGCAGCGGCGCTGAGCAATAGCTTTCTACTGAAATCCAGTTTGCGCGTAAGACCCCCGGCCATGATACGGGCAATCCGTTTCTTGAGATCGGCACCCGTAACTCCGGACACACAGGCCAGCGGAGATCCCACACAGAATTCGCAGATCTTCAAAATACTTTCCGCATAGACCCGCCGGTCGCTGCCCGATTCCAGGACTTCTTCGTCGCAGGCGCGTTCGCGCTCCTCCATCAGCCGCACTTCCAACCACCAGACCAATGGGTGGAACCAGAAGATGGCTTCCACCACCATGTGGAGCGCAGCGGCCAGATTGTCGCGACGGCGCACGTGACACAGTTCGTGCGCGAGAATGGCCTCCAGGTGAGCATTGTCAAGGCGTTCGGAGATTCCTTCGGGCCAAACCAAGACAGGGCGGATAATGCCGAAAATTCCCGGCTCAAGCGAAGTAGAGGATAGCCGAATTTCGATTGGCTTCTGGAGACCTTGCATTCGTTCGACCCGGCGAAGGGTTTCCACTTCGCGGCCCTCACGCAGTGGAACCGCTTCCCGAGCGACAGCGGAAATTCTCCGCCAACGGACATGCCACAGGCAGAGGACCATCAAGAATCCGCAAAGCCAAAGAGTTGTGAGAAACACCGGAAGAAAGTAAATCAGGCTCGTAGAAACGGTCAATTGGGCGGCCTGAGAGTAAGTTGGAATTGTCGGCTGCGTAAATGGTTGGCCGACACCTTTCATGGCAAGATACAGTCCAGTGTTTGTACCTCGTGACCAAGCCAGGTCGCTCCCAATGCCCACCAGCAGGGAAAACGGAAATAGGAATTTCACAGACGCCGACAGCCAAAGCCAGTAACGAGTTCGTGCGCGATTTTTTCGCAACACAAAAGTCAATAACCCGGCTACAACAGCGAATAGGGTGGACTGCCACAAATGATTGCCGAGTGTCGGCGCAAATGATGTCCACAGCGCAGAGAAGTAATTCAGAATCATTGAGATTTGTCCTTTCTCTCAAGCTTCCGTAGAATCTTTTCCGCTTCCTTAACATCTGCCAAGGTGAGTTTGCCGGATTCAATCAAATGGGCCATTACCGGCTGAGTCCGCCCGCCGAAAAGGGCGAGTAGGTCGTCGATCAATCTCCTTTGCGCGGCATCACGGGAGACAGCGGCCTCAAAAATGTGGAAGTTACCGACCTTCTTGATGCGTCGCACGGCTCTCTTTGCCTCCAGCCGATAAACAGTCGTCTGAATCGTGGTGTAGGCTGGCCTACCTTTTTCGGGAAACGTTTCTTGAATCTCCCGTATGGAAGCCTTGCCTTGACTCCACAGCGCATCCATGATTTGAAGTTCGAGCTTCGTTAATTTGGGTTCAGTCATTTTGTCCTCTACTACACGCGTGTGTAATGCTACTACTTGGATGTGTAGTGTCAAGACTTTTCTTGCGTGCGAGTTCAGTGAGATTTAGAAGCTGGACTGAGTAAGTCCATTTGAAGTCCTAGAACTTGACTTGTCCGGTTTTTCGACTCTCCAGTTGGCAATGGAGTGCTAAATTCCTTTCGTTCCCGAAAGCTGCTCTTCTCTTAACTTAGTCATCACACCTGTACCACTCACGTAGATAGAACAGGTCGCGTTGTGGTCGACTGATCTTACGTCCCCAAAAGGCTAAACACCTGGAAGGGAAAACTCACTGAACGATTCGTAGTTTATGCAACGGGAGCGAAAATGCCGAGTGTCCCCAGATGGAAGGAAATTCCAAAATATCCTGTGATCTCTGGCATCGCACTCCTTGCGGTAGGAGTGACGATTGCTTGGTGGGCGGGCACGAACATTTCGCCCATATTTGAGAACGCCGAGATTCGTCGTGGACAGTTATGGCGGTTCGCAACCAGTGTCTTACCGCATCTGGACATCTTGCACCTGGCATTTAACCTTTATTGGCTTTGGGCACTCGGAACAACTGTCGAACGCGTCTACGGCCATTTCAAAACAGCGCTATTGATCTTACTTTTTGCGATCGGTTCCAGTTCCTTGGATTTTGCTTTTGCTCAGGGAGGAGTGGGACTCTCCGGGGTCGGATACGGTCTATTCGGTTTACTGTACGTCCTTTCACAGCACGATGAACGGTTCAAAGATTCGTTAGACAAGAGGACGGTGAGTCTGTTCGTGGGATGGTTTTTCATTTGCGTTTTGACGACAGTCACTCACGTATTCAACGTCGCCAATGTCGCTCATGCTGCTGGTGCCGTCCTTGGTTTGCTGCTTGGTTATGCGATCGTGTTTCCGGGTCGCCGTGCGCTAATCGCGGGGAGCATCGCTGCGCTCGTCCTATTTGGGTTCTTTGGATCGACTTTCGGGCGACCTTTCATTAACTTCTCCAGCCAAGGTGGATATGAGGAGGGGAAATGGGGTTACGACGCTCTCGTTGCAGACCGAAATCAGGAAGCGGTTCGATGGCTTCGCGACGCCGTGAAGTATCAGCCGAAGGTCTCTTCATATTGGTTCAATCTTGGCATTGCCTACCAGCGTTTGAATAATCAGTCTGCGGCCTTATCCGCTTATCAACGAGCTTACGAGTTGCAACCAACCGACCCTAAGTACGCTGAAGCTGCCGGGAAGAAAATGGGAACGAACTAGCCGAGCGGCGGTCGGCGGGAATGCTGGTGGCAAGCGAATTTGTAGCCGGTAATCAGCTGTGAGTAGCTGAAGGACGACGTGACATAGCCGATCTAATCTCCCTGACGATACCTCCGCCAATGACGAACATGACTGGGCTCACAAAGGTGGTTAACAGCAGCGGGAAGTTGGACTCTGACCAATGAGGCCTAAAGTGTGCCAATCCCGCTCCACTCCATACGCCAATGATAAGGCCGAAAGTCATCGTGACAACCATCTCCCTACCCTTGGCAGCCACCGCGATGATGCAGCCAATTATGAACGGTTCGATGAGACGCTCGATCAGGACGGCGTATATCAACCAAAACACATAAGCATCGATGTGTGCGTAGACCTGATATTTATAGAGGAGCGCAACCACTGCTTTATGGGTAGACCAATAAAAAACCCAGCATAGCAGCCAGCCTCCCACTACGGTACCAGCGATCAACCACGGCACGACGAGGAATCCGGTGGCGATCAGATGCGCCACGGTTTTCACACTCTGCCGCCAAAACCAGCGGCGGGCCAAGGCTTCTCCCGATTTCGACGCAAGGTCAGAGAACTCCTCAAACAGATCCCCGAGGATTGATTCTGACTGTTCGTATGGAGTGAACAGATTCACGAGCCAAACGGCAAGGCGCGGAGGCTGAACGAGAGATGGTTTCGTCATCATGAGTAGCTCCTGACGAGATCGAGTCCTGAGGTCATGCTCTGGAGTGCGCGGTGCGTGCGATTCACGGCTTTTACTCCTTTAGCCGAGACACGGAAGAACCGTTTCGACCGTCCGCCGCGCTCGGGAGTGGGATCGCCGAGGCGGGACTTAACGTAGCCTTTCGCTTCTAGACGATCAAGCGTTGCATAGATTGCCCCAATCGATACCTCGCGGCTGGTGCGCGCTTCGATCTCCTGCCGCACTGTGACCCCATAAGCGCGATCACCAAGACGCAGAAGTGCCAGGACGACAATGTGTTCGAATTCGCCGAGATAATCGCGATTGGACATTAGGTATACAATATAGAGGAAATGTCGTACGGTCAAGCAGCTTGCAACCCGACTAAGTCTGATTAATAACGCGGTTACCGGAGAAGTGGACTTTTGCTCTGTCTGGTAACCGAACCTACATGTCGACTGACTTGGAAAGCAACGGCAGATGATTTTATCATTCTGCTCAATTTTAGCAGCAAGACGTGGCTGCGAAGCAAACTGTGCCAAGAGGATATCAACAATTCTAGGATGGGACACAACTCGAAGACAGATGTCGGAACTATATTCCCGTACGGATGAAGAACTGGAACAAGGACTTCGCGAAGTGGAAATAGTCGGCGTCGGGTTCGAGATTCCTACTTATGTTGCTCCAAATGCTCCGAAATTTTCGGCGAACCGAAAGTTGAAGTTGCAGCGTAACAATCGTTAAACAATGAAGTTGCCAAGGATGCATCGTAGCTCAGTTGGATAGAGCGTCTGGCGCGACGCTAGACCCTCAAAAATGAAGACAGTTTTAGCTAAGCCATTTTGAATTAATGGGGTGCGAATGCGGAGACACTGCACGTTGAAATCGCACAAGAATCTGCGCTAAACTGTTGAAAGTAAACCGTGTATCCGCGCGCCCGTAGCTCAGTTGGATAGAGCGTCTGGCTACGAAGAAAAAGCTCAAATCCCACTAAGTCGTTTCTTTGGCGTTGTTTAAGCGCGATTCGGTCGCGTGTGGAACCCCTTCGATTGTCCCAACCGTTGTCCCAACTCCGTACCAACAATCGGGCGATTATCTGCAAAATCGGCGGCCATGCCGAAAGTCGATTTCCGCGAAGAAGTCGTAAATGTCGCTCTTGCCGAACTTCTTGAGCAGCGCGGCCTGAGCGAGGGTCGCTACGTGGCGAACGTGGTCGATGGGAAGGTGACTCTCTACGGCAGGTGAGTGAGAGGAGAGCCGAGGGATGGTCAATTCCCCGACCTTTGTGGGACGCGCACGGCGCTCAGAACCGATTCCAAACGATTTCGCTGCCAGAGGGGTTGGGACGGCTGGTGCGTTTCCGAAGCGCTGGAAGGCTTTGTGACCAGCTTAACGGGTGGTTACGTGGTTACGTGGCTTGCAGTTGCTTAGGAGCCAGCGGGGGTGGGTGGTTTCGGCGGCTCGGTCGTGCCCACCCACGTAAAAGTAGATCCATCTGGGATATTTCTTCACCGTGATCCACGGCATTTCTGACTGTCCCTGCCGAAAATGCTATCCGTCGCGAACGCCTTTTAAATCAGCGACCACCAGTGCAACCCGCGCTAGCCCTGCGACAGCTTGCAATTAGATATTGCCAGAGGGAAATGATTGGATGTGCGTCGTCTTGGCACACGTTATTCGCAGGGAAGAATCTTTGCGTCTTGTTCGATCATCCTCACAAAAATATCCAAGTATGACGGGGAGGTTACAACGCTAGCATCATCTGTCAAACCGACCAACCCACGGGTGTGCTATTCGGGAGCGCACTCTTTCGATAAAGGTGCCTAAATAAAGGGCGGTAGCTTCTGCTCCCGTTACAATCGTTGATCGTTTGTGACAGCGTATTAGCGAGAAAATCGGCAAGCTGAATTTGCCAAACGAGCTTTGAATCAGCAAAATCTATTTGCCCATCCAACATTTTCTTTAGGTCAAAGACCAACTGACCCTCTTTCTTGTCGCCATACAAAACGAACAGTGGATGAGACTCATCAACACTAGCGTCTCTTTTCAACGGCATACGACGCGACCAATGGTCTATCCACCCGAAAATACCGTCTTTGAGAATAAGCTCTTCACGACCGCCTGCTTTCCCAATGCGGTCGAACGTGACAGTGATCGGGTTATAAGACGAATGAAACTGTTCGCAATGATAGCGGGAAGCGATTCCTTCTACGCTCTTCAAAACGGCGATAGAGTACGAGATTAACCTGGCTAGGGCCTCCGCACTCAACTTGCCAATTCGTTTCGCAAATTCGGCCCTTTTCGGCGTGGTCATATACGTGGAGTCAATATGGAGATTGTTTTCGATCAGAGTGCGAATTCTGGATGGCGCCGATGAATAGTATGAAGCATCGTTGCATCCTAGATTCACCGAGATCGGAACGAACGATACGTTGCGATGTGCTTCCAGAATTTCCAGAAGCAGGCGCCTGTGCTCCAGCGACAGTCGAGAGCCTTTAGGTTCTCCCTTAAGAAATTCATTTCTACTCAATTTTCCGACGAACAAATCGAAATCGGTTTTTAGCTGCTTCATCGATGTTTCTGGGACAATCACTCCCAAAATGAAGCAAAACTTTTCCCTGCCCAAAGTGACGGGCATAAAATCACCGGACTCATCAAAATAGATTTGCATCAGTATTTACAGTATGAGGTGAAGACGCTAGAAAGGAATATCCTTTGCAAGTCGTTCCCGGGAAACCGGCGCATTGGGGAACAATGCTAAGGTGCTGGCAGGCGGCCAGGACAAAACACTGACAATTCGCGCCCGCCAAGAAAAAAAGGCTTCCGACTGGAGTATCGGAAGCCCTTGCTGCTTAACAGCTCAAATGGTTGCGGGGGCCCGCAACGCCCCGAAAACGCCACTCCCTTATCCTCCCCTATCGATTTGAACTTATCCGCGAGGTGGCGGCATAAAGCCGACCAAATCGACGCGCGCTCCTGTTGACCTCGTGCTGAACTTCTCAAGCCCTTGGACTCGCCGGCGCGTTCGCTCATAAGCTCCTGGACTTCGGGGCGGTGGCTCAACCGACCTAGTTCTCACCACGACGGCTCGGATTATGTCGATCCCGCAGCGGCTCGCGCCAGAGCTGGCGAATGAAACTTCACGCGTCATGATTCAGGCAAAGATCGAGAAGGCCTACAAAGAAGCAATTGCCTACCCCGGTAAAGAAGGCGGAAGCGCAAACTGATGAAAGCTCGAAGGCTGCCCAAAAACATATGAATTGCAGTCTTCGCCTTCCTGCCCCAGATGGCTCTCAATCCAAATCAGTTAGCTCTGCGGAGCTATGTTTCTGAGCAATGCAGCGTTCCCTGCTTGTGCCCCGGTCGCGCCTTGGTTATTTCGACTGAACCGACCTCTTGGTCCCGAGCCATGAAGATCAATTCCGTAGACGCTTTTTCTGACGTCACTCACGGGAAAACAAGCTTGCAGTGCGCGCTAGGCAACGCCCGAACGCTCAATGGGCGGCAAAAGCTGAAAGGAAGGAAGACAAGATCGCGCGGAAGTCTGCCTCGCCATAGGCGGCGGGAAAGCGCGACGTGCGGGCCAGCATCTGATCGCGGAGCAGTCCTTCGAAAGCTCCAATCAAGGCCGAGCGGATGGCATGGAGGTGCACGCCCGGCGCGAGCTCACCGCAGTCCATCATCTCTTTCAGGATTCTGTCCAGTGTCTTGATGAAATCCAAGAACCCGGGCACAAGGAGCACCATGTGTCTATCTCCGCGCATGCGGCGTCCTTCGAGCAGAAAGATCGTGCGCTGGTCTCTATCCCTCTGAAGGAAGCTGAGCACCATATCGATAACAATCTTGAGCTTGTCTGTGGGCGAAGGAATCTTTTCAATGGCCAGTTGAACTGCGGGATTCAGCTGTTCCCAGGCGTGCTCGAAGATTGCTTCAAGGACACCCTGCTTGTTCGTGAAGTGCTTGATGAGCTGCGACTGACTCGTCCCGGCAAGGCGACAGATTTCCATGGTTGAAGCGTCTTCGTAACCGCGCTCGGCAAAGAGCGCCTTGGCCGCTTCCCGAATTCGGTCATGGCTGGAAGTCAAAACCGATGTCTTCTGAACGGGCACGAGCCACCTCGGCGTTCTAGAACGACTGACCGACAGAGCTATAATACTACTGAACTTCAGCGAAGCACCAAACCCAGAAAGCTTAGAGAGGAACTCGGGGCCTATTTGAAAAGGGTTCCGCGCGCAAGAAAACTTCAAAAAAGGACTTGACAACGCTCAGTAGTTTTGAAAGCATCCGCCGGTGTTGCGAAACTATCATAAGTGGGGCAGCTATCATGACCAATAGTGAGACTACTATGATGCTGCGGCCGGCTCCAATCCGAGTGTCAATAGCGAGGCAGAATCTCTACTCCGATTTAATGGGTGGGAGCCGCCGCAAGTTGGGGCGAGGCAAGTAACTTCCGAGTTCCAGTTCAGGAGCAACAACTGATGGAAAGCTGACAGAAACGAAAAAGGAGAAAAACCCATGAGGAAAGCGTTGATGTTGATTGTCCTCGCAAGCCCGTTGTTGTTTTTGTTGTTTCATCTCCCCACTGTCGATGTCCCCTCCGTCTTCGCCCTAACACAGAACGGTGAGCACAATTGCCCCACTACGACGGCGATTCCGTCGCAGACTGGAACGCCAGGTGTTTTCAGCGCGAACCAGAACCTGTGCCTGCCGCAGAGGGCGAACATCGGTCCATTACCGCTCGCCTTCGTTGTGCAGGGCGTCGAACCTGGCATCCGCGTTGATTCGCACGGAACGGTCTACGCGGTCTCCATCCGGGGCGTACCAGGCGGCATAGACTTGTGGCGCTGGTATGCAACCGCTGACGGCGCGGCAGACTCCACCACCAAAACCCTGCCGTTTAGGTATCAGGGCCAACCGGACTCCCCCTTCTGCGGGATCTTTTCAAGCGGGTGCACTGCCCCCCCCGTCATCGGATCGCCTGGCGTAGCACCCGGAGGCGGTGACGCCGATATCGCCGTGAATTCACCCAGCAGCGGAGTCCCCAACCTGGCGGTGACGAGCCTGTCGCTGTTGAGTGTGACTGCCTCCCATTCCACCGACCGGGGTAACACCTTCATGCCGAACCCGCCCAACGTGTTGGCAGCCGCGATTCTCGGAGACGACCGCCAGTGGAACGATGCCATTGACACTTCAACGGTCTACCTTGAATACCACGATGTGGCGACCTTCAACATCGATGTGCAGCGGTCGTTCAATGGCGGGGCGACCTATCTCAGCGGCGTCGGCGAGGCCATCGATCCGGCGACCGCCCCCGCCGCCATAACTGCGGCGGGGGCCGCTAACATCGCCGGGCAGACCCGCGTCGACCACAGCAGGTGCCCCAGCCGGGGAAACCTCTACCAGATCTTTGCGGCCCCGGACAACGCCACGGAGAACGTGACGGGAGCCGCCTTGCGCGACCTCTACGTTGGCGTTTCCATCGATGCGAAGTTGGGCTCACCCCTCTTACCCCTTCCCTTCATGTTCACTGACTACAAGATCTTAAACAATGGCCCGGCGGGTAACCACAATCAGGGTGCTGTGAATCTTTTCCCCGCCCTCGCCACCGATGATTTTGGTTTTGTATACGCGGCCTGGTCGGACCAGACTAACATCAACTTCTCCTCTTCTTCCGATCACGGCAAGACGTGGACGGCTCCGATGGCGGTCAACTCGACTCCGACGGTGGGCAAATCAAACGTCTTCCCCTGGGTGGCAGCCGACGCCAACGGCCACGTTGCGGTTGTCTGGTTGGGTGCAAACCTTGCGGGCAACTCAAATGACCCCACTGTGATGGAGGTGACCTGTCCCCTCGCCGCGCACCCAACAAATGAGTGTTGGGCACAGTGGGAGGTTTACATGGCGGAGACCGTGAATGGTCATGACCCGGCGCCGGCGTTCCTGCAGTACCAAGCCAGCGATCACGTCATCCACCTTGGGACTGTTTCGACGGGCGGGCTGGGCGGCAATGCCAACCGCAACCTGGCCGACTTCTTCCAGGTGGCGCTCGATCCGCAACACCGCGCCAACATCTCCTTCGCCGACGACCACATCGTGAGCCCGCTGTGCACGACTCAGTCTCCCAACCATTGTGCCGCCAACGACCCGCAGTCGTTTCGCACGGGACAGCCCTACTTCACGTACAAGCTGAACCCTCCTAACGGACTCCGCACGGAAGGTACGTGTGCTGGACAGGCGACTGACGGACAGGAGGAGGACGAGGCCGAGGGAGACGACAATGAAGGCGACCACGTCGATTCCGTCGACCGAAAAGACGACCAACATCAGACGGAGAACGGAACCTTCCACTACCGCGACTCGTCGCGGGACATGGACGTCGTGAGTTCCAATGGAGTCCGGTCCATCACTTACGGCGGAAGCTGCGTAAGCTTTATCGGTGATGCAAAGGTCAACCGCGTCCCCGGCTATCAGTTCACCTTTTCGGCATGCGACTTGTCCGCGAGCGGAGGTATCGGCACCTTTGCAATTACCCTCACCGGGCCCGGAGGATTTTCCTATTCAAAGAACAGCACCCTAACCAATGGGTTTGTGAAGCTGCACGTTCTTCTATAGGTGGGCCAGGTTGGCAGCGTTTGGCGTAAACGGTGCGATGGTCACCCGGCCGGCGGGAAGGAGTCGGTTCTCGTCGGCCGGACAGGCCTCGTGACCAAACCGCGACGTTCAGAGGGGAAGAGTGCAGGAGCAAAGGTGTGCATTTGATGGTGACTCCAGACGGAAGCAAGTTCCAAGTGTGCTCTAATGCGGGGAATTCTGGACGATTTGAAGTCGGTACAGACACGCTATCCGTGCGTGTTGGCCAACGGATGCGGCGCGGGAATCAGGAGGAAATGTGGGACTCCGTCTTGGTCCAGTGCAAAGAGCACCCAGACGGTTCCATCGCGGTCGAGGCGGTCGTCTGCCATCCGGATTGGAATGAGCCGATGGAAATCGCCTCGATCCAATCCCATCCACAAGACCGCGAAGCGAAGAAGCCAACCTGAAGTGTTGTTGGGCTTGCTGCGGAATTTCTTTTGCTGCCAAAGGCCCCACAAAGCATTTTGACACTCGAGAGAAAGCAGCCCCCTTCAAGCTCCTCTCGATTGGGACACTATTTGGCTTGTCGTCAGTCCCGCCGCCGCAAAATCATCTGTTTGTGGGCACCGATATCCGCGATCCTCACACCTGTAGAATCAGCTAATTGCGAGCAGTGGAGAGAAGAGGTTTTTGGGCAACCCACGGCCACAGGTCCGATAACTGATCAGGACTTGCGCACTACTCTCACTTGTTTTAGTTGCAGCAGAAGGAATGGGACTCTATGGAGGGTATCGTTTTCAAATGTCCCAATTGTTATGGTATTTTTCGAACACATGGAACTGTGGCTTATCGAAGGCCCTGATTTCCCGAGGTAGTCTCGCTTAGTCATTTGTTCAAGAATAGTGAAGAAATTACAACATGACAAGTGCAAGCTATCGAGGTGTTAAAGACTTGTCCCTAGCCAAAATCATCGCCGTAACAATGCGGTACAGCAGCGAAGCTTCAACAATACACTGCAAGCGCTTGGGGGACTAGACGATTATTTTGAAACGTTTTATACTCGCGCCGATTTTGAGCACTTCACTTCCCGGTTCAAGGAGCGCTTGTGAAAATCCGGCTTCTTCTTCTTTGATATCTTGTTCTTTCTTCGCATTGCTCGCTCTCGCCCAGGATTCGAAATTTCGGCCCACTAACCAGCAGATTCCCGTTCCAGACTGTTTGAACATAAAAGGTCTCGTGGACAGCAGCTACAAGCCTTGTACTGCCGAAGATCATCAACTATGGCTGAAGGACATTACCCACTGGCGCGACGAGCGCCGCATCCGTATCGGCTACAACGGCTCACGGTACGAAATGCCGGAACTGATGTGGACACAGTCCAGCTTCATGCAGCCGCAAATGATGGTCGAGGATCGTTTCTTTTATGACCCAGTCCCGGGGAAGTACACCGTCGACCGCTACCTCGATGATCTCGAGAAGCGCTACGGCGGCATCGATGCGGTCCTGATCTGGCCGACCTATCCCAACATGGGCATAGACAACCGCAACCAGCACGACATGATTCGGTGCATGCCGGGTGGGGTCGCCGGCGTACGTCAAATGATCTCGGACTTCCAGAAGCGCGGCGTTCGCGTCCTGTTCCCAATGATGATGTGGGATCAGGGCACGCGCGAGCCGGCGAAACCATGGACCGAGGAGATTGCCGAACTAATGAAAGAGATCGGTGCGGATGGAATCAATGGGGACACCCAGGACGGCGTCCCGCTCGCCTATTCTGTCGCCGCGGACAAAGTTGGCCATCCGCTGGCTTTCGAACCGGAAGGCGGGCCTTCCGACGAGGCGCTTGCCTGGAATGTAATGACCTGGGGGCAG
>Ga0179592_10000647_pt1 | contig 13953 bp, 10 predicted proteins | sample CZODoug2_1_08_16_FD_148623 | JGI IMG/M metagenome (GOLD analysis project Ga0179592, IMG submission 148623) | Vadose zone soil fungal communities from Angelo Coast Range Reserve, California, USA - CZODoug2_1_08_16fungal (Illumina Assembly) | ecosystem: Environmental > Terrestrial > Soil > Vadose...
CGCTCGGAGGTGAGTTTGCGCTGCTCGATCCAGCGCGAGAGCTGCGTGACCGAGGCAAAGGCGATGTCGGCGTCGTTGGAGGGGAGCGGGCCTGGGTCGGTTTTGCTGCGGATAAATTGATCGCGCTGGGGGCCGGCGCTCTGGCCGGGAAGAACGGAATGATAGCGGGAGAAGGGTGCAAGTGTAGGCTCGAGCGCGATGGTGCGGGGACCGGTGCGGCGCTCGTAAAGGGAGGCCACGTTCACGCGCCAAGTCTCTGCTGCTTGGGCGCGGTCTGTGGTTGATAGATTTACTTGGACGAGCTTTTCTGCTTCGGCAAAAGTCTCAGGCGAGACTTGGGGGCCAACGGCGGGGCCTGTTCCGAAAGCGGGGGGCGCACCGGGCGGGAGTTGCGTGGGCTCCTGCGCGATTTCATTTGCGTGATCCTGTGCGCTGCTGCTCGAGGCGACGGCCGCGCCGATAAGACCGATCGAAGTCTGGGTCAAGAAATCCCTGCGCGACTTGGACATGGGCCCTCCGCGCAGCATTGTAGCCGAGTCTCGCGACCAGAAAAAATGAAGTATTTATCCTGCCGAGGGGGATGGCTAGCGAATCGTAAATGGTCGACGGGTAACTGCGCTTTGGCTTATGATGACGCGCGCGTTCGAACGGCGAGGCCAAGAGAAAAATCGCCGGCAAGGATGCCGTTGCTACAGAGAATTGGAGAGAGGGACGGATGGAAGAACAACTGAGCCTGGATTTTTTGCGCGTGGTGGAAAACGCGGCGATTGCCGCGGCGCGCACCATGGGATTCGGCGACCGGCACCACGCCGATGAAGTGGCCGTGGAAGCGATGCGCAAAACGATGGACTCGGTGGAGATTGACGGAACGATCGTAATTGGAGAAGGGGAGCGGGATGAGGCGCCGATGCTATACATAGGGGAAAAAGTAGGGCTGGCGACGCACGCTCCGAAAGCATTGTTTCCGCAAGTGGACATCGCCGTGGATCCGCTCGAAGGAACGAACCTGTGCGCGACCGGCGCGGCGAACTCAATCGCGGTGCTGGCGGCCAGCGAACGAGGCGGATTGCTGCACGCGCCCGATCTGTACATGGAAAAACTGGTAGTGGGGCCGTCGTGCAAAGGCGCGGTGGACCTGGATGCGCCGGTGGCCGACAACCTGAAGGCCATTGCCAAGCGGCTGGACCGGGACGTGGATGATCTGGTGGTGATCGTACTGGACCGGCCACGGCACGAAAAGCTCATCGAAGAGATACGCACCGCCGGTGCGCGCATCCGGCTGATTGGCGATGGCGACCTCTCGGCCGGAATTTCCGCCGCAGTGATCGGGACGGGCGTACATGCGGTGATGGGCACGGGCGGGGCGCCGGAAGGCGTGCTGACGGCCGCGGCGCTGCGCTGCTTGAACGGACAGATTCTTGCGCGGCTGGTGGTCAGCAAGCCGGAGCACGCAGAACGCCTGGCAAAAATGGGCGTGAAGGATTTGAAGCGCGTTTACGACACCGAAGATCTGGCGCCGGGCAAGAAAATGATTTTTGCTTGTACGGGTGTGACGGACGGAAATCTGCTGAAGGGTGTGCGGTTTTTCGGGGAAGGCGTGCGCACGAGTTCCATGATTCTAACGCTGGACGACCGGCAAGTGCGCTTCATCGATTCGGTACACTTGGAGAAGCGGCCGGATATCAAGGTGCGGTTCAACTGAAGCTGAATTTCAATGTTTAACCAGCTTAATGCTGCTGGTTCGCGATGGCCAGGAAGACGCGATCATCAACGGGAACCGAACGGGTGAAGAGTGTGGCCGCGTTTCCGCCCACGATGGCGACGTGCCCGGCATTACTGCTCAAAGCTGGACCGGCGGGCTTTGAGGCGGATGCTGCCCCATCACCCGGCCGAAGCGAAATCCGGGTCGTCTTCGGCGTGCAGTTCGTCGCACCAAAACAGGTATCGCGGATGAACACCTGGCGGTAGTCGCTATTGGCGCCGCTCGCGGAAGTCTTCGACTGAGAGGAAACCTGATTCGAGGAATGGCTCGGCGTGATGGCCAGAAATGCGACGAAGCGTCCCGAAGAGCTGACGGAAGGCAGAATGCTTTCCGTTCCGACCAAGGCTCCGTTCGCATCGGTGGAGATTAAATGTGTCGAGGGCTTGCAGGAATCTCCGGCCCCAGCGCAAGTATCGAACAAATAGACTTGTCGCCCCGGCGGCGCATTTTCCACAAGATTCGTCGCGGCCGAGCTAAAGGCCACATAGCGTCCATCGGAGTTCATCGAAGGCGTGTGGCTTTCTTCATTTGCCGGAGTGCCATCGGCTGCCGCCGAGAGAAGAGTTGTATGCGATTGGCAGCCTACCACGGCACCTTCGCAGGTATCCCGCAGAAAGATTTGGGCGCGATCGTTCTGTACCGCGGTGTAAACAACAAAACGTCCGTCGAGACTTAGCGCTGGCGTTTCTTCGGCAACCGTTTCCGTTGCCATGGCGGCGGCCTTTGCTGCCGCTGCCGGTGCGCAAGAGGATTGTCCGGCGGCACAAATTGTGAAGGTCAGGGCAGCACTCGAGCCGCCACCACCACCCCCATCGCAAGATGTGGTGCAGCCCGCCGGCGGGGGGGACGGCGGATTAAAGACAGTCACGCTGGCCGTCGCGCTAGTTGAGCCGGTGTTCGCGAACGTGTTTCCCATAACAGTCGCTTGTATTTGTGTCGAAGTGACGCTCGCGACAGCCAATTTTGTTTGGGTACCACCACTACTCCAATTCACCTGGGAGGCTTGCGCCGGATCTGTGTTCGCGAGGAAGTTCGTACCCGTCAATGTGATGCTGAGCGTTTGCGATGGCGAAGTGCTGGCGGGAGAGGTGTTCGGGCTTATGCTGGTGAGGCTCGGCAGTGGATTCGGCGGCGGATTGATGATAAAGGCGATGGGATTGGAGAGACCGTTATTCCCCGCGCCGGAGGCGGGATTGAGAGTGATGATAGTGGCCACGCCGGGCTTTGCCACCAAGGCCGCGGGGACGACGGCGGTTACCGTGTTCCCGAGAGCGGCTCCCGTACTATCGGTTGGGACCGTTGTGGCGAGGGGTTTGCCATTCCATTGCACCACTGTCTTTAGAACGAAGCCGGCGCCTTGGATGGTGAGCGTAAAATCACCGTTGCCTGCGCTGATTCGCGGAGGGGACAGAAACGCCAACGAGGCACCTGTATTGTTCTGAAACGTGTTGCCGTAATCGTTGCAGCCGGCTACCGCAAAAATCGCCACCAGAGCGACAGCCAGTGCTGCCCAAGACCGCTTCATTGAGACTCCTTCATCTTTTCTGACGACCCCGGCCGTGCCGGGGCCCACTTGCCTGCGCGAACGGGGGAGCCCGTGGCGCCACCCCACTTTGGGGATGAGATGCCAAATTCGTGCTGCGCGTTGACCACGACGAAGCCGGGATCCGGGGAATGCCGCCCAGCCTTTATCCACCCCTGCGTGAGGCCGCACTTTGCCACGAATCTCAGGACTCGGGCAACCCTACATGATTACCATCTGGATGGGGATGAGGTCAATGCGGATTCGGGGCTGGATCATAAACAAGATGCAAGGATAGCCGTTGAATATCGTCCAATCCATAGACTAAACACAGCGTAGGCGATTCTCTTATTCCGTGCCCAGCGCTGCGATCGATGCGCGCACCAGCTCGTGGACACGGGTTTGACACTCCGAATCCTGGACCGGCAAGGCGCTTGCGGCGCGGTAACAGGCCAAGGCTTGCTGCTTTCGGCCAAGTTTGGCATACAGGTCGCCGCGCGCCAGTTGAAATAGCGGATTGGCCGGGAACTTTTCAACGAGCGGGCCGAGGACGTCGAGCGCCTTTTCATACTGTTGATCGTAACGGTGGAGATTCAGCACGAGATAGAAGCGCGCAATGTTTGAAGTGAGCACGCCATGCGCGATGGCTCGTTCGAGCAGGCGTACTCCTTCTTGCTTTGACCCGCCGGGGATGCCCATAAAAAAACGCAGGACCCTGGCAATAGCGCTGAGTGTGTCCACGTAATAGTTGTAGAGACCCAGGCCCAAGTCGGCGTCGGCGAGATCCGGGTCCAGAGCCCTGGCGCGGAGGAGGTGTTCGCGTCCGCGCACTCCGGAGCGGGCCGCGTTGCGATACTCGCCGCGCAGCGCGTAAAGCCGCGCCGGCGAAGCTTCCGCCATCCCGGCATAGAACTGCATTTCCGCGGATTCGTTCTGTTTGATCTGCGCTTCTGCAAGCGACAAGACCCGGGCAGCCAGCTCAAGATAGTGCCGGTCCGCTTCGAGCTTGGGGCGGCGCCGGGCGTCGCTCATTCCATACTTGAACTCGGCGGAAGTACACCAGATGCGCCACCACAAGGCTTCCGTTTCCAGCAGATATCCCAGCGGGTGATTGGGCCGTTCCTGCTCCATGCGCTTCGCAGCTTCGATGGCCCCATCGAGGTCGAAGGAATAGATTTTGTCGAGGATGGCGGGCGCCTCGGGTGGCAAATTGATCGTGGAGGCGCGGGCAGGCAAGGCCAGAGGCGCCAGGAGGAAGAGGCCAGCCAGACCGGCTCGGCGTGCTATCCGCGATGGAATCATCGTCCCTGTCCAAGAAAGAGATTGTGCAGGAGCAGGCTCTGCGCCGGACGAGTTTAAGCTGTTCGAGAAGAGTTGCAAACTGAAATGGTCCTTGTGGAACGAATCTGGGTTAGGTGGCGCGGGAGGCATTTGTTATTCTCTGCGGACCCGTGAACACGAACAACAATGCTGCAAGTCCCACCCTTGAGCGCGGATTGGGCCTGAAAGAGGCCGTCGCCCTGAACATGATCGAGATCGTGGGCATTGGCCCGTTCGTGGTGAGTTCGCTGGTGATTCGGGCGATGGGCGGGCCGCAGGCGCTCATAGCATGGCTGGCGGGTGCGCTACTGGCGACGCTGGATGCATTTGTGTGGTCCGAGCTGGGCGCGGCGATGCCGAAAGCCGGTGGCACCTACGTTTTTCTGCGAGAAGCCTACGGTCCGGAGCGGTGGGGCCGGTTGATGTCCTTTTTGTTCGTGTGGCAAACGTTGGTGCAGGCGCCGCTTTCCGTGGCGTCGGCGTCGATTGGCTTCGCAAAGTATGCGGGATACCTGTACCCCTTTACGCCATTGCAAGCGAAAGCGATTTCCGGCGGACTCGTCATCTTGATCGTTATCCTGCTATACCGGCGGATCGCGACGATCGGAAAAATTTCCGTTTTGCTGTGGATAGGCGTCGTGGGAACCATGCTGTGGCTGATCTGGGGAGGGGCCACGCATTTCAACGCCAAGATGGCGTTTGATTTTCCGCCGGGAGCCTTCGATTTGTCGTGGGTGTGGTTCGCGGGACTCGGGTCCGCGATGGTGAGCACGGTTTACAGCTACTGGGGCTACTACAACATTTGCCACCTGGGCAGCGAGATCAAGGATCCGGAGAAGAATATTCCGCGCGGGATTTTTCTTTCGGTGCTGGGGATTGCCATCCTGTACCTGGCGATGCAGACCAGCATCCTGGGAGTGGTGCCGTGGCGCGAAGCGCAAAATTCCGATTTCATCGCCAGCTTGTTTGTTGAACGATTGTATGGGCAGGCGGCCGCGCGCTTCGTGACGGGAATGATTTTGTGGATCGCTGTCGCTTCCGCATTCTCGGTGCTGCTTGGCGCTTCGCGAGTGCCCTATTCAGCGGCGCAGGACGGGAATTTCTTTCCGGCGTTCGGCAAGGTTCATCCCACGAAACACTTTCCGCACGTTTCGTTGTTAGTGCTGGCCGGACTCGCGCTTGTCTTCAGCGTTTCCTTGAAACTGAAACAAGCCATTGCAGGAATTCTCGCCATGAGGCTCATCGTGCAGTTCATCGGCCAGGCGGTTGGAGTGATGCTGCTGCGGCGGCGCCGGGGCACGCAAGGCCTTCCGTTCAAGATGTGGCTGTATCCGTTGCCCGCGGTGCTGACGATGATCGGATGGGCGTGGCTCTTCTGGCAGACCGGGGCGACGAGAAAATGGGGATTGGCGGAGATCGCACTGGGAGCGCTTGCGTATCTCATTCGCGCGCGAGAGATGCGACAATGGCCGTTTGAGAAGAAAAGCGACCCGTTATCAGTATCCAGTATTCAGTAACGGATCGCGATCACCAAGCTTCTAAATGAAACTGCTGCTGGAGCTTTGAGATGCATGATGGGGAGAGTAGACGCAGCCTGGGAGGGGAATTGAAACGCTTCACTGTCGTAGCGCACTTAGCTTTGTTTCTGTCCATTTGGGCGGCCGCAGCGAAAGGGCAATTTCCTCCCGCGCCGGGGACGGGGCCCGGCTTGCCGGAAACCATCGAGGCGATCGAGAGCGCTCGAATTACCACGCGGATCCTGTACGTGACGGCTCACCCGGACGATGAGAGCGCTGCAGTGCTTACTTACCTTGCACGCGGACTTCATGCGGATGTCGCGCTGCTCTCCCTCACCCGCGGTGAGGGCGGGCAGAACGACCTCGGCCCCGAACAAGCGCCGCAACTGGGATTGATCCGGACGCAGGAATTGCTGGCGGCAACTCGGGGCTACGGCGTGAGGCTCTACTTTACGCGAGCCAAAGATTTTGGCTATTCGAAGACGCCGGAAGAAACGGAACGGATCTGGGGCGACCAGGTCCTCGAGGACATGGTCCGCGTGATCCGCGGATTTCGCCCCAACGTTGTGATTAACGGCTGGGGCGGCGTGCACGGGGGCCACGGACATCATCAAGCCTCGGGATTACTCACGCCGAAGGCCGTGCAACTCGCGGCGGATTCTACCTTCAAGCTGCACGGTTCTTCCCCGGAAGAACAGGACTTGACGCCATGGGGCGACCGAAAGCCTGTGATTTTACTGGACCTCGACCGAAGCGACGCCCCCAAGGGTTACTTGGTACCGGTGGATGAGATTTCGCCGCTCTACGGAAAATCCTGGCGTGAAATGGGTCTCGATTCGTTTGCCAATCATCGCACTCAGGGAATCACCGGTTTTCTGAGCTCACCGTTCCTGCGGCGCGCCGTCGCTCTCCAGCGCGAGGACGGCCAGGAACTCGATCCGGCCTTGCTCGCACAACCGCTTGGCCCGCTGGATGAGGATTATGAAGCCGGGAATCTGGGCGCTGACCCGCTCATGCGAACCGTGGATGCCGCCCTGGTGTCGGCGCGCGAGGCGGTCTTGCGGCTCGATTGGAAGTCGGCCGCCGATTCCCTGGTTGCTGCAGGCAGAAAAATCAATGAAGTGCCCGTGCCTTCGATTTCGTACCAAGTTCCCGCTCCCGTCATATCCCTCGCGCGAAGCCTGAAGCGAAAACGGGAAAAAATCGAGGCGGCACTGGCGCTCGTCGCAGGGCTGCGATTGGACGCGCTCGCCGATCGCAGCGAAATCGTCTCCGGAGAGTCTTTCTCGGTTCGTGTGGATTCTCATCACCGTGGGGAGATCGCGGGAGATTTCAAGAAGCCCGTAGTGTTGCTTCCCTCCGATTGGACCGTTAGCAAAGAAGAGGCTGAAACCAGCGGGTCCGTTCGCTTTACCGTTTCTGCCGGGCAGAATTCGCAGCGTACGCCGCCCTCCGCCACTGCGATACTGCCGGAACCTCCGCCACTCGTCGCGGTTAGCGAGGAAGCCGTGATCGATGGCTATTCGTTCACGGTCCGCTCACCGGCAATGCAACTCCGCGCAACTTCCACGCGAGCGGATCGAATACCTCTGCGAATCGTTCCGGCCTACACGCTGGCGGTCGAGCCAAAGCAAGCGATCGAGATAACAGCCAAGCAGAATAAGCCCTTCGATGTATTGCTGCGCGTGCATTCTTATGCAACTCAAGCGGGTGAGGTTCGGGCGGCGCTGACGGTGCCGCGGGGTTGGAAAACGGGCGCAGCCGTGCAGTTGAAATTCGAGGGAGCGGGCGACCGCTATGCCCGGCTGACGGTGACGCCGCCACTGAAGCTCGGCAAGGGGAACTTCAAGATTTCCGCGTACGCGGAGCGCATGGCCGACCGCGCCCGGGGCGACAAGGCGGAGAAGTTCACCACTTCGTTGGAGCCCTTGCCGACGCTGCCGACGCAGCTTTGGAGCGAGCCGGCCCAGTGCGCCGTGCACGCGTTTGATGTGCTAGTGCCGGCGAACCTTCGCGTTGGCTACATCACGGCGGAAAACGAACCTGTGCCGGAAGCGCTGCAGCGCCTGGGGATTCGCGTGGAGATGCTGGACGCCGTGGCGCTGGCCTTCCGGGATTTGTCCCCTTTCAGTGCGATCGTGCTCGGGGTGCGCGCGTACGAACTTCGGCCGGAATTGTCTGGAGCGAATCAGCGGCTACTGGACTACGTTTCAAACGGCGGGACGCTGGTCGTGCAATACCAGCGCGAATTTGCCTGGGATAAATTCCAATACGCTCCGTATCCCGCGCTGATCTCGCCGCCGATTCCACCCGCGAAGGATGGCGCGCCTCCAACGCCGCGGGCCTTGCCGCGCATCACCGACGAAAACTCACCGGTCAAATTTCTGAAGCCGGATGATGCGCTCCTGAACAGGCCCAACAAAATCACGCAGGATGATTTCCAGGGCTGGGTGCAAGAGCGCGGTCTTTATTTTTGGACGCAGTTCGATTCGAAATACACGCCGCTCCTTGCCATGAACGATCCCGGCGAGCCCGGCCTCAACGGCGGCCTTGTCTACACGCGCTATGGCAAAGGCGCGTACATTTATACGGGCCTGGCCTTTTTCCGGCAATTGCCCGAAGGAGTCCCCGGGGCTTACCGTCTTTTCGTCAATTTGCTCAGCGCGTCGCAGAGCCAGGGAACCCGGCCGACCAGGAAAAAACCTCGGGCCCGAAAGCCTTAGCTTCAACGAGTTGGAGCAAATAAACCAAATGGGCAAATCGCCGCCGCGCCCAAGTCAGCGTGGTATTCTTTTCAGCCGAGGGGTGAAACGCGAATGACAAATCATTTTGGAAACCGCTTGGCCAGCCGAACGGCTCACAAGGTCATTCTCTTGTTGCTGGTGTTGGCGTTCTCTTGGACTTGCGTTTCTGCCGCTGCGGCACAGAAAGAAAAGAAAAAGAAGACAGACTCTCCCCCCTCCGCGGACAGCTCCAAAACGGTGATTCCTTTGAGCGACGAACAGCAAATCGATTACACGCTTTCGGAAATGCTGGGCGCATGGCAACTCGGGGATATCGAAAAACTGCACAAGGACTACGCCGATGATGTTGCAATCGTGAACGGATCGTGGGCGCCGCCGATTCTCGGCTGGACCAATTATCTAGCCGTTTATGAGCAGCAGCGTGCGCGCATGCAGCAGGTGCGCATGGATCGCTCGAATACCTACATCAAGGTGAGCGGTACGGTGGGTTGGGCGTGCTACCAGTGGGATTTCGCGGCAGTTGTGGACGGCCAGCCGACGGAATCCCAAGGCCAGGCCACGCTGGTTTTAGAAAAACGCAACAATCACTGGGTCATCGTGCTCAATCATACTTCGCTGGCTCCTAAGGTTCCGCAGGCCGTTCCTGCAAACGCACCTTCACCGCAGCAGCAACCTGCAAAGCCGGCACCGCGCTGAATCTTGCCGGTAAGCTGTGGAGAGATGAAGACCTAGAAGAGGCCCTTCAGCCCTTCCTTGAGCCACATTCCGGCAATCACCAGCAGCAATGCACCTGCCAGGATGCCGGTTCCCATGATGGGCCGCGAGAGCGCGTTGATCTTGGCCACAATCTCCCGCTGCTCCCTGGCCATATGTTCTTGAGCCGCATCGAGAAAGATTTGATCGTCCTCGTGGCTCGCGAGGAGGCTCCGCCGCAGCAACAGAACTAGGAATACGGCAGTAACGACTCCCCAGGCTATCAGCAGGTAAAGTAATGGCCCCGTCAGCGTTTGTGGATCCATGGTTGACCTCCCGTTGGAACCGATCCGCGGTGCCGGCATGGCCGGCAAGGGGTAATTTGGGTTGATAAGGCGGAGTATAGCACTTTGGATTAAAAATTCTAGTGCATAGAATTATCAATTCGGATGCTGCAACATGAGTTTGCCTGCCTAGGGGCCTGGGCCCGAATTCGCGTGAATATAGCGGTAAGATGAATAAACTAAAGCAGATCTTTTCGGCCAGCCCCTCGGCGTCAAGCGTGAGTGGACCGGTGATGACAGATAGCAGATAGGATCGCTGCGCCTCCGGTGACGCAGGCGTTCCCAAGCTCCTGCACTCTGGTCGCGTTGACAAAGAGGGCAGCGGCGGGCAGAATGAAAATGCTTCGATGAATGTGTGACTCCGGCTGGGCCGTGGTCAACACCTCAAGTCAAGCTTCACGCCGACCTGGTCGGGGTGAACCCGCACTCGTGCCCGAGTGGCGGAACTGGCAGACGCGCTAGCTTCAGGAGCTAGTGATCGCAAGGTCGTGGAGGTTCGAGTCCTCTCTCGGGCACCATCTTTCGCGTTCGTTGGCAGATGGAATGTTGCAAGTTGGGTGCGAAGATCCCTTCGAGACTTAGGGCAAACCGCCGAGCTCCAAAGGGATTTCTAGTTAACAATAACCGGCCCACCCCCTATGTTTTTGTAAGTGTTGCATTTAAAGGACTTAGCTATACTGTAAGTCTTTTGTTTGCAATACTTGCGGGGAGAATCATAAGTGTTGCTTCTAAAGGAGTTAGAGGCGTCATTTTGAGCCACTTTTATAAGTGTTGCTTCTAAATGGCTTAACATGAAACTCCGAAATGGAAGAAAGAATTGACCGTACAAAGAGTGCGCGCTAGGGTCGAGCTGGTAACCGCTCAGAATAGTGTTCCCTGCGATGGTTTGGTGTGGACAAGGTCCTTGAAACAGTAATCGCCTTGGTCCTATTCGTACTTGGCGAGATGCTGATTCGCAGAGTAAAGCGATATTTGCGGGAAAGAAGAAAGCCATGAAGCTGAGGCTATAGACGTAAGAAAAGCGGCGGCCAGCCGCCGCACTCCAAGAAATTCCGCACTCTTACCTGGTTAGTATAGTAGCAAATAGACTATAGGATGTCAAGGATTCCTTGCTGTTAGCAGGTCTACTCTCGACGCGCTGAATTTATTTCGAGGCGAGTTTTTCGGCCGCTAGCTTTTGGGCGGTGGCCAGGGCGTCGGCGGCGGGAACTTTCACGTCGGGCTCGACGCCGGTTCCTTCCCAGTTGGTCTTGGAGATGGGGTTGATGGCCCGGGCAAACGGCACGCCAATCATAAAATAGCTGTCAATGCGGTGACCGGAGACGGGATGTGCACCTCCGCCGGTGGTCTCGCCGATGATGGTGGCACGTTTCAGATTCTTGAGGTTGTAGCTGAACTCCTCGGCGCCAGAGAAAGTTTGCTTCGAGGTCAGCACGTAGGCGGGCTTGCCGTCCAATCGCTTTCCGGGCACGTACGGCAAGGTCCAATACTGATGAGTCGAGTCGTTCTTGCGCTCCCAGAGATCGTTCAGGTGGGTGGGCTCTGAAAACAGGTAGGTGGAGAGGAAGGCGATCATTTTCGGATCGCCGCCGCCGTTTTCGCGCAAGTCGAAGATGATGGCGTCTACGTTGGCGAGGAAATTCATGGCGGCAACGGCGGTGGGCCCGCAGACTTCGGGATCGGCGAACATATTGAACTTCAGGTAGCCGAGGTTGCCGGAAAGGATTTCCACCTTGTCGAAGCCGCAGTTCATCCGTTCCATGTCTTTGTGGTAGTGCGCAATGGCGTCGGCATCCGGCGGGCCATCGGGACGTTCCGGCATGGGCGCGGGGCTGAAGTCCACGCGCAGGTGCTTATCGTGGCTCACTTCCTGGAAATTGTCGGTGAGCATTTTGGCGAAGGCATCACCGTCGGTTATGGAATCGTATTCGCCCTTTTTCTCCCTGGCCTTGACGGCTTCGCCCATCTTTTTAGCCGTTTCCGGAAAGACGTAAAACTCATTGAGCTGCGTGATGGCGCCATCAATTACGCGTGTTCGCGTTGCAGCGTCAATCTTGAAGGTCAAATCCGAGACCGCAGTGCCGGGAGGGATCGCGCGCAGCCCAAAGCTGGCGACTTGGGCGGGATCGCCGTCTTTCACTTCCAGCTTACCAAAGGCAGTTGTCTCGCCGCCCCGCTCCTTGACGAGGAATTCGAGATGGAGAGGTTCGCTCTTGACGATTTGGAGAAGGTTGAAACCACCGGTCATGCCGCGGAACTGCATCTCGTTGTCGAGGAACTTGCTGGGATCGTATTTGTGGATGTAAGCGTCCAGAAGAGCGCGGTCACCACTGTTGAAGGCTTCGAACCAGGCTTTGAGCGTGCGGCCCGCCGGGGTTTCCGGAATCGTTGGCTGCGCCCCCGCTTGTGGCCGGGGAGTCGCTTGTGGCGCCAATGCGGCCGCCAAGCCTAAAACCAAAGCCAAGCATGATCGAGAGAACATGCGCACCTCAGCGAGGAATTCCCAGGGGAACTTCCGACCGGCAAAGTATACCACCGGGGCGACAAGAGCCGGAGTGGTGAAGAGTTCCTGTAGATTTCTACTACTGTGGTGTTGCCAGGCGGGACAGAAACGACAATCGACGACACGTAGGTCGATTGGGCAATTGTCGCAGGATGTCGCTTGCCAAGAACCCGGCCGGGTAGCATCATTCGCACCAACCCATGAAGCATCAACAGGTTGCTAGACTAAAACCAAATATTGGGTACGCCGCCAATTAAAAGGAGGCAGAAGATGTTCCAGCCAAGAGGAAAGCAGACCCTTTTGGGGTTCGCCCTAGCCCTCATCGTAGTGACAGTCGCTGTGGGACAGGAAGGGAAGAGCGTGGACCAGAGCAGTAAGGCCATTGAGCGCAACTCCAAAGTCTATATTTCGCCGATCGAAGGAGGCTTCGATACGTTTCTGGCAGCGGCCATCATCAAGAAGCAGGTTCCTATGCTGGTGGTCACGGACCGGGCGAAGGCCGACTATGAAATATCCGGGATCGCGAATACGGAGAAGGCGGGCTGGGCGAAGATGCTGTTCATGGGGGTGGACAATTCCAATGACATGGCCAGCATCAAGGTGGTGTATCTGAAGAGCGATGAAGTGGTTTACGGATACTCGGTGCGCAAGGGCAATTCCTACAGAGGTAAGCAAAGCGCGGCAGAAGCGTGCGCAAAACATTTGAAGGGGAAAATCGAGGGGAAATAACCCCTGCAGAGATCTGTAAGAGATTACGGAGGACGGAAATGAAACATTGGAAATTGTTCGGAATGTTTTTGGCGGCGGCACTCTACGGCGCATCCGCCCACGCACAACAGCAGGAAAGCCAGAGCGCCCAGCAAGCGCAACCCGCGGTCCAGACGCAGACAAAGATACCCGCGGGCGCAAAGGTGTTTGTCGCGGCGATGGGCGGGTTTGAAACTCCGCTGAAAAAGGCTATGGCCGGCAAAAAGGTGCCGCTTCAAATTGTCGAACAGCGGGAAGAGGCCGAGTATGAAATCACCGGCGCCGCAGACAGCAAGAAAGCCAGCACGGCCAAGAAGGTAATTCTGGGAAGCTGGCATTCTGACGAAGACGCGAGCATCAAGGTGGCCAACCTGAAGAGCGGTGAAATCGTGTACGCCTACGCGGTTCACAAACAGGACTCGGCCCATGGACAGAAAAGCACGGCCGAGGCCTGCGCAAAACACTTGAAGGACGAGGCTGTGGCGGCAAAGTAGAACCAACCGCGACGGAGGGAACTAATATGAAATTGAAATCCATTTCTTTAGGTAATGCGATGATTCTGCTTTGCTTCAGCTCCATCGCTGCCGCGCAAAGCGGGCCAGCCACAGGCCCAGGCGGCGGAGGCGCCCGCAAAGCTGACTTTGAAGGAAGGCACGGACGTGAAGCTGAAGTTTGCCCAGGACTTGAGCTCAAAGACGGCGACAGATGATGATCCCGTAAACCTGGTTCTTGACGAAGACCTGAAAGTAGGTGAAGTGACGGTGGTCAAGGCCGGCGCGAAAGCTCTAGGGACCGTCACGC
>Ga0179592_10000648_pt1 | contig 13944 bp, 11 predicted proteins | sample CZODoug2_1_08_16_FD_148623 | JGI IMG/M metagenome (GOLD analysis project Ga0179592, IMG submission 148623) | Vadose zone soil fungal communities from Angelo Coast Range Reserve, California, USA - CZODoug2_1_08_16fungal (Illumina Assembly) | ecosystem: Environmental > Terrestrial > Soil > Vadose...
TAGTTCAGCACTTATGAAGCTCGCTTGGCAAAATATCGTTCACGATCGAGCCCGCTTTTCGGTAACCGTGCTCGGCGTGTCTTTTGCGGTGTTCCTGATGGTTTTTCAAGGAAGTCTCTTAGTCGGCTTTTTGCGGGCAGCATCCAGGCTTATAGATGCCAGCGACTCCGACATCTGGATCACTGCGAGAGGAGTGCAGGCCTTTGAGTTTGGAACCCCCATCGAAAGCCGGGTGAGGGAGATGGCTGCCGGCGTACCAGGGGTGCTGGAAACGAGCCGAGTTTGCATGGCTTTTGCTGTGTACCGCACACCAAACGGAAAGCAACAGGTTGTAGCCCTGGTTGGAGCGGATCGCAATGTGGGAAAGCGCTTCCCGGTTCCCGATGTCCCGGGTTCAGCCGAAGGGATGTCGCCTGATGCGGTGCTCTACGACGTAAGCGACCGGGACCTGATTCAAGTGACGGCACTGCCGGCACAAGTGGAGGTAAACCGGCACCGTGCAAGCATCGAGCATCAGATTGAGGGTTATGGGGCATTCCTTGGTGTCCCCTTTCTGTTTACTTCGTACCGAAATGCCACTCGATACATGGGCTTTGGTCCTGAAGAAGCTATGTACGTCCTCCTGCGCGTCGACAGTGGATACTCAACATCCCATGTGCAGCAGGACCTTAGGCAGCGTCTTCCCGAGGTCGATGTTCTCACGCGGAACGAATTTGCGCGTAAGTCTCGCACGTACTGGACGATAAAAACCGGGGCCGGAGGCGCGATTTTAACCGCGGCGCTATTGGGGTTTCTGATAGGGCTGGTGGTTGTATCCCAAACCATCTTTGCGAACACCATGGAAAACATCGAGGAGTACGCCACGTTGAAAGCTCTCGGAGCATCCCAAGCTTTCGTGGCGCGCATTGTGCTTACGCAGGCCCTGATTTGTGGGGCAGTCGGCAGCATTCTGGGGCTGCTGGCAGTTGTTCCAAGCATTGGTTACGCAAAATCTCTGATTCCTTGGATCTACACCCCGTGGTGGTTGCTTCTAGTCATGGTCGTGCCAAGTTTGGCGATGTGCGCCTTGGCGTCTATCGCTTCAGTTCGAAGCGCCCTCACAGTTGAGCCGGGGAGAGTGTTCCGTGCCTAATCACTTCCTGGGCGTTGAAGGTGCGAGTGTCTCGTTCGGCAAGCGGGAGGCACAAGTCCGTGCACTGCGCGACGTTTCGGAATCCTTCGAGCGTGGCACACTTTCGCTGGTTATGGGACCCTCCGGCAGCGGGAAAACCACGTTATTGTCTTTGCTGGGCTGTTTGCTGTCGCCCGATGAAGGGACAGTGTTCGTAGATGGTGTCGAGGTAAACGGACTGAGTGAAGCGGAGAGGACAGTTGTTCGTCAAAAGAAAATCAGTTTTGTTTTCCAAGCGTTCCGGCTTTTTCACTCTCTTTCCGCGATTGACAATGTCGCACTTGGCTTTGAACTTCGTGATGCAGCCCTGCCAGGCCGAAAGGAAATGGCAAGAGATCTGCTCGTTCGATTCGGTTTGGGAGACAAGCTCAATCAAGAACCCAACGAACTCAGTCCTGGGGAAAAGCAGCGGGTTGCCATTGCAAGGGCCTTGGCAGGAAATCCTCCCATACTTTTAGCGGATGAGCCGACTGCATCCCTGGATGCCCAGGCCGGAAGGAACATCTGTCAAATTCTCCGAAGTCAAGTGGATGACGATGGGAGAACTGTTGTTGTCGTGAGCCACGATCCGCGATGGCGGGAATTCGCCGATCGCACAATCAATCTATGCGATGGCCAAGTAGAACAAGAGGAGAAAAATCTATGACGGCCCGCAGTAGATGGGGCATAGGTGGTTCCGCGATTGCCTTGGTGATTGTGGTGGTCGCGTTCTTGGGAACCACGCGGAACAGGAATTCGGTGCAAGCCCGTGGGATACCCTCCAATAACGCTACCGCGACCGTTGCATTCGCCTCCCCCGGAAGGGTCGAGGGAGCTTCGGAAACTACACAGATAGGGGCCGCCGCGGACGGCATCCTAAAGGCCGTCTACGCAAAAGAAGGTCAGTTCGTAAAAAGAGGGACCTTACTTGGCGAGATCGGCTGCGATGAATTGCAAGCGAGTTTACAAACTGCGATAGCCGAAGCCGATAGCGCACGCCAGACAAGAACCCGGATTCTGCGGGGCGCACGCGATGAAGAGAAGAAAATAGCGAGTGAAAAGACATCAGCCGCCCGCGCGACATTTGAAGAAGCCAAGTCGCGATCGGACATGCAGCGAGCTCTTTATCAAAGGGAGCAGGTCTCCCGGGCCTCTTATGAACAAGCTGTCCGCGATCTGGGGGTCGCAGATGCCAACCTCCGGGCCGCTGTTCGAACCGAGGAGTTGCTTGCTGCGCCTCCGTTGCAGGAAGACAAGGCGAGAGCTGATGCAGAGGTGCTCGCGGCGGAGGGTCGTGCTCGAACGGTCCAGGAACGTATCGGGAAGTGCTCCATCCTTGCTCCGATCGACGGAACCGTTTTGAGGGTCTATGCCAGACGCGGCGAGTCCTTCAGCACCGTAACTCCCCGCACATTGTTCAGTCTCGCGGATACTTCCTCTCGGCACATCAAGGCGGAGATAGACGAAAGTGATGTGGATAAAGTGTCGGTCGGACAGAAGGTAGTTATCCAGGCAGACGCTCTTGACGGAAAGAGGCTCAACGGTTCGGTGGTGAGAATATCTGCGATGATGGGCAGGAAGAGCATCTCGACGGGCGATCCATCTGACAAGAGCGACCGCGATATCCTGGAGGCGGTGATCGGCTTAGAGGACAACACTCGATCATTGCCAATAGGTCTTAGAGTTACCGTGCAGTTTCTAACTTCCAGCTCGCTCAAGAAATAAGAAGAACCGTGCGGAATGGCAAACGAAGTACGCAGAAGCGTGACCGTCGTTCTTGATTCCACCGCTTGGCGATGAGACAGGCGTGATGGCGCTGCTCGTTGATCGGGTGCCCTGCAAACTCTCGATGAGCAGTGAGGAGTCACAGCATCCCGCTATCTCCGCGAACGCGATTGAGAATCTATGATCAAGGCGGGTTCCCTAGTAGCTGGCGGGCATACGCGGGTGCTTTGCCAGCGTCTTCGTGCTTGAAATAAGCGTATACATCCACGCCTTGGCCAAGCCAGGCGTCGAAGCGTTTCTTCCAGGCCACGATTTGCTTCGGAGTGTAGTCTTCAAGACGCAGGCGGGCGTAGGTGAAGCCGGTAGTGAGCACCTCCGGAGGCGTTTGTTTGTCGGTTTCTGAAAGGCAAAGCGCCGTCTCATTCTGGCGAAGAACGGCGTACGTTTCCTCGGTGTACCAAGACGCGTGACGCACTTCAAATGCAAAATGGAACGCAGGCGGGCGAAGAGCAAGAAAGTCTTCCAGCAAGGGACGATCGAACTTGAACGTGGGCGGGAGTTGCACGAGGATCGGTCCGAGGTGGTCGCCATCGTTCAGCACGCTGGCGACTTCCAGGAAACGTTTGAGAGTGCTTTCGCAGTTGCGGAGCCTTTGAATGTGAGTGATTTGCTGGTTGGCTTTCAAGGCGAAGCGAAAGCCTTCGGGAACAGTTTTCGCCCACTGCAGGAGCAAATTCTCTGTCGGCATGCGATAGAAACTGTGATTGATTTCGACCGTCGAGAACTGCTTGGCGTAGAAGGAGAGCATTTCGCGGTCTGGAAGTTTCTCGGGGTAAAAACTTCCCTTCCACTGTTTATAAGAGTATCCAGAAGTCCCAACAAGAAGCTGGCCCGCGCTAGGAATGGGTGCACCTCCGTGCCTTGGCATTTAATCACAGCCACCGCGCTCGGGAAAGGCGAAGGCGCGTGCCTTACGATCAAGGCGTCTTCTTGGTTCTCGGCGGCATACGGTCGCTGAGAAGTTCGATGGCTTGTTCTAGTCGTTGTCGCCGCTTCCAGAAATCAGCCCAGAGATCACCCTTCTCCTTTAGGCGCGCAAAGACCGTCTTTATGTTCAACGTTTCGGGGCGCAAGCTGGAACGTAATTCACGGGGCAACAGAGGAGCGGAAACCGGCGCTTGGGGGAAAGCGCGCACGGAATACGCGGCAGCCAGCGGTCGACCGTGGGCATTTTGCTGAACGTCGATCAAGACGCGGCCCGCTGGCCGCTTCGCAACGATACGTTCGCTGGTGACCAGATTCGGCTGCTCGGCAGTCACGGTTCGAGCGATAATCTCGCCGAAGGTGCGCAACTGCTCGTACGTGTAGACGGGTTCAACGGGTATATAGATGTGGATTCCAGTCGCACCTGAAGTTTTCAGGAAGCTTACCAAACGCAATTCTTCCAACTTTTCGTGAAGTGCTCTAGCAATGGTGACGACCACAGAAAATTCCGTACCATCCGAGGGGTCTAAATCAAAAAAGAAGTAGTCGGGATGATCGACATCGTCATAACGATTGGACCACGGGTTGTGGTCGATGCAACCCAGGCTAGTCAAAAAGAGAAGGGAAGCGCGGTCGCTAGCCGTCGCGTATTGAATTATCTCGCCGCGATGTTCGGAATCCACCGGAACCGTCTTGAACCACTCCGGCAAACCTTCGCGCATGTCCTTCTGAAAAAAAGCTTGTCCCTTGATTCCGTCGGGGTAGCGCCGCAAAACCAAAGCCCGATCGCGAAGAAAAGGCAAGATGAAGTCGGCCATGCGGTAGTAGTAGGCCAGCAGATTCCGTTTGGTGTGGCCCGACTCGGGAAAATAGATCTTGTTCAGGTTGCTTAGCCGCAGCCGCTTGCCGTCGAGTTCGATGGTCACGGTTTCTGAGCGCCCCTTGAACAACTCGGCTTCGATCTGGGCTGTTGTGGTGAGCACATGGCCGACGACCTCTGGTGCGCGAACCACGGCTGGGGCTGCGGCAGGTGCGGCAGTGGCGACCTCGTTTTCCCATTGGCAATCCGTGGGACGCGCATCCTCGCGGGGCGCCAGGAAAACGGGGTGGCGCAGGGAGTGCTCCTGCGTCCACCCGCTGAATTTGACGCGGGCGACCAGGGTGGGAGAAACCCAGGACGGTTTTTCGTTGGTTTCGGGCACGGCGTCGAACGGGCAAGTGGGAGCTGCCAGTTCTTTTAACCTGCTACTCAATTCCTTCAGTTTTCTCGCGTCAAATCCGCTTCCAACGTGCCCGATGAATCGAAGTTTCTTGCCTTGATACAAGCCCAACAGCAGCGAACCAAAGGGAAGAGCGGGTGTGCGAGCTTCGGTCCAGCCGCCGACGACGGCGTCTACCGTCTTGGTACTCTTCAGCTTCACCCAGTACGGGCTTCGATCGGAAACATACGGGCTGTCGGCTCGCTTCGCGACAATCCCTTCCAAACCATTTTGCTCCGCCAACGCGAACAGCTCTTTTCCGTGTTCCAACTGATGATCGGCGTAGCGAAATCGCTCCGACGTATAAAGCAAGCGTTGCAGGAGTTGCTTGCGCTCGAGCAGAGGCGCTTGGCGAAGGTCGTATCCATCGCAATAGAGAAGATCGAAGGCGAAGTAAACGACGCGTATTTGGGTGACAAGGCTCTCGCTGGGCGCGCGCACATGCATCCGTTCCTGCAAGAGCTCGAAGTCGCTGTGCCCCTGGGCATCCAGAGCGACGATCTCTCCATCAAGAATTGCCTGGCGGGCGGCCAGTGCATCGGGGAGAGAGGCCAGTTCGGGATAGCGTTTGGTGATGTCAATGCTATTACGAGAGCGTAGCGCCAGGGCGCCATTCTCGATTCGAGCCAGCGCGCGCACGCCGTCCCACTTGATCTCAAAGAGCCAGTTGGGATCGGAAAAGGGATGGTCGGCGAGCGTCGCCAGCATGGGTTCCACACGAGACGGTATGGCGGCCTTGCGTGCGCCTTGCAGCTCAGACGGGTGGATTGGGATTGCCCGGCGTCTGGGCGGGAGCTCCTCCTTAATTTCTTCTATTGTGCGTCCCGTAAGGGCGGAACCGTCGTGCTCGTCGATGTTCCAGGAAGAGTCTTCGGCGGCGTCCTTGTGCTTGATCATCAGCCATTCGTTGCCTTTTTCGCTTTGTTTCAGTTTCACCAAAACAAAGCTGCCTTTTAGCTTTTCCCCGTTCAAACTGAACTTGATTTCTCCCTTTTCCAATTGCTTCAGCGCGTCGGGATTGCCCTCCACATGAAAAGTCCCGCGGTCCCATACCATTACTGTTCCCGCGCCATAATTGCCTTCAGGAATTTTCCCTTCGAAGTTGGCGTAGTCCAGCGGATGATCTTCCGTTTGCACTGCCAGCCGCTTGTCGGCATGGCTCTGGGAAGGTCCCTTGGGCACAGCCCACGATTTCAGCGTTCCATCGATCGCCAGCCGGAAATCGTAGTGCAGCCGCGTTGCCCGGTGCTTCTGAACCACGAACGTGTCGCCATGTTCGGCCCCGGGACGGACTTCCAACTGTGGCAGTTTCGGCTTCGGAAGCCGAGTGCGTTTGGCGGCCGGGGAGGGCTGGTCCTTACCGGCGACGGGTTCCGGCTCGCCGGACGGCTCCGGCGTCCGGTCGAAGCGGCGTTTTCGCTGGTATTCTCCGAGCTTGGCCATGAACGGATTCTATCTCATGCCGTTGCGTGCTCGCAGAGTTGCCTTTGAGCCGCTATTTTCTACGATGATCGCCGTGTCCTCATTGCCGGCACTGTCTGTATGTTCACAAATTATAGCTTTGTGTACACGTGCGCGGTATACTTGGATTAGGAGGACAATCGAATGGCGACTGGCAGAACCAGGTCACACAAGCACTTCCGATTAGATCCTGTAAAAATCAAGCGCGCCCAGCGGGTGCTGCGCGCCGACACTGAAACAGAAGCCATCGAACGCGCCTTGGATCTCGTAATTTCCGAACATGAGAGGAACCGGTTGACGGCTGAAGCTAACGAGCGCTTCGTGACCAGCGGAATTGCCATCAAGGACGTGTACGGCACCTTGGAGGAGTAGATGCAGCCGGTCCTCTTTGATTCATCGATCTACATCATGGCCTTGCGGATGAAAGACGATGCAACATTGAGTCTGAGACGGATTGCCGGCAGCGAACCGATATGGCTGAGTGCGGTCGTACTCGAGGAATTGTATGCCGGGGTGACCGCGCGCGAGCGCCATGTTGTGGAGCGGCTGGAGCGTGATTTTGATAGAGCCGGACGGATCCTGGTTCCCAATCTTGGTGACTGGGCTCAAACCGGGAAAGTGCTCGCTCGTCTGGCCGCAAAGTACGATTACGAGCAAATAGGAAAGGGGCGACTGACTAACGATGCGCTGATCGCGATGAGCGCAGGCCGCATGGGAATAACAGTCGTAACCGCCAATTCGCGTGATTTCGGCAAGCTTGCAGAATTCCGGCCCTTCCGGTGGCGAGTAAACAATTCATGAATCAGCTAAAGAGCCGCTGCCGTGCCAATGCATCAACTCTCGAAACCGATTTATGGCCAACGAGTCTAAGAACATTGAGGATCTGACCTACTTTGTAAAATGAGCATAAAGGAGGATAAATGCATCTTGTTTCTTGCCCCGCCGACGGCTAATCTTAAGAGCTCGTGCACAGTTCCAAGGCTGTTGTCAAAGGAGCGCCCACATGGCCACGACTGTCTGGAAAGGCCACCTCACGTTTGGCCTGATTTCGATGCCGGTCCGCATGACTACGGCGGCGCGCGGTGAGCGAATCAGTTTCAACCAACTCCACAAAGAGTGTCATTCACGGCTCAAACAGCCTTTGTTTTGCCCGGTTTGCAACCGTAACGTGGAACGATCCGAAATCGTGAAGGGCTACGAATACGAAAAGGATCAGTACGTTTTGTTCAGCGAAGAAGAGCTCGACAAGATCGAGCCTTCCTCGGCGCGCGTGATGGAGATTCTGGAGTTCGTGAAGTTGAGCGAGATGGATCCGCTCTACTTTGATTCCTCCTATTACATTGCTCCCGAGGACGCCGGGGTGAAGGCTTATCAACTGCTCATGAAAGCTATGGAAGAGTCCGGTTACGGAGCCATCGCAAAACTCACCATGCATCAGCGTGAACACATCGTGATTGTCCGGCCAGGAACCAAAGGCATGACGCTGCACACGATGTTCTATTCCAATGAGATACGCGCGGCTGAATCTGTTCCGACCGATAAGATCGAAGTGAAAGAACAGGAAAAGAAGCTCGCGCGACAACTTATTGAAAGTCTTGCGGCTCCTTTCGAGCCGCAAAAATATCGGGACGAATATCAAGAGAATGTGCGAGCGATGATCGCTGCCAAGCTCAAAGGCCAGGAAGTGACCGAAGTAGCGCAGCCGCATATGGCTCCCGTGATTGACTTGATGGAAGCCCTCAAGAAGAGTCTGGCGGAAAAGCAGGCACCGGCTGCCATACCCGCGCTCGCAGCGGAAGCGCCCGTGGGCAAGAAGCCGCCAGCTCGAGCGGTGCAACCGATTTCCACCGTGCAGAAAAGGGCAGGAAAGAAGGTAGCCGGCTAATCTCTGATGGGTCCGACGGACAGATTCAGCCCAGAAGAAGTTCAGCGCATCCTGGGTCTGACCGGGAAACAGCTGGAGTATTGGGACCGCTTGCGCCTTGTTTCTCCCCGAAAAGAGCAAGGAAACCGCTTCTACAATTTCCGCGATCTGATCAGCCTTCGCACCATAAAGCAATTGATTGACCAGGGAGTGCCTGCCAACCGTTTGCGGCGAGCCCTTGCTGCTCTTCGCGAAAAGCTTGCCCGGGTTCACATGCCTCTGTCTGAGCTTCGTATTCTCTCCGACGGTAAAGATGTTGTAGTGGAAAGCGAGGGCGCCCGTCTGGAACCGCTGTCGGGCCAATTTGTTTTGAATTTTGAGACTCGCGAGCTTGGCGAAAAAGTGCGCGTCATGGCCGGGCCCAATGCCGATGACTGGCTAGCTACCGCGCTCGAATATGACGCCGAGGAAAATACCAGGGCGCAAGCGATCGAAGCGTACGATCATGCTTTGAGCATTGATCCACAGAAAGTCGATGCTTTGCTCAATTGCGGAACGCTTTGCTACGAAGAAGGGAACCTGAAAAAAGCAGCCGAATATTTCATGCGTGCTTTGCAAGTCGATCCCGAGAATGCTTTGGCCCATTTCAATTTAGGCAGCGTTCTTGAAGAGGTCGGCAGGCTCGAGGCGGCGCGACTGCATCTTCGCAACGCCGTGCGTCTCGATCCAAGCTATCCCGACGCGCATTACAACCTCGCGTTTGTTTGCGAAAAGCTCGGCGCGCGCAACGAAGCGCGACGACATTGGCAAGCCTACGTCACGCTCGATCCCTCAAGCCCTTGGTGCGGATACGCGCGTCAGCGACTCGCGGGCACCAAAGCAAGAACCGCTGGCACTACCTAGCCCTCCATCGTTAAAATCACTCAGAGGCCGAATTACATGTGCAGGAATATCAAACCGCTTTTCAATTTTGATCCGCCCGTCACCCCCGAAGAGGTGCGCGCGGCCTCTCTCCAGTTCGTGCGAAAAATCACCGGGTTCAACAAGCCGTCGAAAGCGAATGAAGCTTCGTTCGTTGCCGCCATCGATGAGATCGCTCGAATCTCGGCACAACTCATTCATTGCCTCGAAACGACCGCACCACCGAAAAACCGGGAAGAAGAAGCCGCAAAGGCGAAAGCCCGGGCCGCAGTACGATTTGCACCTTGAGGTTGGAAAGGCTCAAAGAATACTCACGCAGCGGACTTGCTGAGGAAGCTGCAAAATTCGCTAACGAGACGGGTTGGCAATTCGCCAAGAATCTTCTTGGCAAGAAGGTCGTGGCCTGCGCCGTCGACGTCGAGGAGGGCGTGCGGGGCAGGGATCAGTTTCAAGGCGGATTTCATTTCCGGGATGGTTCCGAAAGGATCGCGTGTGCCGTGGACGAAAAAAGCTGGCTTGCACAGCTTCGGGAGATGGGCAGTGCGAAGCTGGGCAGGCTTTCGAGGAGGATGCAGCGGGTAAGAGAGAAGCAGCAAACCGTCGACGAGCCCAGGATCTTCTGAAACGAGTATGGACGATTGCCGCCCGCCGTAGGAATGGCCGCCGAGAAATACGGGCCCGCGTTGTCTTTCTTTCATCACTAAGACTGCCCGGCGTAGACCTTCGCGGTCCCGCGCCGCGCTGCCGGGGGAGGGTGGTCCGTGCGGACGCTCGGAACGGAATGGCAAATCGAAGCGAAGCACGGAGAAACCGGAGGCGGCCAGCGCCTCGGACATTTCGATCAATAGCTTCGACTGGCAGTTGGCCCCGGCACCGTGGGTGAGGACGATGGCCTTGCCGCTTGGCCGGGAAGGCAGATGCAAGAATCCTCGAATGGGAGGGTCGGCCGCGAGATCAAGAAAGGGCGTAGACATCTCGAGAAATGGTGGAGGCGGGGGGAGTCGAACCCCCGTCCGAAAAGCCCTACGACACGAAGCCTACATGCTTAGCTCAATTCCATTTGTTTCGCCCGCCACGCTCAGAATGAGCAAGAAACGCAGCCGGCTAGTCCGATGGTTCTCGCCCGAGCCTTACGGACCGAAAGGCTCAGGCCAGCTCACTGTGTGACGCCTCTGACCGGGCCCATGAGCAAAGCCCGGGGAAGCGTGCGCTTAATTAATTAAGCAGCAAGTGCCAAGTTGTTGTTGGCATTTCTAGTTTCCACCAAGTTACGGGCAGGTGGGTCCCGGCATGCCTTCGGGCCGCGACAGCTTCCGTCGAAACCGTGTCGCCCCCACTGACAGTCTTATTCTACCACCTGCGCCAAGAGGCGGCAGGGTGACTGATTTTGGGCAGTTAGTTTCAGCAAACACCACCTCGTCATCGCGTCCCTTCTTTGCGTGCCGGCTGGAGGTGGCTACAGTTCCTGATTGTTAAGCAACAATTGGGCACAGGGGTACGGCTGGGGCGTTGACTCCAAAGCACCTAGCTCCCAAAATGCCAAGACGGGGGATTTCGGGCGAAATACCCTCGAAAACTGGTATGGCACAGGAACCCAGCGTCGTGGAACAGGCAATCGTACGAGCGCTTCGCGATAATCTTGAGAGCGTCAAACGCACTGCGGATGAGCTTCATCATGCGGTGAGTGACGTGGTCTCTGCCTGCGCGAGCAACAAGCCTACCAATGCGCTACCGCCGCTGCTCCGTGCGCAAACTTGCGCCGCTTCTCTCGCCGCTACGCTGGAAGTGCTTTCAAGATTTGTGGCTGTGTCGATGCAGACCGGCCCGCGGTCGCCGATGGAGGCCCAACTCACCGACTTGGTAGGCAGAGTCGCACCCCAGCCGCCTCCCGCACCTCAGCACCCAGTACCTTCTCAGCCAGTACCGAAAGCTGCCCAGATTCCGCCTGCTCCGCGTGCGCCTGTCGTTCAGGAGCCAGAAGCCACTGAATTCGAGCTGCATCCCGAACCAGAACCGCTTGAACTGATCGAACCGGAGCCTTCGGCCGCTTCGGAGTCTGAGTTTGGCGATGACTTTGACGTCAACCGCCTCTCCCCCGAAGAACAGGAATTGCACCGCCGCGCGAATCGGGTAGCAAAAGTTTCGATGCAGGACATAAAAATGCTCCGACCGGAGCAGGTGCGCCTCGGCCGCCAAAATAGAGATCTCTGCATCCGATTGAAAGACGACATTGAAAAAGCACATCGAGAATACGACCGCCGCTTCAAACCAATCATGGATCACCCCGTCGATTATTTTTATCGCTGGATGGTGGAAATCCTCGCCGAAGGGGACGCGCACGCCCTGGGCGAGTACCCCTACGCGACGCCCGCGCGCCATCACTAATCGAGCGCACGCGGCGCGCTTTTGTGGCTCTTCCGAAAATGCCGTATTATTCTGTCTAGCTATGGCACGAACTTTTGTCGCGTTGATCTTGATTATCGGATTGTCATTCGGCAGCGCGTTTGACGCCTTCGCGCAGTCGTCCAAGCATCAGCGCAAGTCGAAAAAGCCCAAGTTGCCACCTTGCCAGGCGGGGTGCAAACCGGACACTTCTACGCCTCAAGTTGCTGCCGATACCCCGGAAGACGAGGCCGCGCAAAGAGAGCTCTCTGACCTGGCTCGCGCGCTGCACAACGGCACACCCGGTTCGTACGAGAAACTCTCAGCCTTCACTGCCCATAAAGCCACGAACGTCTGGGGCGCGCGCGCCGCGCTCGCGCTTGGCTATGACGATTATATGAAGAACCGCTCGGGGCAGGCAGTGGGCTGGTTTCTCAAAGCACAGAATGACACGCTGCTCCGCGAGTACGCACTTTACTGGACGGCTCAAGCGCAGCGCGCACTGGGGCGCAACGCGGATGCATACAAGGTGCTGCAAACCATCCAGCACGATTACCCAACTACTGCCATGCGCGAGCCGCTGCTGGAGGCGTTTGCGCCCACAGCGGTCCAGGTTGGCCATCCTCAGGAGGCCATCGATGCCCTTGAGGCCTATTCCGCTACTACATCGAAGTCCACGCTTCTTTATGAGCGCGCTCACGCCTATCAGGCAGCGCATCAGCTTGCTCGAGCCGCAAAGGATTATCAGGCAGTGTTCTACAAATTCCCGTTGGCGGATGAAGCCAAGCCGGCCGGCTCTGCCTTGTCGCAGCTGATACACGCTCTCCGGAAAGAATATGTTTATCCGGGCGTGGAAATGCAGGAGCAGCGTGCGCGGGTTTTTTTTGACGGGCACAAATGGAAGGAAGCACGCGCCGAATATGAAAAACTCTTGACCATGGTGAAGGATCCTGCGAATCCCACACGCCAGCGCGCGCAGCTTCGCGTTGCCGAATGCCGAGTGCAATCAAAGGGGGCGCCCTCTTTGATCGCTGCGGTTCAGACGCCAGACATAGAAGTTGACGCCGAACGGCTCTACGCCCTTTCTCAAGCTTACCGGACCGCGAAAAAGGAAGCGGAGATGTTCTCGGCGCTGAACACGCTGGCGCAGACGTATCCCGTGAGCAAGTGGAACGAAGATGGCCTGATGGCGGCAGGGAATTACCATTGGGTGGAACTCGAACGCGAGAAAGCTGTCGTCGCCTACCAGCGCGTATTGGATTCTTTTCCGAACGGAAAATACGCCCTGAACTGCGAATGGCGAATCGCCTGGGTTGCGTATTTGGATCGACATCCTGACGCCGACGACCGTCTGACTAACTTTCTGTTGAAGTATCCTGTGTCGTCCAATTCCGTCGACGCGCTCTATTGGCTTGGGCGCAATGCCGAACGCGCTGGAAATGCGGCACGCGCGCGCGGCTTATACGGCAAGGCTGCCGAGCGCTTCCCGCAAACGTATTTCGGGAATGCCGCTACTGCCCGGCTCGCCAAGCTTGGTCCGGGTGAAGAAAATACTCCGGAATTCCTGGAGAAAATTCCGCCGCCGCCCTCGCTTCGTTCGTTCGATGAGCCGATCCCGGTTGCCGCGGCTGATCGCTGGGCGCGCGCGCAAGCACTTCGTGGCATTGCGTTTGATTCCTCCGCTGAGCAGGAGCTGAAAAACGCCTACTTTGCAACTTCTTCGCCGCGCTTTTTGCTGGAAGCCGCGCAGGCGGCCTTCGATCAAGGACACTACGGCGCAGGCATGGCTTACGGCCGGATCATTGTGCCGAACTTCGATTCACGCAAGATCGCTGACGTGCCTGTCGCCGCATGGAAGGCGCTTTATCCGATGCCCTATGAAGCTGCTTTGCGGCGCGAGGCGGCCAAGAATGATTTCGATCCCATGTTTGCCGCCGGCCTTATTCGCCAGGAATCCACGTTTCAGGCGGACGCCGTTTCTCCCAAGAACGCCATCGGCTTGATGCAGGTTCTTCCAAAAACGGGCAAGCTCTTGGCCAGACAGCTCAAGGTCCGTTACACAAAGAACAAACTTTTTGAGCCGGACTTCAACATTGAACTTGGAATGGTTTACATCGCAGGCCTGGTGCGCCAGACCGGCGCGCTGGAGTACGCGGCTGCTGCTTACAACGCCGGCGAAGACCGCATCGCGGCCTGGA
>Ga0179592_10000649_pt1 | contig 13944 bp, 14 predicted proteins | sample CZODoug2_1_08_16_FD_148623 | JGI IMG/M metagenome (GOLD analysis project Ga0179592, IMG submission 148623) | Vadose zone soil fungal communities from Angelo Coast Range Reserve, California, USA - CZODoug2_1_08_16fungal (Illumina Assembly) | ecosystem: Environmental > Terrestrial > Soil > Vadose...
TGCCACCGCGCGCTCATAGTCCTGCCGGCGTCAACCGGCGCCCCGGGCTCCTAAGTGCGCTCAAGTTTATCGGGTAATGGCCGACTATTTAGGTGAGACGCTGAGAGGCTTTCCATTGGGGAAAGCCCGGCGGACCGGATAACTCGGTGACCTAAGTGACTGTTCTCATCCCAAACGAAAAGGTGGCGGCCCGCTGGAACGGAGCGCTTGAAACGCGGCTCCGGCACGCCCCGTTGGAATCGTTTCTGAGATCCAGGGGTCGGAAGTGGGTGCTGTCTGGTGAATCGCGCGTGAGCGACAACCTGGCGTGTGCGACCATCTATTTCGTCGACCAAGCTCTAAATGCGTGCACGCCGGCCGGCAACGGACTGCTCGATGCCACTCATCACGCGGCGGTCGGTCAGGCCGCCTGTGCGGTGAGCCACGGGTTGGCGCTGCTCATTCAGGAGGCGAACTCATGGCGCATAGCGGCGCTCATCGGGACGGCTCGCACCCTCGCTCCGCACATCGGGCCGGATGCTGCCGCCCATCTGTCGGCGACCTGCGCACGGGACTACGCCAAAGGGCTCAAGACGGGCCTCGAGAGCGGCTTGCTGCAGATTAGCGTCGTGGTCGCAGGCGCGGTGGAGAGCAACAACTATGCGCTCGCCGGCAAAGCGGTGCAGCTGATCTTCCAGAGAATATCGCCGGTACCGTCCGCCTCCCTGGCGAGGCGCGCCGTGCCGGTGTAGAGCGGCCCCTGTAGAGCGGCCCCTGTAGGACTGTTCCACGATCCATGTGGGAAGAAGTCCGATAGTATTGTGCGCCCCTTCGTTGCGCCGGCTCAGGCAGACTGTAAGCCGGGTAAAATAAGGTAGGATCCGTCGATTGAAACTTCTCATGCGAAGCAATGACGAAGCACGAATTCTCGGAACGAAGGCAGTGAAGGAAAAACATCATTGCCAGCTTGTGGATATTGCGCTGGCGGCGGTGGTCGATGCCGTCATTGGCACCGACGCGCACGATCGCATCACCTGTTTCAATCCCGCCGCTGAGTCGATGACGGGCTGGCGGTCGAGCGAGGCGCTCGGCAAATCGCTGACGCAGGTATTCTTCCTCATCGATCAGGAAAACGACCGGGTCATCGACAGCCCGCTCGATGGGGTGAAGCATGGCCCTGCAGAGACGGCCGGAATGGCCCATGCAGCCGTGGTCAACCGCAGGGGCCTTCAAGTTGAGATCGAATACACCGTGGTGGCCATGCATGACGCGCAACGTAGGTTTGCGGGTGCCGTGATCGTTTCCCGTGCGCGCCGCCAGACGGCGGAGATCGCCCTACAGACCACCAACGAGTCGCTGCTCGCAAACGCGGACGCATTGTTCGAGGAAAAGGAGCGCGCACAGGTGACGCTCAATTCCATCGGCGACGCCGTGATCAGCACGAACTTCAGCGGCCGGGTGAGCTACCTGAATATCGTCGCCGAAAAGATGACCGGGTGGGTCCAGCTGGATGCATCCGGCAGCGCCGTCGACGAGATATTTCGGCTCGTCGATACGACCACGCATGAGACGATTCCCTGCCCCACGGCGCAGGCCATCATAGAAAATCGTAGGATTTCCCTCGAGGCCGTGTGCGTGCTCATTCGGCGCGACGGGGAAGAAATCGCGGTCGAAGTCTCCGCCGCGCCCATCCACGACCGCCATGGCGGCGTCATCGGCGCCGTGATGGTGGCGCATGACGTCACCGCGGCGCGCGAGCTGTCGATGAAACTGGCGCGGCTTGCATTGCACGACAGCCTGACCGATCTGCCGAATCGGGCCTTGTTCGGCGATCGCTTAAATCAGGCCACGACAAATGCCCACGCCAATGGCGGTTATGCGGCATTGCTCTACGTCGATTTGGATCGATTCAAGCACATCAACGATTCCCTGGGGCACGCCATCGGCGACAAGCTCTTGCAGACCGTGGCGCGGCGATTGTTGGGCTGCGTGCGCAGCACCGACACGGTGAGCCGGCAGGGCGGCGACGAATTCGTCGTTTTGCTTCCCGATATCATCCATATCAAGGACGCCGTGGCATGCGCGGAAAAAGTTCTCGGCGCGTTGGAGGCGCCGTACCAAATCGGCGAACATGAACTGCGCTTATCCGCCAGCATCGGAGTGGCCATATTTCCCGACGATGCCAGGGAAGCCGAGGCGCTGCTGCGTTGCGCCGACTTCGCGATGTATCAGGCCAAGTACCACGGACGCAATAACTACAAGCTCTTCAATCCCGCGTCGGAACTCGACTTTCTGGAGTGACGAATCCGCGGCACTTGCGCCGCGTCGCTTCATCTTGTTGCGCAGCCTTTCAAGCATCCTGACCCCCCGGCTCCCTTGTCGTATCCAACTGACGGCCGGACAGCGCATTCCTTGAGAGTTTGGATGAATCGGAGGTCGCGCTAACCCGCAATTTTGCATTGCTGCGGCGCGGCACGGGTGCTCTGACTATGTAAACTAGGCGATTCCACAACCCCGGAACGGAACACTCATGCGTCCATGGATCACGGCATTGTCGGCGAATTTCATTCTAGCATCGGCAGCCACTGCGCAGGGCGCACCCGTCGCACCTCACACGGGGGCAGCGGACGACGACCCGATTCGGATGCTGCTGGCGCGTCTGGACCTTGCGACCTACAAATCGACCATCAAGGGGCTGACGCGGTTCGGCGATCGCCGGCAGGGCACGGAACGCAATCGCGCCGCCGTCGATTGGATCGAGGCGCAGTTGAAGAGTTACGGCTGCGCGAACATCGCTCGTCTTAAATACACCTACTTCCCGACGGATGCGGAACTGCCGAGTGGTCCGCCGATCGCGCGCAAACCGGACGCTGCGGTGGGCGGCGCCCGCTACCGCGGCATCCGAAGCCATACGGGCGTGAATACCGATCCCCATCAGCAGCCGGACGAGAGGCTTCGTACACTCAATGCCGAACCCAGCAAGGGCGGCGCACGCGAAGAGGTTTACTGCACGAAGGTCGGCGCGGCTCACCCCGAAGAGATGTACATCGTCGGCGCGCACATGGATGGCCACGGCTGGGGCGAAGCCGCCAACGATGACGGGTCAGGCACGGCGCTGGTCATGGAGTTGGCGCGCATTTTCTCCTCTCCCGACGTCAAGACCGAACGGTCGATCCGATTCGTGCTATGGAACAACGAAGAGACGGGCCTCAATGGCGCCTACGCCTATGTGGCGGAGCGTGCGGAACTCCAGGGCCGGGAAGATCCGGCCGGATCCGGCCGCTACCCGGAGCCTAAATGGCTGGGCATGGTTCAGCACGACATGATGCTCTTCGATCATGGGATGCCGCGGGCGGACGGAACGGTCTCGAAGGAGCAACGTCCGGAGGCGGACATCAATATCGAATTTCAGTCCGGCGCCAAGATGGCGGATCAGGCGCAGAAGCTTGCCTGGACGTTTTATGCGGCCAACGAAGCCTACGCATCGGACTACCCGGCCGCCGTCGGACCGCATATGACAAATACCGACAGCACGCCCTTCATGGACCGCGTGGCCGCAATCAGTCTGAGAGAGAACGAACGGGGCCGGGAGATCGGGGCTGGGTGGGATCCGCATTGGCACCAGCCTTCGGACGTATTCGCCACTTTCAGCGACCAGGACTTTCGCTTGGGGTTGAATGCCGCACAGACCTCGCTCGGTGCGCTCGCGCGCTTGAGCGGGGCGTCGTTGGTCCGCTGAGCGCGGCGCTGACCATCGAAGCCACGCGGTGGTCGCGTGCTCCCCGCCGTGCAAATTCTCTGCGTTATTTTGCGAAAGGATGATGGTTTTGACGGCCTGACGTCGCTTTACTTGGTGAGGACGCAAATTTTGCAGGTTGGAACGGCGGGATGCGTCGGCTCGTTATACCGCACGCGCCGTGCGGCCACGACACTCACCGAGGAAAGGACGATGACTGCAGGCAATGCATGGATCTCTTCAACAACGGCCCCGTCTGCCGTCGCCAGCGGCAAGCGCGGCGCGCGTCGGGTGCTCATCATCGACAATCATCCCATCGTTCGGGAGGGACTGCGGCGGGTCATCGACGGCGAGGATGACCTGTTCGTGTGTGCCGAAGCCGATACGGCCCGCGATGCGCGGGTTGCTCTCAAAGAGCGCAACCCGGATGTGATGATCGCGGACATCGGACTCAATCAAGGTGACGGAATCGAGTTGGTGCGCGATGTACGCGCTCACTACCGCAGGTTGCCGATCCTCGTACTCTCGAGTCACGACGAGACCATCTACGCTGAACGGCTGTTGTCCGTCGGCGCCAACGGCTACATCATGAAGCATGCCACTAGCGAAGAGATATTGGTGTCGCTGCGCCGGGTGCTCGATGGCGAAATCTACGTTTCGCACGATGTCGGATGCAACATGATAAAAAAGAGGTCCATCGCTCGCGGAGCCTATGTGTCGTCCGACCCCATCGATCGCCTGAGCAATCGTGAGCTGCAGATCCTGCATCTGATCGGTAAGGGGATGAGCACTCGCGAGACCGCGGATTCGCTCACCCTGAGCATCAAGACGGTCGAATCGCACCGCCAGCGGATCAAGACCAAGCTCAATTTGCACACCGGCACCCAACTCGTGCAGTTCGCGATCAACTGGTTTACCGGTCAAGAAACCGGTACGCACAGGTACCGGATCGACGCGGTGCCGCGAATGCTGGTGCACGATGAAGCATAGGTACTAGCCGGCGCTCGTTCGCGCCTGGCGGGTGTGGTACCGTTGCACTCCGATGCAAGGGAACCCACGGGAATTGTCGATGCCACGAACAGTCGGCGTGGGGTTCCTGTTCGTCGTCGCCTTGACCGCTTGCGGGCATTTCAAAGGGAGTCCGTCACCCGCCGCGGAAGCCCCGGCTCGATCGGCGCCCGATGTGCAGCTCTCCTCGGATGGGCAAACGGCCGTCGCGGCGCCTGACACCCTGCCCGCCACGCCGCCCGCCGAACCGCCGCCTGCCGCCGGTTCGCCGGCCGCCGGATTGCCGGCCACCGGTGGACCGACTGCGGCATCGCCGCCGCCGTCACCGGCGCCTGCCCCCGCCAAGCCGGCTCAGCCCCAAACCGCAGGCAATGGCAATCCCAGGGGTCCGCGCGGCCCCGGTTCGCCGGCCGGTGGATCGTCCAAGCCCTTGGCGGCCGAACAGCACGGGGCGCCGGCAGCGGCACAGGCTGCCGCTGCCCAGCCGGTCGCCAAGCCGCCGGCATCGCCGCCTCTCGATTTGGCGGGCTTGGAGCAGCGGCTCAAAGACACTCATGCCATCGGCTTGTTCACGAAGCTGTCGCTGAAGAATCAGGTCGACGACCTGCTCGGTGCGTTCCGAGCATTCCACGGTGGACAGACCCAACCGCCTCTGGCCGATCTGCGGCAGCGCTATGACCTCCTGTTGCTCAAGGTGCTCACGCTGTTGCAGGACGGCGATCCGCCGCTGGCGTCTGCCATTTCGGCATCGCGGGAGGCTATCTGGGCCCTGCTGGCGGATCGCGATAAATTTCAAAAAATTCAAATGGGTTAGCAGGAGCTTTTATGCACCGTCCGATTTATGTTCTGGTTTCAACAACCGCCGCAGTGCTCGCCGCGGCAGCGTCGTTCGGTGCGGACGATGCCTCGTTCAGCAATGATCTCAAGGCCACGATCGCGTTGCAGGGGATGCCGTGTGATCAGATCATCGAAGCGAAACGCAACGGCGACAGTGATTACACGGCGTCATGCAAAGATGGCAACCGCTACCATGTCTTCGTCAATCCCAAGGGTCGGGTCGTGGTGCAGAAGCTCTGATCGCCAGCTCCGCCGCCGCCAGATCTTCGATCGCACAGCCGACGCTCTTGAAGAGGGTGATTTCCTCGGCTCCGCGCCGACCCGCGACGGTGCCTCGCACGAGATCCGAGAGCTCGCCCCGCACGTCTGCCGCCGAGATCACGCCGGACGCGAAGCCGTGCGATAGCTCACCGCTTTCGGCGAGCGCGCCGCGAGTGTCCACATAAATGCCGGCCCGCGCCAATGCGTCATCGTCCGCTTCGCGCATCGAGGGAGTGAAGGATCCGATGAGATCGAGGTGTTGACCGGGACGCAGCCAGGCGCCGTGCACGATGGGCGTTTCCGAAAGCGTCGCGCAGCTGATGATGTCGGCCCAGCCCACCGCGGCCGGAAGATCGCTCACCGCCTCGACGTCATAGGGGCGGTCCGCGAATCCCCGCGCGACCGTCTCGGCCGCCGCCGTTCGCCGTCCCCAAACCCGCACTGAACTGATCGGCCGCACGGCCGCGTGGCTCTCGATGACGTGGGGCGCCAGGCCGCCCGTGCCCACCATCAACAGCCGCGTCGCGTCGGGCCGTGCGAGGTATCGGGCCGCCAGCGCGGACGCTGCGGCGGTTCGACGACGCGTCAATTCTGTCCCGTCGAGCACCGCCAATGGGAGACCGGTGGCGGCATCGAACAAGGCGTAGGTCGCATGGATCGCCGATTCTCCCTGGCGTGCGTTGCGCGGAAAAACCGTGACGAGCTTGACTCCGAGACAACCGCCCACGCGCCAGGCGGGCATGACGAGCAGGGTGTCCTTGGGATTCAAAGGGCCGCCCACCGCATAGTGCTGCCGATCCGGAACTTGATAGTCCTCTTGAAATGCGCGCATCAGCGCGTCGATCAAGGGTCCGCGGCCGAGCCGCGCTGCGACTTGCGAAGCATCGAGCTGCAACATGCAGGTGTCTCCTAAATGATGTTGTGCTCCCGCAGCGGCCGGCCGCGCAAGTAGCGCGAGTAGGAAAACGGCGAGAGGTCGATGGTGCGGTATTCTCCGAAAGCGATGAATTCGGCGAGCGCACGGCCGATTGCCGGTGCGTGCTGCAGTCCGTGGCCGCTGAAGCCGCTTGCGAGAATCAGATTGGGCACGGCCTCGCATGCGCCCAGGAACGCATTTTGATCGAAGACGTTATAGTCGTAGTGTCCCGCCCAGGCGCTTGCCATCCGGATGGCCTCGAAGGCGGGTACGCGATGCGCCAGCGCCGGCCACGCGACCTCTTCGAACAAATGATGATCCGCGTCGAAGTCGTCCAGGCCGACATTGGGATCCTTCAAGGGCACGACTCCGCAGATGAAGCGGCCCCGTTCCGGCCGAAACCAGAGACCGGACGGATCGATGACCATTGGACAGTGGGCGGGCGGCGACGAACTCGTGAATACGAATACGTTTCGCTTGCGCGCATAGACGGGAAGATCGATTCCCGCTTCCGCTGCGATCGCCCGCGAGTGGGTGCCCGCCGCATTCACCAGCCATCGGCATCGCAGCGTCTCGCCGCCGCTCAAGCCTACGCCGGCCACGGAATTCGCACCGTCCATGACCACCGACGCGACCCGGTCGCGCAGATACCGTACGCCGCCGCGTTCGCTTGCCTGGCGCAATCCACGCAGCAACCCATAGCCGTCGAACCAACCCTCGCCGCTCGACGTGTCGGCGGCGGCGGCCACATCGGAAGCGTTGATCCACGGATAGCACGCGAGCAGGCCGGCAGCATCCAGCAACCGGGTTCTCACGCCGCAGTCTCTCTGCACATCCACGTTCCGCCTCAAGGTCGGTTCGCCACGCGCGGAGGCGAGATAGAGGTAGGTCGACTCCACCAGATTGACGTCGGCGAGACCGCGGCCGCAGTCCCGCAGGAACTCAAGCCCGAACGCCGAGAGCGCGATATTGAGCGGAGTCGAGAACTGCTGGCGGATGGAACTCGCCGACAATGCGCTCGCGGCGAAGGCATACGTCGGGTCGGGCTCGATCACCACGACGGACCCGGAAAAAGCGGCCTGATTGAGGAGAAAATACGCCGTAGCAGAACCCACCGCTCCGCCGCCGGCGATAACGACATCCACCTTCTGCATGCCGAAGTGTACCGCGCGTTGCATCCTCGCGCAGTAGGAGGCTAGGATGCGCATCCCGCCCATCGAGAATACGAAATATGATCTCAGTGCAAACCGCGTTTCGCGCGACCCCCGGCGCTGTCACTTGGTTCTGGGCCGCAGCCGTGATGTTTGCTGGAGGTTCATCGCTATCCGCACATGCCGATCCGGCGGCCGGCGATCCGGCCGATCAGGCGATGGCTTCGATCCATGCCGAAGCCATCCGTGCGGACATGCGCTTTCTCGCGGACGATTTGCTCGAGGGGCGCGGAATCGAAACTCAGGGCTATGGGGTCGCCGCGAGGTACATGGCGTCGCAATTCGAGGCGCTCGGCCTGCAGCCTGCGGGCAGCGCCGGATACCTTCAGAACGTTCCCCTCCGTTCCTCGCGCATCGATGAGGCCAAGGCGACGCTGACCTGGGTGCGCGCCGGCGCACCCGAGACCTTGACGATCCGGCAGGACTACATTCCGTCCGTCGATCCGCTTCATTCCGAGACCTCGGTGGAAGCGCCGGTCGTCTTTGTGGGATTTGGCGTGACCGCCAAGGATCAGCACTACGACGATTACGAGGGGATTGACGCGAAAGGGAAAATCGTCGCGTTCATATTCGGCGCGCCAAATTTCGAATCCTCGCTGCGTGCGCACAATTCGTCGGGCATCGTAAAACGACAAAACGCGGTGGCGCATGGGGCCGTCGGGGTCATCCTCGTTGATGACCCTGGCCTTGAGAAGTTGTATTCATTCGCAAAGCGCGTCCAGGATATGGAGACTCCGGAATACTATTGGCTCGACGGCCAGGGCCGGCCCAACGATTACTTCCCGGATATCCGTGCCGCCGCCTCGTTGGGCATGGAGGCCAGCAAGAAATTTTTCGAGGGCAGCGCACATTCGGCGGAGCAGGTCTATGGCTCCCTCTCCGCAGGCAAGCCCATGTCGTTTTCACTGCCGATGGTTGCAAAGATCCACAGTGCCTCGCGCCTGGGCGATGTGGTGAGCCCGAATGTTGTCGCGAAACTCGAAGGCAGCGACCCGGCGCTCAAATCCGAGTATCTGGTTTACACCGCGCATCTCGATCACCTCGGAATTGGCGCGGCGGTAAACGGCGACAAGATCTATAACGGTGCGCTCGACAACGCCTCGGGTTCCGCGATCCTAATCGAGACCGCTCGAGCTTTCAGCCAGATGAAGCCGCGGCCGAGGCGCTCCATCCTGTTCGTGGCGGTCACCGCCGAAGAGTCCGGATTGTTGGGATCCGACTATTTCGCACACTACCCGACGGTGCCCGCGAGTTCCCTGGTTGCCAATGTGAATATGGACGAGGATGTCATGCTATGGCCGCTGCGAGACATCATCGCGTTCGGCGCGGAACACTCGAGTCTGGGAGGCGTCGTCGAGCGGGCCGCCAAACGATTGAACTTGAGCCGCAGCGCGGACCCGATGCCCCAAGAAGTCGTCTTCATCCGTAGCGACCAGTACTCCTTCGTCAAGCAAGGCATTCCCGCCATATTTCCCATCGCCGGTTTCAAGTCCAGCGACCCGAAAATCGATCCGACCGCCATCTACGAGAAATGGGAGGAAACCCGCTACCACCAGCCGCAGGACGACATGGAACAACCCGGGCTGGACTTCAATGCCGCCGTTCACTACGCGAAATTCATTTTCCTGTGCGGCTACTATGTCACGCAGGATCCACAGCGCCCGCGCTGGAATGCGGGAGACTTCTTCGGCGATCTCTATGGCGCCAGGCGCATTCCCAACTGATCGAACAGGCGGGAGGCACCAATGTGTACACGCGAGGTGTAAAAATGCCAAACTGCCGGCACTATGAAGAAGCCTAAACACGAAGCGGAACTGTTCAAGGCGGCATTGCTGGCGGGCATCAAATATGCGGAGGGCCGCGGGGCGGTGGAGTTCGAGCCGACCGACTCCGCGAGCGACAAGGCGCTCTATGTGTACCGGTTGCTGGTGCACGATAAGATCATCACGCCGATGCCCGAGGAGCAGGTGGCCGAGAAAAGCGTGCGCCACCGGTTGGCGTTGTGGTACGCCCATCAGCTGCCGAAGGGTCATCCGCTTTTGGGGTGAGCTCGCAGCAATACGCCGATGCCGACCGCCTGCAACCGCGCAATTCGCGTCAAGGCTTGAGATACCGATCGAACCACAGCGATTAGCCATCGCCTGAAACTCACGACGCCTACTTCGTTGCGCAAACAGGTTCCCCCTTGTCGAACACAATACGCCAAGTATGGGGCGCCTCGAGCCGCCAAATCGAATTGAACCGGCCCACCACTCTGTCATTCACGATCACCGGCCCTGTACTGAGAGCCAGGTCGCCGGACGCCAGCACTTCCACATGATCCGGCGCCCACGAAAATGGTGCCTTCGCGTCGCTGAACAGCGGCTTCCAAGCAGCCGACACTTCCGCCGCGCCATGTTGAATCTTGCGATCATCGAAAAAGACGGCGTCGGCCGATAAGTGACTCACAAACGCTTCGAAATCCCGATCCGCCATCGCTTTGGCAAAGGCCAGTTCAGTGCTCCGTACCGCCTCCTCGGCGCCAACGACAGAAGCCCTGTGTGGCGGACCGCCGGTTGCACAGGCACTCAACATCGAAAGCGCAATGAACAGACAGGCTGTCTGGCGATTGCACAAAACGCTCTGTCTCATGCCTTTTCTCCCATCACATCGCAAACCTACGCTATTGCAGCGCGGCAATTGGAGCGCCGCGTCCCGGCTGCGAGTTGGCGTCTCCGCAGCTACGACAACCTCGCATCCTGCGTGCAACGCAAATCCGCCACCCGTCGCCGCCGATCCGCCCAAGTCTTCAATACTGCCGTGAGCGAACCCTCACCCTGAGCCGCAAATCCCACCCGATGGACCCTCTGCCAAGAATGAGATTCTTTCAACTCGTGATCGTGCCCCGGGTGCGGCCGACCCTCGCTACAGGCCTTACACAGATTCCGGATCGACGCCGTCCAATGCTCAAACGCAATGCCGGAATGATCGCACGCCTGACTCAGGGCCTCGATATCCTCCGGTCCATCGACCTCGACCGACGCTTCGTACGTGCTGAACCGAGACGGTTCGAACAGCTCCAGAACGTTGAAGACCGGCACTTCCTGCCCATTGGAATTCAGCCGATAGCCCACCGCCGCCCCATCATGCAGCACCACGTCTCCATGCCGAAATCCCGTGGCGCCGGTCGGAATATTGAGGATGCGCGCCCGCACCAGACAGAGGCGGCGAGCCCACACCACCTCGGTGCGCGCGTCCGTGCTCTCGTCCGCATTCAAGCGCACCGGCGTATCGCCGAAGTTCTCGATGATGGGCCCCTCGCCGGGATCCGGAACGATCTGGAGCGTCTGCCACACGTCCCGTGCGGTCCGCCAGTCCTGCAACGCCGTCGCCGCAATGGCGAGATTCCACAGCGTCGCCTCATCATCGGGCTGCAATTGACGCGCCCGCTGGTTGTACTCGAACGACGTCTGCCACTCCCGCCGGTATTTGTAAATGAGCCCGAGGTTATACAGCGTGTTCGGCCGGTCGGGGTCGAGTGCCAGGGCACGCAGGTATTCTTCGATGGCGGAAGCCTCATCGCCAGCGTCGGATAGCTTAATCCCTGCCTCGTGCAGTTCGTCGGCGCGTTTGTTGGGCTCATTGGTCACGGCGCCCTCCTGCCTATTTCCACACGGAGACAGGATAGACCCTCCGCCCCAAAACCACCCGCGGCATTTCTGCACGAAGAGGGCACTATCTCGAAGTGCGGCCGCCGCACGCCGCGGCACCGCCGATACGTTTGTGGAACTAGGCCTAGGCAATCTCTTGGGGCATGCTGGCTCCGGATGTCCGATATTGTCGCCTCAATGACCTGGAGGACGGCTACGGATCGGCGTACAAAAACGGTGCGAGGGAAAACATGTCAACGAGTCCAATCCGTGTAGTGCTCTTAGGTTACGCAGGCGTCCAAACACTGGATCTTGCAGGGCCGCTCGACGCCTTCGCCTCGGCCAATTTAGCGCGAGCCGGAGCTTACCTTACCTTGACTACCAGCCTCGATGGATTTCCATTCGCCAGTGAGAGCGGGCTGCGGATCGCACCCGACGCCGCGCTCAAGGATGTCGGTCCGATCGATACTCTAATCGTACCCGGCGGCGCGGCTTTGCGAACCCCTAGTGTCCACGAGAAAATCGCTGAGGCGGTGATGAAATGCTCTGCGGGTTGTCGTCGGATCGTCTCGGTCTGCACCGGCATCTACGGAGTAGCTCCGACCGGCCTGCTCGATGCGCGCCGTGCGACGACTCATTGGCGCTTCGCCGACGATGTTGCTACACGCTTCCCGGCGGTTCGGCTGGACTGCGACAGAATCTTCATCAAGGATGGGCCACTGTACACCTCCGCCGGGATTACTGCCGCCATTGATCTCGCACTTGCCCTGATCGAGGAAGACTACGGCCCGAAGCTCGCGCTGACCGTGGCGCGGGATCTGGTCGTCTATCTGAAACGCTCCGGCGGACAACGGCAGTACTCCGAACCATTGCAATTTCAGGCCCGAGCGGGCGATCGGTTCGCGGAACTAGCAGCGTGGATTGCCTCCCATCTGAGTGACGACCTGTCGGTCGAGCAACTCGCGGCGCGCGCGGCCCTGAGTCCGCGTCAGTTCAGCAGACGATTCTCGCAAACCTTTGGTCAGACCCCGAGCGAGCGGATCGAGGCATTGCGACTCGATGCCGCTCGTGACCATTTGACGGGGTCCACCGCCCAGGTCGAAGCGATCGCGACCGCCGTCGGCTTTCGGAGCGACGACGCGTTCCGCCGCGCCTTCGATCGACGCTTCGGGCTGTCTCCCTCCGAATACCGCCGGCGGTTCCCGCCGGCCCCTTTGCCGCACCCAGGAGATTGCGATGTCGACTTCTCGCCGCCTTAAGCTTTCCGCCCCGTTGTTGCTGATGCTCACCGCCGCAACCAACGATACATCCGGTCCACGCTACACGGCCGAGGGCGCCCTCATTCCACCCGTGGAATATCGAGAATGGGTATTCCTCAGCTCCGGGCTCGATATGAGCTATACCGAGGACCCCGCGATGAAGGGCCATTCGATGTTCGATAACGTGTTCGTCGACCCGACTTCCTGGGCCGCCTTTAAGCGCACGGGTCACTGGCCTGATAAGACGATGTTTGCCATGGAGAGCCGAGGCGCCATCACGAAAGGATCCATTAACAAGCAAGGACATTTCCAAACAGAGGGCCTGATGGGCATCGAGTTTCACGTCCGTGACACATCCCGTTTCAAAGGCGGCTGGGGATTCTTTGCTGGAAATGCCACCGACCCAGCGACCCAGCTGCCTTATTCCGCTCCGTGCTACAGCTGCCACCAGGCTCACGGTGCAGTCGATACGACCTTTACGCAGTTCTACCCGACCGCCAAACCCATTGCTGTGAAGGCGGGCACCTATCACGAGCAGTAGGAGCACGTTTGAAACTCATGTGCGTATGGGGCTTGCTCCCCGAGGGAAGTGCGCGTCAGCTCTGGGTAAACGTGATATGAAACTCAATTACTCAACCCCGCGAGGAAAGCGATGAATTCCGTAGCCCTATCATTGGCCGCATTTACGGCCGCCGCGACCGTGCTGACAATTACCCCAGGCCTGGATACGGCGCTGATTCTAAGGACCGCCTTTGTCGGAAACGCCCGCGGCGCGGCGTTCGCCGGGTTAGGAATTGCCGTGGGATGCTTTTGCTGGGCATCCTTGGTAGCGCTCGGTCTTGGCGCGCTGCTCGCGGCATCACATCTCGCGTACACCATGCTGCGTTGGATTGGCGCCGCCTACCTCGTGTGGACAGGCTACAAAATGTTGCGCCACCCACGACAAAGCTTCGCCGTGAGAGGGGAGAGCGACAAAGGCATCCGTGGAGCGTTTGTCACCGGCGCCCTGACGAACCTTCTAAATCCCAAGGTCGGCATCTTCTACGTGTCCTTCCTCCCGCAATTCGTTCCCAATGGCATCCCGGTGGCGCCGTATATCCTGCTGTTG
>Ga0179592_10000653_pt1 | contig 13860 bp, 9 predicted proteins | sample CZODoug2_1_08_16_FD_148623 | JGI IMG/M metagenome (GOLD analysis project Ga0179592, IMG submission 148623) | Vadose zone soil fungal communities from Angelo Coast Range Reserve, California, USA - CZODoug2_1_08_16fungal (Illumina Assembly) | ecosystem: Environmental > Terrestrial > Soil > Vadose...
GGGTCTGACGATGCACATGGATCGAAGGCCGTGGACCCGCACCGAATTAGAGCTTTTGGAGAACATGGTCGGCCGAGTCTCGTCCGCAACGATTGCGAAACGATTGCGACGCCCAGAGAGCTCAGTCGTGAACAAGCTGAAACGTGTGGGCACCTCCCGGCGCGTACGAGATGGTTACACGATGCACGAACTTGAGCTGTGCTTCGGGGAGGACTATCAAAAAATTTCCGGGTGGATTAAGAATGGCTGGTTGCAGGACCGCCTTCAGGGCACGCGGCGACATAACTGCAATGGGAAAGATATCCATCGCATCCGTGAGGACGACATCGTTGACTTCATTAGGAATCATCCACATGAAATTAACCTCGGCAAAGTGGACCAGACCTGGTTCCTAGACCTTGTCTTGCTAAAGGGATGAGAAGTGCGCCCGGCCAAGTCGCCTCGCGACGCAGTCGTACTAGCGCGTGGACGAGGCCGCATGGCTGATTCAGCTGCTGTGCCCGAGTCCCTCACTGCTAGCTCAGTGTCATCCCTCGTAGTGCTCTACGACTTCCGGTGAGCGCACTTGTGCCCCCTTCGGGTCTTGCCCGAATTCACGTCGCGCCCGGCCCTGACGCAAGAGATCCCAGCATTGATCGAGCTCCACCTGGATTCTTGCCAAGCGTGAACGGTCTTCCTCCGTGACCGCCCATTGGTTGTAAAGTTTGTGCTCTTCCGCGACAAGCCTCTCGATATGGCCCAGAAGAGGCTGGTCAGTCGTGTCTTTTATCTTTTCATCCATGACGATTACCTCCGAGAAGACACATTTGGTCTTGCAGCTCTGCGGGGCGCACATATTCGCATCGAGATGGTCAGTGCTTATCGTTGCCCAGTCGAGGCTGCTCGCTTCGCAGCACCTTTACTGAGGAAGCTCACCAGTTCCGCGTTCACTTCTCCCGCATGGGTCCAGTTTATGGCGTGCGGCCCATCTTTTATGGCCACTAAGCGGGCGCCCTTGACCAGCTTGGCGGTCTTTTCTCCCGAAGCCTGGATGGGCACAATGCGGTCGGCGTCGCCATGAATGATCAGCGTGGGCACGTCGATCCGTGCCACGTCATTGCGGAAGTCCTCATGCCACGTTGGCACGCAGGCAAGACTAGCCGTGGCTGATGCGCCAGCGGCAACGTTCCAACTGGCCTGGACGACCTGTTCGCTGATGCGCTTGCCCAGAAAAACATCCGTATTGAAGAAATTCTTGAAGAATTCCGTGAAGAACGCGTAGCGGTCCGCCGCAACAGCGTGCTGAATCCCCTCGAAAACCTTGCCGTCGACACCGTCCGGGTTGTCGGCCGCTTTCAGCAAATACGGTGGGATGCCTCCCATGATCACCGCCTTGCTCACGCCCTTTGATCCGTATTTTCCGATGTAGCGCGCTACCTCACCGCCGCCCATCGAAAAGCCGATAAGCGCGAAATCGCGCAGCTTGAGATGTGTCACGAGCTTGTGTAAGTCCTCCGCGAAGGTGTCGTAGTTGTAGCCCGTTGTTGGCTGGCTGGATTTGCCGAATCCTCGCCGGTCATAGGTGATGACGCGGTGACCCGCCTCCAAAAGAGCCGGAACCTGCTTCTCCCAGGAAGCACCACTCAAAGGATATCCGTGGATCAAAACCACCGGGTCACCGGAGCCGTGGTCTTCGTAATAGAGCTGGATGTCACCCGAATTTTCTTTGCCGACCGTAATGTATGGCATTGAGGCCCTCCTTTTCATTCGTTGGATGCGTCAGGTGAGAGTTGGTTCTGATCGCCTCGGTCTCCGCGTAGGCGCGAAAGGCCAGGAGATGGAACTGTTTATCTAGCCACGAACGCAGGCGCCAAGCCGTGGATTATCGCGAAATCGGACCGCTCTTGTCGCCCGAAGAATACTAAACCCAAAGACTGTGAGAAAAGGAGAAGAAAAGAAGTGAGCACAACAATGGTAGGAAAGTGGGGGGGAAGCAGTACCGCCAGTCGTTTCCCCCGTTCATGAGATCCCGCTGGAAAAGATCCGCGAATCCGCCAGCAACCCGCAGCGAGCTTTTGACGACGGCCAGCTCCGGGAGTTAGCGGCCAACATCCAATCGCCCGCCGTCTTGCAGGGAATTCTTGCGCCCTCATCGCCTGATAGTGCGGAGGGTCTATACGAACTGGTGGCCGGCGCACGTCCCCGATCTTTATTGCTCAGGTTCCAGCCGAGACTCTGCCGAAACAAGCAAACCCTAATCTAATGAAAACGGCTGTCCGCTACACAGGTGAGGCATCGAAAATCACCGCGAGAGTTACTGCCGAGCTGTCGGCCAAGAGAAAGGTGGCAAGGCACAATGCCGTAATCTGCAGAAACGAGCAACAGTTTGAAATAGGCAACCTGGGGGCGCGAGAGCCTGAGCCACTCACATGGGCTTGACTCGGTGGGCGTCTGTCTCAGAAGCAGGTTCCCTCCCGCCGTAGTAAAAACGTAGTACAAGTCGCGGCAAATCGCCCTAAATTGCGAAAAGAAGGCGAACAAAAGGGAGAAAAACGGCTTGCTAGGTTTTGTCAGAACTTGCGACTTTTTAGCGGGTTGCGTCGGCTCCGGCAAGATTTAGTAAATTTGGTTTCCCGCTTGCAAAGCAGGTGCTCTCCCAGCTGAGCTACACGCCCACTTCTACAACTACATCATTCTAAAGTATTTTTGGAAACTCGTCACGCGGATGAGCTCCGGAGCTGTTCCAAAACAGCTCCAAACTCCATCGCCTTCAGGTCGTGGCGCTGGATTGTTTTCAACCGGCACGACACTCCAAAACGAAACGCGGTCTAATCCTGAGGGCATCCGATGAGGATGCCCCAAGGACCTCAACGTAGGAATCGACCACCGACATTCACCGAGTGAGCTAGCGCTTTCCCGGCATGCCTTTTTTCTGCCCCGTCGAAAAATGCATAACAACCTTTACGTGTGGGTAAGGCTCCGAATTGCTCGGCGGAATTTGAATCCAGAGGTTTTCTTTTGCGGCGGCCGGATTTTCAACGCCAAAATTTAAGCCTGCTCCTTCGACACTCTGAATCTCCCCAGGATTCCACACTCTAAGTCCATATTCGCCGCCCGCCACCCCTGAAACTTCCAGTGTTGCTTGGTCTCTCGAAGGCGACCACGTCTCCGAAAGCACCCGCAGCCCACGGCTGGCGCTTCCGAGTTCTGGCAAAGCAGATTGCTCGCTCAATCCAAAGTCATTCAGCAGTCGAATCCGCAAAGAGTATTTTCCTTTCGTGATCGGAAACTGCACAACGATGTGTTGATCGCTTCCGCGCGTTTCCACTTGGAACGGGACTGGCTTTCCGTTCAACTCAACCTTCTGCACTTTGGCCCGCAAGCTGATGGCAGGGCGAAATTCGACGCTGCACTCTTCACTTCCCGAAGTCAGGCCGGTCTCCAACACGATTCCTTCGTCCGTCTTCGCATAATTGATCAGCAGCGTGTTCTTCCCAAGCCGTACATTCTCCACACTGAACCGTGTCCAATCCGCGGGAACATGCGGCGCCAATTTCACTCTGCGATGGATCGCATCCGCTTCCAGCCCCAGCATCCCGCGCAAAATGGGGCTCACCACCATTGCCGCCGACCAAATCTGGTGCGGCGAGCTCGTCGAGAGCGGCTGGTAATAGTCGCCGGAAAGAACCTCCGTTACGTGTCCGAGCGAGCCATCCAGCGCCAGCAGCGCGTTGGCTCGCAAGTTCGCGTACGCAGGAAACGTCTGGTGATAACGGTACTCCGCGACCGACGCCCAGCCCGTAAACAGCGGCCACACGGAACCGTAGTGATACCCGCCTCCGCTGAAGACCGGCGAGCGATTCGAATTGATGCGCATCCCCCAATCCGTTTGATGATCGAAGTCCGCCAGTTGCTGGATCATCGGCACCGCATCTGCCTCGCTGGGTAGGCCAAACCACATCGGCACGGTCGCCAGCACGCTCGGCTCGTCCACTTTCTTGCCGTTATTGTCCAGCGCAAACGCGAATCGTTTCTTGTCAGCGATCCAGAAGCTTTCGTTCACCAGCGATCGCTGCTTCTCAAAATCTTTCTCCAGCGTCTTGCTCATGTCCTCCTGGCCCGTCACCCGAGCAAGATTCGAAAGCGCGCGCAACGCATCTGCCCCCAGCCCGCTTTGGTAGAACTCCGTCTTGACTGGCAGCAGCGGCCCGCCTTCCACCCATCCGTGCCCCACGCCGACATTCTGCGGCAATCCGCGCTCATCATAGGTCGATTTCAGAAATGCGTAAGCCTTCTGCAAACTCCCCCACTTCTCTTTGGCAAACGCCGCGTCGCCGCTCTCCACGACGTAGTCATTCACTGCGATGATGTACAGTGGAGTGGCGTCAGCGGAGGCGTAGGGATACGGATAGCCTTTGAACCAGTCCACGAAATTCGCGCCCTGGGAAATTTCGTGTGGCATCTTGCCATCTTCGCGCTGGAATTTGCTGATGAATTCCAGCGCCGTGCGTGAATTCGCGAAATCTCCCGCGGCATTCAGGGCCAGCGAAGTCCAGCACGAATCGCGCCCGAAAAACCATGCGAATCCTGGCCGTTGGCTCTCTCCCGAAGTACGGTACCCCGCGACGAGCCCCGTGCCCAGAAAAGGATTTGTCACCATCCCCTGCAACATGCTCACCCGCGACCAGTCGTAGGCCTGCTGAATCTGCGCGTCCGGCAAATCCAAGGTCACGGTCTCCGCCAAATAGGTGCGGTAATATTCCGCTGATTCCTTCAACAAGTCTGCGTAATCGATTGTTAAGTGACGATAGGTTTTTTCCGCGCCCGCCCGGCCTTCCATCGAACCCGCAATGACGATCAGCTTCCTCTCTTTGCCCTTCGTCGTCGCGCCCAGCCGGAACGAACTTTCCTGCGCTTCCGAGTAATTTGTCTGGTATTCCTGCTGCGGCTCCGCTGCCGTTGGCGAACCCACCAGCGCCACAAATTTCCGTTGCTCCTCTCCAAAATAAAACGCGCGTTCTTCGGCTATCCAACTCGAATAGGTCGCGCCCAGCGCCGCCGGCCACTCCAGTTGAAAATCGCGGTGAAACGCCGCTTCGATTTCGAACGGCTGCTCGGTTTCCACGTCGAGTAAAATAACGGCGCCTTGCTCGTGCACCGGAACAAAAAAAGTTTCCCGCACCGCGAACGTGTCCCCAGCGTAGAGAATCGTGCTGGATTCCGGACGAACCGTAAGCGTTCGCGCCAGCGCTTCCGCCGGCAAAACGCGCCCTTCCGTGTGGAATTTCAGGTGAAACTCCCGCAGGATTTTCAGCGGATACACCCACGCTTCCATCCGCCCGGATTCATCCCCTAGCAATCCGGCGCGCATCCCGGTCACCGGCAGGAATTCCCACGGCCGTACCGTTCGCGAAAGCTCCAACGAATGCTTGGGTTCCTGCGCTCGCGCAGCCCCGGTCATCGCGATAAGAAAAAGCACCGTAGCCGCCACGAAGAATCCAGTCCGTAGGATTCGCCGCAAAGGAAATGTAGTCTGCCTGTTTGTCATGGTAGGAACATTTCGCCGCGCGCAAGACGCAGGGAATTTCGTCGCCCCGTCAGCTTGCAAACCCAATTTGCCCTTACTATAAAGGATGGCGGCAGATTTTAGCACGAGCCAAAGCAGGGAAGGTACCATTCGATTTGTCCTCCTCACGGCGAGCCTTTCTTAAATCGTTGAGTCGTTCTGCGATTGTATTGCCATTGGACAAGATCCTGGCATTCGCGCGGCCAAGCTGGCGTGACTCTACAACTTTCTCCGCACGGGAAGCATTCGACCCGCCTGCTGCGCCTTCGAATGATCTTGGCGTCACTTTCCTCAACGTCGCCCGCGAATCCGGCCTCAACGCCAAAACCATTTTCGGCGGGGAACACAAAAACAAATATCTCCTCGAGACCACCGGCTGCGGCGTTGCTTTCTACGATTACGACAACGACGGCTGGCTGGATATTTTCCTCGTGAACGGCTGGCGCCTTGAGGGTTTTCCCGCGGGACAGGAACCTGCTTCGCATCTTTTCAAAAATAATCGCGACGGCACTTTCACCGACGTCTCCGCCAAAGCCGGTCTGATTCATTCCGGTTGGGGACAGGGCGTGTGTGTCGGCGACTACGACAACGACGGTTTCGACGATCTCTTCGTCGCCTACTTCGGAAAAAATGTCCTCTACCACAACAACGGCAATGGCACCTTCACCGACGTCGGCGAAAAATCCGGCGTTGCCGGAAACGGCAAGCGCTGGAACACAGGCTGCGCGTTCGTGGATTACGATCGCGACGGCCACCTCGATCTCTTCGTCGCGAATTACATCGATCTCGATTTGAAGACCGCTCCCGTGCCCGAGTCCGGCCCGTGTCTCTACAAAGGCGTCATGGTGGCGTGCGGGCCGCCCGGATTAAACGGCGGAAAAAACATTTTGTTTCACAACAACGGCGACGGCACGTTCACCGACGTCAGCGAAAAATCCGGCATCCTCAAAGCCAACGGCACTTACGGCCTCGGCGTGCTCATCGCCGATCTCGACAACGATGGCTGGCCGGACATTTATGTTGCCAACGATTCCACCGCCAGCGCTCTTTATCAAAATAAAAAGAACGGCACCTTCACCGATATCGCCCTCGAAGCCGGCTGCGCTCTCAGCGCCGACGGCAAGCCCCAGGCCGGCATGGGCATCTCTGCCGCCGATTACAATCTCGACGGCAATCTCGATCTCGTCAAGACGAATTTTGCCGGGGATACCCCTTCCCTCTACCGCAACATCGGCGGCGCCAATTTCGAGGACGCCACGTTTCAGGGCGGCCTCGGCAAGCATACGCAATATCTTGGCTGGGGCTGCGGCTTTTTCGACTTCGACAACGACGGCTGGGCCGACATCCTGATTTGCAACGGTCACGTGTATCCCGAAGTCGAGCAGCTCAAAACGGAAGCGGGCTACCTGCAGCGAAAGCTGCTCTACAAAAATTTGCGCAACGGGCGCTTTGACGACGTTTCCTTCGACGCCGGACCGGGCATCTCCACGCCGGTGGCTGCGCGGGGCTGCGCGTTTGGAGATTTCGACAACGACGGCGACATCGACATCGTTGTCAACACCGTCAATGATTTTCCGCAATTGTTGCGGTGCGATTCACGCACCGGAAACAATTGGATCAAAATCAAAACCATCGGCACGAAATCAAATCGCAGCGGCATCGGCGCGCGCATCAAATGCGTCACGCCTCTGCCGGGCGAAAAAAACCTTCACCCGCAGATCGACGAAGTGCGCAGCGGCGGCGGCTATTTTTCGCAGAATGATTTGCGCGTCCATTTCGGCATTGGCAAAGCAGAGAAGGTGGAGCTGCTGGAGATTCGCTGGCCCAGCGGCCTTGTGGAAACTTTGAAGGACATCAAGCCCAACCAGTTGATTTTCGTCAAAGAAGGAGAAGGCATCGTCCGCGCCGTGCCATTCGAGCCACCCAAGAATCCTAAGCCCGCGAAGTGAGGAGTCGCTGAACATGCATGTCCTAAAGCCCAAAATATTCATCGTGCCGCTGCTCCTCGCCGTCTCGCTGGCTTTCGCGGCGCCGGCAACGGATCTTCCTTTCGGCACATGGACGCGCGCCTCGAACGAGCCCATCCTTTCTCCCGGGGGCACGACCTGGGAATCCGCCGGCACTTTCAATCCGGCAATCACGTTGTATATACCTAATCATCCTTCCGACCCCAGGCTGGGCTTTCCGAGGCGGCTGAAAATAGTGATGCTCTACCGCGCCCAGGACTCCTCCGGGACATCGCGGCTGGGTTATGCGGAGAGCAACGACGGAATTCACTTCTCGCGCCGGGCGGAGCCCGTGCTTTCGCCCGAAGCCGACTACGAAAAAGATGGCGGTGTGGAAGATCCGCGCTTGCAGAGTTTTGGCGACACGTTCTACCTCACCTACACGGGCTACAACAAGAAAGACGCCCAGCTCTGCCTCGCCACATCGCTCGATCTCATCCACTGGGAGCGGAAAGGCGTGATCCTTCCCGCCTACAAAGGCAACTGGAACAAAGGCTGGACGAAATCTGGCGCCATCGTCCCAGAAAAAATCGACGGCAAGTATTGGATGTACTGGCTTGGCACCGCCGCGGACAGAACCGACCAAATGGGCCTGTCGTATTCCACCGATTTGATTCACTGGACGGAAGCAACGGACACGCCGGTGCTGCCGCGCCGGCCGGAAAAATTTGATTCGCGCGTGGTCGAGCCCGGTCCTCCACCGATCCTCACACCGGGCGGCATCGTCCTGATCTACAACGGCGCCGACGACAAACTTGTGTACCGCACCGGCGTCGCGGTCTTCGACCGCAAGGATCCCCGCAAACTCATCTCGCGATCCGATCAGCCCATCTTCGCCCCGGAAAAAGAATGGGAGAGGGTTGGGCAAGTGCCGAACGTTATATTCGTTGAGGGGATGCTGCGGCAGGGCAGGCGGTGGCTCTTTTACTACGGGGGAGCAGACAAGTATATAGGGGTGGCGGAAGCACCCTCGAAATGAGCATGGTCTCCCCGGCAGCGGGGGCCAGTTCGGTTTAGCGTGGCCGGAGGGCGCTCACCAGGCAGGGGGCTATACGTGCCACTTGAATGAGGGTCCCTCGAATGCTATGCCCACACAATAGCCACCGTTCGGCTGCGGATCACAATAGACGACTCGAGCGTGCTTGGGAAACTCGCCACTCAGCGGCGTAAGCAGCGGGGCTTCGCCGCGCTGCCAGCATCGCTTGGTGAGCACTCGAGCGCCGTGGGGACTGACGTCTTCCGTGACCGTCCGTTCCCGAGCGCGGGGCTCGTCCAAGCTGGCGAGGTAGAGCTGGACTGGGAGAGGTTCGCGCTTCTCAATTCTCGCATCGGAACTCTTCAGCCGAAGAATCTTCCGCTGCGTACCTTGCTGCGTACTTTGAGAACCGGCCTGTTCGCTTAAATTCTCGACTGGCTCGATTCTCTTCGGATGCGGCATGGTCTACCTCCGGGCACGGATTCTGAATGCGCGACGTAACGGCCAGAGCCAAGGATCCAAAGTTCCCCTCACTGGAATGCCCAACGCCTTCGCTCTGCCGCTCCTCTTTCGAGGGAATAGAGCAAATAGTTAGCATAGATGGCACTGGCTTACAAGCGGGAAAAGACTGTAGTTGGGGTACAGGTAATCCCTTTAGTCGTCTACAGTGCCTGGCGCGGTGTTCGCTTTTAAGTGAAACGGCAGGTCATGCGGGCGCCCCATTCATACCCAGCGCGACTGCGGTTATTCTCTTCTCCCCTTTCCAATTTCTGTTTTCTGATCTTCATTTCGTGTGTGGCGGGGCCCGTTCGTGAGCGGCGATTGCCATTGGTGATTTGGCCTGGCGGCTCACGCCTGCGTGTCCGCCTCTGCTCGCAATTACGACTGAAACCCGCTTGTTTCGTAGATTGCCTACAGACCTTACTAGGAAGCCGTCTAGTCTGTATTGCAGTTTAGTCTGTATTGCAATCTAGTTTGCATTGCAAACCAAAATCAGGCACCTGCAAACTAGTCTCCGCCGTAAACAAATCCGCCGGCCGGCCTAAGTCCATTTGTTTCAATGTGAGGTCCGGCGTGACTGCACGTATCCAAGTCGAGAAGAGCTTCGGGGGCGCGGTTCAAAAGCCTTCGAGGAGCCATGCGTTGGAGCTATCGCTGGCTTCCCAGATGGCGAGATGGCGGCCGTCGGGAGAGGGGATGGCCCAGCCCAAGTCCTTTTCGGATTCCTGGAGGACGGGTTTGACTCTGCCATGCAGGTCCACATTCAGGAGCGTCTGCGTGCCGGTCGGCGACGAGACGCTGGCCCAGATACTGCGTCCATCGGCAGCCCAGTCGAGGCTGGAGATTCCGGACCAAGTCTTTAGCCTGAGAGTCCGGTCGTTGCCGCCGGCCACAGGGAAAAACCGGATGCTGGCTGGCCCCGGAACGCGGTGCTTCTTAGACATCGCGAGAGTGGAACCGTCAGGCGAGAGAGTCCAGTTTTGCAAATACCATTCCGGACCTTCGATCCGCGTGAGCAGTTTTTTCTCTCCCGTAGCAGAGTTGAAGCTGAAGAAATCCAGACGATTGTCCGAGAACTCGCTGAGAACACAAACCGTGGAAGGGGAGCGAGCGCACTGAAAATTATTGATGCCGGGATCCTGCAAAACCAACTGAGGAGTCCCGCCCGAGAGTGGGAGGCGCATGAGACGGACGCGGCGCGCCACGTCATGCGGATCGGCATTAAGCGCGTAGAGAATTGCCGAGCTGTCGACACTCAGGCGGGCAAGCATGACGGATTGATCACCGCCGACGAGCAGATCGGGAGCCGGTTGATCGATGGCCTGCTTGAAAAGATGAAAGACGCCATCACGATCGGAAGTGAAAATCACGGATTTGCCGTCGGGTGTCCAGGTGTAGGGATAATTTCTCCGCTCCTCGAGGCTGAGCCGCTGAAGCGGACTCAGGCGGCTGTCCCCGGCTTCAACCTTGCAGATGTAGACACCTGGGGAGTCGGTCCCCCGGAGAAAAATGAGTCGCTTGCCATCGGCGGAAATACTAGCTCGGATTTTGGCGTCAGACCCATTCGTAAGGCGTGTGGGCGAGCCCGAGGTGTGAACGCCTCGAGGGTCAACTCGAATAGCCCAGAGATTGGTGTCATTCTGGCTATTTGGGGGAAGCTCGCTGAGCGAATAAATCAAGCGGCCATCGGGAGTCCAAGCGAGAGCGGAACGGAGGCGAGAGCTCGATAGAACGCGGCTTAGGTCCTGAGTACCCAGATCACGGATGTAGAGGGAGACTTCCGCGTCATCCCATCCAATTTGAAAACGCGACACGACGAAGGCGATGCGACGCCCGTCTGGAGACCAGGCCAGGGCGTCAATATTTTCTCCGGGTTCGCCCACTATTTTGCGCGCCTGCTCGCCATTTGACTGCGCCTGCCAGATTTCCTGGTGACTATAGTCGCCACGAACAAAAACGATCTGCGAGCCATCCGGCGAGACCGCGCCGCGCTCGGCCGCGTCGATGAGCCTGCGAGGCGTGCCGCCGAAGACCGAGACGCTCCAGAGACTGGGTGGGTCCGAGGGGGACGCCGTGCGAGTCGCAAGCACATGGCTACCATCCGGAAACCAACCGACGCAGTACGTTTTCCAATTGCCGGGAGTGCCGATAGGATGAGTTTCCCCCGTGCCCAGTTGTCGGAGAAAGGTTCCCGTTCTATCCGCAAAGACGAGATGGTTGCCATCCGGCGAAATCGCGGCACTGATGACTGGATCGTTTTCCGGATTGCTGGTCAAGCGGCGTTCCACGAGACGGACGGCGGCTACTGAGCGATGACCTGCATGCCAACCAACGGCAATGCCGAGCAGAAGGAGAATGGCCGCGGCCGGGCCGATGCGCCAGTACAGGCCAGAATGTGGAATTCGCGTGGATTCCCGGGCCGCTCCGTTGATGGGCACAAGGAAGCGATATCCGCGGCGCGCTAGAGTTTCAACAAAGCGGGGATTTTCTGCGGAGTCAGCGAGGGCATCGCGTAAACGCTTGACAGCGGCGTTCAGACCGTGGTCGAAATCCACAAACGTGTCGGCAGGCCAAAGCCTGCTTCGCAACTCTTCCCGTGTAACGATTTCACCCGGATGCTCCAGCAGCATGGCCAAGATCTGGAACGGCTGCTCCTGAAGCCGAATCTTTCGTCCATCGCGGCGAAGCTCTCCCGTACGTAGGTCCGCTTCAAAGGTTCCGAAGCTGATGACACCTTTTGTGAAGTTCTCGGCCACTTGGTACACGCTCCCGCAGCGCCCTACCTATACTTAACGTTACGAGCTCAGCAGAAGTTTCCTAAAGTTCCCCGTCGCCCTGCTTTCTATCCATTTGACGCGCGGGCACTTATATCGTCACCTGCAAATGAGTACTTCGCCATGCGGCTGGCATTGAGGTACCTGCGGCCCTGACCGATCCTCGGCGCCACCATGGAGGTGGGCGCCGTGATCCAGAAGACGCTCCTGAAGTCGCTTTGGTTAGTGTTCGTTCTAGTCTTCCCTTCTTTTGCAGTTTGGTCCAAGGTGCCCGCCCGAGAGGAGGCGCAGGTCACTGTATCCGTGCACAACGACGCGGGAATCCCCGCAGGAATCTTGCTGCAGGCAGAATTGGATGCTTCACGCGTATTCCGGCAATCCGGAATTGAAATCCGCTGGTTGAACTGCCCTCTGCCGGCGGGAGGGCCAGAAAACCCGGCGCAGTGCAAGGCGGCTGATTTCCCTGAACATCTCCAACTGCGCATCGCAAAGCGCTCTCTCAATTTGAACGACTTCACCATGGGGATATCCTATCTCTCCGCCGACGGAAGGGGATGTTATGCTGACCTGTTTTACGAGCGCGCCGAGGTGCTGCATGAAAGCAGTCACATGAGCGTGGCGAGCATCCTCGGTCACGGAGTGGCGCATGAGATCGGGCATCTCCTGCTGGGGACGAACTCCCACGCCGCAAGCGGCATTATGCGCGCGCGGTGGCAAATAAGGGAACTAACGAGCGCCAGCAAGGGGACACTCTTATTTTCTGATGTCCAGTCCCGGCAGATGAGAGACAAATTAGCGGCTTGGCACACGCAAGGGAGGGATGTTTCTCACATCGCTACGGCGCGGCTGGGAGATTGACCAAATCAGTTTTTCTTTCCGGTTTGTCCCACCGACACAAACACTGGGCCAATTTCGGTGACCCTCGCCTTATCCGAGCCGTTTCGGGCTATCTCCTTCTAATTACACCCTTTCATTTCTTCCTCTCATACACTCTTTTCCGCAACGGCTCCCGCACAACTCTTTTGGAATCAATTCGTTTCACACACTTTCCATCGCAACGGGGGTGTACCCCTCGCGGCTACTCTTTCCCTCAATTCAGGGCTTGGCGAGTGGAGTATTGACCGGCGTGCCAGACCCTTCCTTGAGGATCTTAATCGTGTCGACCGGCAAGTTTTCAAAGCGTTCGACCAAGCCGCTGGGCCACCGGACTTGAACCCAATCGATTTTGGTGGCGGACCCGAGGCCGAAGTGGACGCGCATGTCGCTATTGGAGATGTAGCTGGAACCGCTACGAACTTCGTCGACGAGCGTGCGCGTACCGGCTTTTACCGTGATCTTCGCGCCGATGCCGTCGCGATTGGATTTCAGTCCTGGAGCAGGCGTGGCAGCCGCCTTGCCGATGGTGTGAAACGCAATCCAATGATTGCCGTTGCGCAAATCGTTCACCACCAGCATGGGTGGCGCGTTCATGTTGCTGATCACCGCGGAGATGCGGCCATCATTCCACAAATCGCCGACCGCCAGTCCGCGCGCGGAACTCACCGCCGTAATCACCGGCCCCGCGTTGGCCGAAATATCGGTAAAGGTTCCGTTGCCGTTGTTGTGATAGAGAATTTTCGGCTCCTGGAAATTGCTGCCGAGGTGCTGGCTGTCAACTTCCGGATAGACGTGTCCGTTGACCACCATCAGATCGGGCCAGCCGTCGTTATCCACGTCCGCGAACATGACGCCCCAGCCGAGATATTGGGTGTTGAGACCGAAACCGGCGGGGAATGTTTTATCATCGAACGTGCCGTCGCCATTGTTGCGGTAGAGCGTGGAGGTATCATCGGAAAAATTGGTTTTGAAGAGATCGAGCTTGCCATCGCCATCATAGTCGGCAACCGTGGAGCCCATGCCGGCCTGCTCGCGCCCGTCATCATTAAATGCGGCGCCCGCAACAACAGCGACATCGGTGAACGTGCCGTCGTGATTGTTGTGGTAAAGGATGCTCGCGGTGCTGTCGCACGCGACGTAGATGTCCGGCCAGCCGTCGTCGTCATAATCAAACGTGGAAAC
>Ga0179592_10000654_pt1 | contig 13853 bp, 11 predicted proteins | sample CZODoug2_1_08_16_FD_148623 | JGI IMG/M metagenome (GOLD analysis project Ga0179592, IMG submission 148623) | Vadose zone soil fungal communities from Angelo Coast Range Reserve, California, USA - CZODoug2_1_08_16fungal (Illumina Assembly) | ecosystem: Environmental > Terrestrial > Soil > Vadose...
TCGAAATGACGCGGAATTTTCCAACCTCGGTTAGCGTGAAGATTTCGGAGTCTCGGAGCACATAGGTTCGAGTGCGATCGTGGTAGGCCGTGCGGAAGCGGCTCGAAAGACGCTCACGAATTATGTCGTGCCGCGAGGGAGTGCAATTGCTTCACTCTCGATCTGTGTTCCAAACGCTGCGAGAAAATAGCGTGGAATCCGCATACTTTTCCAGAAGTACAGAAAAATCAGTAGGTTTGTCGAGACGCGACATGACGAGCAACCTCCAGGAGTCGGAAGCATTGCAACTCGTCCCTGTTGCGGCTTTTCGGGGTTTTCCCGCGGGTGATGAGGAGACACCCGTGGATAGTTAAACGCAGGATCAAGGGGAAAAGTTGCCTGGGAACTGAAAATATTCAAAAAATATTTTCTGTTTGATTCAACGCTCGCGAACGATTTTAGCTCTTGAGAATCCTGCAAGTAGACTTCGAGCTAGTGTTGCGTCGACCCATAGAGCCCCGCAGCGCTTACCGGACAAAAGGCATAGTTGCTGCTGAAGAAGCTGAAGCTGCAATGCGTCTCGGTCTTGAGGTTTGGGCAAGTGCTCCAGTCCGAAAAGAATACCTTTCAACCGACAAGCGGCCGACAGAACAAGCAGAAACCATTTGTCGCAGCAAAAGAGATATAGAACAGCTCACGGAATGGTGATGGTAAGGGCCCCCGAGGTCCTCGTGAGGCTGGGTGAGGTCGCCTGCACCTGAAGAATTACCGTTACTGGCGGCGGAGGAGGCGGGGGCGGATTTGAAGAAGAGCCCGCACCGCCACAAGCAGCCAGGAATCCCAGAAGGAAAATAGTCAAACTGCAAGTCACCCTACTCCACGCGAGTTCCAATCGTCCCGTGCAGCGCCGCAGGCCAAAGAGAGCAACCAAGAGTAGAGCAAAGACTGTGAGCACCATGTATTTCAGTGTCCAGATTTCTCGCGCCGGGGGAGTAAACGGAGGATAAAGCACGCCACTCCCGGGGCGCGAGTTTACTTGTACTGTTAGGACGGAAGTCAGGGTGCCATTCGGAGTTACTATATGTAGTGGGCTAAACCATCGAAGTAAGCGGAGGCCAATTGATGCTATAAAATTCGAAACTTGCGGATCCCGCCCATTATCGGGCACACGCGTTGCTCTACCAGCTCGTTCAGCTGAGGCTCGATCCGATCTAGGTTGCGGTGGTCGGAAAACAGGACGGGCGAAGCATGAGCCTCTGGAGGCGTTCGATGAAAGATCCTCACATGCAGAAGAAGCTAAATCACGAGTTAGCACCTGCTTCCAAAAGACGGCGTTCATTCATCGCCAGCATGGCAACCCTGGGAGCAGGGTTAGCCAGTTCGGTCATCTTACCCACAACAGCGATAGCGCAGCCCACGCCGGAAGACCCCCCGAGAACAAAATCCACAGCAAGTGGTTGCGGAAGCAGCACGGTCATTGCTTCCGACGCGGCAACGGTCGCCGAAACAACCGCTGGGAAAATCCGCGGCTTCAAGCGGAACGGGGTGTACATTTTCAAAGGTGTGCCCTATGGTGCCTCAACCGCTGGCGTGAGGCGCTTCATGCCGCCAGTCAAGCCCGAACCCTGGAGGGGAATCCGGAACGCGCTGCAATATGGACGCGTGTGCCCGTACCAGGACTCTACGCACTTCAATACTGACGGGAAAAACCTGGCCAACTCAGACGAAGATGCGTTCGTGCTGCATCGTGGCGCGGCCGCCACGGTCCCCGGCGAGGACTGCCTGCGCCTCAATCTTTGGACACCGGAGATCAACGGCTCCAGTAAGCGTCCGGTCATGGTCTACATGCACGGCGGAGGATTTTCCGGCGGCAGCGGGCATGATCTTCTTTCCTATGACGGCGAGAGCCTCGTTCGCAATCATGGTGCAGTGGTAGTGACTCACAATCATCGGCTGAACGTGTATGGCTATCTCAACCTTGCACACTTGGGAGCGGAAGAATATGCCAGCTCCGCCAACGTTGGCATGCTTGACCTCGTAGCTGTCCTAGAGTGGGTTCGCGATAACATCGCAACTTTCGGGGGCGACCCGGGCAGTGTAACCATTTTTGGTCAGTCGGGCGGCGGTGGAAAAGTTGTTGCCCTTATGGCCATGCCGGCGGCCAAAGGTTTATTTCACCGTGCGATTGTGCAGAGCGGACCCTTTCTTAAATCGCTCTCTCCTGATTACTCATGGCGACTGGCTGAGCTGGTGGTCGCAGAGCTGAGTTTATCCAAATCGCAGGTGGGCGAACTGCAGCAAATCCCGGTTGATCGGCTTTCGGGGGCCGCGGCGGAAGCCATGAAGAAAATGCCTCGGCCCAAATCTTCGCTTCGCAGAGTGTACGGGGAATACGATTGGGGGCCGACAGTCGACGGCCTCATACTGCCTCGTCATCCATTCGATCCAGGAGCTCCACAAATATCTGCGGACGTTCCATTGTTAACCGGCACAAATCTTCACGAAGGTGTAAGTGGGCTCGACCGTCCCGATGCCAATGCGGTAGACGTGCAAGAACTTCACCGATTGGTTAAGGAAGAATTTGGCGACGGCAGCCAGACGATCATCGAAGCGTACCGGCGCGATTACCCTAAAGCGACTCCATTTGACCTGTATGCCATCATTGCCGCCGCTTCCTTTCGCCGTCCTGCGTTCGAGCAGGCTATCAGGAAGGCTGCTTTGGGTAGCGCGCCGGCATACTCTTATATATATTCTTGGCGAACGCCCGTGCTGGACAATCGCCCCGGTTCCTTCCACGCCTGTGAAATCGCGTTCACGTTCGACAATGCTGAAATTTGCGACCATTACAGTGGGGGCACTCCCGAGGCATTCGTTCTATCGAAGCAGATCAGTACTGCCTGGGTGCACTTTGCCCGAACCGGGAATCCTAATCACGACGGCCTGCCGCATTGGCCTACATACACGGCTGAACACCGGGCAACCATGTATTTCAACACGCCCTGCGAAGTGCGCAACGATCCTGAAGGAGAGGGATTGCGGCTGATGGCACAGTCCTGAGTGAAACTAGGCGATGAAATCCGATGCCTGCCGCGGAGATGGGATTTTTTTTGCCGGTCTTATCGTCCCCTTAGTCTACCCAGATTTTGCCGAGTTACCGAAATTTCCCAGACCCCATTAGTAATCCACATGCCTGAGTAACGCTTATGGTACAAGTGCCCCGTGGCTCCCCAAGAGTTCGGTTGGGGGAGGCGTAGCCCCGCTCTATCCTTCCTCGTAGTTAAGCGCCTGGACGAGCTTGAAAATTTTCGGCAAACGCATAACCGAGCAACACGCCCAGCAGCAGCAAACCGGTCACGATCACCGCCAGATTCCAGAAACGCAATGACAGGGAAACACTCAGGACAGGTGGGGCGTCGCTGCGAAGGTTTACTGAGAGAATCGGCAAAGCGTTTAGAGTGAACGCGACGAGCAACGCACCAAGCAGAATCAGAGGACTCCCCAGCAAGGAGAGCCCCGGCGTATTCTGCCTGAGAGCTGAGGCACTGATGAAGTAGATGGGAACGATCAGAAGAGCTAGTCCCAATCGCGCAGCAACGGCGGGTTTGATCGACGAAACAATTCTCATGGATGGAGCTCCTTAGTCAAAGAGTGTCGTCAGGAATCCCTATGGGAAACTATCATAGGAACTCTACAATGTAAAGTACTTCGTAACAATTGATTGCCGGTTGGCAGTTGTGAGAAAGCGAAATTCGAGCACAGCGAAGCGTCAGCCCTAATCTTCCCTTTTCACTTCTCTTTTCAGTTCGTTGACTTGTGCAACCACGGACCGTAAGATGACCGCCCAATGGCGGATCCCCAGTCACTCCTCGGGCAAACCGTCTCCCACTATCGCATCGTCGAAAAGTTGGGTGGCGGAGGCATGGGCGTGGTCTATAAAGCTGAAGACACGCGCCTTCACCGGCTTGTCGCGCTCAAATTTCTACCCGAGGATGTCGCGAGAGACGCTCAGTCACTGGCGCGTTTCCAACGCGAAGCCCAGGCCGCTTCTGCGCTCAACCATCCGAACATTTGCACCATTCATGACATCGGCGAAGAAAACAATCGTGCCTTCATTGCTATGGAATATTTGGATGGCACCACGCTCAAACACCTCATCTCTGGCCACCCGCTCGATTTGGAACGTCTACTCGAAATCTCCATCGAGATTGCCGATGCTCTGGATGCGGCTCACGCCCAAAGCATCGTCCACCGCGACATCAAACCGGCGAACATCTTCATCACCAAGCGCGGCCACGCCAAGATTCTCGACTTCGGTCTCGCCAAAGTACCCACCGCGAAGGCTCCCGCCAGCAACTCTGACACTCTTGCCACATTGACAGACGAACCCGAGCACCTTACGAGTCCCGGCACTGCACTGGGAACGGTCGCCTACATGTCACCCGAACAGGTCCGCGCCAAGGATCTTGATGCCCGCACGGACCTTTTTTCCTTCGGGGTCGTCCTCTACGAGATGGCCACGGGACAATTGCCCTTCCGTGGTGAAAGTTCCGGTGTCATCTTCAACTGCATTCTCGAACGGGCTCCGGTTAACCCCGTGAGATTGAATCCCGACTTGCCCGCAAAACTGGAAGACATCATCAATCGCGCTCTCGAAAAAGACCGTGACCTGCGCTACCAGGGCGCGGCGGAGATGCGCGCAGAATTGAAACGCCTAAAGCGTGATACGGAGACGGGGCGCGCCGCAGCGAGGAATGAAGTTGCGGAAGAGGTTGAAGCAGGAGCTGGTTCTTCTGCCGCAACGAAGGCGTCCAGCGGGAAACGGAAGGGAGTCTCCTCTCGAGGTCAACCCGCTGTTACAGAGCAACCGCGGATCTGGCCTTGGAAGATATTGGCGCCTGCGGCCATTCTGCTCGTGGCGTTGGTTGGTGGTGGTCTGTATTGGCGCTCGCGCCAGTCCGCAAAGCTTTCCGAGAAGGATACAGTCGTACTGGCGGATTTTACGAACACGACAGGCGATGCCGTCTTTGACGGAACGTTGAAACAGGCCCTCTCGGCGGATCTTGAGCAGTCGCCCCTGCTCAACATCCTTTCGGACAAGAAGGTAGCCGAGACACTACGCCTGATGGGCCGTTCGTCCGCTGAACGCCTGACCAGGGATGTGATGCGGGAGATCTGTTTGCGGACAGCCAGCAAGGCACTTCTCGTGGGCTCGATTGCGAACCTCGGTGGCCGTTATGCCGTAGGTCTCAAGGCAGAGAATTGCCAGACGGGAGACTCGCTGGGGGCGGCGGAGGAGGAAGCGGAGGGCCAGGCAAAGGTGCTGCAGGCATTGGACCGAGCGGCAACAACGATGCGCGGTAAGCTAGGCGAGTCGCTCGCTTCTATCCAGAAATTCGACAAACCCTTGGAACAGGTAACAACATCGTCTATGGAAGCTCTAAAGGCTTACAGTGAAGGCAAAAGAATTCTAGAAAAGGGTGATGCAGAGGCAGTTCCATTCTTTAAACGTGCCGTGGAGTTGGATCCGAATTTTGCGATCGCTTACACCTACCTGGGTATTTCATATGGCAACTTGAGTGAAACGACTCTGGCCACCGAGACTCTTAAGAAGGCGTACGACCTGCGCGAACGGGCGAGCGAGCGGGAGAAGTTCTTCATTTCCACTTTTTACTACTCGATGGCCACTGAGGAACTGGAAAAAGCGAACCAGCAGTTACAGCTCTGGATTGAAGAGTACCCGCGCGACGAGAATTATCCCCAACTTTTACTGGGATTCAATTATGCCAGTCTGGGGCAATTCGAGAAGGCGACGACAAAGTTCCTCCAACACCTGCGTGTCGATCCTGACAGCGCCATCGCTTTTGAGGATTTGGCGGCTACTTACCGGGCTCTGGATCGTCTCGCCGATGCAAAAGCAGCTATCGACACTGCATTGGCTCACAAACTCGATCATCCCGGGCTGCACTCGCAAATGTATCTGCTCGCCTTTTTGCAAGGCGATCTAGCGGGCATGAAGCGCGAGGCGGATTGGGCCGTGGGTAAGCAGGAGGGGGAAGAAGGGATGTTGCAATTACAGGCCGACACGGAGGCTTACTTTGGCCGCGTGCAAAAGGCGCGGGAGTTGTCAAGACGCGCCGAAGAGGCTGCAAAACGCAGCGGCAACAACGAGTTTGCCGCGTTCGCGCGACTCGACTTGGCGGCTGTCGACGCTGATTTCGGGAATCCTCTTCGGGCGCGCCAGGCAACCGCGGCAGCGTTGGCGTTAGCATCGGGACGGGACCAACAATTGTCGGCGGCGGCGGTGCTGGTGACCGCTGGCGACGCGGCTCAAGCGGGGAGCCTTCTGGATAAGCTTGTCAAAGAACATCCACTGGACACGCTGATTCAGGGTTACTGGGCACCCACCATTCGAGGGGAGATCGAACTTACTCGGGGAAATGCAGCGGGGGCCATCGATATCTTGGAGCATGCAAGGCCCTACGAACTTGGCGGAGGGCTTGGTCCGGCTTATGTCCGCGCTCTGGCGTATCTGCGCGCTCGCCAGGGCACCGCTGCAGCAACAGAGTTTAAGAAGATCCTTGAGCACCCTGGGCTGACCGCCAATAACGACATTGGCCCGCTGGCGCGACTCGGCTTGGCGCGTGCGCGGGCCATGAGCGGAGACACGTCCGGAGCACGCACCGCATACCAGGACTTTCTGGCTCTCTGGAAAGACGCTGATTCCGACATTCCCATCCTCAAAGAAGCCAAGGCCGAGTACGCGAAACTGCAGTAGTTGTTGTTCTCACTCTCGGAAACCATCAGTTTTCTCGGCGATTGCGCCTTCGCTCAATGAACGGGGCACACCACAGTCTAACGGCAATCCGTCCGGATGGGATTCTTGAGCGGTAAGTATCAACGTGCTCGATCTTCCCCTGAATGTCACGAGAGTGCGGAGCCGCTCGCTGCACGGCAACGTTGACACGGCGAGTGCGCGGCACCTAGAATCGCGGCGGCGCGGGACACCTTTTCACCGCACCGGCGAATTTGGGGTGTCCTCCGCCGGAGACTATCCATCGCGCCTGGAGCCCCAAAATCGAAAATCGCGATCGTGGACGACGACGCAAGTCTTCGCTCGAAGCTTGCGCCGGCGTTGCGCCCGGATTTCGAAGTCCTCGAAGCCGAGGACTACAAGACCGCCTACAAGCTTCTGCAAGAATCGGAGTTGGACATTCTCCTGCTCGGGCTTCCCATCGCATCCGGCGGCGTCCGGGAATGCTCTGAATTGCTCCGGCGTCTGGATGGGAGCGAAATCGATACGCTCGTCATCATTCTGAGCTCCGACCCCAAAAAATCCGCGGCGCTGAAAGTGATCGATTCCGGCGCCTACGACTATTTCCTTAAGCCCATTGACGGAGATGTCTTGCGTCACCTGCTCGAGCGTGCGGTGGAAAAGCTCCACATCCAGCGGGAGAACCGTATCCTGCGGGAAGAGATCAGCCGCAAGAAGGCGCTCGGTGACCTGATCGGCGCAACCGACTCGATGCGTCATGTTTTCGATTCGATCAAGCGCATGGCGCGTGCGACCAGCAACGTCATCATTCGCGGCGAGAGCGGCGTGGGAAAGGAACTCGTCGCCCGGGCGCTCCACGAACAGAGCCCGCGGCGGAGCCGCGCGTTCGTGAGCGTGAACTGCGCCGCGCTGCCCGAAGCGCTGATGGAATCGGAGCTTTTCGGCTATGAGAAGGGCGCATTTACCGGCGCGGCTGGCACGAAGGAAGGCCGCATCGAACTAGCCCACCGCGGCACGCTCTTCCTCGACGAGATTGGAACCCTCACGCCCGCAGTGCAGAGCAAACTCCTCCGCGTGCTGGAGGAGCGCGCGCTGACCCGGCTCGGCGGCAAGAAAACGGTTCGCGTCGATTTCCGGCTGATCAGCGCGACGAATGTTGACCTCGAAGAGATGGTCCGCCAGGACCGGTTCAGGGAAGACCTCTATTACCGCATCCAGGTGGTGCCCATTTTCGTTCCCGCGCTGCGCGAGCGGGTTGAGGATATTCCCATCCTGGCGGAATACTTCGTCAGCGTGTATTGCGCCGCCAACAATTTGCCCCCCAAGCGCATAGCCGATGACGCGATGCAGGCGCTTAAGCGCTACCGCTGGCCCGGCAACGTCCGGGAACTGGAAAACGCGATCCAGCGGCTGGTCATCATGACCGACGACGACACCGTCTCCCTGAAAGACCTGCCCGCAGAAATCGTGCAGGGGGCTGGCCGAGGTTCGCGGAACCATTTCCGTTTGACGGCTAGCGGCATCAGCCTCGATAAGGAGATCGAGGCTTTCGAGCGGCGCTGGGTGGAAACAGCTCTGGAGCAGACGAAGCATGTCAAATCCGACGCCGCGCGGCTCCTCGGGGTGGACCGGAACCGGCTGAATTACCTCTGTCGCAAATACAATCTGTAGGCTGCATGTTGAATAATTCAGAAAATATTGATTAATTCAACGCCGTTTCACTCGGCCCCGGCTTCGAGCGCGCGTCCTGTGCGGATCTAATTCAAAAGGCATGACTTCCGGGCGGAACTGTTTTCCCTGGAAATTGGTGCGTCATTTGCACGTACGGGAGGCACCGTCCGGGGCAATCTCAAAGAAGGAGAAAGCACAAGGCAACCAAGAAAGCCAAAAAGACCAAGGGGCACAAGAAGCTCAAGAAGTCCAAGAAGCTCCAAGCGACCAAGCCGTTGGTCGTTAACGCCTACTTATACGTAGATGGGCCCACCAGGTAGCGTTTGTGGTAGGCCCACATCCTTCCATAAGTGATTCAAGGATAATGACTTCGCCCGGGGGGCAATCTCAAAGAGGAGAACCCAAATGGCAGCCAAGAAAGCGAAGAAAACGACCAAGCGTCTGAAGAAGGTAAAAAAGCTCGAAGCAACCAAGCCACTCAAGAAGCTTATGGAGAAGATTTAAGGGGCTTCGCCAAGCTTGGAGATAGCTCTGCCCTGCGTTCAGAGGCTGTGTAAGTGAACTTGTCTGTTCGAATCCCTACACGGATCGGTCCCAGAGACTCGTTCTATCACCTCGGAGTCGGCCGCTCCTCAATTCATCGTTTCGGGGTATTCGCAGACGAAACCATTTCCGCCAGGCGGAAAGTGATTGAATACACAGGCGAGCGAATCACGCGAAGGATGGCCCTGGAGCGTCAGAGAAGTTCTTGGACGCCGGGAAGACCAAAGCCGATCTATTTCTTCCGTCTCAGCCGAAACTGGGAACTTGACGGCGCCGTGGGTGGGAGCGGCGCGGAACTCGTCAATCATAGTTGCGCGCCGAACCTCTCTGTGCGTCGAATCCGAGGCCACATCTTCTTCTTCAGCCGCAGAACGATTCAAGCGGGGGAGAAGCTGAGCTTGGACTATCATTTCCCCAAGGACGCTGAGAAGGTCCCCTGCCGGTGCGGTTCAACCAAATGTCGTGGGACGATCAATCGAAAATGACCACCGGGCGTGCCCAACTAGATGAAATCACGGGGTGTGGTGAATAATTCAATGCACCGCAAATATTTCAGCGAAAAGACGACGTATGATTGTATGCGAATGCTGGCAAGGCAACGCTAAGTGCTTTCCTTTGAATCCCGCCGGGCCACCTCTGGGCCGGGTGTGGTTTGGTGCGCTGGTTGCTCCGTATGATTCCTAGAACTGCGCGGGGCACGGTTCTCAATGGAGCGCAAGAGCATCATGGCAAAGAAAGCAAAGCCGGTGAAGAGGGGAAAAAAGCTCCGGGCTGCCAAAAAACTCGAAAGGAAGACCACGCTGAAGCATTTTGACGTGCTAACCCCCCGTCTGCCCGTTGGACCTTAAGCGTCCGGCCTTCCGATCCAGGGTACCGCCCCGCCGAGGGTTCGCAACTGCCGCCAGTGCAGATCTCTTGAGTTATGTTGAATTATTCAGCTAGCGTTGATTTATTCAACGCCGTTTCACGCGGAGCGCGGCTTGGCCGCCGCCTCTCCCGTCCCGATCTGATTCAAAAGGCACGATTTGCCGGCGGGGCTGTTTCCTCTGGAAATTGGTGCGTCATTTGCATATAAGGAACGCACCGCCCGGGGGGCCATCTCAAAGAGGGAGAAACCAAATGGCAGCCAAGAAAACCACAGGAAAGAGCAAGGGTCTGAGGAAGGCGAAGAAGCTCGAAGCAGCCAAGTCGCTCAAGAAGCTCCGCTCGCTCAGAATTTCGTAGGTCAAGTCAAAGGCCGACGAAGCAGTGCAGCGCTAAAGGGCTACCGCCAATGAGGCGGAAGCCCTTTTTTTGTGGGGGAAGATAAACAGACTCGCCCCGATGGTTTCATGCCAACTCAGCAGATTGAAAAACGTTGAATAATTCACCAAACATTGATTAATTCAACGTCGTTTCCCACCCGAAGCGCGGCTTGGCCCCAGCCTCTCCCGTCCAGATCCAATTCAAGAGGAACGATTTGTAGGCGAGTCCGTTTCCCCTGGACATTGGTGCGTCTTTTGCATATAAGCAGGGCATCGCCCCGGCAATCTCAAATGAGAGTGGAGGAACGAAATGGCATCCAAGAAAACCACAGGAAAGAGCAAGAGTTTAAAGAAGGCCAAGAAGCTCGAAGCAGCCAAGCCGCTCAGTCAAGTCGTGTCGCTCAAGAAGGCGTGATAAGGCTGAAGGGCTGTTGCTTACAAGGCGGCAGCCCTTTTTTTTGTGCGAGGGAAGATCAAAGAAACGCACGCCAATGGTTCATGACAACTCAGGGGATTGAAAAACAGTTGAATATTTCACCAAACACTGATTAATTCAACGCCGAATCACCAGGAGCGAGACTTGGCCCCGACCTCTCCTTTCCAGATCTGATTCAAAAGGCACGATTTGCCGGCAATGCCTTTTCCCCTTGGAGATTGGTGCGTCATTTGCATATAGGCAGGGCACCGCCCGGGGGGCCATCTCAAAGAGGAGAAACCAAATGGCAGCCAAGAAAACTACAGGAAAGAGCAAGGGTCTGAAGAAGGCGAAGAAGCTCGAAGCAGCCAAGCCGCTCACTAAGACCATAGCACTCAAGGCCAGATAGAAACCAGGCACTGACACGCCCTAGCTCAAAGGCCGAAACACAACAAGGTTCAGGGGCTGCTGCCAACGAGGCGGCAGCCCAGTACCGAGTACGCATCCGAAAGATTCGAAAGGGACATAAGAAGAACGGCGCCGGGGGCTATCTCAAAGAGGGAGAACTCAAATGGCAACAAAGAAACCAAAGAAAACCACCAGGGGCCTGAAGAAGGTGAAGAAGCTTAAAAAGATCCTGCCGTTAGGCGGCACCCGCGGGAGCACCTAGCCCTTTTTGTCTGGCCGGAGGGTTGGCTCACCTCTACCAAATCTGTGAACGAAGCCACCGCCACATCCCGCGTCCCGCCTGCCAGGCGAGTGGATAGCTTTTTCCGGAGATCTTTGCGGTTCCCTTCATCCCCTCACGCAGAAAGGCGTCGGGGTTCGGAAAATCCATGACCACGGCGAAATAGTTGGTCAGCTCCTGCCCCATCCGCTCGAACTTCTGCGGTTGTGACACGGGGCGGTCCGACGTGGCAGCCGGGAGGATCTGCTCGACACGGCCGTAGTACGTGCGGTAAGGAAAGGAGCGGACCTTTACTTGAACGGGTGCGCCCAGGCGAACCTGCTCGAGCTCCGCGTCGCGGACCAGGATGCGCGCCTTCATATTGCCGCGATTCACGACTTGGCAGAATTCATCACCAGCGGCCAGGAATTCGCCGACTCTCTGTTCCAGCTCTGGCGTCTTCACAGCGCCGTCAAACGGCGCCCGGATTTCCAGCGCTTCTACTCTTCTCTGCGCCACCGCCAACTCTTTTTGGAGCCGCGCACGCTCGCGCACGGCCACGGCGGCTTTATCCAGGTCCGAACGGCCCTGGGCATTGCGGACCTGGCCGTCGGCAAGCGCGAGCTGCTGCGTCAGTACCTGAGCGTCCGCTTCGATTTCGGGATTCCCGAGGATGGCTAGAACTTGACCGGCCTTCACCTCGTCGCCTTGCCGGACAAGTACTTGGCGGACTGCGCCGGGAATTTCAGCGCGAATCCGGGCGTCCTTACCTGGCTCAAGGACAAAATCCGTGACGACTTTCGAGGGAACAGGTGGCAGGAACACCACAAGGAGCACGCCCAGAAAACCAATCTGCTGTGCCCGCGTTATCTTCCAGGCCATGTATTCCTCCTTCTTTTCGCGCACCCACGCGCGGATCGCCGGCAAGGTCTTCCGCAGCCCTTTTCTGGTTAAGAAATAAGCGACGACGGCGGTCAGGGGGTAGCCCCAGCCACCGAGCCTGCTCACCAGGACGTTTTTTACAAAGACGATGAAGAGGGTAAGGAGGGCCACCCCATAGATGAGAGCAATGATGCCGTAAACCAAATAGATGCGGCGCTGGCGACGGCTGGCAGCCGGCAAATCCAAATCTTCGCGCAGCAAGTATTTCCTCGCCCACGCACGCAGGTAAGCGAAAGAGTCTTCCCGCAAGTTATCGATGCTCAGGTACTGTGAAAGCGCATAGTAGCCATCGGCCTTGATCAATGGATCCAGATTAAGAAGCGTGCCCGAAATTCCGCTCAGCAACAGCGTCTTGTACGCGAGATCATTGGTGAGCGAGCCGGGAAGAGTAAAATGCCAGATCAGTGTCGCAATTCCGCACACGACGAGTTCGATCCACATGCCCGCGAAAATCACCCACTGGCGGCGGCTGCCGCGGTCGAACAGGAGAATGTCCGTCGTATCCGTGTAGAAGGCGGGTGTGAAGTAAATGAGCATGAAGCCCATTTGATGGACCTCTCCGCCGAAATGTTTACAAGTGAGTCCGTGACCGAATTCGTGGATCCCGCCCAGCCCGAGGAGCAGGAACCAGAAGGCCCAGATGTCGTAGGCGGTCTTGCCCTCAAAGGAATACAAAGCCAAGGTGTCGTTCTGGATTCGGGTCCAGTCGCTCGCTAGCAGATAGAGCGTAGCGATGAACAATGCAATCGAAAAAAGGACAAAGCCTGGGGTGAACATCCAGCCTAAATACGGGTCCAATTTCGACAGCACTTTGTCGGGGTCCCACGCCTTGAAGCTGAGATAGAGCACGTTTGACTGATCGATCCGGCTCTTGCGCTCGTCGCGAATGCGCGCGAGGACAGCGAGATTTTTCTCCCCGAGCGGTCGCTCCCACATGGCCGGCTCGACGCCATCGAGGAACTCGAGGACTTCGGCCTCTTCGAGCGGCTCATCCGGATGGCGCTTGTTCAGTTCCTCGGCAATCTCGGCGGGAGTGCGCGTGCCATCACACAGTGTCAGGAGTTCGTATTCGGTGGCGCCATAGCGGTTGTAAGAATTGGTCTCGAAGACCTTGATGACGTAGCTGGTTTCTCCCGCAACGGTCTGCTCGCTGATGCGCAGGTCCGCGCGGAGCTTGGGGCGGCGCAATCCCTTAGCAAGGACGCTGGAGACTTGCAGGCTGGTGGGACCAAAACGCATGGGCGGTTCCGCTACGGCTTGGGGTGCGCAGTCCCCGGCCACCCGACGCGCACGGCCATCCCCGGACGCAAATCCGACTGGCCCATGCCGGTGAGCTGCGCGGTCACATTGTAACTGTCACCGGCCGGGTCAACCGTCGGACTGACTTTGACGACTCGCGCATTTAGCAAGCGTTTCGAATCAGCGACAAGAAAGAGATCAACGGGCGCGCCGCGCTCCGGGCGCCGCCCCGAGGATTCTGGCACTTGGAATAGCACCTGCAGGGGCGCAAGCTGGCTCACTCGAAAACATTTTTCTTCTTTCGCGACCCCCTGGCCCTCCCGTACGTAGCGTCGCACAACGACGCCGGAAAACGGAGCGCGCAAACGAGTTTGATCGATT